>Ga0307516_10004564_pt1 | contig 17019 bp, 15 predicted proteins | sample 19_EM_MG_FD_203310 | JGI IMG/M metagenome (GOLD analysis project Ga0307516, IMG submission 203310) | Populus trichocarpa ectomycorrhiza microbial communities from riparian zone in the Pacific Northwest, United States - 19_EM | ecosystem: Host-associated > Plants > Roots > Unclassified | place...
TCGCCGTCGTGCGTCCGGGCGTTGCCGAGGCCGATCTCGAGCGGCTCACGCTTGCCGGCGTACGCGGCGTGCGCATCATGACGCTCAACGCCGGCACGCTCGGCTTCGATGTGCTGGACGAGGTCGCGGCGCGCGTTCACCCGTTCGGCTGGCACGCCAACATTCAGCTCGACGGGCGCGAGCTGCCGCGCTTCGAGGCGCAGATCGCGCGCTTGCCGGGGCGTTTCGTGATCGACCACACCGGCAAGTTCCTCGAGCCCGTCGCGCCCGAGCACCCGGCGTTCGCGTCACTGCTGCGGCTGGTCGACACGGGGCGCTGTTGGGTCAAGCTCTCGGGGCCGTACGAAACCTCGAAAGTCGGCGCGCCGAGCTACGCCGATGTCGCGCGCCTGGCCCAAGCGCTTGCAATACGAGCGCCCGAGCGCGTGCTGTGGGCGAGCAATTGGCCGCACCCCACCGCTGGCACGCCCCGCCCCGACGAGGCCGATCTGCTCGACTTGCTGCTCGACTGGATCCCGGACGAACGGGGGCGGCGGCTCATTCTCGTCGATAACCCGCCGAAGTTTACGGCTTCGGCGCCGCAGCGCCGGTCCACATACCAAGGTCGACAGGAGCGAGCTGAGCTGTGCCGGTCTTGCTCGAGCCGACGGCGGCCAGGGGAGCCACGCCCCAGCTCCAGCACTCGACCGAGGCGTCACTCAGTAGCGCGCAGTGGTAGTTGGCGGCAGCGCTCGAAATTTGTGTGGCACGGCGAGGGAGTGGAATGCCGACGGCGCCATCGGCGTCGGCGTCGCCCCAGGGTTGATCGGGTGGCAGGTTGCCCCAGCAGCGCACGCCGCCTTCGGCGTTCAGCGCGCACAGCACGCCGTCTTCGGTGACCGCCAGCGCCTTCGCGTCGGGCAACGTAACGGGAACGTCGAAAGCCTGGCCGCCCGTGCACTTCGCCGTATCGTCCGCGAAGACGAAGCAAAAGTAGTGCACGCTGCCCGCTGCTAGTCGCACGTTGCTCTCGAGCGCCAGGGGCATGGGTGACGTGGGGTTGACGATGCGCGCGGCGTTGTCGTCGTATAGCGCCAGCACGTAGGAGCTACCGCTCAGGCTGAGCAACTTGGCGCCGGCTTGGGCGGCGACTGCTGCCGGTGCTGCCGAGCGCGAGCCGCACCAAAAGGATTGGTCTTCTCGCTCTGCGCAGGCCGCGAAGTGGCCAGTCGCCACCGCGAGGGCGTGATGGCCCGCGCCGAGCTCGAGCGCCGGCAGCGCGTCGCCCATTTCGCCGGCGGCGTCGCCGATGCTGGCAGGCGTGGCTTCTGGCGCTGCAAACACGGCCAGGCCCCAACACTTCACGCCGTCATCGTCGAGCACCGCGCAGCTCATGCGGTCGCCAGCGGCGACTTGCTTGGCGGTGTGGCCGGTGCCCAAGTCGACGAACGGCAACGCATCGCCCATGTCGGCGGCCTCGAGGCCGCGCGCTTTCGTGTCGCCCAGGCCAAGCTGGCCGACCGCGTTTTCGCCCCAGCATTTGACGCGATGGTCTTCGAGCAGCGCGCAGGCGTGATCGCTACCGGTGGCAATTTGCAAAGCGTGATACGGACGCGGACCTACCGCGCCAGCACCGCCGGCTCCAGCAATGCCGCCAGCGCCGCCAGCTGCGGGCGCCCCAGCCGCTGCAACACCGCCGGACGCCGCCGTGCCCCCGCCGCTCGTTCCGCCGCTGGTCACGTTGCCGGCCGCACCCACAGCGCCGGCGCTCGATCCGCTCACGCCGCCGGTTGGCTCAGCCGTCGCCGAACCACCCTGCCCTGCCGTGGGCACTGACACCGCAGCCCCGTGCGTTTGGCCCGACTTTCCGCTGCATGCCGGCGCTCCCACCAATCCCGCTACCAGGACGCTCAGCGCCGAAACTTCCAGACATTTCACCTTCGTCATCATGTCCGGGAAGCCGCCGAGCCATGTGGGACTTCAGAGCGGCAGCGTTACGTGCCGCACAGCAAGGCGAGGCCCAGGTCGTTACTGGGTCCGCACGCCTGGTTGGTGCAATTGTCGGACTGGCACTGGGCGTTGCTGGAGCAGGCCTCACCTAGGGCGCTTTGAGCCTGGCAAGTGCTGCTGTCTGGCTCGCAATAGGCCCCGGCTTGACAGGCCTCGTCCGACACGCACGCTTCCCCGGGCGCGACGCGGTCTTTGCACGTGTCGTCGTCGAACGAGCAGTATGCCGATGGGGGGCCTGGCAATTTGAAACGCGAAATGCGGGCTAGGCTGACTAACGACGCGAGCCAAAGGCCTTGCCTAGCCCGAGCCGCAGCAAGAAGCCAAGCGCCGGCCGCCGATATCTCCAGTAGGCGGCGCCGCGCAGCGGCGGACGCTCAGCGGCAGGGGAACGAATAACGGCGCAGTAGTGCTTGGGAGGCGCCAGCGGCGGAGCATGGTGCTCGTTTCGCCCGCCGTCGAATTCACGAAACATCTCGAAGGTCGCTTCGACGCGCGACAAGTCGAAGGCGGAAGCGAAGGCAGACTCGACGCCGCGGCTGTGAAACGCATAACGAATGGCGTCGCCGTCATCGCAAAGGCCGTCGGGCGCGGTCGAGCGTCGCCGGAAGACCAGATCTTGCAAAATGAAGTAGCGCGTCATCGCCAGCACGTTGCTGAACCAGCGCCCCGGGTCTGGTGAGTAGTGAAAGACGTTCGAGGCCATCACCAAGTCGACGCCTTCTGGAGCCGAAAAGGCTTGATTTAGATCCCAGGTGTCGCGGGTCGCCACCAGCAGGCGAGCCTCTGGAAACTGCTGCTTCACGAAGGCCACGTCGTCGAGCGACGGCGAGAGCAGCATCAGATTGACTGGCGCGCGCGGCTCCTGCTGTTTGAAGAAGGCTATCGCTTGCGCCAGGGCTCGATGGTTAAGCTCGGTGATTTCGGACATCGCCCAGCGCCCATAGCACACCACTTCGAAAGTCTACTTGTGCTTCGGCGGCCGCGTGCCCAGCGGCGGGAAGCCGGGCGGCATACCGGAGGGCATCGCTCCGGGCGGCATGCCGGGCATGCCGTGCATGCCGCCCATCATCGCGCCCATCATTTGCTCGAGGTCCAGCACATTGTAGCCGGCGGGCACCTCGAAGTCGGCTGCGGGCAAGGCCTTCTTCTGGATACTGACGACCTCGAGCCGCCCGTGCTCGATGCCGTTCTCGGACAGCACGAGCCGCAGCGGAAAGTGGTTCCCGTCCGTGATCTCGCTGGCCCAGGCGTACGCTGCTGGCAAGCCAACGAGCGGAATGTGAAACCACGAAGTGCCCTGCTCGCCGATGCACAGATCGCCCGCCGAGCTGCCATGTGCGATGTGCCAGACTTCGCATTTGTAGCCGGCCACCGTGTCGGTCTTGCCGGTCTTTTGCATGACGGGCGGCGGCTCTGCGCCGGCGCCTGGGCCGCCCGGCGACGGATGCATGCGCGACATGGCTTGCGCTTGGCTCGCGAGCTTGTCGAAATCGAGTAAGACGGCCTGCCGCTTCGCATCCATCACCGCGAGCAGCTTTTTCTCGGCCGGCTTCACGATCACGAATGTTTTGCCCAGCTCGCGCGACCCAGTCAGCTCCTCCGGCAGATCGACGCGAAACTTTCCGTCTTTGACCAAGAGCGCGACGGTCACGTCCTTGGCGGTCGCGTCCTTGGCGCTGGTTTTGCCTTGGGCGTGCAGCGTCACCTCGCCTTCGAAGCCCTGCAAAATGGCCAGCGAGCTGCCGGCCGGCGCGGCGCCAGCAGCGGCAGCGCTCGCGGACGCAGCGGCTCCCGCAAGCGGCGGGACGTTCTTCTTACAAGCGGGCGCGGCCAACAGCGCCAAAACCAGAAAGTGACGACGACCGAGCAGCATGCGGGTCAGGCTAGTCGAACCCTTGAGCCGAGCACCAGCGGCGAAACGACGACGCAGCCTTTGGCCGTGGTTCGGAACGCGCTCACGGCGCCGCGGCTGGCAGCAGCGTCGCGCAGGGCGACGACGCCGAGGCTTGCGCCGTCACGACGACGTTGACGCGCAAGTAGGACTCGTGAGTGTGAAGCTCGGTGAGCTCGAGCTTGTTGACCGCCCCGGCCAAGCATTGCTGGGGCGTGCCGAACGTGAGCTTGGCACGCACGGCGCGCAGCCGCTCCGTCAAGTCGAGGCGCAGGGCCTTGCGCGCCTCGGCTTTGATGCGCTCGCCGTCGGACAGTGCTTTGAGCTGCAGCAAGAAATTCGAAGTCTCGATGGTGGGCTCGAGATCGGGCAGGGCGATTTCGTTGTCTTCGAGCGCGGGGTGCCCCACCAGGTACAGGTCGCCGTTGATGTCGGTGTCGATGCCGAGCTCGTGAACGGGGCCGGCGATGTGCAGCCTGAGCACGAGCGCGCCCGAAGCTTCGTACAGCTCCGGCTTCTCGAGGTAGAGCTTCGGGTGCTCCGCGGAGAAGAACAGCTTGCCGCCGGTAAACGCCGCGCCGAGGCCGCGCGTCAGCTCGGCGTAGGCGGCGACCACCGGAATCGTGACCGTGAACGGCCCGGTCGGCACCATCGCGACGTTGGCCAGCGGCGGCAACGGCTGCGCCTCGGGTAGCGGCGTGCACGGAATCGTCACCGAGGGCGCGACCACCAGCGCGAAATCCTTTTCGACGCCGTCCGCCAAAATCAGCGGGGCCGCCTCCACCCCGAGCACGCGCAGCTCGGCGCAGCCATTGGCGTCACCCATCGGCAAGTCGAGCGGCTTTTTGACGCGCTCGTACGCTTCTTCGAGCAACGGCCTCAGCTCGTACGAAAAGCCACGCAGCTTGGCGTCGACTTCGTGGCTCACGCGCTCGAAGACGCCAGCAACTTGCTCGACGAGCTTGAGTCGCCGGTCGTCGGAGCGCACGGCAACATCGGTCGCCTGCAGCTTGAGCGCATATTCCGTGTTGATCACCGGCTCGGCGGAGATCTGCAGCTCGAACGGCAAGTCGACACTGCTGATCGGCAGCTCCACGTTCGAGGCCACGCTCGTCTTGACCATGATGCGGCCGCCTCCGAACGAGACCTCCAAGGGTCCGCGCGTCCAGTGGTAGGGCCGCTCGCTGCCGAGCAGCGCGAAGCTGCCCTCGCCGGTTTTGGGTACCGCGTCTTCGATCGACGCCCGCAGCGCCCCGCCCGAAAGCGACACGTGAACGTTCACGCGCGAAGGCGACGGGTCGGCGACGAGCGGCGACGCGTGCGCCGCGGGACGGCTCGGGTAGAGCGGCCCAAAGCGCGTGCAACCAGCCAGCAAAGTGAGTAGGAAAATCCAGCGCGTCACCGCGGCACCAAAGCACGAAATGACGCCCGGCGCACAGCCGCTCGGCGCAAGGTGGTTCAACGATTTGCGAGGTCGCCAAAACTCGCGCATCGTTGCAGCAGGGTGCTGACGATGAAGGTACGGGACGGGCTGGCTGCTTTGACCTTGGGGATCCTTACGAGCTGCGCAAGTGGGGCCAGCGTTACCTCCGCTACTGCGCCGCCCACGCTGGGCCCGCTCGCCCCGTTGGCGCCGCCGAGCGCGCCGTTCGCGCCACCGCTTGCGAACGCCGGCCGCAAGGCTAAGCTGCTCGCGCTGGCGCCGCAGCTGGACGAGCTCTACCGCGCGCGACTAGCAGAGGTCGGCGCGACAGGCGGGGCCGTTGGCATCCTGCTCGAAGGCGAGATCGTGTATTTGCGCGGTTTCGGCGTGCGCGACGTGGCGTCGAGGAAGCCGATCGACCCCGACACGGTGTTTCGTATCGGCTCGGTTTCGAAGACCATCACCGCGCTTTCGATCATGCGCCTGCGCGACCAGGGCAAGCTGGTGCTCGATGCGCCCGCCGCCACATACTTGCCGGCGCTCCGCGCTCTAGCCGGCCCCACCAAAGATTCGCCGCCAATCACCGTGCGACACCTGCTCACGATGACGAGCGGCTTGGGCTACGACGACCTGTGGGGCGCCGTCACGTTTGGCAAAACCGAGCCGGAGCTCGCCGCCTACCTCGCGCGCGGCGTTTCGTTCGCCGGCGCCGCGGGCGAGCGCTACCACTACTCGAACCTGGGCTTCGCGCTGCTCGGGCGGATCGTGGCCAGTGTGTCGGGCAGGTCGTTCGAGCAATACGTGGCGAGCGAAGTTTTTGCCCCGCTCGGGCTCAGCTCGACCGGCTACGTCACGGGCCCGTTGCCGACCGAGCGCTTGGCGACGGGTTACTACCGAGACGGCGAGCAGCTAGTTCCCGAACCGATCGAGTCCGACGGAGTGTTCGCGCCCGCCGGCGGCGTGTACACCACGGCCCGCGATCTCGCGCGCTATGCGGCGTTTCAGCTAGCCGCCTACCCGCCGCGCGACGACCCCGAGACCGGCCCCGTGCGGCGCAGCACGCTGCGCGAGATGCACGCTGGACAAGCCTGGGCGCGCTTCGGCGACGACCTAGCCATCTTGAAGCGAAATCCAGACGGTTCCGCGGCGCTGTCTGCCATGAGCTACGGCCTCGGCTGGTCGCAGCAAACGACCTGCGTCGCCGAGGCGATGGTGCAGCACGGCGGCTACGAGCCCGGCTATTACGCCGTGATTCGCCTGCTGCCTCGACAAGGCATAGGCCTCGTCATGCTGTCGACGACAGAAAACCTGGGGCAGCTACGCACATTCGAGCAAACGGCGGCGCTGCTGCGCGCAGGCGGCGTGTTCGACGCTCCGCTGCCCCCGGCTTCGGCTCCGCTCGTCGCCGCGCGCGACGCCGTGGTGCGTCTGCTCGCGAGCTGGGATGCCGAGCTGTTCACGCGCACCTTCGATCCGCAGAGCATGCGCTTCTCTTTCCTGCGCAACCTTCGCACGGACATCCAGCGTATGGGGCGCGAACAAGGCGCCTGCCGCCCCGACGGTGACATCGTCCCAATGGGCCTGACCCAAGGCCGCTTCCGGCTCGTCTGCGAACGCGGCAGCATCGATTTCGTGGCGTACCTCACGCCCGGCGTGCCGCCCGTGCTGCAGACGATCGAGTATCACCAGAGCCTGCCCGTCACGGAGCAAGATCAGGCCGCCGCGCGCGCGCTCACCGCGGCGCTCAACGGCCAGCCGTTGGCGAGCGACCTGCTGGCAGTTGGCAGCGACCGCGCCGCGCTCGAGAAGCGCCTGGCCAAACTCCACGGCAGCTACGGCGACTGCGAGCTCGACGCGCCCGTGTCGAACAATGGCAAGCACGAGGCTACCTTCCGTCTTCACTGCGCCGAGGGTCCGCTCGAGCTCACGCTGCGCCTCGACCCAAAGACATCACTCATCGCCGACCTGTCCGGCGCGCAGCCGCGAGCTTACGGCGCAGTCTGTGCGGAATAGAGCGGAATTCTGGGGTAGGCCGGGTTCCCCGCCCAGCTGGGCGGGCGAGACTCGGCCTCCCTGACCAAGCTTCGAGCCGTCTGCCACGCCGCCGCCAAGCGTCAGCCGCCGGTCCGGAACGATTTCGTGACGGACGCGCCGCGCCGGCACTAATGGGAGGCGATGGGCGTGCGCGAGCGGACGACGGAGCCGGAAGAGGTCGCGGCTACGGCCCCGACCTTCCGCGAGCTGTTCGACACGCAGTTTTCGTACGTCTGGAACGTGCTCAAGCGGCTCGGTGTGCAGGAGCGCGACCTCGAGGATCTGGCGCAACAGGTGTTTCTGCAGGTCCACGCCAACCTTGCGACCTTCGACAGCAGTCGTCCGCTACGGCCGTGGCTATTCGCCTTTGCGTTCCATGCGGCGTCGAACTACCGCGCGCTCGCGCGGCACCGCGTCGAGCTGTCGATCGTGCCGCCCGAGTCGCGCGACCCGCAGCCGGGCGCGGACGAACAGCTGATCGCGCGACAAGAGCTGTTGCTGGCGGAGCTGGCGCTCACACACGTCGCGGTCGAACGCCGCGCGGTGCTGCTCCTCCACGAAGTCGAGGGCCACACCATGCCGCAGATTGCCGAGTCGCTTCAGCTACCGTTGAACACCGCCTATTCGCGGCTGCGCCTGGCGCGCCAGGAGTACGAGCAAGCCGTGCGACGGCTGCGAGCTCGACGAGGTGAACGATGAGCCCGCTCGAAAATCTGCGCGCGCTCGGCCCCGGCGACCCGGCGCCCGAAGCCGCCAAAGACCGAGTTTTTGCGGCGCTTCAGCTCAGCCTGCAAGCAGCCGCAGCGGCTGCGCTGGCCAGCAAAGTCGGCACCACGACGAGCGCTGCGGCTGGCAGGCACGGCGCTCAGGCTGTGCTCGGGCACGTGGCGAGCGCGAAGCTCGCGGCGCTGGGCATGGGCCTGCTGCTAGTCGGTGGCGTAGCCGGGGCGGCGCTGTACGGGGGGCTGCGTCCGCCCGTGGTCAAGGTCGTCTACGTCGATCGCCCGGTGTTGGTGTCCGCTCCAGCTGCGCCGGCGGCGGCGCCGAGCACGGTCTCCGCGCCGAGCCCCGCGAGCTCGAGCAGCAAGGGCGCGGGTCGCGGCTCCAGACCGACGCCCGCCAGCGACGGCGACGCGTCGGAGCTCGCGCGCGAGCGTGCGCTGCTCGATCTGTCGCGTAAGAGCGCCGCGGAGGGCGATGCCGTAAGCGCGCTCGCGACGGCCGAACGGCACCGCGCGGAGTTTCCGAACGGCCGACTCGCCGAAGAACGCGAGGCGTTGGCGATCCGCGCGCTGGCGGTGCTGGGGCGCGCGACCGAGGCGCGCGAGCGTGCGGCAACTTTTCACGCCACGTATCCGAACAGCTTTTTGGCCGGGATCGTCGACTCGGCAGTGTCGGTGCCGTGAGGCGCGGCTGCTTGCTTGGCGCGCTGGTCGCGAGCGCGTTCGCGCTCCCCGCGGCGCCCGCGGTGGCGGGTCCCGGCGACGCGACGCGGCTCGAATACGCGCGCGATGCCGGCGCGCAAAGCTGCCCGGATCGCGCTGCGCTGCGCGAAGCGGTCCGTAAGCGCCTCGGCTACGACCCGTTCTTTCCGGCGGCGCGCCAGGCGATCGTGGTCGAGATCACCAGCGCGGGCGGCGGTTTGCGCGCCGAGCTGCGGCTGCTCGACGAAAACGGCATCATCCGCGGCTCACGCGAGCTGCACGAGCAGTCTCCGCATTGCGACGAGCTGGTAGCGTCGCTGGCGCTGGCGATCAGCATCGCGCTCGATCCGTCCGCGGCCTTGGACGCACGGCCGAGCGACGACGAAGCTCAGTCGAATGCAGACGCCGCTACCACCCAGCAAGCCAGCGACGACGACGACGCCGCCGCCGCTCGGACCGAGCACGAGCAAGACGGAAGCGCGAGCGCAGCCCCAGCCGAAAAGCAGCCGGCTCGATCCAGCCGGCCGCGCGCACACATCGAGCAGCCGCGCGCTACCGCGCACACGGGCGCCATCGCGCTGCGGGCGGCGGGCTTCGTGGCGCTCGGGAGTGCACCGAAGCCGGCGGCGGGCTTGCGGCTCGGTGCGGGCTACGGCGTCGACTGGTTCAGCATCAGCGCCGAATTCGCGGACCAGCTAGCGGTTTCGCGGGCTGTCTCTGGCGGTAGCGCCCGCGCGTCGCTGCTGAGCGTAAGCTTGGTGCCTTGTGTGACCGGGCGCTGGGCGGCCGCCTGCGCGCTGGTCAGCGTGGGGTCGCTCATGACAGAGGGCGAGCAGGTGCCGGCGCCTTTCCGACAGCACACGGCGCAAGTGAACGTGGGCGCGCGGCTCGAGTACGCGCCCGCCTTGTCGCGCAGCTTGCGCCTGCTCGTCGACGTCGACCTGTTGAAGCCGCTCGTGCCCGTGACTTTGCGCTTGCAGAGCACGGACGTGTGGCGCACGCCATTTTTTAGCGGCGCCGTCGGCCTCGGCTTAGAGGTGCAGTTTCCGTGACGGACCCGCGCAGCTGGTCACCAACTGTGTGCGAGGACACAGTGAACGAAACGTGGTTCCGCAGTTGCGGTGGGGTAGCGCTCTTGCTGCTAACGCTCACCGGCTGCGGCAAGGCAGTCAATCTCGATCATCCAGGCAGGCTGACTCCGAGCGCAGATCCCAACGTGCTCGGTACGCTCCAAGAGCGCGTCATACAGCTGAGGGTGGACGACGAGCGACTCTACTGGTTGACCCATTTGGGGGCGCTTCGCGGCTGTCGCAAGCACAGCTGCGCAAGCTCGGTCATCACGTACACGGAGGATGGGGCGAACACGAGCGTTGACTTCGGTGTCCAAGGGGGGGAACTTTTCTACGCCGCCAATTCTGGCGATGTTCTGGCCGTCGACCTAGTCGATCCGAGCGTGACGCGAGCGCTGGCACAGGGCCTGGAGGCGAGCGCGTTCGCGATCGCCGGCGACAGCCTGTACGTGGCGCAAAACGGCGGGCAAATCAACGTGGTGGGCTTGGCGTCGAAGGTCGGCGACCCGGTGGTGTCGATCCCAACGGTCCGCTTCTCGGCGCCAGTGATTGCGGCAGGCGGGGACTACGTTTACTGGTTCGAGGACACGGGCTCCGGAGAAGACCTCACGCGAGCGCGCAAAGACGGCACGACGCAACCGGAGACGCTGGTCCATGGCATCAACTTGGACCCGTACTATCCGCATGACATCGCCGCGACCGTCACGCAGTCATTGGGGCTGGCCGTAGATGACGCGTACGTGTACTGGAGCGAGAATCTGCTGAGCGGGGCGATCAAACGCTATCCAGTCGCCGGGGGCGCGACAGAGCCGCAAACCGTGGTCGCGCCGATCCGCGTGCCGATGAGATTGTGGCTCGATGGCCCTAGCCTGTACGCGGCCCACGAACGCGACGCCTACCAGTACGTCGTGGCGGGCTGCCAAATCGAGGCTTGCCGGCCCGCCGAGCTCGCAGGCGATCTCGACGCGGTCAGCGTCTTCGCGGTAGATGGCGAATACGTATACACGGCGACTACCACGCAGAACCTCGCTTCAGACGTCGCAGCACCGGATCCCATCACCCAGCTTAGACGATCCGCGAAATTCGGGGGGCAGTCGCGATGAGCCTCACACGCTGCCTCGCGCTCGGCACAGCCCTCGGCCTGGCCGCCTGCTCCGGCCGCACCGTTCGGCTCGACCACGACACCGCCGGCGCCGCGGGTAGCGCGGGCGCCGCGAGCGAAGACGACGGCAACAAGGCGACACTGTTGTACGAGCAGCATGGTGTGGCGTTGACTGACTGGGAGCTCCACGTCGACGACACTCGCGTCTACTGGCAAACGCAGGACGGCGCGCTGCAAAGCTGCCGCAAGGACGACTGTCAGCGAAGCGTGGTCACTTACACGAAGTCGTCTCAGCACAATGTGGCGGGCGAAGATGTGTTCTCGAACTTCGCGCTCTCGGCAGGAGACGTCGCTTGGCTGGCCAACCCACCACGTGGCACGATCTACGTTTGCCCGAGCGCTGGCTGCGGCGCGCAGCCGACGCAGCTAATCCGCGATCCAGCCGTCGGGTCCGACGGTCACCCCGTGGGCCTCACCGCCGATGACGGCTACGCCTATTGGCTTTCGGCTGGGGAGCTCTACCGCTGCTCCGTCGCGGGCTGTGCTGACACGCCCGAACGACTCGCGTTCAGCGAGCGCGCGCTGCCCACGTTTTTCGGCGCCGACGCCTTTTGGATTGAGCAGACGGACCTGGTGTCGCGCATCCGCGTCACGCCCAAAGACGGCTCCGCCGGCCCTACCACCTTGGTCGAGAGGACGCCGGGCCCCGAGGGTTTCGCCGCCATCAGCCAAATCGCCGTCAGCAGCCAGTACGTGTACTGGCTAGACGATACCTCGCGCCTGCTGCGCTGTCCGCTCACGGGCTGCCAGGGTGAGCCTTCGGTGTTGGAAGCGGAGGCGGGCGAAAAGCTTCACTTGCGCGCGGACGAGCTCGGCGTGTACTGGCTCGCGACCTCGGGTGGAGTGCCCACGCCAACCGACGGGATGCATTTTTGTCCGCATGCTGGCTGCACCTCGCCGACGGCATTGAACGGCTTCGACGAGCTCGGGACCTACGCGCTGGACGACGATTTCATCTACTTCACGGCGCACGTACCGCCGGGTTTCTACAAGCTCGGCGGCGACATTCAGCGCAGGCGCAAGCCAAGCTTGTAGGCTGCTCTCCCCGCCCCGACCGGAACGACGTCAGGCTGAGCGGAGACTTTCGCACAGCCCGTCCAAGATGTCGTGCTCACTGACGAGCAGCTCGTCGATGGCAAAGTGCCGCATGAGAGCCAGTAGCACGGCGGCACCGCCGACGATGACCTCAGCGCGCGCTGGCTCGGCCAACATGCCGCGCCGCGCCGCCAGGTCGGCACGACTGAGCGCCTGAAACGAAGCCTCGACTTGTTCCAGCGTGAGCCGGCTGTGATGCGTGCGCGCAGCGTCGTACCGCCGCAGCCCCAGCTGCAGCGCCGACAGCGCCGTCACGGTGCCGGCCAAACCGATCACGCGTCGCGCGCGCGACGCATCGATGCCGCTCGCCTTGCCAAGCTCGCGCTCCACGTCCAAAAAGCACGCGCCAAGCTGGTCCGACGTCGGCGGATCGCTCTTCAAATGCCGCTCGGTCATGCGCACACAACCGAGCTGGAGCGATATCAGTGCTTCCGGCTGCGTAGCTCCGAGCACCAGCTCCGTCGAACCGCCGCCAAGATCGATGATCAGAAACGGCCCCTGGCTCGGCGCGAGCCCGGCCGTGGCGCCGCGAAATGCCAGCCGCGCTTCCTCGTCTCCGCTGAGCAGCTCCGGCCGAGCGCCGAGCGCCCGCTCCGCCGCGTCGAAAAATTCCGCGCTGTTCACCGCATCGCGCGCCGCGCTGGTCGCCGTCGCGCGCAGCCGTGTCACGCCATGAAGCTGCGCCAAGGCTCGGAACTCTTCGAGCACCGCCGTGGTGCGCGCGATCGCTTCCGGCGCGAGCCGCCCGCTGACGTCTACTCCTTGCCCGAGCCGCGTGATGCGCATCGGCCGCGCCAGCTCTCGCCCGCCGTCGTCTGCGATCAAGAGCCGTACGGAGTTCGTGCCGATATCGACCGCCGCCACGTTCGCCATCGCCTACGTGCCCTGCGCGCCGATGTGCCGCTCGAGCCCCAGCACCGTGAACAGCTCCATCCGCGACGCGGGATCTTTCAAGAAGATGCCATACAGCTTGCTGGTGGTGGTCCAAGAGCCGGGCTTTTTCACGCCGCGGTAACACATGCAGAAGTGCTGGCACTGCACGATCACGGCCACGCCTTGCGGCTTCAGGTGCGCCTGAATGGCGTCGGCAATTTGCTTGGTCAGCTTCTCTTGCACCTGCAAGCGCTTGGCATACACGTCGACGACGCGCGCCAGCTTGCTCAGGCCGACCACGCGCCCATCTGGAATGTAGGCCACGTGCGCCTTGCCGACGAACGGCACCATGTGGTGCTCGCAGTGGCTGAACAGCTCGATGTCGCTGACCAAGACCAGCTCGTCGTAGCCGGCCACCTCTTCGAAGGTTTTAGCCAGGTACTCCGAGGCGTCTTGCGAGTAGCCCGCAAAGTGCTCGCCCATGGCCCGGATCACGCGGGCCGGCGTCTCGCGTAGCCCCTCGCGCTGGATGTCCTCGCCCAAGAAGCCGAGCAGGCCTCGCACGTGGTCTTCGGCCGCCGCTACCTCCGTAGCGCTGGGCGGCGCACGTCGTGCCGGCTCTTGCTCGCTGACCTTGGCATGCTTCTTTTTCGCCATCGCGGCGCAGCATACTCTCGCCGCTCGGGCGGTCCCAGGGGCTCGATATCCGCGTTTCTTGCCGGTTAACGTGGCCGAGGGCGTGGAAACGACTCAAGAGCGCGATCTGCTCGTCGAGCTCGGCTGCGATCTGTTGCAAGGCTTCTTGCTCGGCCGGCCCGCGCCGGCGTTCGCGGCCTTCTCCTGGCCAGTGCCCTCACCTTGCTAGTGCGAAGCTACGGAGTGTCGGCAGACGTAGCCGGCGCGTCGAGCGGCAAGCGCGTCAGGCCCTGACTTTTCAAGTAGTCGTTGTAGATCGCCTGCTTACGCGCGATTTCGTCGGCGCTCAGCGGCACTTCAGGCGCGGGCTCTGCGGACGGGTCGCCGCTGGCGAGATCTCGCTCGGGTGCGGCTCGCAATGTCGATGTGCGGGGTGGCGGCAGGCTCGGTTCGTAGCTGCTGCGCAGGGGCAGCGGCGGCGCGTCTGCTCCGATGCGAGCCGGGGTGAGCCAGCCATCGGTCAGGTTGCGCAGCCGAATGCGTCCGCTGCGATCGGCTTGGTAGACGGCTGCCCCGAACAACAACAGCAAAGCCACGGCAGCCACCGGCCAACGCGAGTGCACACCCGGGATCGGCACGTTGGCGCCGCCCACCGAGCGCCGGCCGCCCAGCGACGCCGACGCGGATTGGCGCCCGAGGTCCGGATTCGAGCCGCTTCGTTCTGCGAGGTAGGCGTTCAACGCTTCGGCGAGCTGCGCCATCGTCTGGTAGCGCGCGTCCGGATCGCGCTCGAGGCAGCGTTGCACGATCGCCTCGAGCGGGCCGTCTAAGTGCGGCAGCACCTCTGACATGCGTCGCGGGGTCGCATTGAGAATGTGGCTCAGCACTTCCACCAGGCTGTCGCCGTCGAAGGGCAGCGCGCCGGTGAGCAAGCGATAGAGCACGACGCCGAGCGACCAAACATCGGTGCGAGAATCGACCAAGTGCGGCGTGGTAATCTGCTCCGGCGACATGTAACAAGGCGAGCCCAAGCTATCTTGAGGGCCGGTGACACCGAGCGCTTTGGACGAGCCAAGCTGCTTGGCCAGCCCGAAATCGAGCACTTTGACCGTGTCTTGGTTGGGACCACCGGACCACAGAAATAGGTTCTCTGGCTTGATGTCGCGATGAACGATGCCGAGCGCATGGGCTTCGCCGAGCGGCTCGCAAACTTGCAGCACGTAGCGCAGCGCCGTTTCGATGCTGAGCGGACCGTCGCGCTCGAGCAGCGCCTCGAGATGGATGCCATCGAGATGCTCCATGACCAGGTACGGGCGACCCGATTCGAGCTGGCCGACGTCCATCACCCGCACCACGTGCTCGCTACGCAGCGCCGCCAGCGCGCGCGCCTCGTTCAAGAAACGATCGACGATCGAGGGTCGTCCCGACAGCGTGCGACGCAGAAACTTGATCGCGACGGGCTGGTCGAGCTGCACGTGTCGACCCAGGCACACGATGCCCATGCCGCCGCTGGCGAACATGCGGTCGACCGTGTACTTGTCGGCGAGCAGCTCGCCCTGGGGAACCGGCAGCTCCGATTCTGGCTCTTCGTCCGGATCCCACACTTCAGCCGGATAGTGCTGACGACCTGACATGGTCTCGAGCTCGTCGGGGATCGGGGCTACGGCTGGCATAGGTGTAAGCTTTCTTTCGCGGCTTCTTCGCCGTTTACGGTGCGGTGACGCTGGCGCCGGCAATGTTCACGGCCGTTTGCGCCAGAAGCCGACCATTGATGGAGGAGCCGGTCTCGAGCTTGATCGCCGTCTTCGAGAGCAAGATGCCCTCGGCGTGTGAGCTTGCGCCAAGGTCGACTGCGCCCGCGACTTGCCAAAAGACGTTGGCGGCGCGAGCTCCCCCGCTGAGGATCATTTGCTTGGCGGCGCTGAGCTTCAGATCGCCGCTGACCTGGAAAATCCAGACGGCGTCCGCGCTGCCGGCCAGCGTCACGTTGGTCGGAATGGTGACGGTCGAAGTCCACTTGTAAAGTCCCGGCTCGAGCGTGAGGCCCCCGATCGCACCGGCAGCCAGATTCAGAAAATCCGGCAGCTTGCGCGCCGCGGCGTCCGTGTACGCCGTCTGCATATCTGCCACGGCCGTGGTCAAGTCGATCGGGGTCGGCGGATCGTTGTTGGCCGCGAAGATGCCGCCCACGACCTGCGGCGACGTCCAATGCGTGCCTGCCTTGGTCATGGGAAAGCCCGTGATGTAGCTGGCTGCAGCAGGACTCAAGCCAAGGTCACCCGTGACGACCGAGGTGGGCACGTTGCTGATCGCAGACTCGGCCAAAACCGCGTAGTTTTCGGCCGTTCCGAGCGGGACCGAAGCCGGACCGAGCGCGCCGCCATCGGCACCGGCCGAGCTTTCTTGGCCAGCCGCACCGACCGCGCCGCCCTGCGCAGCCTTGCCTGCTGCGCCGGACGCAGCGTCACCGCCCGCCGACGTGACGCCGCCCGCAGCGGACGTGGCCGCAGACTCGCCAGCTGCGTTGGCGTCGCCGCCGTTACTAGCGTCGTTGGCGGAGCAGGCGGCGAGCAAGCCGGCGAGGGGCAATAGCGCAGTGAACGAAAGACGAATTGATGCTGAAGTCATGATGTGCGAGCAGCGTAACCACGAGTCACGAGCGCACAAGTCGATACTAATCATATCTACATAACTCCGATTCTATATAACGTCGACCAGCAACACTTCTGATTCGGTGACCGCCGTGAAGGAGGCCGCGCGCTCGGAGGTGATGCCGACGCCGTCGCCGCTCGTCAGCACCAACTCGCGCAGCGTCACATCGCCGCTCACCACGTGTAGCCACGCACGGCGCCCCTCTTGCAAGTCGTGCACCACATGCTGCCCGCGCCTCAACATCGCCGAATAGACCAGGCCATCTTCGCGAATGCGCAGCGAGCCGGTCTGAGCCGTTGGGGACGCGATCAAGCACAGCCCATTTCGTCGCTGCGCTACACTAAAGCGCTTACATTCATGGGCCGCCTGCAGTCCCGGCTCCGAACGTAGTCCGAGCTGCAGCAGGTGCGTCCAGTTGGTCCGCGAGGCGTTCGTTTCGCTCAGCTGCGCGCCGCGCCCGACGCTCATGCGCCGGAACTCACCTGCCTGCATCAAGCCTGCGCGACCGAGCGACTCTTCGTAAGCTAGTGTGCCGTCGAGCAGGTAGGTGATGAGCTCGGCATCGCGCCGCGCGCTGCTCTTGATGGTTCCGCCTGGCGGCAACCTGATCTCGTTGAGCAGCATGAGGCCACCGAAGCCCTCGGCCAGACTGTCATTCGCGGCTTGCGCATAAAAGGTGAGCCAGCACTCCTGCTTACCCTGACGATCGTCGTAGCGCTGCCGGGCCCTGCGCAGCGTGATCATAGCGGGCCTTCCTGATCTCGACGGTG
>Ga0307516_10004565_pt1 | contig 17014 bp, 12 predicted proteins | sample 19_EM_MG_FD_203310 | JGI IMG/M metagenome (GOLD analysis project Ga0307516, IMG submission 203310) | Populus trichocarpa ectomycorrhiza microbial communities from riparian zone in the Pacific Northwest, United States - 19_EM | ecosystem: Host-associated > Plants > Roots > Unclassified | place...
GCAGTGGTGGCTCGCACGTCGATGATAGGCGCGAGCGGAGGGAGATCGACTATGACGTAGTCATAGGTCGCGCGCAGTTGATCGAACAGCTTCTTCGTCTCATTCGTGCTCAGGATGTCGCTGGTGCTGGCGAGCGCCCCCCTCTTCCCCGGCAGGAAGTCCAGGCCTGTCACGGTGTCGGTCCAGATCGTGTCTTCCAAGGACCGCGCGCCCGACAGGACGTCGGTGATGCCGGCGCCGACATCAGGTGCAAGACTGGCAGAGAGTGACGGATTCCTGAGATCGCAGTCCACGACGATGACCCGTTTGCCCGAACTTGCCAGGAGCTGGGCGAGCGACGCAGCAATGGTGGATTTGCCTTCATTGGGAAGGGTGGAGGTAAGGCCGACAACCTTGCTGGGCGTCTTTGTCGGATCGAGGTCGATGGCAAACCTGATCGACCGAATCGATTCTGCGAACCGGGACGTTGGCATGGCCGCGGCGGCCCAACACGTTCCGGACCCTCTGGACAGCGTTCTTTGGCCAGATTCCTGGCCGGCGCGACCGGCGGCAAGGGCCGATTTCCGCGTTGCCTTTTTTACCTGTCGATGATTCAGCAGGGGGACCACTGACAAACAAGGCAGGTGCAATCTCTCTTCGATCTGGGCGGTGGTTCGAAAGCCACGGTCCTTCAACTCCCTTGCAAACCCCAGGGCAGCACCCAGCGCGATTCCGCCGAACAGACCGAATGCCAAAATGAACTTGGGGTTTGGCTTGCTCTTTTTTTGCGGAGGCGTGGCGGGCGAAATGACTCGCGCCTCCGTTATCGGGAATGAACCCTGCTGGACGGAGCCCATATAGCGCTGCAGGAAACTCTCATAGAGGGAGCGGTATCCTTTGGCACTGGTCTCCAGCTCCCGTATGCTCAGCGCGGCCGAATTCGTATTTCGTGACTGGGATATGGCCTGCGTCAGCTGCTTCTCGATTTCCTTTTGCTGCTGCTTGGCCTCCTCGAAGTCGCTCTTGGCGATATCGGCGAGCCGACGTACTTCGTCCAGTATCGTTTGACGGATACTTTTCATCGTGGCGCGGAGATTGACGACCACCAGGTGTTCCTTGCCCAGTTTGGCGGAAAATTCGTACTCTCGCCTCGCATATTCGAGATACTGCTGGCGCAGGACATTAATGATTTGGTTGTTGTTCGGAGAGGCCAATGTCTGAGCTTCGGGTGCATTTAGGGCGCTACCGAGTGCGGTAGTGGCGCGATCCGGAACTGCATCGAGGTTGCCGAGCGAAACTGCGTCAATATTATTCGTGGCGAGTATAGATTCGAACCGGCTCAGCCGGGTCATTGCGTCGGACGTGTGCGTGCGGGCAGCAACGAGACGGCTGTTCAGCGCAGTCACCTGCTGCTCGTCCATGAGCTTTCCGTCAGCGGAAACGATGTTGCTCTTGGTGTTGAGTTCGTTCACCGCACGCTCGGCGTGCAAAGCGTCGTTGCCCAGCTCCAGCAGGCGATCGTGCAGCCATGCCGTTGCGGTACGATGTTCATCCGTCTTCGCCTTCAACTGGTCATCGAAGTAGGCCTTGACGATTGTATTCGTGATCGCCGCGGCCCGCTCCGCGTTGCTGGAGTTGAAGCCGACCTCGATGACGTTGCTCGTACCGATCCTGATGGCCCACAACCGGCTCTGGAATTCTTCAACCATTTCGTCCATGGGGTCGATTTTGGTGGCTGGCGGCGCGAGGCCGAACATTGCGCGAACTGCCGTCGCCGCAGAATGCAACCGGCCGCCCTTGCCGCTGAAATCCGGATCGTCCGCAAGGTTGAGCTGATTGATGACGGACGTTGCGATCGTCTTGGACTTCAGTATCTCGATCTGTGACTCGAGATCGACGTGCGTTTCGTCCATCATCGTTACTGGCTGGACGACGGGAGCCTTCGAACTTCCCAGCAGCACCTTCGCTTGCGCCGAATAGGTCGGCGGTGCGAACTTCAGAAAGATGGCGCTTGCCGCAAGCGTGAGCGCGGCCGTGACAACCATCACCAGATAGTGCCTTCGCAGAAACCCCAGCGCCAGACTGACAGGCCCGGGACCGCTATTCTCCCAGCTTCGCTCATGTTGAGAGTTGTTCAGCAACGTGCTCATTCTCTGGTTGTTCAGCATTTTATTCTGAAACACCCTCGGTTAAAATGCGAATTTATAAGCCGTTCGAGCAATTTGCCGAAATCGCAACATTGGTTTTTCTGGGTCAGTGACGGGCAAAAAAATTAACCTGATCCATTTTTAACCTGATCCTTTATATCTATTCAATTGCGATTGATGCGGCAAGTGGTCGCTTCAAATTAAACGGCCCCACTAAACCTTGAATCGATCTTAGAGTTAAGGCCTGCCGTTTCGGCACTGATCGGCGATTGCCCGGGATTCCCGTGAAAAAACGGGGTCGTTGCGCCTGCGTAGCGATATCGGAGGAGTTGCCGTGGGTGATTGATCAGCTGCTGGAGACGTCTGGCGGTAGCGGCGAGATTGCCAATATTAAATCGCTCGGGGATTTGATCTGGGCAGCCGCCGGCGGCCCGCCATCAATGGATCGCGAATTGCGGGTTGGGACCGGGGCGTTTGATTTCCGCTCGTTGCATCAGTTGGTTATTTGCAAATCTAACAAGTTGCCTCGTCCAGGCAAGGGGTTATCGATCCGGTGGTGTTGATTATGTCGGTCGACGTAAATTAATTAATTAAATTAAATTGAATAATTAACAGGAATGTGTTGAGCTGTTTACTGGCGATGACCGAGGGAGCGGTGGCGGCACTTTGCTCGTTTTAGGAAATGAACGCGCCGCGATTGCGATGGGGTTCTCTGGGGGAGCGGCCATCATCCGATGCAGAAGTGGTGCGTTCTCCCATGAACTGGATATCCAGTCACCGCCGCGCCCGTCAGCCGGTTGAGACGATCCACCCGGGTGAGGGCTTTCGGTACTCGTCTCCCTGGCCATGGGTTTTGGCCGTGGCGTTGAGCCTGGTGCTGTGGGCGATGTTAGGGTGGTATTTTTGGCAGCTTTCTCACTGAAGCAGGCGCGGTGCGCCGCGCGCACAGCTGGCAGAAATCCCTGTCAATTTCGACGACCTCCGGTCTGGCCGAGTGCTGCCCTATCGCACAAGAGGGGCCAGGAGGGGTCATGACGCGATTGACTTCGGTCACGTTGCTATTGTCGATCGCTGTCGGTGCAGTGCTTTCGGACGGCGCCGCCGCAAGGAGTGGTCCGCCTCACAACCCCGCGGTTCCAGTCTCGCTCGTGGAAACTTCGCCGAGCCTGGCGCCCTTCCAGCATGTTCGCTTCTGCCTGCGCTATCCGGCCGATTGCAGGTCAAACCAGGCGGAAGATGATCGGATCGATCTGACGCCTGAAACTTCAGAATTGTTGGAACGCGTCAATCGTACCGTCAATGCAGCTATCGTCCCGGCGCAGAAGAGTTCCGGTAACGAGCTCCAGGAGGTCTGGGCGATCGCGCCATACACTGGAGATTGCAACGATTATGCCGTCACCAAGCGGCACGAACTGCTCCTGAGCGGGCTGCCTGCCAAGGCCCTGCGGCTGGCCGTGGTCAAGACCACGTCGGGAAGCGGCCATCTTGTTCTTTTCGTTGCAACGACAAAGGGCGGTCTGGTGCTGGATAGCCTCGCCGAGACGATCGTTCCCTGGCAGAGCACGAATTATCAATGGATGAAGATACAATCCGCCAGCGACGCCAGAATCTGGCATGACGTCAAGGTGACCGGAGCATCCGTGTCGCCCTCCGATCGATAGGTGCCCGTGGCCGACCGGCAGTCAACGTCCATGGTCTTCGCACCGGTCTTGCCCTTCTGACTTCCTTGAACACCGATGCATCGTGAACGCGCCGGCAGTTGGCTGCCTCGCGCGCCTTGAGCCACCGCGGCAACTCGGTTCCTCACGCCTCCCGTCGGATCTCGATCGCGAGCGGCAGAGATCCGCGCGACGCGAGGCGCCTGCCTGCGGGCCGAAACGAAGGTGCTTGCATTATATGATAATCATAATCTAAAATGAAGCGAGCGGAATGCCGGCGGGTTGGAGCCGACATTTCGGCGGTGGATCGGCAAGGACGTCCGGTTCGATGCGAGGGAGACGATCATGACCGCTGGCACCTGGCACAAGACGGCCTGCAATCTCTGTTACGTCAATTGCGGCATCGAAATCCTGGTCAATGAGGGGCATATCGAGAAGGTCAGGGGGGATCGCTCCAGCCCAAAATCCCAGGGCTATCTCTGCAACAAGGCGGCGCGGATCCCCTATTACGCCCATCACAAGGACCGGCTCACGACACCGCTGCGACGCCGCCCTGACGGCGGGTTCGATGCGATCGAGTGGGATGTGGCGATCGCCGAAATCGCGGCGCGGGTTCGAGTCCTGGTGGACCGGCACGGCGGCAAGAGCATCGCCCTCTATGGCGGCGGCGGCCAGGGCAACCACGCCGGGGGCGCCTATGCCAACGCGTTCCTGCGCGCGATCGGCTCACGCCATGTCTTCAACGCGCTGTCGCAGGAGAAGACCGGCGACTTCTGGGTCAACGGCCATATGTTCGGCAGCCAGACCTGTCACACCGCCGAGGATATCCACCACTGCGATCTGCTGTTTGTGATCGGGGCAAACCCATGGATCGCGCATGGCTTTCCCAATGCCCGCGATCATCTCAATCAAATCCGCAAGGATCCGGCGCGCAAGCTTATCGTCGTCGACCCGCGTCGGTCCGAGACCGCCGAAATGGCCGACCTGCATCTCGCCGTTCGCCCGGGCACTGACGCTTTCCTGCTGGGCGCGCTCTTGGCGACGTTGGTCCGGTCCGATGCCGTCGACCACGACTTCATCGGAGACCATACGGTCGGGTTCGACGAGGTGAAGCATGCTCTGATGGCAATCCCCGTCGCGGCGTGGGCGGCTGCGGCGGAGGTTCCGATGGTCGATATCGAACGCTGCGCCGCCATGATCCGGGCCGCAAAGGCGATGGTCGTGCGCGTCGAACTCGGCATTCAGCAGGGGATCAATTCGACCCTCAATTCCTACCTCGAAAAACTCCTGATCATGCTCTCCGGCAGCTTTGGCCGGAAAGGTACCAATCAGTTGCACAGCTGGTTGCAGCCGCTCTGGGGTAACTCTCCCGGCCAGCGCTTTTCGCCGACCGGTGATGAGGTTATCAGCGGCCTTCTGCCGCCCAACATTTTCCCCGATGCTGTGCTCAGCGACCATCCCGACCGGTTGCGCGGGGTCTGGATCGACAGTTCCAATCCGGCCAACACGGCCGCGAATACGGGAGCAGTGGAGCGCGCGTTGCGCGCGCTTGAGCTGTGCGTGGTGGTCGATGTCGCCATGACCGAGACCGCACAGTTCGCGCACTATGTTCTCCCGGCTGCCTCCCAATATGAGAAGACCGAATTCACGCTGTTCAACTTCGAGTTTCCGACGAATTATTTTCACGTGCGCACAGCTGGGTTGCCGCCGCTCGAAGGGACGTTGCCGGAACCTGAAATCTACAGCCGGCTTGCCCGTGCGCTGGGCTTCTTGCCGGGTGACAACGCGCTGGCGCCCTTGCGGCAGGCCGCTCACCGCTCGAGACCGGAATTCGCCGCGGCGTTTCGCGCATTCATGGGCGAAAACCCGGGGGCTGCCGCGGTGGCGGCGCTGGTACTCTACCACACGCTTGGGCAGACCCTTCCGGATGGCGCCGCTGCTGCCGCGCCCTTATGGAACGCGGCGCTGCTTTGTGCCAAGCGGTCGCCGCAGGCGGTGAGGCGGGCGATCGGCGCCGCTGACGACATCCCGGACCATGCGCTCGGCGACGCGCTGTTCGACGCCATCGTCTGCGCGCGGCAGGGCATCGCCTTCACCCGCCATGACTATGACGAGGTCTGGTCGCTGATCGGTCATCCCGACCGCAAGGTTCGCCTTGTGGTGCCCGGCATGCTTGAATGGCTGGCGCGTCTCGACCCCGGGAGCGGCGGCGCGCCGAAGGATTTTCCATTCATGCTCGCGGCAGGGCAGCGGCGCATGTTCAATGCCAACCAGATCTTTCGCGATCCCGCGTGGCGTCGCGACGATCCCGACGGTGCGTTGCTGATCAATCCTTTCGACCTCAACGAGTTGGGCGCCAAGGATGGTGACTGGATTGCCGTTGAATCGGCTGTTGGGCGTCTTGTCGCGCGCTGCAAGGTCGACGGCTCGATGCGAAAGGGCCAACTTGCACTGCCGCATGGCTACGGTCAGTCGTATCCTGCGGCAGACGGCGGGCGTCTCGCCAACGGACCGCGCATCAACCTTCTGACCGAGAGCGGCAATCGCGATCCCATCGCAGGCACGCCCTACCATAAGCACGTCGCTGTTCGGCTGGCACGCGTGACTGCCGCGGAAGCCGCAAGTTACCAGATGACGTCAGAGCGAATTCACCCAAGCGCTGCGGCTGGATAGACCAGTCCGTTTTTTGACGGCAATGTCCGCGGCACCCGCTTGAAATGCTTTCACGGCTGATGGCGCCGGGTGATCGCGGCCTGCGCCGCCTGGGCATACAGGCTCGAGATCAGGTCCAGATGGACGCCCGCAGTCTCCGACTTCGCGGTCCAGCCGTCCAGTGCATCCAGCATCGGCGGCAAGGTCGCGGCGCGCAAGGTGGCGTAGGCCTCGGTGACCGAGCGCCCCGTCGCGGTGACACGATAGCGTGTTTCCTTGCGCGATGAGCTGCCTTCGGTCTCGATCAATCCGGCACGGACGAGCTTGCGCGTGGCATATTGCAGGTTGGGGACGTCGACCCGGTTGAGCAACTGCCCGATCTCGGACAGCCGCTTCGGTTCATCGCCCATCCGGACGACGTTGAGTACGGCCACGTCATCGCCCGTGAGCGGCACGTCGCAGACGGCGGCAAGGCAGGCCGCCTTCCAGCGATAGTAAGCCTGCGCCAGCCGCTCCAGCCTGAACTCGAAATCGGACAGTTGCCGCTCCGTCTCGGTGCGGGCGAGATGCCAGGTCCCCGGCCGTTCGGTGACGGCCGGTTGGTTCCTTTGCTTCGCGGCATCGCCGATTTTCTTCAGGGCGGCCTTTCGGGTCTTGTTCAAAACGGTCTCCTGATGTCGTCGCGCTCACGGCGTAGGCAAGCCTTGCTGAATCTCTGCTATTTACAAATCAGATTCTTACATTAAAAATTCAAGTAAGAAAACACGATGAGGTGGCACGACCGGACGTTGTAGTCCGGCGCTGCCGTGAAGCGTCGCGGACGGGAGTAGCTTGCAATGGCGGGACAGTGGATCGACATCGCGGCCGCCGATGGCGGCTCCTTCAAGGGCTATCTGACCGTTCCGGCCTCGGGGTCGGGTCCCGGCATCCTGCTGCTGCAGGAGATCTTCGGCGTCAATTCCTCGATGCGCGACGTTGCCGATTACTATGCCGAGGAAGGTTACGTCGTGCTCGCGCCAGACCTGTTCTGGCGTCTGGAGCCGGGCATTGAGCTCGGCTACTCGGAGGCCGATTTCGGCAAGGCCTTCGGCTATTATCAGCGCTTCGACGCCAACCTCTCGATCAAGGACGCCGCCGACGCGCTGAAGGTGCTGCGCGCGCGCCCCGAATGCACCGGCAAGGTCGGCGCGCTCGGCTTCTGCCTCGGCGGCAAGCTCGCTTATCTCACCGCGGCGCGGACCGACGTCGATTGCGCCGTCTCCTATTATGGCGTCGGCATCGAAGCCGATCTCGGCGAGGCCGCGCACATCAAGGGACCGATGGTGTTTCACGTCGCCGAACTCGACAAGTTCTCGCCGGTCGAGGCGCGCGAGCAGGTCAAGGCCGCGTTCGCCAACCGCCCCGACGTCGAATTCTATCTCTATCCCGGCTGCGACCATGCCTTCGCGGCGCCGGAGCGCGCCAGCTTCAACAAGCCGGCGACCTTGATGGCGCATTCGCGGTCGATCGCGCTGTTCCGGAAAGTGCTGGGGCCGCACTACGATCTTTCCGCGCTGTGGGACCGCCATACCGAACTGGAATTTGCGACGCGCTCGGCCGAGGCGACAATGGGCACCATGGTGGCGGAGCCCTATGTTAACCACATCCCGACCATGACGGGCGGCGTCGGCTATCGCGACTTGCTGCGGTTCTACGCCAACCACTTCATTCCGAAGACGCCGCAGGACACTAGGCTGGTGCCGATCTCGCGCACCATCGGCGCCGATCGCGTCGTCGACGAGATGCTGTTCTGCTTCACCCATGACATCGAGATCGACTGGATGCTGCCCGGCGTGCCGCCGACCGGCAAATATGTGGAGATTCCGCTGGTCGCGATCGTCCGCTTCCGCGGCGACAAGCTCTACAACGAGCACATCTACTGGGATCAGGCCTCGGTGCTGGTGCAGATCGGTTTGCTCGATCCGGCCGTGCTGCCGGTCGCCGGCGTGGCGACGGCGAAGAAGCTCGTCGACGAAACTCTGCCCTCAAACACGCTGATGGCACGCTGGGCCGAGAGTGCGCCGCAGGCCGCCGAATAATCGCAAGTACAGGGAACGGCGCCCGTCGCGGGCGCCTTTTGTCGCACATGGAGTAAGGGTCATGGTGTCGTCCGTGCTGTCTCGCCGTTCCGTTCTTCAACTGGCGGGTGCCGCCGCCCTGCCGCTCTCGTCCAGCTTGCTCGGCGGTGACGCAGCGCAGGCTGCCGCCCCGGGAACGCTCACCATCGCCTACAATGTCAATCTGCCCTCGTTCGATCCGACCGTTGGCGCATCGGCGGTCAATCCGACCATTCAGTCGATCTATCAGGCGATCTTCGATGCCTACATCGCTCAGGCGCCCGATCTGTCGTTCAAGCCCGGCCTCCTGACCAAATGGGGCTGGAACGAGGACCGCAGCAAGGTCACGCTGGAATTGCGCCAGGGCGCGACCTGGCATGACGGTTCGCCGGTGACCCCGGAGGACGTCGTCTGGTCGCTGCAGCGCGCCGCCGATCATGCAAGCGGCAATCCGATTCAATTCGTCTGGTCCAAGGTCGGCAACTACAAGATCGACGGCAATACCATCACCGGCGACGTCCTGGAATTCGAGCCGACCTTGTTCAAATGGATGGCGTTCCTGACCGGCTATATCCTGCCCAAGGCCTATTACGAGAAAGTTGGCGCCGAAGGATTCGAGAAGGCGCCGATCGGCTCGGGTCCCTACAAGGTCGACGCTTTCGAGCGCAATGCCTTCCTGCGGCTCAAGGCGCATCCGGGCTATTGGGGACCCAAGCCCGCCTTCGACACGGTGGTGTTCAAATTCGTCACCGATCCGACCAGCCGCGTCGCCGAGATGGAGTCGGGCGGATCGGACCTCACCTTCGAGATCCCCTATGAGGAGTTCGATCGCCTGAAGGCGAAAGCGGGATTGGTCGGGGAGACCACGCCGGTGTCCGATATCGCGATGATCTTTATCACCGATGTCGACCCCATGCTCGACCGCAATGTCCGCCTCGCGGCCAACCATGCCATCGACAAGAAGGCGATCGTCGACCGGTTGCTGAAGGGCTACGGCGTCCCGATCGCGACCTTGGAAGCGCCGGGCTACGCCGCCTTCGATTCCTCGATCAAGGTGGCCTACGATCCGGATCTGGCGAAAAGCCTGCTGGGCAAGAGCGGCTACTCGCCGGAGAAGCCGGTCACGTTCAAGATCCAGACCACGCGCGGCTTCAAGCCGAAGGATTACGAGATGATCCAGGCGATCGTCGGGATGTGGCGCAAGGTCGGGATCGAGGCCACCATCGAGATCTACGAGATCGCGCAGCATTACGAGCTGCGCGCGCGTCACGCGCTGGCGCCGGCCGCGTTCTACAATTGGGGCAACGCGATCGGCGATCCCTCGACCTCCACCGGCTTTGCGATGTTCGGCCCGTCGCCGCATTGCGCCTGGAAGGGCAAGGATCTGGTCGAGCGCATCGGTCCCCTGTGGGGCGAAAAGGACGAGGCCAAGCGGATCGCCGGCTGGAAGGCCGTCGACAAGTACATCGCGGAGGAAGGCGAGGTGATCCCGCTGTTCCAATATGTGCAGCCGATCATCCACAAGAAGGGATTGAAGGTCGTGGCCCAGGCCAACGGCATGATCCTCCCGCAATTGGTCACGTCCGCTTAAACGACGTCAGGCAAGGCGGCCCAGATGCGATGGGGCGAGGTGGTCAGGCGATTGATCCTCATACCGCCCACACTGTTCGGCGTGGCGGTGATCGTCTTCGTGCTGCTGCGCGTGGTGCCCGGTGACCCCATCGCCATGATGATTCCACCGGGCGCGTCATCGGAGGATATCCTCCGGCTGCGGGTGTTTTACGGGCTAGATCAACCGATGCTGCAGCAGTTCATCACTTGGCTCGGCCAGGCGCTGCGCGGCGATTTCGGGCGTTCGATCAGCGTGCACCAAAGCGTCTTCGAGCTGGTGCTGGCGCGGTTGCCGGCGACGCTCGAACTGGCGCTGCTGGCGACACTGATCGCAATCGTGCTGGGGCTGATCACGGCCATGATCGGCATCCATCTGCGCGGCCGCAGGGCCGAATGGGTGGTCGATGGCGGCGTCGGCATACTGCTCGCGATCCCCGACTTTCTCTGGGCCCTGATCCTGCTCCTGCTGTTCGGGGTGCTGATTCCGCTGTTGCCGATCTCGGGCCGCATCGACCCGCAGCTCGATTTCAGCTTTCGCAGCAATTTCTATCTGCTCGAAAGCCTGCTGACGGGACGCTTCGACATCGCCAATGCGCTGCTTCGGCACATGATCCTGCCGGCGTTGGCGCTGGCGCTGCCGTTCGCGGCGCTGGTGGCGCGGATACTGAAGACCTCGCTGGCGGAGGCTGAGGATCAGGACTACGCGCAGATCGCCCGCGCCCGCGGCTTTTCGCGGCCCGAGATCCTGCTGCGCGAAGTGTTTCCCAACGCGCTGATCCCCACCGTCGCGCTCGGCGGCGTCCAGGGCACGCTGCTGCTCGGCGGCACCGTGCTGGTGGAGCGCATCTTCTCCTATGAGGGCATCGGCAACATGGCGATCGACGCGGTAATCAACCGCGACTTTCCCCTGATCCAGGGCCTGGTCCTGACCTTCGCAGTGCTGTTCATCGCGCTCAATCTCGCCGTGGACCTCGTGGTCACCCTGCTCGATCCGAGGCTGCGCCATGGTTGATCTCGCGCTCGCAGGCCCGGCTGCGCCGCAATCGCGATGGATCGCCGCGGTGAAGCGCGGCGGCGCCAGGCTCTGGCTGGGGGCTTCGCTGGTCGGTATCCTCGCGCTGGTCGCGCTGCTGGCGCCGCTGATCGCCCCGCACCATCCGCTTGAACAGGACCTGATGTCGGCGCAGTTGCCGCCGGCCTGGGTCACCGGCGGTGAGGCGGCCTATTGGCTCGGCACCGACAGTCTCGGCCGCTGCGTGCTGTCGCGGTTGATCTATTCGGCGCGAACCGCGGTCGCGGTGGCGCTGATCGCAGCGTCGCTGGCGGCGGCGATCGGGATTGCGCTCGGCCTGATCGCGGGCAGTTTCGGTGGCTGGGTCGATCAGGCCATCTCGCGCCTGATCGATGTCTGGATGGCGTTTCCGCCGGTGCTGCTCTCGATCGTGCTGGCGGCGGTGATCGGCGCCGGGCTCACCTCGGTGATCGCGGCCATCGTCGTCGTCGACTGGACCCGCTTCGCGCGCGTGGTGCGGGCCGAAACCATGGTGCAGCTCAGGCGCGATTACGCCGCCGCCGCGCGCGTGATCGGACTGAGCCGTGGCGGATTGCTGCGGCTGGAAATTCTGCCCAACCTCGTTCCACTGGTGGTGACGCTGCTGGCGGTCGAGATGGGGATCGCGATCCTGGTGGAGGTGATTCTGTCGTTCGTCGGCATTTCCGTCGCCGGCGATGTCCCGACCTGGGGCGGCATGATCGCCGAGGGACGGCAGATCGTCTATCAGGCGCCCTGGATCATGGCGCTGCCGATCGGCTGCATCATCGCGAGCGTGATCGGGTTCAACCTGCTCGGCGACGGCCTGCGCATCGTGCTCGATCCGGTGCAGCGGCAATGACGACAGTGCTTTCGGTCCAGGGCCTGCAGGTTGCGATCGGCAAGGGCGCCCATGCCGCCAACGTGCTGCGCGGTGTCAGTCTCGAACTGCAACCGGGCGAGGTCCGCGGACTGGTCGGCGAATCCGGCGCCGGCAAGTCGATGCTGGGACGCGCCGTGCTCGGGCTGTTGCCGGCCAATGCGGCGATCACCGCGGGCGCGATCACCTTCGCCGGGCGCGACCTCCTCGCCATGGGCGAGCCCGGGCGGCGCGGTCTGCTCGGTCGCAGCATCGCGCTGATCCCGCAGGACCCGATGACCTCGCTCAATCCGGTGAAGCGGGTCGGTCACCAGATCGCGCAGCTGTTGCGACATCATCTTGCACTGTCGAAGCGGGAGGCGCGGGAGCGCGCGGCAGATCTGCTCGCCGAGGTCGCGATCCGCGAACCGCGGCGGGTGCTCGACCTCTATCCGCACGAGATCTCCGGCGGCATGCGCCAGCGCGTCCTGATCGCGATGGCCTTCGCCTGCGATCCCGCTCTGGTGATCGCGGATGAGCCGACCACGGCGCTTGACGTCACGGTGCAGCGCCAGGTGCTGCAGCTGGTCGAGCGCTTGCGGCAACGCCACGGCTCAGCCGTTCTGTTCATCACCCATGACCTCGGCGTGGTGGCAAAGCTCTGCCGCACCATGACCGTGCTGCATGCCGGGCGCGTGCTCGAGGAGGGTGAGACCGCCGAGGTGCTGGCACGGCCGCGCCATCCCTATACGCGGGCGCTGCTGGCGGCGACGCCGCGTGCCGATCGGCCGGCCGAGGCGCTGCGTCCGGTGCCCCCGGTGTTGATCGAAAGCCTGTGGTCGGAAGCGTATCGGCTGGATCGGCTGGCGGTGGTGGGGACGGCATGAGTGATGTCCTGCTCCGCACCGGCAGCCTGAGCTTTGCCTATCCGCAGCGCACCGGGCTGTTTCGCCGGCCTGCGCTGCGTGAGGTGATCAGGGGTGTCGACCTCGCCGTTCCCCGCGGGTCCGTGCTTGGGCTGGTCGGCGAGTCCGGCTCCGGCAAGACCACGCTGGGCCGGCTTTTGGTGCGGCTGCTGGCGCCGACCTCCGGCGGCATCCAGTTTGACAGCGTCGAGATCGGGCACCTCAGCGAAGCCGAGATGCGGCCGCTGCGAGCGCGTATCCAGATGATCTTCCAGGATCCGCAGTCGTCGCTGAACCCGAGGCTGCGGCTGGGTGTCACGCTGACCCGTCCGCTTCAGGTGCATGGACGACTGAGAGGACGGCGCGACCGGCGCGATCGCGCCGCCGCTCTTCTCGATCTCGTCGGGCTGCCGACCGCCTTCGTCGACCGCTATCCGCACGAACTGTCGGGCGGCCAGCGCCAGCGCGCCGGAATCGCCCGCGCCCTGGCGCTGGAGCCGGATTTCATTGTCGCCGACGAGATCGTGTCCGGTCTCGACGTGTCGACGCAGGCGCACATCCTGCTGTTGCTCAGGGAGTTGCGCGCGCGGCTCGGGCTCACGCTGGTGTTCATCAGCCATGACCTGTCCGTCGTCCGCGTGCTCTGCGATGACGTCGCGATCCTGCACCATGGCGAAGTCGTGGAATATGGACCGGTCGCGCGGATCTTCAGTTTGCCGCAGCACGCCTACACCCGCCAGCTGCTAACAGCGATTCCACTGCCGGACGTTGAGCCGGGCTGGCTCGACGAGTCGAACCCTTTTGTCGCCCACCAGCAAGGATCAGCCGCATGACCGAGACCATCAAGGGTTCTGTCGTTCTCATCACCGGGGCCACCGGCGCGATCGCGCAGGCGCTCATATCCGCACTCGAAGCCCGCGGTGCCGCCAAGATCTATGCCGCCGCGCGGGACATCTCCGGGCTCACCGCGTCGGCTCGGCTGGTGCCGGTCAAGATGGACGTCACCAGCGATGATGACGTCGTCAAGGCGGCCGGGCTCGCGGCCGATGTCACGCTCTTGATCAACAATGCCGGCGTCAACCACAACACCGCCTTCATGCTTGCGCCGGATCTCGCGATCGCGCGCGAGGAGATCGAGATCAATTATCTGGCGCCGCTGCGGGTGACGCGGGGCTTCGCGCCGGCGCTGATCCAAAATCGCGGCGCCGTGCTCAATGTGCTGACGATCCTGGCGCGGGTGAACCTGCCGCTGATGGGCTCCTATTGCGCCTCCAAGGCCGCGGGCCTCAGCCTGACGCAGGGTCTGCGCGGCGAACTGGCGCCCAAGGGAGTCCGCGTGGTTGCCGCGATGCCCGGCGCGGTCGACACCCGGATGACTGCGGGCCTTCCGATCCCGAAAATGGCGCCCGCCGAGGCCGCGGCCGAGATCCTCGACGGCTTCGAGGCCGGCGAGGAAGACATCTATGTCGGCGAGATGGCGCGTGGCCTCGCGCAAGGGCTCGCCCACGATCCCAAGGCCGTCGAACGCCAGCTGGCCTCGCCGGGCTGACCGGACAATCTCCAAACTCCCGAACACCGCCCACCCAGAGGAAGCGATCATGACCAGGTCCCGATTCGTGCTTGCCTTCGCTACGCTGTTGATCGGCGCGCTGCCGGCCTCGGCCGAGTCCATTCCCGGCCTGCGCGGCCATGACCACACCGGCATCACCGTGCCGGACGTGAAGGCCGCAACCGCCTTCTTTACCGACGTCATCGGCTGTTCGCATGCGATGTCGTTTGGGCCGTTCTCCGACGACAAGGGCACGTTCATGCAGGACGTCGTCGACGTCAATCCGCGGGCGGTGATTGACGAGATCAGCATGGTTCGCTGCGGCTACGGCTCCAATATCGAGCTGTTCCAGTATGAGTCGCCGGACCAGGCCAAGACCTTGCCCAAGAACAGCGATATCGGCGGGCACCACATCGCGCTCTACGTCGACGACATCGACAAGGCGGCGGCCTATCTCAAGTCCAAGAACGTCAGGACGTTGCAGGGACCGATCCCGATCAATGAAGGCCCCGCGGCCGGCCAGTCGATCCTGTATTTCTTCGCGCCATGGGGGCTGCAGATGGAACTGATCAGCTACCCCAAGGGCATGGCCTATGAGAAGGACGCCAAGTCGCTGCTATGGTCGACCACGGAGCCGACGAAGTAAGCGTATCAATGCTCGGTGGCAACGTGCTTGCCGATCCAGTCCAGCAAGATGTCGGCGATATCGAGGCTGTTGTCGTCCTGCATCAGCATGTGCGTATTGCCCCTGATGCCGATGTCGGGCAGCACCAGCAGCTCTGCCTTGCCGCCAGCCGCGTTGGCGGCGGCAACGAAGGCGCGACAGTTCTTGAGACGCGGAGCCCAGCGCGGAAACTCGTCGACGTAGTCGCCGAACAGCACCAGAATCGGCAGTCCCGCATAGGGCACCATGTCGTCGGTGGGTAGGGGACAGGCGCCGGGCTCGATCGATACCACGCCTGCGATACCCTTGCGGCTGATGACTGCGGTCTGAAACGGGTAGATGCCCGATTGGGAATGACTCATCAGCACGGTGCCGCCGAGTTTTTGCGCCAGTTCCGAAAGTGCCGGCACCGTCGGATTGGGCGTGGGGAGGCTGTTCAGGCTGTCCGGCACCATCTGTTTCCAGAATTCCGCACTTGCCGCGACGGGATAGCGCATGCCGGGCATCAGCTGCGGATAGTCCTTGCCGAACCGAAAGATGGCCCAGGCGCTCTCGTGCCCGGCGGAGAACACGGTTGGCAACTGGTCCACGGCAGCCTTTCCGCCGCGGACCGCGTTGATCGCCGAGGGGTCGGCGGCCGAGCGGCCGCGCCAGACCTGGTCGATGACGTAGGTCGGATGGCCGTGGCGGACGAAATACTCGTCCCATCCCATCCGACCGTCCGGGGTCGTCTCCCAGGTCTTGCCGGTCAGGCAGCAGCCGTGAATCAAGGTGATGGGGACACCCGGCGCGCCCACGGGCACCTGGTAGCGCACATACATCTGGTCGACGGTGATGGTGCCGGAAGCGGCATAGGCAGGAAGGGTCGAGAGCGTGTCGGATTTCACCTCGCGTCCGCCGACGAAGAAGCTGCCTTGGCGTGCGATGGTGAGGGGGCCAGGGTCGGGGCGAGATGTTTGCGCGGCGGCTGGCACCGCGATTGAGCAAAGGCCGGCGACAAGCAGCAGCGCGCGCATGGTGCATTTCCTTCGTGGGCCAGGAAGCTGGCCTCTCTTGCCCGATCGGCGGTCAATTCGGCTCCAGCACTGACTTTCCGAACAAGGCTCGATCGGTCGGCTGAGAGTGGTGGAAATTGACAGTGGACTTGAAAGCTGCCCGTTCGGGATAATGAATGAGAAGGAAAGCCCGTTTCAAGGGTAATAATGTTAACGATACAGGGGTTCGTGGTTCAGGCCGCCAACAATAAATAGCGCTTTGGTTGCTCTTGGCCTAAAGCATAGCTAGCTCAATTCAATCCATCGGCCCACGTGACTGCGCTTGTTCCAGGCGGCAGCGCCGATCCAGTTTACCGGCGGACAACGCCAACCCAAGGTCAGCTCTCTCGTGACATTCTCTACGACAAGTCCGCCGCTCGCCCGAGCCTTGGCGGAGCGCAACTACGCTGCTCTGACCCCGGTCCAGACCGCGGTGCTCGCGGACGCGGCCGATGGCCGCGACCTTCTGGTCTCGGCGCAAACCGGCTCCGGCAAGACGGTGGCCTATGGGCTCGCGATCGCAACCAATCTTCTCGAGGGCGCCGAGCGGTTCGAAAGTGCCGGTGCGCCCCTGGCCTTGATCGTCGCGCCGACGCGGGAACTCGCCCTGCAGGTGCAGCGCGAACTCGCCTGGCTCTATCAATACGCCGAGACGCGCGTGGTCTCCTGTGTCGGGGGCATGGATCCACGCCGCGAACAGCGCGAGCTCGCCGCCGGCGCCCACATCGTGATCGGCACGCCGGGGCGGCTGTGCGATCACTTGCGGCGCGGCCGTCTCGACGTCTCGGAATTGAAGGCCGTCGTGCTCGACGAGGCCGACGAGATGCTCG
>Ga0307516_10004566_pt1 | contig 17005 bp, 17 predicted proteins | sample 19_EM_MG_FD_203310 | JGI IMG/M metagenome (GOLD analysis project Ga0307516, IMG submission 203310) | Populus trichocarpa ectomycorrhiza microbial communities from riparian zone in the Pacific Northwest, United States - 19_EM | ecosystem: Host-associated > Plants > Roots > Unclassified | place...
GGAAGACGATTGGTACCATCTCGCCACTGGTGTCGGGAACTCTTACCGTGCGCGTATATGAGGTCACCTCAGGCGCAATGCAGTCGTCCGGTGCAGTCCAATCGACAGGCAGCGGGCACTTTTGGGCCCACGACAACACCTTTAGGGTCATGACAACCGCGAAGGATCAGAAGGATTCAACGATCAACATTTACGAGGTCGGGTCCGCTCCCACCAAGGTCGAACAGTTCCCCTTCCGGTCTCACCCCGCCTTCGGGGTCTTCTCCCCTATCACCTATCGGATTTCCGTCACTATCGCTCGAGACCGCGACCGCGACCCTGAGCTTCTCATATTGAACGTTCGCAACTCAGACGTCTTGCTCCGCGAAACAGGTTCCTACTGGCACATCAGCTTCTCCCCCGACGGAAGCCTCGTCGCAGCTTTTTCTGGGGACCAGCTTCCTATCTGGAGATATGTTTCCGGCCGTTATATCCGGTGGAGGGAATTCCAGCAAACTCCAACCCCGCTCCAATTCTCACCGACCGCATCGTCACTCCTGGGCCGTGGTGGTGCTCTCCTCCATGTTTTACATTTCGATTTTTCTTCCGCTGCTCCCGCCACGGAATCTGCCACTACTGCCCGTAGTCGGCCATTGGACACGTTTTCTCCCTATGGTACCCACATTGCAACTACACGTCGCGGAGAAGGCACAATCACAATCACCGATCTCCGCTCCCAACACGCCTCTACTTCCCAGTTCATCGACACAGGTTTGGAAATATCGGAGATGGTTCTCACCGGCAACGTTCTCTTGGTGAAGGGTTCGGACACGATTGTGGCATGGCTACTCACAGAAGAGGGGGTTGTGGATGGCGTTTTTTATGACAGAAGGGCGGACCGTAACGATGGCCTTTGGGATGTATCACCACGGGCCCACGCAAATGTTTGGGCAAGACTACTGCAACGAGATGGAAGTGGTGGCGATAACGAGAATGTCCTGGAGTTCTCGGCTGAAGGTGAAACTGCAGCCATCAGAAACAACGGGCACGTCGTTCGCGTTTATCATACAGGAACCGGGGAGATTCTTGAACCGGACAAAGCGCCTCTGGGCACCAGGTACCGATTCAACAACCCGCGCCGAGATGATTGTAATCTCTATCGTCGCGATTCGCGCAAGCAGCACGAACCCCTCGAATGCGATTGGCCAGTTTCACAAATGACTTTGCGGGAGGGGTGGCTGAAGGATCCGGACGGGAAACATCGGTTATGGTTGCGTCCCCGCTGGAGATCAGCCGGGAATGATGTGGACTGGCTCGACAAGATTACGACCTTCCGGCTCAAAAACTCATCCGAACTCGTTGTCATCAAGTTCTAATTAGAATCTTAGATCTCGGGCACAGACCCAGGCATTGTACGACCCACGCCAAGGGTCAGCTCATGCGGCCGGTCTCTCGATGGTTCCATCCTTTCCGTTTGTTGTTCCAGATATGTATCGTACAACAGCCCATGGCACATATAAATCTAGTCGTTATGCCCAAACGATGGCTCGTTATAGGGCTGCCTCAACAGCAGCCTGGTTCGCTGAATCGCATCGATTTCTGTTGATGCTTTGACGACATTGAGATCTCCTGGTTGATTCAAGTCTGGGGGCTGGCTCAACCCCGCAAATCTATCCCAACCACCCCGAGTCCCAGGATTGACGGGAGGCATACGTAGCCGGTAGTCCCCCACCTTAGTTCCGCGAATAGCGGTTTCGGGGCGGTAGTCACGGGTTCGGCGGTTTATTCCGCATGAGAAAATACTCTCCTGACAGGGTTGTACAACAAGAGACTGAAAGTATGAGTGACACAGATCGTTTAACGTATAATCCCCTGAATCTGTGCCAATTCTTGACGAGCTAACTGTAGTGCATCACGCCTCGCCCTCAACCTGACGATGACTTCTTCAAACGACCAGGAGTTGTGAGAGTTGATCTTGCTCCGCACCCGTTCCATCTCTCCATCCATCACCGACGCGTAAAAGGCGACAGTGCCCTTGGACGGGCTATAGGCCACCCCTCGAGTTGTCTTCCCTAACTGTGTTTTAACCTCCTCCGACAAGTCGGGGTACTTTGCCCACATGAGTGCCATCCACAATGTAAAAGCACCCACGCCACGTTCGCCCAATTTCAGGAAGTGTGGTATGATCGTTGAGTTCTTGAAACATCGGTAGAGCGAGGGCGGTATCAGGTCGTCGTCGATCCCATTAAGATATTGGAGCATATCCCAGCGTTCATCGGGGATAAATTTACGCCAAAACGGTGAATCTAGGAGTCCCAGTAGCGTCGTCACTGAAGCCCGTATCAGCAAGGAGTGTTTTGACACATCCAACGATTCCGCTGCGGAAGTGGACCAGCGGGACACCAGTGTGGCGGCTTGTTCCTCGGTGAACGTTGCGTTTGTATCGAAGAGTTGTGTATCCAAATGACGGATGAAGGCGACGGTGGCGCGTCGGAGCCGGTATGGTGCGCCTTTCCGAAGGGCGTGACAAAGCCCGTTGAAAAACAACGGCTCGGTAAAGTTAAACTTCCCCAACCCTTCACTGATCTCGTCTGCAGGGGCTCCCCCCAGGGCAAACATAATCTGCTCGATGGGGCAATCCCGTAGAAACCCTGCCTTTTGATCCTCGAGGCAGCGCCGGAGGAAATCCAGAAGGTCCGTTGGGTCCCCGACGAATGGTCGGAATCCATTCCACTTGAAAGCACCGACCAACGACAACTCCGTAGGACGCCAGAACCATGTGTCTGCATCCACAGTGACCGCCATTGTACGAAAGAGTTCGAGGCTCTCTGTGCATGCCACCTCGTGCTTCAGGTCCACAATGAGCTCCAATACCTCCACGGCACGTTTCCGCTTGGTAGGGGAGGACTGCGATGTGAGAACTCGCTTGAGGCTTCGGTAGATCTTTCGGATAGTGACCTCTACTTCCGCACTGGGCCGTGGTTAGCATTGGGGTTGGGAAGAGGGAGTGGGGCACCAACCTTTTGTCTTTGATTAGCAACCTGTCGTCAAACTCTGGCAGCTCCCCAATAGTCATGTGAGTGATCAAAAGACAATCGGCGATCGCCTGATGCGGAGGGGGGCGTTCTTTCGAGAGCAAACATCGGACAAATCCGAGGATGTCCTTTGTCAAGGTATCCCGAGTGCGTAGGATAACCCAAGCACGACAACGGAGGATGTGACTTAGCCAGCAGCAGTGCGGGTCATTGAATACGAATTCCTCCCAAGGGATCTCCTTGTCACCATTGAACACGGCATCGAGGACTCGCAACGTGGACTCCAGTTCGTGGTCCACCTTCGACCGGTATCCGAGGAGTAAACCAAGTTCCTGAGTAGCGATACGGGCGTCGTCCCTGGCACCCGCACAGAGGCGCTGTACACGCAGATGGAGGAGGGCCTTTGCGCTTCCATACGCCTGTTCCCTCATCCCCGGCCGGACGACCACTCTTCCATCCTTCAGGAATTCGAACGACTGCGCCAACGAATGGTACACCTCCAGGAGAGGCACCCTACGAATATTCGTGGCCCAGTTGACTTCAGGAATGAACCCCGTCACAGCTACGATTGCTTCCGACCCGCTGGCAAACTGAAACATCGTCGATATGCAATTGGTATCCGAAGAAAGGGAGCTTTCATCTTCTCCCGGATTCACCGTCATTGAGACTGGCGTCAAGGTATCGGACAGGGCCCCAGAATCCACTTCGAGTTCCTCGTCGATGGACCTCTCGAAGGTTGCCGTGACGTAGGATTCATTCAGTTTCCTGAAATGGACCGCGCCGGATAACCGTTCCCTAACTTCTCGCAACCGGGGATGCTGGTGTTGTTTCACAAGGGAAAGAATATGCCGGAAGCCGAGAGATATGGGGGTTTGGAATGGACACGTCTTCCAGACCGTTGCGGCGAAAACTATGAATAGGTAGAAGAGGAGACCAAAAGCGGTGAAGGTGGTGATGACGGCGGAGACGGTCCGACTGAGATCCCACACATATCGAGCGAGTGCGTATCCGAGGAGAAGAAGCGAGAGTTGCATAACGAGGGGGAGACACTCCATGATGAGCTTGAAGCGCCAAGCGATCATCCCCCTCATCCTGAGCTCCCGGTGGCGGCTGCGGTCGATGAGGGATCCTTCGACGTGGAGATTGAGCCATTGTTTGCCCAACATGGCTAGGAATGCAGCCAGCAGTGCGCTTGCGAGGGAGCCAAATAGAATGGACTGGACCTGAACCACGGAAGCCTTTGGACCTGAGGGTGCTGGAACATCGCGTTGGTTCTGGTCCCCTGAGGTGGCGTTGAGCAGCATCGTCAAGACAGTGAAGCTCATCTCATTATAATCTGGACGTAGTTCTTGCTGGATGTCGATGATAAATGCCGACGCCACGGCGGAGAATAGACCGGCCTGCGTTCTCGTCAATGGACGGGAGGTCAGAAGAATTCGCTCCAACTCACGAATATCAGGGTTGTGTTGAGGTCATCGTGATATTTCTTGTGGAAGTCTCTGTCGTACTCGTCTGCCTCTCGGTTGAACGCGTTATAGAAGTGCCGACGCGGGTCCACCTCCGTTGGTTTATTCGAGGCTAGGAGCCGTTCCACCCCGATAAGCAACGTATCTAGAGTATCGTCGAGCCTAGGGATGGGGTTAATGACTCCGAGGGCGCTGAGTGATGACGGGACAGACTTGTCGCGCGTTGGCATGGTTCACTCTTCGGCCGGGAATATACTGGACTTTCTGGAGGTGAGGTTTCCGGGAAGAACACTCGAACTCAGCCGTCTCCTGGTGTGTGTGTACCATTATTTGTACATCCTTGTTCAATCACCACGGGATAACTATGGTGTTTCCGAACCACTGGGAAAGTAGAAACAGAGGTCGGATAAGGGCTGCCTTTCAAATTTCACCACTTGCCCTTGTTCTCGTTTTGGACGGAGTGGCTACGTACCACGTTCGATCGAATTGCCAATGCCGGTTGTTTGGGACGCCATTGTCCTTCAAGCTTCGATGCAATCGCTGTTTTCGCGGAGATCGAATACGCGGTTAATCGAGGATTGCGCCGGGCCCGCCGTGTCGAAATCACTGGTGGAGTGGGCACCAAAGTACAAGTTTACCGTCAGGAAGTCTCGAATTCCTTCTGTACTACATTACAGGTTCGTTGATGGTACGTGATCACAGTCCACGAAGCCCCTCGACACAAGCACTAGCAAAATACATTGAAAGTCGGTATAGGGAAACGACGTCCAGCGCAAAGGTTGCCAAGAGATGCTCGTCAAACGGACGCGGCCGCCACTCCCTGTGGGCCGTCGAAATCCTATTTCGGATCTCAGACCATAGCTGTAACGCCTCCTCGGCCGACGGCCGCTGCTCGGGGTCATCGTTGACCATCCACACAATAAGGGGCCGAAGGAATTCGACGTTGTCAAATCTCTAAAGGTCCGTGAGTTCCCCAAGAAACAACAGAGAGCAGAAAAATCACATCACAGAGCTCCTGTTTCAGCATATTTCCTATGATGAATATATCCAACTTGAACGGATCGTATGGATCAGTGTCGGACAGCTCGGGGGGTTCTTGGTCTCTACCAAAAGCCCCAGTAACGACCCTTGGCTCGTCTTCTTCTGGCATGTGCACGGATATTCCAAAATCCGCGAAATAGTATCTCACTCCAGCGACGGATCGGGGGACGTAAGTTGCCCACCCAGAATAGTCACGTTTGTGCATGACTTTAACCGGGTGAAATCCCTCAGGGTACATCGCATCTGCATCCATCAAAAGGTTGTGCATCCCGCAGTCACTATTGATGTGTGAGCATTCCCCGTGGAGTGTAGAACTGCACCTTACCGGTGAGCGACCCCTTTCTCGTGCAAGAAAGTCAGGCCCTATGGGTTCGCGTGAGTTCTCCGCAGCCCTCCTAACCGGTAGTTCTCACCTCGAGGATCTGATCTACGAAATCGATTATCTCCTTTACGTGTTGAAATTGCGGATCATCTGCAGCTCGCAGAAACGGCATGACCATGTAGGACTTGGAATCGTCCTCCGGGTCTTCGATAACTTCGATGATGGGCACGCAATGGTTCCTCGGGTCTGCGCGGAACTCGGCCGTACTCAACATCTTGGCGATCCGTGTTTCTTCACCGTTTCTTGGAACGGGTTTGATGCACACAACTCTGCCGTCATCAGTGTAGGCATCAACAAGGTGGGTCTGCGGATTTGTGAGTACTAAAACAAGGCGATTTGACGGCCTGCATACCCTTAGGAGGTGTGCATCTTCCGATTCTAGCGGGCTCTTGCCAGTAGCGAGCCAAGACGGAGTCCATAATTGTGGCAGTTGGCTGGGATTCGAACGAAACGATCCCAGCATCACGATTCCAGATGCGTGGTTTGGAGTCAATATTTATGGTCGGGGTCCTGACAGTTCCCTTATATGGGCGTGGTACTCGTCTGGACTCGTTTTCACACGTTGTACATCCTGCGGACAGTCACCGGTTCACCCAGTGGGGCTGCGCACTTTTCGCTCCGGTCTGTGATCTGAGATTTGATCACGTATGTAATCCGCCCCCATCTACACGTAACAACACTCGATACTCATGTGGCATCAACCGCGTACCACCAAACAGGCCGCATCCGGAGACCAGATAACTGCCTGTGAGACCGTAGCGCTTGCGTCCAAACCTCGAACACTGTGTGTTTTCACATGGCCAAACGCAGTACGATTTGTTTCATCGGGGAAGCTACTGCCCCTGGGCCCGGGCTTATCCGAGGCTATTGGGTCTCGGGCCATTGATAACCTTGAAGCCACCTGCCTGGGGTCACAACGCGATGGCACCTTCCACCGGAAACGAGCCCACCTTCTGAATGGCAGCTTCACTAAGCCCGCCAAATGTAGGTGTGATATCCACGCTCAAACTCGAAGGCTCATCAACCTACAAGGCGCAGAGATTTTCCGATATTGAGGAACAAACCTCGGTTCCAGTGTTCAGCGCTCAGCAGTCAGACAGACAGACTTTTACCAAACGCAGTCCATTAAATAAAAGAATCCTTCTAGAACGGCCGTATATACTTCTGGTGTGAAGGATTTACCCGCCTTGTGATTTGGTTTCCAACCACGAATGGAGTATTCGTAAACATTGCCTTTGAGACGTCAACCCACAACACTAGTGCCAGCCGATTTCTCGGAGAGCAGGATTGTATACGAAAGCGATCCCTATAACCGCAGATAGCCGCGGGCCGGCGTCCAGCCTGTATGGGACCGTGGCGTGGTGCTAACCTGGTAGGAGAACAAAGAAAAGGTCTGAAGTGTTCATCTGGACACAAAAGAGACGGATAGATACCAATCTTACTCATAATTCACTGATACGTCCACGCCCTCGGGTCGGAGACGGACAGGAAGCGGAAGCTCCCCCGAGCGACGACGATCCACGTGCCTGGGCCCATAGGACTTGGGCACAATAAGTACCAGCAAGCATCTTCCCACAAGTTTGCGAGCGACCGGCTCGTGTAGGCTCAATAACGAGCCAGAACGACGACCGGAGAACTGTACCCCCCCACACACCTGGCGCTAAAGCGCTAAGATTGGTGCCCGATAGAGATTAGAGAATGCGTGGTCGAGTTTGCATGTGACCAACTGAGCTGAAAACGCTGGCGAGGGGCTCGCGTAAACGATGGAATTTGAAATAGGTTTCCTCATAATTGACAAATGGCTGGTTCGGTCAATGGCGGCTACACATAGGCAACCTCCAGTCAGATGAGTCAGTCCATTGTTCCAAGCCGGGCTGCTGTGTGCATTCTGCGTTCGCTGGCACTCCGCTCCATGGATTCGACTCCGCGTTGTTGCATAATAGAACCCCGAACCATCAGCGCATGGTCCCCACCTGAGGATCACCGCCTCGTTTCTGATGAGACTTCCGCGATGTCCCGCGATCTACGGTGCGGCGTTCGCCGGGTTCGTTGAAACTGAGGTGCATTTGAGAACACATATATTGGTGTTTAAAACGCCGCCTCCATATAGCACGGCTTCGAGGAAGCGCAGGGAAGCACCATGCTGGAGGTCGGGGGGGGGGGGGGGTTACGGACCGGTTCGACGCTATTCGACGAAGTTCGGACCCTGTGGCTCAAGGGACCACATAGGGCGCAGAACAAACCGCCAGCGAGGTATGTCCTCGAATAAGGTTGCGCTTACTCACTTTCGACCGACGATGGAAACGTCCCTGCCCACGGAATCTGGGTCTCGAATAAACAGTAGCTCGAGCGTGGAAGATGTAGTTACAATCCCGAACGTCTCCAATTGGGCGCACGGCAATGGAAATAAGCCCCCACCAGGGGGCCTGCTTCGGCGTCGCGCGTCATGCGGAGTGCTGAGCCCCAGTATCGTCCTATCGGAATGGAAGCAGCCGTTGGACTCGGCTTGACATTTCTGCATGTATCCGCAGGTCATCGCGCGTTGTGGCGTGCGTTCCGTCCACCCCTGTGGCCATACATACATAAGACCACGAAACACCTTCGGTCGACGTCCGGGAGAGACTTGTGGCAGTGGATGTCTGAGTCCGAACACCGTAGCTGGCTCTCAAAACGCCCGCATCTTTTGAATGGATTACAACGGACCGTTTCCTCCACTCGAGACACGCTCAGTCCTGCAGGACATAAAGGAATGGTATGGCCAGTCTGACTGAGTGAACGAATACAAAAGGGTTGGGCTACACGCTAGCGCCTCCGTGTGGGATGGACGGATCGTCCACGTGTATGGAGGTGTTGCTACCATCGGAAAGGTTTGGATTGAAGCCTGTTTTCGTAGCTGTGAGTGCCTGTTTGCCAGGAGTGAAACGACTACGCGACAAACCAAAGGACACCTGAAGAGTGGTCACATCCTCCTCGGTTTCCACTGTGTAGACGGCCGACCCGCCCCCGCCATCTGGCTGTCCTCCAGCCGCCGGGTCTCCCCTATCACCGCCGGTCTCCACTCCCTCATCGCCGGTGTCATCGTCGTAGACGGTGACTATCAGGGAGGTATATTAGGGAAACGGCGACTCGAGCTTTCGCGTGGCTCACCAGGGAGTAGTTGTCCCGCTCGTGTGGAGGTTTTCTAGGAGGGGATGTCATTCGCGGATCACGGTCGCGGGAAAGAAACAAACCCCGATTTCTTGGTCCGCGCGCCGCAATCGTTTCATTATTTCATTGATCTCCCTTTTCTTGTACAGCGGAGACCAACGGTATATCCCTGAGCGAGAAACCTCCCCCCTTATGATATCTTTCCGTGTCCCTTCACTGTGTATGGAAGTTAGCATTGAAGCGGGTACTTTAGGAAGGTGAGTGAAGGACCATACGTCCTCAGAAGTGTGGTGGTCTTCCCCACGTTCTTGAACACATCTTCGTCGAGGTTGTGTGGTTTGATCATTGGCAGCACCCTCAGGAACCCCGCGTGCCTCTCTTCTACCTGGAGGAACAAGTCGTGGAGCGCCTGCGCTCGCCCTTCAGCCGTCCAGTCTGAATGGAGTTTCTTGACGATCGTTGTCGTTACGAGCATGGCCAACCCACCCGCCGTGCCAGCGGTGATAGCGAATTCTGGCGTGTTCATAACGATGAAAAGGAATGTGTGTCGTGGGTGAAATACTTCCCAGAACCATGACTGATTTATATAAGATCGCCAGCTAGGTTCACGTCTCCCCTGACAAAGGCCTGAGAATCCAAGCGAAAAGTAAACCGGTCACCAGATAACATTACGGCAGTGGAAAACATGCGCAAACACGGCACCCCAACCGGCGTTCCCCTGGCCCAGATACTATTGATTCCCCATCCCCGCCACTGTCCACTTGTCCACCCACCCACCTATCCCCCTTGTGCCAGATGTCCGTCGACGAAGCAACCAACCAAATGTTTGCGGAACGTACAGACTTTGAGGACGCATGGTCTAAGCGCGAGGAGCTGCTTGGTGCACACGGTTACAAACTTCGGCCACGACTCCGACGAGACTGGACTCCGTCCTGGTCGACCACTGGGAAGAGTCCACTGGATTCGGAAGACGGGGAGATCTCACCGGTATGTTGGCTGCCAGTTGAGCTGTTCGTTCTGTCATGACAACAACATAGAACCACCTCGTCGACGCCTACACTGACGATGGGAAGCGTGTGTATATCAAGGAAGTTGGCCGAGGGGACGAAGAGTCCCAAATCGCGCAAATGCTAAGCACTAAGGAGCTACTGGCGGATCCAAAAAACCACTGCGTTCCCATTATCGACCTCATCGACGACCCCGATGACGACTCGAAATCGTACATGGTCATGCCATTGTTGCGAAATGCGGCAGATCCATCCTTTCAGCATGTGAAGGAGATAATCGACTTTGTGGACCAGATACTTGAGGTAAGATTCACGCGAATATCCGTGGGACATATGTATCTTACTTGGTTTCATAGGGTCTGGTCTTTTTGCATGAGAAAGGAGTTGCCCACCGGTAGGAAATATCCCTAGCTCTCTTCCCGGGATTAACAAATTGGATAGCGATTGCGTCCTGTACAACATCATGATGGACGCGGACGCCATGTATCCAGAAGGGTTCCACCCAATTCGGGTGGACTACAAGCCTGATTACTCAGGATGGGCTCCCTACGTTTCTCGTTCCGTCGCGGGCGCCAGATACTATTTCGTGGACTTTGGGATATCAGTACGTATTCCGGAGGATGATCGCCCGAAGTTCGTCACTGGGAGTATGGGCCGCGACCAGGAACCTCCTGAGCTGTCCGATACGGTCCCATACGATCCCTTCAAACTGGATGTTTTCATCATAGGGAACATGCTTATGCGCGAGATATGTGACGTACGCGTTTTAGTGCTCCTTGATTTCTTGGCGAGCCTTACGGTTTCACAGCAATTTTCCAATGTCGATTTCCTCCGGGAACTTGCCGTGAGGATGTCGGACGCGATTCCCGGGCAACGGCCAACGGCTGCGAATGCACTATTCCAATGGTCACAGATCAAGGAAACCATCTCGACTGTGCAGAGGGAGTGGAGGCCGCGCCCTCGCGATGAAAGCGCTTTTGACACAGTGACTCTGGATGTAGTCTCCTTGTACCGTTTTTTTATGCACGTTGCCAGGGTTTGTATTGGAAGGATCTCTGGGTAATGTCCTACAGACCGCTGGTTTCGCGAACCCGTAGACAATGTCATTGATTATGTGAGGTGCTCAGTTGGTTAAAACGGACGGAGAGGGAACATTGTCGACTGAATGGAACACACGGGTAGCGCAGCCACGTCAACCCACCGTTCGATCTCCGCGAAACCAGCGCGTAGTGTTGGGGGCAGTTCACTGCCAATCTGCCAAAACGGCACGTGCCTGGTGTATTGCCGGGCTGGCAATTGGCAAGTGTGGAGGGAGCGTTGGCAGAAGGTGGCAGGACGAGTTAAGCGCCCCCTCGGCTATACCGGACCGAGCCTTGCCGGAGCCCCGAGCGACGCACCCATCTCAGGTGGCGGGCGACCGAAAGCTCAAAGGATTCATCAACGAATGCTTTTCAAAAAGGGGGGGAGGGAACCTCATGCAAACGGGTGGGAACGAAACCCAGCAAAAACTGCAAGAACCACCCCGAACACGAGTGGAACTTTGCGGGAGATCTCGAAGAGATTTTGGTGGTACGGAGGGGGTTACTGTGCACTCCGTGAGGGAGAAACTGATGCTTCATTATTTGGTTGAACAACCTGGGACCCAGGACTGCGACGCAGTATTCTCCGAGGCTACCCAAGCGCCCTGGAGAGCGAAATACGTAGATTGGTCGTCCGGTGGGCGAAAATATACCATTTTTTTCATTTGCCAGCTCTGCCAACAACTGCCAACCCTGGCAGAACCCACCGGAACTGCCACCTGCCTGGCAGGTCTCTCACTGAGCAACTGCCCCCAACACTACCAGCGCGTCATCATTGTCACATTGCTTTCCCAGTCGACTGCCAAGTCGGTGATTGGCCGCGGGCGCGGGTTCAATAGCTGGACCGAGATAACCCAGGGAGGAACAATAAACGAGACAATGGGGTCTCGCCTCGTGCGAATGCACCTCGCACGCTGCACACGAATGCAATTGAGCGGCGAAGGCCATCGCTCGATTTTCATCAGCGATCTCGTAAGCAATCATCGGATGCCTCCGAGCCAATCGGTCGCATCATTGATCAGCCGATCGGATAACAATGGTACAACACGCACCCACAATGGAGAGAGGAGGTCGAATCCATGCAGAGTTTCCCCATCAACGACAACAAGCGTAGAAACAACAGATGCCAGAAAACGAAAAGTTTGTCCTTCACTCGCTCGGTAAACTTGAGCTAACCACTTCTTCAGGCTCGATGAAACTCTGCGCGCCTTGTGCCTTGTACTCGAGAAATTGAAGGCGCCAAGCGAACCACTGGTGGTGGATAAACGCAGGCACTTTTACAATACGTTCAACCGAGAAGCAGATGAATACGATAGGGACTTCCACCAGAAGTACCACGACGATCTTAACACAACCTTAATATTCGTGAGTTGGTTCCAACGGTATTGGTTCCAATTGAATGTTGACGAGGAAGCAGGCCGGTCTGTTTTCTGCTGTGGCGTCGGCATTCATCATCGATATCCAACAAGAACTACGCCCAGATTATGGCGAGATGAGCTTCACCGTCCTGACCATGCTGCTCAACGCCACTTCGGGGACTCCAAACCATCTCGATGTCCCCACGCCGTCGGGCCCAAAATCTTCCGCTGTCCAAGTACAGTCTATTCTATTCGGGTCCCTCGCAAGCGCACTGCTCGCTGCATTCCTGGCCATGTTGGGGAAGCAATGGCTCAATCTCCATGTCCAAGGATCTCTCGTCGACCGCAGCCGCCACCGGGAGCTCAAGATGAGGGGGATGATCACCTGGCGCTTCAAGACCATCATGGAGTATCTTCCCGTCATCATGCAACTCTCACTCGCCCTTCTCGGATACGCTTTGGCTCGGTACATGTGGGATCTCAGCCGGACTGTCTCTGCGGTCATCACCGCATTCACCGTTTTCGGCACCCTCTTTTACACCGTCATACTTTACGCCGCGATAGTCTGGAAGACGTGCCCATTCAAGACACCTGTATCCCTCGCCCTTCGCCAAGCAATCTCTCTTGCAAGGGAATATCAACCTCACTTACTACGAAGAGTTCGGGACCAGTTATCCCGTGTAGTTTGTTTTATGAGGCCGGGCAGTCCCCCGGCCACAACAATCCTAGGGAGGTCGATTGCCGGGGGGCTTGCACTCGACTACGTGGCCCCGCCCGACACCTCGACACCAGTCGCTGCGATGGTGGATCCGGAAGAGGATGAGAGCACGCACGTAGCAGATACCAACTGCATATCAACAATGTTTCGGTTTGCCAGCGGGTCAGACGCCATCATAGCCGTGACGGGGTTCATCCCCGAGGTCAACTGGGCGTCAAACGTTCGCAGGGTGCCTCTCCTCGAGGTATCCCGTTCACTATACAGGTCGTTTGAATTCCTCAAGGATGGGAGGGTGGACATCCGAGCTGGGATGAAGGAACAGGCGTACGAGAGTGCGAAGGCGCTCTTGTATATCCGTGTACAACGTCTCTGTGTGGATGCCATGGACGATCCCGGTGACATTGCCATAATGCTGGGATCGTTACTCGGATACCACTCGAAGGAAAACCACGCACTGGTGTCCACGTTGCAAGTCCTCGATGCCGTCTTCAATGGAGATAAAGAGATCCCGTGGGAGGAGTTCGCATTCAGCGACGCGCACTACTACTTGCTGAGCCACATTCTCCGGTGCCGTGCCTGGGTTACCATACGTACCTGGGACGCACTGACCCGAGATGTTTCCGGATTTGTGCAACACGCCTTCTCGAAAGAGGCCCTCCCCCCACCTCGAGTGATTGCGGACTGCCTTCTGATCGTCAAAATGATCCTCGAGGTGCCGCCGGAGTGGGACGAGAGAATGTTGATAAAAGATAAAAGGTTTGTGATCAGTTGCGAACCTCTCCGACTCTATACTGAAGATGACTTAGCCCAGAGATCGACCACACTCTTCGAGACATTTTCCAGCATCTCCAGCGCGCGCTCGAGCCACACTCTCCGACCGCAGAACGACAACGTGCCATCAACGCATTAGGACTCATTATCCGCCTGAAGATATGGACCGTGTGTTCTGAATGTTATTCCCTGTTCCGCACGACCATGGAGTCCGTGAACGCTGATAACTCGCTTTGGCACCCCGCGGAGCTTTTACTAATCGGAGCCTTCAAGTGGGACGACAATCTAGCGATTGTTAGGGATCCATCGGCGCTTGTGAACTTCCTCCAACATTGCCTTTTGGAGCAAGAGCAGTGTCGTATGGTACGGGACAAACCTATCGAGGACATATTCTGCGCCCTCGCGGCATACTCTTCCGAAGACCTGAAACGTGGACTGGCAGTTGTCGATTTTACCCAGCCCTTGTTCGTCAATGGGTTCTGCCTCGCTCTCAGAAGAGACGCACCATACCGACTTCGCCGAGCAACCGTCGCCCTCCTCCGCCATCTCGAGTCGCAACTTTTCGCAGCGAATACAACGGTTACCGACGGTCAGGCTAGAGAGCTCACTGTCGGGTGGTCCAACTCTGCGAGGGAATCATGGGACAAGAAACAACACCCCGCGTTGAGGGAAGCACTAATATCGACGCTGATGGGACTTCTCGATTCTCCGTTTTGGCGAGAATACATACCAATCGAACGATGGGATTTCCTCAACCTCATCGGTGGAGCAGACGAGACGGAACTCCCACCCTCGTTTTACAGGTGCCTCAAGAACGCAGACGTCCTGCCTCACCTGGATAATGTGCTCAATCGGAGTGCCTTGACCACATGGGTCGCCATCCTGTGGATCAAGTACCCCGACGTGTCCGAAACTGTCAAGGAGCAGTTGGAACGTATGACCGAGGGGATAGCGAAAGGGCCGGGCAAGAACATCATTCATACCTATGTCTCGATCTTGGACGGAGAGATGGAGCGGGTTAAGAGAAAGATCGGTGCCTTCAACTCTTGGTCTTTTAATCAAAGTGTTGTCACGTTGAGGGCGCGACGCGAGCTGCTGCAGGAAGCCCGGAAACAATTGGGAAAGGTCCGGATGTCGATGTGAATCCGCAATTTCGTCCTGCCAGCTACAACCTCTCGTGGTGTTTTGGTGTAATACAGCGTGCCGCCGGTGTACTTACGGTTTTTCGATCCTTAAAGACTTTTCGTCAGTATTAAATGCGTTTTATTGCCCGGGAAACGATTCCTTTGGCACGACAACGTCAAAAACCCGAAAGCGAGAAAGCGAGCCGCTAGGTCCGGGAGATTCCCGGACCGTGACGATCGCGAGTCCGCATGCACCCCAAGGCCACACGCAAACTCGACTGTTCTGGGTGGGCAACTTACGTCCCCCGATCCGTCGCTGGAGTGAGATACCATTCCGTAGATTTCGGAGTATCCGTACACATGCCAAAGGAAGATGGGCCAAGTGTCGTTACCGGGGTTTTAGGCAGAGACAAAGAGCCCCCAGAGCTATCCGACGCTGATCCACATATCCATCGTAGGAACCATGCTGAAACAGGAACTCGCGGACATTCAGAGATTCGATAACGTTGAATTCCTTCGGCCCCTTATTATGTGGATGGTCAGGCGGCGGGGGGGCGGGCCTCCTGCGCCAGGATCCGTAGGATGGGGTTCCTTATACGATGCAAGAGCGAAGCAGGGGGGTCGAGATAAGGCGGGCCGCAACTTAACAAGAGAATAATATGGCGGAAGCCCACTCCCAGGGCCGCAGCGGTCCGACGAGGTGAACCGAATTCTTGACGTTCGCCTTGATCAAGGGGTTGGACGTACGACACGATTCCATTGTAATCTCATCGTATGGGCATGCTAATGACCAAATGTATATGTGTCATGGGCCGTTGTACGATACATATCTGAGACAACTAATGATTTTGAATCGATGGTACCACGAGAGATCAGTTGTATGAGCTGACGCTCATGGCGCGGATCGTATACTTTAGTCGGTGCAGGAGATTCCAATTAGAACTTGATGATAACGAGTTCGGATACGTTTTTGAGCCGGAAGGTCGTAACCTTGTCGAGCCAATCCACATCATTCCCGGCTGATCTCCAGCGGGGACGCAACCATAACCGATGTTTCCCGTCCGGATCCTTCAGCCACCCCTCCCGCAAAGTCATTTGTGAAACTGGCCAATCGCATTCGAGGGGTTCGTGCTGCTTGCGCGAATCGCGACGATAGAGATCACAATCATCTCGGCGCGGGTTGTTGAATCGGTACCTGGTGCCCAGAGGCGATTTGTCCGGTTCAAGAATCTCCCCGGTTCCTGTATGATAGACGCGAACTACATGCCCGTTGTTTCTGATGGCTGCAGTCTCACCTTCAACTGAGAACTCCAGAACATTCTCGTTATCGCCACCACTTCCATCTCGTTGTAGTAGTCTTGCCCAAACATTTGCGTGGGCCCGTGGTGATACGTCCCAAAGGCCATCGTTACGGTCCGCCCTTCTGTCATCAAAAACACCATCCACAACCCCCTCTCCCGCGAGTAGCCATGCCACAATTGTGTCCGAACCCTTCACCAAGAGAACGTTGCCGGTGAGAACCATCTCCGATATTTCCAAACCTGTGTCGATGAACTGGGAAGTAGAGGCGTGTTGGGAGCGGAGATCGGTGATTGTGATTGTGCTTTCTCCGCGACGTGTAGTTGCAATGTGGGTACCATAGGGAGAAAACGCGTCCAATGGCCGACTACGGGCGGTGGTGGCAAATCCCGTTGCGGGAGCAGCGGAAGAAAAATCGAAATGTAAAACATGGAGGAGAGCACCACCACGGCCCAGGATCGATGATGCGGTAGGTGAGAATTGGAGCGGGGTCGGAGTTTGCTGGAATTCCCTCCATCGGGTATAACGACCGGAAACATATCTCCAGATAGGAAGTTGGTCCCCAGAAAAAGCTGCGACGAGGCTTCCATCGGGGGAGA
>Ga0307516_10004567_pt1 | contig 17005 bp, 12 predicted proteins | sample 19_EM_MG_FD_203310 | JGI IMG/M metagenome (GOLD analysis project Ga0307516, IMG submission 203310) | Populus trichocarpa ectomycorrhiza microbial communities from riparian zone in the Pacific Northwest, United States - 19_EM | ecosystem: Host-associated > Plants > Roots > Unclassified | place...
CCTCGTGAAAAGTGACCGGATCGAGCCCTGCATCGGCGTACGAGCCGTGACAAGCGGCGCACGAGAACATATAAGAAAAGACCCGAGTCAAGTCGGTGGCTAGCGCGAAGACGATCAGATCGGACATTGCTTTGCAGCGCAAGGCGGTGATCGATCCCACGGCTCCCATGTTGGGATAGGCGGTCGCCGGATCGACGAGTTTCGCGTTCGTTGCCATCGAGCCCGTCGGCGTCATCGTCGCCAAGAGCGAGAGCTGATTCTCAATCTGGTTCACTCCATCGAGGTGCTGGTCGAGCCGCAATTGGTCCGCCTTGCCCAGGCGTCCCCGAAGCGCTGCAGCGTCGTCCTTGACGGCATCGAGGACGCGCTTGCGCCGGGCAAGGTCGGGATCCGGGCCGGCGGGTGTCGTCCCGCCGCCGCTCGGAGGCGCGCCTCCGTACATCACCAGCGACTTGAAAAGGTTTGCAGGGTCGTACTCCGGGGGATTCGACGCACTCGGGCCTCGGAACGATATCCTCAGATCGAGAGCACCCGCCCCCGACGTGTTCGAGATCCCTACGTGCGTTCCCAGCGGGAAGGCGGGGGTAGCCCCCGCGTTCAGCAGCGGCGCCAACAATTGATCGATGGACGGCAACTGCACGTCTACTTTGCCAGCATTCGCTCCCGTGAGGGCGGCGGCGGGATGTGCCTTGTGCGCACCATTGTTGGGAGGTTTGATCCCGACGCCCGTGACGACCGACAAATACGGCTTAACGTTTTGCAGCGGCATCAGCAAAGGACTCAGGGTCCAGGCACTGCCCTGGCCCGTCGCCGTAGGAACCCATTGCGGCGGGATGATGCCGTTGCCGAAGAACCATGTGCCATAGCGCGTGGGAAGGGGCGCTCCGCCCGCATACGCGGTGCCGTTTCCATTGAGCATGCCGATCATGCGTGGCAGAGGGAGGCTAACGGCTATCCCCCCGGCGAGCATACCGCGGAGGACCGTTCGACGTGGAAGGACAGCGCGCGACATGAAACTTCTCCTGGCTACTTGGTAGCAATTTCAACGAAACGGTAGGCATCGCTAGAAACGATGTCGAGCAGCAATTGGTCGGCACGATGACCATTCGTATTGAATTTCGTGGTGAGGCCGTCGAGCACCGAAGTGTCGACGGGGAGCGTGGTCCGACCTTGTGCTTGCTCGTACAGCTTGCTTACGAAGCAAGGCGCAGCCTGCGGGTGGTTTCGCAACACCGTCGCTAGCGAGACCTCGTCTTTGAACGCGACGCCGTCGAGCTCACCCGTAGCGTCGATTGGTACGCCGTTGGCGCTCGAGCGATAAACTCCGACACTGTCGAAGTTCTCGAGGCCCAGCCCGATTGGATCCATGATCGCATGACAGGCAGCACATGCAGGGTTCTGCCTGTGTTGCTCCAGAATGGCTTTGACCGACGAACCCGGAGGCAATGTGTCGAGAACGTTGGTATTAACACCGTCCGGCGGAGGGGGGACCGTTTTGCAGAGCAGCTGTTGGCTGATGAACCGGCCCCGCAGTGTGGGCGACGTGCGCTGCGGGAGACCGTTCGAGGCGAGCATTGCAGCGTTGCCCAAGAGACCCAGCCTCGGTGAGCCGGAGGGGAGGGTGACGCGGCGAAACACGTCCATCGCTGCTCGGGGAAGACCATAGATCGCGGCTAGCTCGTTGTTCACGAAGACGGTCGGCGAGTCGTACAGGGAGAGGTAGTCCCCGCTGAAAGCCACGTCGTCGATCCGCATGAGGAGCTCTTGTTGCATCGCTCCCGGCAGAGTGGTGCTCCAATTCGGGTAGACCTGGGGGTCTTTGAAGGTCGTCGTGAGCGGCGTCCCAGCGCTCGCGTCCATGCCATAGAGGTCGTTTGCAAAGTTCGCGATCGATTGGTGCGCCTTCTGCGACGCAAGCATCGTCGTCGCCTGCGCGAGAACGCCAGCCGAGGTCGACAGTCCGCCGCTTGCCGCGGCATTCAGCAGTGCATCATCGGGAACAGACACCCAAAGCAGGGACGCAAGGCGCGACGCCATCTCGAAGTCGGTGTACTTGTTCCGGCCGCCGTCCTGAGTGCTTGGCGTGCCGAGCTCGACCCGATAGAGAAACTCCGGTGACTGTAAGATGGCCGAGACAGCGGACTGGAGCCCGAGCAAGACGGTGCCTCCTGTGCCCTGCGCGATGTCCGTTGCCACGCCGACGTATCGGGTTACGTCAGCTGCTGTCAGCGTGCGCCGAAACGCACGGCGCCCAAAAGTACTCAAGACTTGGCTGAGCGGGCACGCCGCGTCAGTCACACTGGTAGGCACGCAGGACAGAACTTTGGCGGCTTGCGTCGCGCTGGCGAACGCGAATTTCGTCGCAGCGTCGATCGCTGTCTCGTATTGCGAGACGCCCGTGGGCGAGACCGCCACCAGCGACGCGGAGACCGAACGAAATCCATCGAGTTGCTGATCGGGTTCGAGCTGTGACGCAACAGGGGCGTCGCTGCCCAGCAGATCGCGCAGGCTGTTGGTAAACTCCGCGATCGGCAACTTGTGCAGGCTCGCGACCGGTTGCGACAATGGGTCCGTCGTGCCCGTGCCCGGCGGTTGGCTCATTCCTGTCGCGCCTGCCATCCCGGCCGTCCCTGCGCCAGACGAGCCGCTCGAAGGGCCGGCGACGCCGGGACCATTGGGGCCCGACTTCGTTCCTTGCGCCGAGGCCCCGTCGATGGTGCCAGTGCAGCCAGCGGCAACACCGCAGGCGACAGCGATCGCGGCCGGTACCATCTTCGTCAAAAATCGTCTCGCCATGGGGCCTCCGAAGGTCCAGTTACTGTTCAACGTCCACTTCGCAGCGTGCCGTCTTGGGCCGCAAATCACGTCAATTCCAGATTGTTGCAACCGCACCGCTACTGCCCATGCTCAGCAGAGAAACTTCAGCGCCGCCCAGCGGGCGCGACATAGGCCTGGAAGCTCTGATCTCAACCTATGCCCGCCCCGCGCCCAATCCGTGTCGAGTGTCCCGCAACCGCCGAGCCGCTCGCAGCGTCGCTCTGCTTGTTGGGTTGGCCACCGGGGCCGCCACGGCGCCGAGTGGACCGCCGGCCGGGACCGGCGCCTCTCGTGTCACAAGAGCGCCCGAACGGCATTGGGGGGCAGGCGGCAGAAGGGCAACTCCTCCTTTGAAGCTCTACGGCAGACAATTCACACGCTTCGTGTCGAGCACGATGTCGTCGTAATACCTGTCCACAGCTGCTGAAGCGCCCCAGGAATGGAAGCCAAATCCGAAGAAGGCAAAGCCGCCGATGATGCCAAGGCTCTTGCCATTCAGTACGCTTCCCGCGGCATGATTGGACGGAAAGTCGATGTGTTGAGCATCGAGCTGGTCGATTTGCTTCCCGTCGACCCACAGAACCATCATGTCCGGGTCGTCCCCGAACTCCCACTCGATGCAGCTCCATTTCGCTGTGGGAGCCTTGTCGTGGGCCGGTGGGTACGACGCTTCTTCGGTGAAGCCCTTGGCGATCGACGGCGCGGGATCGAACAGATCGAAGCCAAGCTGCCAAGATCCGCCAATATGGGCGAACTCCATGTAGTTGAAGTTCATGCCACCCGTCGTGATCAGCGGAGCCACTGCGGCGTCGCGCGTCGCCCCGGCGAAGCCGAGCTCGATGTGCGAGCTGAGGCTCGTTGTCGCGTACAGGTAGGCCCGACCAAAAACGGGCCCAGCACCTTGCAGCGCCGGCGGGGCTCTCTTCGTCATGATCATCGCGAAGTCGCCGCGAGCACCGGTGCCTTGGACGTGCAATGCGTACATGCCGTGAGCGACGGTCTGCGTCTGAACCGCCTCGATTCCGCCGCCGCCTTTTTGGACCTCCCACTTGCTGGCGTCGAGCTGCCCCTGGCCTTGCTCGAAGTCCTCGCAAAAGAGGCCGGCGCACGCGCCGGTGCCGCTCGATCCGCCCTGACCGCCCACTCCGAGCGCGGCGCCAGCCGAACCCCCCTGACCGCCTGTTCCGAGCCCGGCGCCACCCGAACCGCCGCTCCCGCTCACCCCACTTCCGCCTGCCCCGCCCATCGCAGTGCCGCTCACGCCCCCGACTGCGGTCCCAGCGCTGCCCAGGCCGCCGCCTACGCCGCCCGAACCGAGTCCTGCGGCGCCGGCGCCGGCTCCGCTTCCGCTTCCGCTTCCGCTTCCGGCTGCACCGCCCCCCGACCAGCCGCCGCTCCCGGCGGCACTAGCGTCCTGCGTCGATGCGGGCGGTGGGGACGGCGAGCAACCGACGAGGGCAAGCGCCATAAGAGCCAGACGGCGGGACACGCGTCGATCATCGATTCTTCTGGCGCTTGCCCGCCCCAAAGCTTTTTTTGGCGAGCGGCTCAAGCAGTCAGCCCTGGCAGCGGACCGGTGCAGAACGTCGGGTCACCGAATTTGTTGTTGGGCGGCGGCGCATCCATGGCCAGCGCAACGGACGTTAGCAAGTTGTTATGAGGAGTTCCCGCGGGGAAGCTCAGGTAGCGACCGGTCTTGAAATAGCCGCCGGCGCTGCCCGCCAGCAGGAAGGGTACCCGCACATGGCTGTGAATGTTGCCTACGGCAAGCTCGTTGCACCACAAGATCACGGTGTTGTCGAAGACGGTGCCAGGGCCCTCTTTGATCGATTTCAAAGTAGCGATGAAGTCCGCCAGTTGCTGCGCGTACCAGCTGTTCACCTTAGTCAAGATCGGCGCGCCTTGGGCGTCGCTCATGTGTGACGCTTCGTGGTGCGCAGCACTGAGCCCCAGCCAGCTCATGACTACGTCGCTGCGCGAGGGTGCGGCCATCAAGCTCGCGACGCGCGTGATGTCGCAAGAAAATGCGTGAGCGATGATGTCGAAATGCGCCCTGATAGTGTCAGGGAATTTCACGTCGTTGGCGGAGTTGATGACCTCAGCGCCGGCGTCTTTCGCAGCGTACGGGTCGTACGCCACGGGCGGTGCGTCTACCACGGTCGGGCGGGTCGGCACGCTACAGGCTCCGCCCGTGCTAACCGTCGTTTGCAGGCGGGCCTCGATGTCGCGCAGGGCTGCGGCGTGGGCGTCGAGCTTCACCTTGTCGTTGGCCGACAGCTTCGGTCCGAGCGCGTTCAACTCGCCGAGCACGTTGTCGAGAATGCTCTTTTGTAGGGCATTTTGGCGTGCTTGCGCGCCCGCGTCGAGACCCAGCGAGCCGAACACGCGATCGAACGCCAGCTGCGCGCTCGGCTCGGGAGCGACCGGTTGCCCCGCTCCCAAAAAGGACATGCGCGAAAAGATGCTGCCGGAGATGCTCTTGCCGATGAGCTCGAGCGAAGGCAGCTTGGTCTTCGTGGTCTGGCTGATTTGCGCGGCCACGTGCTGATCGAGCGAGATGCCGGCGGCCCAACCGCCGCTCGACATGCCTTGAGCCTGCGCCCCGGTGAGCAGCTTCTGACCGGTGATCATGCAGCCGATGCCGACGCCATGTGGGTCGCCAGACGCTTGCATGGAGGCTTTGTTGTCGAGGTTGTCGAGCACGAGCAGATCTTGCTTGTGCGCCGCGAGCGGCGCCAAAATCTCGCCAAGCGCCAGGTCAGTCGAGCCGCCAGGGCCGAAAAAAGCCGAAGGCAGGGTGCCGTTGGGCGTGAAGAACACGACCAGGCGCTTGGGGAATGCGCCGGCTGCCGCTTTGGCTTCGCCCCGCGAGAGCAGACTCTCGAACAGGGGCAGCGACAAAGTGGCGCCGCCCAGCCCGCGCAGGACACTGCGTCGTGAAAATGGCGCGGAACCTGGTGGCTTCACGGCGTTTCTCCCACCGGGCCGCGGTAACGAAAGGTATCACTGAGTACGATCGCGAGCGGCAGCGAGCGCATGTCGTACTGGTTCTGTGTCAGGGTTTGAGTGAGCTTGCCGAGCACGCAGCTGTCGTGCTCGTCTTCGGTACGACCGTTCGCGAAGCGAAACCATTGCTTTGCAACGCAAGCGGCGACGTCTTTGCTCGTGGAAAGGCGCGCAATCAGACCGAGGGCATCCTTGAAATCGCCATCGACATCGGTGCCGGCCAGGGAACCATGCGCGTCGACCGGGTGCGGTCCGTCCATCGTGCGAAAAGCTCCCGTCGCGTCGTAGCCTTCGAAGGCGAAGCCGAGCGGATCCATCTGCGCGTGGCACGCGACACAGATGGGCTGCTTTTCGTGAGCGACGAAGCGTTCGCGCGTGGACGAGCTCGGGTCGTAGGTTGGCGGCATGATGACGATGTCGTTCGGTGGTGGCGGCACCGTCTGGCAAAACAGCTGCTCGCGCAGGAACTTGCCGCGCCGGACAGGCGACGACTGATCGGGCCCCGCGTGAGCCGCGAGGAACGTCCCTTGCGTCAGCAAGCCCGCCCGCGGTAGTCCCGCCAGGCTGACTTTGGCGAAGCCGTTGGCCGCCGGCGCGCTCGGCACTGGCACGCCATAGAACCCGGCCAGCGACGCGTTGACGAAGGTCGAGGTGGACGACAGCAAGCTGCTCACTTTGCCGTCATTCCAAAATACGTCGTCGATGAAAAGCTGACTCTCTGTGAAGAGGTCGGCGGCCAGGCCCGGATTCCACGCTGGATAAAGATTGGCAGCCTTGGGAGCCTCGAGCGCGCTCGTCAGCTCCAGCCACTCGCGATGCAGCGTCGCAACGCTTGTCTTCGCCCGCGGATCCTGGAGCATGCGCCGGACCTGAGCGGTGAGCTGCTCGGGCGTCGAAAGGCCATTGGTATCGGCGGCAGAGAACAGCGCTGCGTCCGGCAGGCTGCCCCAAAGAAAGTAGGACAGGCGCGTTGCCATCTCGTAAGCGCCGACGGGCGAGGGACTCGCGCCCGCGGCCGGCGCGTTTTCGACTCGGTACAGAAAGTGCGGCGACTGAAGAAAGGCTTGCAGCAGGGTCGCGATGCCGTCTTGGTAGGTGCCGCCGTCGCGGCCCACCTTGTAAAGCGCCACGTAGCGGGTCACTTCTTCTTCAGCAAGCGGGCGTCGAAACGCCTTTTTACCAAAGTCGCGCACGAAGCGCTCCGCGCACACAGCTTCGCCCAATGCGACCGAATCGCAGCTCGACAGCACGTCGAGATGCGCAACGGCGCTCGTAGCCATGCCTTTGGCGGCGTTCAGGTAGCCTTCGGCAAGAAGACTCGAGACCGTCAGCGCGTCGGCGTTGTTGCTGAACCCGGCGCCTTGTTCGTCGGGCGGAAAGCTCTGTGACTGGGGCGCAGCGGCCAGCAGGTCGCGCACGGTGGCGTCGTATTCGCTGTGATTCAAGCGACGCAGCGGAGTGCGTCCGGGTTGAATCGCAGGGCCGTCGCAGCCCATGGGCGCGACGCCAGGCGAACCGCTGTTACCCCCACTGCCGCCGCTCGCCGCGCTGCCCCCGGCGGGGTTCGACACTGCGGAGCTCGAGCCGGTCGCACTTGGCAAGGGCGACCCGCCCGACGCGGCGGCCGTGCAAGCTGCCGGCAGCGCGAGCAGTAACAACCCGGCAGCCGTGCGTAGTCCGAGGTTAGCAGCCGCCTGAACGTTCACCATTTACGCCAGCATTTCCTGGATTTCGCCCTTCGGCTGGCCTGGCTCGCCGAAGTCGTCGACATGACTACCGTCGCTCTTGCGTACCCCTGCGGCGTTCAAGACCGTGTTGAGCATCCTGTTAGTGGTCGCTGGAACGGTCAGGTCGACGAAGGTACCGGTCTTGAGGTACCCGGCGGCGTTGCCACAAATGACATAGGGAATGTTCTTGTAAGAATGGTTGCCATTCGCCTGCTGATTCGTCCAAATCGTGACGCCGGCGTCGATCAACTTGCTGCCGTCGACAAGCGACACGGCCGAGAGTTTGTCGAGCAGCTCTTTGAACCAGCCGATTTGAATCCGGTCGGCTTGCGCGCAAACATCCTGTGAAATCGCGCCGCCCTGACGGTGCGAGCAAAGATGGTACTCGGGCGAAGTGCTGCCGTCCGCGAGCTTGAAGTGGTAAAGGTCAATGCGGTCGCCCATGCGCAGCACGGCGGAGCGCGTGTAGTCGATGGACATCGCAAACACCATCAGCTCGTGGGCGAGGCGCATGACCGTGATGTGGTTCGCATCTTGGTAGGGATGCGCGTCGACCGTCTTCATCGAAGCAATCGTGGGATCTGGCAAAGACGAGGCCAGACCAACCTCGAGGTCCCGCACCGCTGCGAAGTGCTGGTTCAGGCGGTCCCGGTCGGACTTCGTCAAGTCGCTACGCGAGAGCAGCGCCTGAATTTGCGCGCGCAAGATGTCGTTTACGCTGTGACGCCGCTTGGCGATCAGCGCGGCTTCGGCGCTGTTGTTGTCCGCCACGCCCACCATGCGCAAGTACGCTTGGTAGGGCGAGTCGGTGTAGGCAGCGGGCTGGCGCGGCCCTGTATACGACACGAACCCGGGTACGTCGTAGCCCATACCACCGGCCGTGAAGTTGCCGGACTTGAGTAGTAATGGCCCGCGCCCCGCGGCCGGATTCTTCTCGCGCGCGATGCGCTGGTCTACGGACTCTCCGTTGGCGCGCGCCGTTCCTGCGCTGCCGCTTTGGTCGACGGGGTTCGTGCCGCTCAAGATCTGGGCGTCCGCAGCCGCATGCGCGCAGCCGCCCGGCGCAAATGAGTGCGAGACGCCGCGCACGAGCAAGAGCTTTGTCGCATAGTCAGAAAGGACGCCCGTGGCGCGCTTGGCGGCGAGATCTGCCACCATGGCGTCGGTGGTAAGGGGACCCGCCTTCGAAGGCCACCACCATTCTGGATCGCCGCCGCCGGCTTGAACGACACCGTTGGAGTGCACGACGTGGATGACAAACGGCGTTCGCGCCGCGGTTTGTGCCTGAACGTACTTTGACCCGAACGCTTCCAGCAACGGAAGCGCCAAGGTGACGCCACCTGCGCCACGAAGAAAATGCCGGCGCGTGAAGTTCATGGTGCCTCGTCGATACGGGAAAGGAAGCCTTTACTGGTCACGAGCTCGAGCACCAGCTGGCGCGCCGAGATGGCGGCAGCGCGCGAACGAGCCGCGTAGTAACCCAGCAGTGGCAGCTCGGGCTGGCTAGGGGCGCGACGGTTGATATAGTTGAACCACTGCGAGGTGTAGCAGTAGCTGGCCTGACTGCTCTTCGAGATTTGGTCACTGAAGTCGATGGCGCCCGTGTGTGACGCCGTCGCCGACGGCCACTGGGTTGGATCGCTGCTCCAGTCGCTCGGTCCTGCCGGCTCATTGAACGGATAGCTTCCGCTCGAATCGATGGTCCGGCCTCGGTCGGTCGTGCGGTACTTTCCGACCGCATCGAAGCCCTCGAACGCGAAGCCAGCGGGGTTGATGAAGGTCGTGTGGCAACCCAGGCCGCAGGTCCCAGTATGTGCCTCGATGGCTTGTCGATTGGTAAGCGTAGCGTCTTCCGGAGGTAGTGGCGTTGCGTTCGCGGACGGTGGCGGCAACTTGAGGCAGAGCACGCGGTCGTTGATGAAGACACCGCGATGGATTGAATCCGGGTCGTTGCCGTTCGCGTACAGATTCAGAAACCCAGTCTGCGTGAGCAGCCCTGCGCGCTGGTTTGGGTCGAGGTCGATCTGCGTGAAGTCGTCGCCGAAGGTTCCCTGCAGGCCGTAGAGCGGCGCGAGCGCAGCGTTTACGAATGCGACAGGCTTGGTGTAAATCTCGCGCACGCCAAACCCCTGCGCAAAGATGTAGCGCGCGAAGCGCAATGCCTCTTCTTGCATGGCCGCGGGCGCCTTGGCCGAAAACTCCGGGAATGCCGTGCTGTCGCGCGTGATGCCCTCGTAGTTCCCGAGCTTCAAGACCTGAAAATTGAAATGGTCGAGCCCTGCGACGCCCGTTGGCAGGGCCAGCAGACGCTCAGCTTGCGCTTTCACGGCGTCGGCGTCGTGCAGCGCGCCTGCCGCCGCTGCGGCAAAGAGCGTGTCGTCAGGCATGGTGTTGGTGAGCGCGTAGCTCAGCTTGCTGGCTACCTCGTAGTCGGTGAGAGCAATCGTTCCGGTGCCTGCCTGCAGCTCCGTCCGATAGAGGAAGTGCGGTGATTGCAGGAACATCTGTAGCGACAGGCGAACCCCCGCCGTAAACGGATCCACGCCGGGGAATTGGTCCGGAGCTTGTTGGAAGAGCGCGACGAAGCTATCAAGCTCACTGGCCTGGAGAGGACGCCTGAACGCTCGCTGCCCAAACGCGGCCAGGAATGCCCGCGCACGGTCGGGCATCGAGGTCGGTGCGCCCGCAGGTAGCAAAGCAGTTAGCAGGGCCGGGTCGCCGGTCACCCTGTCGGCGAGCGCTTCTGCGGCGCGTTCCAGATCGCTGCGCAGCTGGTCTGCCACAAAAAGATCGGCGCTGGCGTTGTCGAACCCCGTAAGGGCGTCCTTCGTAACGCTGGCCTCCACTGCGCCCAGATCTGGCAAGTGCAGCAAGTCGAGGGTGGTTTGCTTCCACTCGAGCCAGCTGAGCCGCGAGACGCGGGGCGAAGGCACCATCGGTACGTCCGGCTTGACGAGGGTAACCGGCTGGTTCGTCATCGGATCGGTGACGGTGACGGTGGTAGCCGATCCACCGCTGCCCCCAGCAGACCCACCGCCGCTCACGCTGCCGCCGGAAGAAGCAGCAGCTCCGGCCGTCGCGGACGAGCCCCCGCCTTGGATCTCAGCCGTACATGCTGACAACGCCCAGGCCGTCAGGCCAACACCGAAAAGCAATCTGAAGTCGAGCTGTCGAGGCGACCGCTGCGGGGGTATTCGCATCATTGCAATTCGTTTCCGAGTTCCGGCGCAAGATGACGCAGAGCGGCGGGCCCACAAGCCGCAAAGCGTTGCGATGAATATGGGAATTTACGAAGAATGCCCGGCCAGAGCGTTCTCCGTGCGGTGGTCGCGAACAAAGTGCTCGCTGCCGTGGAGCTCGCACGCTGAAAGTGGTCGGCGGCTGGCATTCACGAAGCTGCGCCGCGAGTAGTACAGTGACGCGACGCCAGGAAAAGTGTTCACGCCAGGATGCATTCATGCCGGTCTGCGCCGACCTATTGGGGCGCTAGTGCGGACGACACCTTCCAGAACGTCCCGTTCGAGACGTTGAACTTGCCGCCGCCGTCGCCGTGACCGTCGCCCGGTCCGACGCAGAACAGCACCGGGTTGTTCGGACAATTGGTCTTCCAGATCTTGCAGATCGGGTTGTCCGGGTAGTCTTCCATGGCGTTGGCGTCGCAGCCGTTGGATTTGAGCAGCCGGTCGCGCGCGCCGAACACGCCGATTTGGTAGCCGCTCGCGTCTTTGTTGTCCGCCGGATTCGTGTTGTCGTTCTGGCCGCTGTAGAAGATGCCGGCCGCGGGTGAGCCCATGTCGAGGCACTTGTAACCGTCGACGATCGACTTGGTGAGGCCACCGGCGGCGGTGCCAGTGCCGCGAATGCGCGGACCCATCGCACAGGAGAGGACGTTCGACAGCCAGCCACCGCTGCTGTAGCCGGAGACGAACACGCGTTGAGCGTCGGTGCAGTACTTGGCCTGCACTTCGTCGAGCGCTTGGGTGAAATACGGCACCTCGGGCGATGGGTACGAGCCGGTGTTGAAGCAGGCGTCCTTTTGCAGCAAGAAGACGTGAATCGCGTCGGTTTTGATCTGATCCATCATTGGTGTGCCTTCGACATTGCTGGCGCCGCAACCGGGCCCGTAGAAGACGAGCGGGTAGTTCTTCGAGTGATCGTAGGCGACCGGTAGACGTACGAAGTATTTGCGAGCTCCGTACTTGGCCACGTCGCCCGCGGGCAAGTTGGCGACCGTGATATCCTTTTCGAGCCACTTTTGCGGCTCTTCAGCAGGATCGGGCGCGGTGCAGCCAGCCGTGTGGGAGGGCAACGTCGAGCTCGAGCCGCCCGTTGCCGTACCGGCAGCGCCGCCGCTAGCACCCGCGCTACCGCCCGCGCCCGCGTTACCACCCGTGACGGCGCCGCCGGCTGCACTGCCGCCCGCGCCGCCAGTGGTAACACTCGTGCTGCCCGCGTTCGGAATCACGGTGCTACCGGCGGATGCCGAGCCGCCGGATGCCGAGCCGCCGGATGCCGAACCGGCTTGTCCGCGCGGGGTGATCGGGGCGCCGGCACTGCCGCCGTTGTCGGCAGGGGACGAACACATGAGCGTAAGAGGCGAAAGTAACAGCGTGGACAAACGAAGGGCCTGGCGCATAGATCCTCAGTGTCCGCGATTGGTTGGCTGTGGCTTTACAATCGATGCTGCTGAGGCCTGGCGGGGCTCACGGCAGGCAGACAGCTAACAAGTCAATGGGACCAAGTTCGAAGTACCCACGCAGCCGGTGTGCAGTCCTGTTGGTCGTGTCCCATCGCGCATGGAGCGGTGCGTCGGCGGGCATAGGGGTGACGAGGTTCTCTGAGATGAAAGTGCGGATGACCGTGTCGCGCCCCGCCGTGATCGCTGCTGGGGCGCTCGCGCTCGCCTTTTTTCCCCTCGCGGTGGCCTGCTCCTCCGGCAGTAAAACAGGCACACCCGCTGGCGCGCCCGCGCCGGGAGGCGCCTCCGGCGGCCCGCTGAGCGCCGCCGGCACTGGCGTCGGTGGTTCGAGTGCGACCGCGGGAGCCGCGGCGTCGATGCCCGGCGGCGGCGCTGCCGCAGGTGGCGGTATCGCAACAGGTGGCGGTGTCGCGACGGGCAGCACTGTCGCCGCGGGCGGCAGCGCGGGCAGCGATACAGCGAGCGGAGGGTCAGGCGTCGGCGGAATGGCCGGCGGCAGCGCGGGCGCCATGTCGATGGCAGGCACGAACGGCGCGGATCCGTGCGGCGGAATGCCTCCCACGCACAAGCTGAACGTGCAAGCGGCCAGCGGCCAGCACGTCCATGGCAACGCTGGCTTGGACACGCGCGCCAAGACCATGCTCGGCAAGCTCATCGTGGACTACGGCGTCGATGGCGGCAGCTACACCCCGTTCTTCGGCAAGCGCGGGTATCACGTGATTGGCGTCCCCCACTACACGGCGTGCCCCGCGCCCGATCTCGTTGGGGACCGCACCCGCGTCGGCACGTGTCGGCTCGGCGAGATCCAAGCCGCCGAGAAGGCCGTCGTGGCCACGCTCACCCAGCTGCAAGGTCAGTACCCCGAAGAAGATTGGGGCTACTTCCTCGACGCCAACGGCAAGCTCCGTTGGTCCGACGTCGCCACCACGGGCTTTTCGCATGGCTCAACGACTGCGGCTGTCACGGCTCGCATCTACGCCTGCGTGTGGCGCGCCGTCTCACGCTCGGGCCCGCGCGACAACACCTGCGGCAATGGCGTCTGCAAGCTGCCGCTCGACCCGGCCACCGCCTACAACGCCAATTGTGCCGACGACAACGTCGCCGATTGGCTCGATCAGCCGTCGAAAACCCCGATGGACCGCTTCTACTCCATGGTCGGCATGCAAGACGAACAGTGCGGCGACATCATGTTCAACACGTTCCGCACCAAGTACCTCGGCGTGCCGGTCGTTTTCGACATCGCGGGGGCAGATCTGTCCACGTCGCATCAGTTCTTCTCGTCGACGCGAGGGCACCACAGCTTCCTCGACATCGACACCACCATTCTGAACTCGGTGGCGATCGGTGACATCGCCTTCGCCATTCCGCCCGAGAACCGGAACCCGAATTTCTGAGTTCGCACGACCCGAGCACTCGGCCAAATCAATTGGGGTCTGAATGAGAAAGTCCGAGGAGCGGAGACTCGCCTTCGCTGTGCTGACACCTGAATCAAACATGCTAACTTACCACTCAAAGGCCCCAAGGGGCGTGAACCGGGCTCCCTGCTCGGACAGGGTTGCGACCGCCGAGAGAGGTCGGTTTGCCTCGGCCTTCAGCCCCGGTGTTCGCCTCTGCGCGTTGGCCTGCAGCGCGGTGCTTGCGTGCGCCCACTACGAGGATGCGTCGCGGGGCAACGGCCAGCCGTCTCTCGGCGAAGGCGGCGAGCACACAGGTGACGGTGGCTCGGCAAAGGGCGGAACGTCGGCGCAAACCGGAGGAACCGCTGGCAGCGCAGGGTCACGCAACATTGCCGGCGCATCTGGCGCAGTTGGCCCCGGCGGTGTGGGCGGATTGCCAGGCGCTGGCGGGCGTGACACGTCAGGTGGAGGCAACGCTGGCGCTGGTGGAAGCGCTGGGCACGGCGGTGGCGGTGGCCACGCGGGTAACTCCGGCAGCGGCGGCAATGGTGGAAGCGGCGGCAATGGCGGCAGCGGCGGCAATGGCGGAAGTGGCGGCAATGGCGGCAGCGCCGGCAACGGTGGCAGCGCCGGTAACGGTGGCAGCGCCGGCGGCGGGGGCAATGGCGGAAGTGGCGGCAACGGCGGAAGCGCAGGTGCTGCCGGCGGCACCGCGGTCGAGCTTGCGCAAGGCAAAGCGACCACCGCGTCGACAGAAGAAAGCGGACACGCTAGCTCCGCAGCCAACGACGGCGTGTCGACGACGCGTTGGGCCGCCTCCAGCGGGGCCTTGCCGCAATGGTGGCGAGTGGACCTCGGCGGCACGCACACGCTGCAAAGCTACATGCTGACATTCGAGCACGTCGATCGCGAATACTCCTACACCATCGAGACATCGACGGACGGCGCCGCCTTCGCAAATCCGCAAGCCAAGAGCGGCACGGGGCCTCAGACCGGTGCCTTTCCCGCGACGCTGGCTCGCTACGTACGCGTTACCGTCACTGCCTCGAATCCGGCCAGTTTTGCCAGCCTCTTCGAAGTATCCATCCGGGGATACTGAGCGCGGCCGATCGAGGAAGGCGCTGCAATCGGACGGCGTTAGCGCTGCGGCCGCGTTGTAGGCTTGCCGAGCGAGAAATGCGCCGCTGTGCTGCGCCGGTTTACGCGCCGTAGCCTCGTGCGCTAGACGACGTCTTGCTTGAGGCGTTGCGCCAGGAGGTCGACGAAGCGTCGCACGCGCGAGGGTGTTCGCGAGCCGGCCGGCCAGAGCGCGTGCGCCGTGGTCGGCGCCAGTGTGAAGTCGTCAAGCACGATCTCTGCCAGCCCGGCCTCGACGGCTTCGCGCGCGTGATAGAAAGGCAAGGCCGCGATCCCCATGCCGGACAGCGCGGCGTGCAGCGTCACGAACGCGCTGTCTGCCTCGAATACGCCCTGAACAGGAACGCGAACGGAGCTACCGTCCCGAGCTTGGAAGGTCCACACTCGAGCATCCTGCGCGGTCGTGCGAATGATGCACGCATGCCGGGCTAGATCCGCCGGATTTTCTGGTCTACCGCGCTCCGCCAGGTACGTGGCCGAAGCGACCGCAACGCAGCGCAGCGACGCAATCTTGCACGACTTCATCGATGAGGGTAGCAGATTGCCGATCCGAATCATCAGGTCGACCCCGGTGCGCACGGGCTCCGTGAACTCTTCGGAGATGCGCAGGTCGAACGTTATGCCCGGGTGTTGCCGCGAGAAGTCTCGAATGGCCGGCATCACACAGTGACTGACGAAATAGGCGGAGCCCGCGACACGGAGGGTTCCACTCAACGTCGTCGACGCGTCGCGGAGGTCGGCCTCGGCCAGCGCGATCTCGCGAAGACCCGCGCTCAAGCGTCGCTGAAAGGCCAGGCCCGCCTCGGTGGGCTGCGCCGCGCGTGTCGTGCGTCGAACGAGGACGACGCCCACCTGCGCCTCGAGCGACGAAAGCGAGCGACTGATGGATTGCAGGGAACGGCGCAGGCGAGCAGCGGCCCGCGTCAAATTCCCGGTCTCAACGATCGCGAGGAACGCCTCGTAGTCTTGGAGCTTGGCGCCTTCGGACGGGAATTCTCGCATGTCGCGATGAATAGTCTCGTCCGCTGCTCGCGTCACTGGGCGCCGCCGAGCCATCACAGGATCTCGTCGAGCACGTGCACCGGGCCGTCCGGGCTAATCTCACCTGAGCCGACTGCGAGCAGCCGGTTCAAGAAGGAATAGCGCGCGTCGGCGGCCTCGAACCGCGACAGGGTCCGAAAGTAGGGAGCTGCCGGCGCTGCGTCGTCACGAATGCCCTCGAACGTCATGTGGATGAGCACGCCGTCCGCGGTCTCGAGGGTGATCCGCAGGTCGAGCTCGAGCACGCCGTCCGAGCGTTTGATCACCCAATCGTCGCCTCCGGGCAGCACCTTGCCGCGAAGCCGGTCGCCCTCGAACGAGCCCCCAATGATGGGAAAGGTGAGGCGAGTTCCGTGAGGCCCGGCGCCCAGATTCTGAGTGGGCGCAGTGTTTAGGCGAAGAGTCATCAGAGGACGCAAAAGCATGGCAGTTCTCCGGGTGGCGACTGAGGCAGCGGGGACCGCGTGTGGCACGGGCCGGCAGCTGGCGAGTGTGGCGAGCGCGGCGACTTTCAGAACACTCCTCCGCGGCTCGCGCGAGCGCGTCATAGAATCTCGTCGATGGTATAAATTGGGCCGGCGGCGCGTCGGTCGCCGCTCGACACGGCCAACATCCGATTGAGGAAGGTGTATTTCGCGTGGCTGGTTTCGAAGCGGGGAGCAGTCCGAAAATAGTACAGTGATGGGTCCACCTTCTCGCCTCTCGCGAGCGCCGCGATCACTCCTGGTGGGCCGTGACGGAGGCCGAACGAGCTCATGTGAATGAGGGCACCGTCGTCGGTCTCCAGAGTGACGCGTAGGTCGAGCTCGAGCACGCCGTCGGCTCGAAGCAACGTCCAATCGCCGCCGCCGGGTAGTACTTTTCCGCGCAGCTGCGGCCCCTCGAAATGGCCGCTAGCGATCGGTGCCGTTACGCGAGTGCCGTGGGGCACCATGCCGATCGCTTGGCGGGCAGCGAGCTCGACCTGCATCGTCATCAACAGGCGCGTATTCATGCGCCTCTACGAGGCAAGCCGTGCGGTAAGGGAGATGGGGGTTCCGACGAGCGCCTTCGACACTGGACAGTTGACCTTTGCGGCGTCGGCGAGCGAGCGGAATTGGTCGACGCTGAGTCCTTCGACGCGGGCCTCCAGGTCGAGAGCGATCGACGTGATGGAAAACCCCGCCCCCACTTTCGAGATC
>Ga0307516_10004568_pt1 | contig 17000 bp, 17 predicted proteins | sample 19_EM_MG_FD_203310 | JGI IMG/M metagenome (GOLD analysis project Ga0307516, IMG submission 203310) | Populus trichocarpa ectomycorrhiza microbial communities from riparian zone in the Pacific Northwest, United States - 19_EM | ecosystem: Host-associated > Plants > Roots > Unclassified | place...
GGAACAGCCTCCGAGTCAGTGGTCTTAAAAGATTCGGGTCTGTGATGGCACGGATACTCGGGACGATGGAGCCATTTCTCTTAGTTCGTTGGCATGCATGAGGTGCCATTTCAAGGATCTTACGGAAGTCAACGTTCATACGATCGTAGCGCCTATGGCTGCTTTGCTCAGTGGGACTACTGATCCCTCGGTCCCTATCCGACCCCTTCATGCATCCTTTGCCGATTTTCTGACGGATCGCCATCGGAGTCATGAGTTCTTTATCGACGTGCATACTATCCACAACGACCTAGCCTTTGCTTCCCTAGGCGTCATGATGGAGAAGCTTCAGTTTAACATATGTGATCTGCCAAGTTCCCACCTCGCCAACTCTGCAGTCTCGGATCTGGATGAGCGCATCAAGAATCGTATCCCACCTGAATTGGCATATTCATGTCAATTCTGGACAGAACACGTTCGACAGTCACCGTTCGACCTGGCTCTGGCAGTAGAGGTCCGAGCGTTTTTCAACGATGCGAAATTGTTATTCTGGTTTGAAGCGCTTAGCCTCAATCGCGTAAATACTTGTGCCCGCTCACTGTCATCACTGATTCAATGAGTTATGGTGTGTGGGATCACCTTTCGCATAGACATCCTGTTCTCACTCGTACCAGCCTCACACAGAGTACAAGGACATCTCAGACGCGGCGACGGATGGCCAGAAATTTATTCGGACATTTGGCGGTGCAATTTCTCGGAGCACCCCTCACCTGTACCTATCTGCCCTACCATTTTCACCGACGAAAGCACATATCTCTGCCGAGTTTGCTGACATGTTCCACGGATTGCCGAAGGTTGTTACTGGACACAGAGTGACATGGCCAGATATCCAAGGTGTGATACGTGGGCATTCTTCGTTCGTCACTTCTGTCGCGTTCTCGCCAGACGGCCAGCGCATCGTGTCGGCATCAGGTGATGAGACCATCCGGCTGTGGGATGCTGAGACAGGAGAGCTGCTGCGACCGCCTCTCGAGGGACATCATGATCGGACTTGGTTCACCTCTGTTGCGTTCTCCCCGGATGGCAAGCGCATTGTGTCGGCATCAAGGGACAAAACCATTGGGCTGTGGAATGCTGAGACGGCGGAGCTGCTGCGACCTCCTCTCGAAGGACATGATGAGACTGTTGAATCTGTTGCGTTTTCACCAGATGGCAAGCACATCGTGTCGGCATCAAGTGACAAGACCATCCGACTGTGGGTTGCTGAGACGAGGGAGCTGCTGCGACCGCCTCTCAAGGGACATGGGGTTTCAGTCCACTCTGTTGCGTTCTCGCCAGACGGCAAGCGGATCGCGTCGGCATCTCATGACAGGACCATCCGGCTGTGGGATGCTGAGACCGGGGAGCTGCTGCGACCGCCCCTCGAGGGACATGAGGATTCAGTCAACTCTGTTGCGTTCTCGCCAGATAGCAAGCGCATCGTGTCGGCATCAGGTGACAAGACCATCCGGCTGTGGGATGCCGAGACGGGGGAGTTGGTGCGACCGCCTCTCGAGGGACATGAGGATTCGGTCACCTCTGTTGCATTTTCACCAGACAGCAAGCATATCATCTCGGGATCAGATGACAGTACTGTGCGGCTGTGGAATGCCGAGAAGGGGTAGCTGGTGCGACCACCTCTCGAGGGACACGAGAGTTGGGTGACCTCTGTTACGTTTTCACCAGACGGTAAGCGCATCATGTCGGCTTCACGTGACAGGACCATCCGGTTGTGGGATGCTGAGACGAGGGACCTGCTGAAACTGGCTCTCGATGGACACGAGGATTGGATTGAATCTGTTGCGTTCTCGCCAGATGGCGAGCAAATCGTGTCGGCGTCAGATGACAAGGCCATCCGGCTGTGGGATGCTGAGATAGGGGAGCAGCTGCCGCCTCTTGAGGGAGATGACGGTTCGGTCAACTCTGTTGCGTTCTCGCCAGACGGCAAGCGCATCGTGTCGGCATCAGATGACAAGACCATCCGGCTGTGGAATGCTGAGACGGGGGAGCCGCTGCAGCCGCCTTTGGAGGGACATAAGGATTGGGTTTGGTCTGTTACGTTCTCGCCAGACAGCAAGTTTATTGCCTCGGCATCAGCTGACAAGACCATCCGGCTATGGGATGTTGAGACGGGGGAGCCGCTGCAGCTGTCTCTGGAGGGACATGATGAGGGAGTTGATTCTGTTGCGTTTTCGCCAGACAGCAAGATTATTGTCTCGGCATCTCGTGACCCGACCATCCGGCTGTGGGATGCTGAGACGGGGGAGCCGCTGCGACCACCTCTGGTGGGGCATGAGAGTTGGATCCACTCTGTTGTGTTCTCGCCAGATGGCAAGCGCATCGTGTCGGCATCAGCTGACAAGACCATTCGGCTGTGGGATGCTGAGACAGGGGAGCTGCTGCGACCACCTCTCAATGGACATGAGGATTCGGTCAACTCTGTTGCGTTCTCGCCAGACGGCAAGCGCATCGTGTCGGCATCGGATGACAAGACCATCCGGCTGTGGGATGCTGAGACGGGGGAGCAGCTGCGACCACCTCTTGAGGGACATGCGAGGCGGGTCAACTCTGTTACGTTCTCGCGAGATGGCAAGCACATCGTGTCAGCGTTAGGTGACAAGACCATCCGACTGTGGGATGCTGAGACGGGGGAGCTGCTGCGCCCGCCTCTCGAGGGACATCAAAGTTATGTCCTATCTGTCGCGTTCTTGCCAGATGGCAAGTTCATCGTGTCGTCGTCCAGTGACATGACCATCCGGCTGTGGTATGCTAATCCAGAGGTATGTTTTTCTCCCGAAACACTCCGCAGGCTTCCAAAGTTTGACGGACACATGCAACCGGTCAGATACACTCAACGGCGACTTCATCTTGCAGGCACAGCGATTCTTCAGAAATCTGCCGCGGAGCTAGAATGAATGATCAAGGATGGTTCATTGGGCCCGATGGCGAGTTGGCATCCTGGATCCCACCCTGTCTGCGACCATGCAGCCGTGTTGGCCTAGATACAAAGTTTGTGATTACGAGGGGAATACGTATTGATATTGGCAGTGATGTCGTGCATGGACGGGAATGGCAGACGATACTTAAAAGATAGAGCTTTGTGTTTGTCATGACAATCATCATTTGAGCGCGTTATATGTGAAATGTAAAGTGAAAGGCGGAGAGTGAGTTTGGGATTGTCGCGAACTGGTCTGATTACCAGTATAATTATTTATGGGGGTTGGAGCGCCAGCCTGAGTACCCCTGCGTCGATGCATTGCGAAGCTTTGCTTGAGATCGATGATTCTGTCAAGTTCTCCGATCAGGTCAGTTTGCCGCGCGACGGAGCAACCAAAACGGAACCTAACCTTCAGGGTTCGGTGTTTTCTCTATGCCTTCCATATAATACATCTCAAAAATATCTCGTTCGAGTGGTTGCCGTGTTTGACCTCGAACGAATTTCGTGACCGAATAGTTCGTTATCTATCATGATGTATCATTAGCTTGGGAACGTGATAGAAGATGTGGGGCAGACCTCGAAGTTTTTGATGACTTCAGGGCATCTACCAGGGAGAGTAGACTGCCGAGCATGGAGGTGGGTGGGTGCTGCCATGGGACAGAGGGTTCTCCCTCTCCATATGAATGAGGGTCATGTTCATGGTCCGGTCGAGGTTGAAGATGCTGAGGGGGCTGTTCTGGCAAGGTGGAAAGAGCGTCGGAGGTTTCGGCAACTTTGATTAGGTGGATCGAAGGAGAGAGGTTGTTGACAATGTTGGTGAGGGCGTGGTGATACGAGCTGCTGTCTGGTCGTCCGTCAAGCACGAAAAGAAGGAATGAGCGAAAGGAAAGTATGCGGACCAGTAACAATGAATGCTTGTGCAAATGCAGACCCAAGTACTTAGAGGGTGTATATAGCTGATGCGGCCGTTCCGCTAGGTTCAAAATGTTTTCAACTGGGTAAGAAAGAAAGGGTACATGTCCCTGAGCTCTCACCTATGGGGGCGTGTCTTCATGGTCAGAATTGATCCCTCGAGTACACAAGACATTTGTAGATGCGCGCATAATTGAAGTCACTCAAACCCATTTGATCCCCCATATACCCTCTCCCGTGAATGATGAGGACCCTGTCGAGGAGTTGGTTCTTGGGGAAGTAATAGTTGAAGAAGTACCTCCCGTGGAGCCCCATATTACTGTCTCGGCTGCAGCTGCAACTCCCGTGGCGCCTGCTGCAGGCTTTGATTCCGTGCAAGAAAGCAAGCTCGAGGCTACGGCAGAGGCAGATACTGTACGACGAGCAGGTGCTGGAAGAGCCCATCCAGGTTTGGGTCGAGGTGACTGGCAACGGGCATGCTCTCCAGGTCTGTTACCCCTTCTTTCGACTTTCACGGAGTTGACAAATTGTCAATGTATCGTCCTTACAGCTTCAGCAATCTGCAACGGTGGTTGACTGAGCAGCAGACGAAGACGCTGGGCTTCCGTCCAAGTAGGCTTCAGGGAAGGGGGGAGTGGCGTGGTGACGGTGAGCATCGTGGATGTGGAGGGAGGAGCCATGACTGGTGTGGAGGTTCGTGTCTCTGTATGTATCACGGGTGCCGAGGTCCACCTCAAGCTCCATCTACGCCCACAGCTGTATCATAAGTGACCTGGTCCACCCGGTGGCAGGTGGCAGATGCGGAAAACAAAAATATGTACCGTAATCGTCAAATTATATATGCTCGCTCCGTACATGCTTATACTAATGTCATGATGTTGTATATTTGATATTTGCTTCAGCGTATTGATATCCTTTTTTTCTTTTTCTTTTTCCTACTGCTGTCTGAAATGAGGTGGTATGAATAAAGGACACGAGGGAAAGCTGTAAGCCTATGTGTCGAGAGTCAAGTGAAGTCGGGTATCGGGAAGTATTATATTAGGGATTTACACATGATAAGTTCCCTTTCTTGAAAGTCGTCCACTACCACGTAGCGGCGGGCCTGTTTCTGTCACAGGCTACTTCACTTCGGGAACCATCCTGAACGTTCTTGACAGAGGACGACACATCCTCCTCTGGCGATAATGGTCATCAACCCAGCTGTGGCAAAGAAATCCCAGAACAATCCTCTAGCCCATATCTCTCGCCTTCCTCCTGAGCTCCTCTCAATCGTATTCGACTTTCTGACTTCCGCGCATGCACCACGGGACTTTGAACGTTGGGTGCGCGTGACTCACGTCTGCTCGCATTGGCGTCGCGTTGCGCTCCACTGTCGGAACCTCTGGACCCGTATATCTCTCCACAGCCCAAGTTGGGCCCTCGAGATGTTGGCACGCTCCAAGACGGCGTCAATAACGGTCGAGGCGGCGGAGGTAGATGAGGATCAGCAGTCTCCCATGAACATCGCGTTATTGGATATAATGAAGTGTCTACCTCGTATCCGAGAGCTCTCGCTGATGCAATCCGAGTCCCAGAGTGGTTCTGGTATCATCGAGGCCCCGTTTTTGGAACAGGTGGTAGCGAGACTTGACGGTCCTGCTCCGCTTTTGGAAAGCTTGAAAATATCCTATTCCCAGCCTAACCACGCCGTTCCCCCAATTCTGTCCTGTGGTACACCGCGTCTACAACACTTGGAGCTTTCCAAAACTAGTATTCCTTGGTGGCCGACGATAATTGGTGGACTGGTGTCCCTCAGGATTTCCGCCCTCCCGATTCCGCTACGCTTGCCCGTTCCTATACTTACATCCATACTCACTGGAATGCCCAACCTTGAAGAAGCTCATCTCTCTTGGGTAATCGCTCCATCCCGCCCTGATCTTGTTTGGGGCGATGAACCTGATTCCCTTCCGCACCTAACCCAGCTTCATCTGGAAGACGAACTGGTGCACTCCATGGCATTCTTTAACAACATCACTGCACCCCCTACTGCCGTCCTCCATACGTCGTGCATCCCTCACGTGGCGGACGATCGTCCCCGCATTTCCATGTCCCTCGAGATCCTGATCACATCCATCACGGAGGACCGTCACCACATTTATGCGCTTTTTGTCCATGCCACCGGGTTCAGTGCATGGAACAAGTCAAGTCCAGAGCATGGCAGGAAACGGCCCGCTACGTCTGACGTGCCGTTCATCAGCTTCACCGAAGATCATCCTGAACTGCCTGGGCCTGATTTTTTCATGATCTGGAATGTACTCCCGATGGAGGGCCTGACGTCGGTTTGCATGGAGGATGTGGTTGCGTTTAAAGAGGATTGGACAGGATTTCTCGGGGGCCTGGAGGCTCTCGAGGGCTTGGAGATCGGAAACCAAGAGGACGGATTTCTTGCAGCATTTGCAAGCGGGATTTCATGTCCGGAACTGTCTTTTCTTGGTGCTGTGACTCCGGGAAGACTTAAATTCCGACGACTGCGTCGGTTGTCGTTCCGTGAATGGTGTCCCAGAGATTACGGGGGACAGAGGAACATTGACGTTTTGAAGACGTGTTTGAGGGAGAGATGTAAGCGGGGACGAGGTCTTCAGAGGTTGAGTCTCCAAGATTGTGCCGAGGTTTGCGCCGATGATGTTGTGGATTTCGGTCGTCTCGTGATGCGCGTCGTTTGGGTTTCCGGTGGGGAGGAGGATGGAAGCGGGGTCGATGAGGAGGAAATAGGTGACCCGTTGAATTGAGTTCAAGGTAGGCGGCGCGAAAGTGTATACCCATTCGAAGGCCGCGAGAGGGGTGTGGCGCCGAGCGAGGCAGCTTCGATGGTGGAGAGAGACAGGGGGATTTGGAGGTCAGAGGGTGGCTTTGGCGGTGGCGAGAGAGGCAGGAATCTAGGGGGTGAGAGAGAAGGTATGTGGTATTCCTACTGATTTCGAATGTTCGGTTTCTTACGAGTTTTTAAGCTTCGGTGGGGGACGCGATCGTGCAAATGAGCATCGTAGACCGTGTGACGTCGGTCCTGCAAGGAGTGAGTAGTGTGGAGGTTGGTTTGGTCCTTTACTTCTCTCTCTCTTTTTGCGCTCTAACTCTACACTTTTTGCCGCGATAGGCGTCCTTCATACGAGCTATCGTCACGATGGATGATCACGTCTTCGCATGCAAGCTATCAATCAGAATTCAAGTTCACTATGCATTATTTTCATCTTCACTCGTCGTTCTAACTTCATTTTGAAAATTTGCACCCCACATATTTATCACCAATCAACCCGATTAGTATAACCCTCTTTTCGCTCCCCGTTCTTCATGTAATTCTCTGTTCCCCTGCCCGTTTATTTATACACACACATGTATGTATATAGAGCGTAAGCCTATATAAACCACATAATACATGTTTTTTGTGGCTCCAAAGCCCGTCCTATTTCAACGTTCCGGAGGACACTGGCTGGTTCCAATCAAGAATTTTAAACAGGCTTTCGAATATCGAGGGCATCGTATTTAGAACGTCAATTACTTGAAGTCTGGTGTCGAGATCGGTGATACTATTGGAAAGAGGAATATCGACATTTTAGAGACGTGTTTGAGAGAGAAATACCAGCGGGGATACGTTAACGTTCTTCAGAGGCTGCGCATCCGCGATTGTCCCAAGGATTGAGTTAATGATGTTGTGGATTTCAACCGGATCGTCACGGACATAGGCGTCGTTGGGTTTCTAGTGGGGAAGACGGGGGAAGACGGGGGAAGACGGTGGAAGTTAGGCAGATGAAAAACACTTGAATTGAGGTAGATAGACAGGAAAGTGTGTTGCATTTTCGTAAGTCTATATTCTCTTTTTCTCTGCCCTCTTGCCTGTGGAAGCTTCTCGTAGTCTCCGGGTGGTGTCTTGGCCGTGTGGTGAGTAGTTACAGCTATATAGGAATTTAACCTGACTCGAGCATATGTCGCTCATGAAAGATACTCGGAGAGAATTCTGTTTAAAAGGTAAGGATGATAACATGAAAACCTTTCGAGTGACTCACCACAGACCACTTTATGAACTTCTCTTGAAACGATTTCAGAAACGGTCATGCGTGGTGGAAGGATAGGTCAATTTGCCGCGCGATGTAGGAACCAACATGTAACCTTACCTCTGAGGTAAGGTGTTTTCTCCACGACTTCCATATAATACATCTCATTCTCCATCGAAAAGAATATTTCGTTCAAGTGGCCGCCGCGTTTAACCTTGAACGAACTTTGTGACTGCATAGTTCGTGATCTATCGTGATGCATTATTAGCTTGGGAACGTACTAGAAGATGTGGGGGCAGAACCTCTACGGCATCTACCAAGGAGAATAGACTCCCGATCATGGAGGTGTGTGTGTGCTGCCGTAGGACAGAGGGTCACACGTCATGACTTGGGTGTTGGGGCCTCCGGTTGATCGTCATCGGCTTTTCCTCTTCATATGGATGAGGGTCTACAAGGTTCTTGGACTTGAAGCCCGGTAGAGGTTGAACGTGATGGTGGTGGACTGTTCTAGGAGCGTTGAGCGAGCGTCGGAGGTTTTGTCAACATTGAATATGTGGATGGGAGGAGAGAGGTAGTTGTTGGCAATATTGATGACGGCGGGGTGATACGAGCTGTCGTCTGATCATCCGTCAAGCACGAAAAGAAGGAATGAACGAAAGGAAAGTATGCGGACCAGTAACAATGAATGCTTGTGGTCGGTCAAATGCAGACCCCAAGTACTTAGAGGGTGTATATAGCTGATGCGGCCGTTCCGCTAGGTTCAAAATGTTTTCAACTGCATAAGAAGGAAAGCGTACATGTCCACTGAGCTCTCACCTATGGGGGCGTGTCTTCATGGTCAGAAGTGAAACCTCGAGTACCCAAGACGTGGTTTAACCTAATAATAACAGTAACGTGAAGGGGTACACGAACACGAGCCAATGGACTGCACTATACAGTAGTATACATTTGGAAATTGTGGGCAGAGTCGATCCGAATGCTCGAGTCGTCGTGAAAGCGAGTCGATGGTGTGTCCTTTGAGGCTGGTTAGTCGCAAAGTACAATGATCAGGCGCTCTAGATATAGTATTGGTAACCCTAACCCCACTCCCAAACAGTCCGCAAGTCTTCCTCCCGACCTCCGTCCTCGAATCTTTTTTCTTGGTCGTCTAAGGGAACTTGGCCTGAACAGTAAATAACAGTCATTTTTTACTTCCCAGAGTCGCATATTCCATAGCGATGTCGCAGCGGAACACCGAGCTCCGCCTGTGCAGACATGCACACCATTCGCCTTGGTGGGACGACACCCTTCTCTTTATGGCAACCGCAAAAAGGGATCGATTGAGCAACTTTCTCTTGCCATGGAAAAAGTGCGCGCCGTCTCCGATCTACTATGCATCGTTCGTTCATGACTAACCTGTGGCTCGTCCAGATCGGATTCATTGTCTGTGTCGAATTCACCATCCTCCCAATCCGCTTCCTCTTTTCCAATACCTTTCGATTCTCGTCACCGCCCCAGATGGTTACGCGCCCTTATCCTCATCCTCCTCCGTCCTTATTTTCGGTCCTTTGACGGACGCGAGTAACATATACCATTCGTAGACAAGACACCATCAAACTGAGTTACTGGATACCATCTTTAACGCCTTCCAAGTATGCTCAGATTTATCCCTTCATTCTCATCCACTAGTTAAAATCTTGTCGATCTAGATTGGCCACCATTTCTGTGCTTCCACCGGCCGGGATATCTCTGACTGTCTGTTCTGTCACCCGACACTCGAGTTGTTGTCCCATGAATTACCCTTGGCTACACAGGGGATGGACCTTGAGAAACTCAACGAGGACCAGAAGCAGACGTTGGAAACATTAGAGGCCATCCAATTGGAACTCGGAGAGGTGAAGAAGGGAGTCGAGGTATGGACCCCCCTTCTCGCAACAGATTTTCAGGCCTGATCATACCATCAGTACTTGACAGGCCCACGAGCCTGAACTCGCCCAAGAACTCCTTCTCAAGCGGCTCGAGCTCAAGAAAGCTGAGAAAGCAAAAATAACGGAAGCCGTTTCTACCGTCGAAGTTTGCCTTCCTCTAATCACACCATTTAAGATCCTGATAATTTCAATAGTCCGCCATCCTCAACAGAACAGGGGACATCTTCGCTATCCTCCGCCTCCGCGCTGTCCTCGCCGTTGGACACCTTGAAGACATTCTGAAGGTCCCGTAAACGATGCCATTCTCGGGAAAGATGGAGACTAAACAGGTCGTGGTGACCAGTTAGCTGTCAAGGGAAGGAGAACTAGAAGGTATGACATGTATGTGTTACAAGTCACATGACTGTGTGAACAAGTGTGGCAGCAACTTGACACGATCAAATGACCTCGGCAATAGAAGAGGGAAAATGTTGACACAAGCTGGAATTGAACCAGCAACACTCAGTTCTCTAGACTGGCGCTCTAACCAACTAAGCTATTGTGCCATTGGCAGAGTATGAGTTGTTAAGTCATATCACTATGAGGATGGTTAGTCACTCAACTGGTGCAACTTCATATTGTACTGAAGATGATTAGTCTTAGTACTAGAAGTGTATAACCAGGATTCAATTGCTTATGCAACAGTATGTTATTCTATTCCCTATACTCAAACCTCAAGTTTTTCTATTACTCCACTTTTCAAATGCCCAACATTGTCATCGACTGACCAAATCCTCTTTTTGCAGATGCATGCATAATTGAAGTCACTCAAGCTCACTTGACTCCTCGTACAACCTCTCCCGTGAACGAGAAGGATCCTGTCGAAGAGGAGGTTGTTGAGGAAGTGCCCTCCGTGGAGCCTCATGTTGCTGTCTTGGCTGCAGCTGCAACTCCCGTGGCGCCTGCTGCAGGCTTCCATTTCGTGCAAGAGAGAGGACTTGAGGCTACGGCAGAGGCAGAGACACCGTACGACGAGCAGGCGCAGGAAGAGCCTATCCCAATCGTGGTCGAGGTGACCGTGACCGAGGTGACTGGCGACGGGCATGCTCTCGAGGCTTGTTTCTTTTTCTTTCCAACTTTCATAGAGTGACAAACTGAGAATACATCGTCCCCACAGACTCAGCAACTTGTAACGGCCACCGACTGGGCAGCAGATGAAGACGGCGGGCTTCCGCTATCAATAGTCTTCAAGTAGGCTTCAGGGAAGGGGGGAGTGGCGTGGTGATGGTGAGCATTGTGGATGGGGAGGGAGGGGCCGTGACTGGCGTGGAGGTTCGTGTCTCTGTATCTTTCCTTTATCTTTTACTGAGCACGTTTGGTATGAATAGGTCCACCTCAAGCTCCACCTACGCCCACAGTTGTATAAAAAGTGACCTGGTCTACCCGGCAGCAGGTGGCAGACGCGGAAAACAAAAATATGTACTATCGTCAAACGATGATATCCCCTGTCTCTTTGGATGAAATTGTGTTCGCCTGCGAACTCTTGATCGGACTTTGACTTACTGTCGTTTTTTCCATTCACTTGCCTCTCATCTATTTTTCATCGACGTTTTAATTCTGTGTTCTCCATCGCGAACTCTACTCGTTTCATTTCACTGCTTCATTCGTGCGGAACCTGCCCTCCAGTCTGCCTTCAGGTTCCTCCTCGATCCGGTTGCACACTAACGTCAATGCTCTTGTTTCCTCCCAGCGCACTGATCGGTATGCTGCATATGCTCTCTCCGTACATGCTTATACTAATGTCATGATGTTGTGTACTATTTGATGTTTGCTTCAATGAGCGCTGGCGTATTGATCTCTTTTTTTCTTTTTCTTTTTCCTACTGCTGTCTGAAATGAGGTGGTATGAAGAAAGGAGGGAAGGCTGTAAGCCTATGTGTCGAGAGTCAAGTGAGGTCGGGTATTAGGGATTTATATATGATAAATCTACATATGGTGCCCTGGGTTCTATTATTATAACCGACATAACACACATGTAACGTCCGATATAAGGACGCCGCCTTCGGCGACGATAAATCTAACACTAAAAAAAAAAAGATCTAGAGTCCCTTTCTTGGAAGTCGTCCACCGCCACATATCGGCAGGCGTGTTTGTCCCATCACACTTCAAAAGCTATCCTGAACGTTCTTCATAAAGGACGACAAATCCTACTTTGGCGAAAATGGACATCAACCCAGCTGTGGCAAAAGCCCAGAACAACCCTCCAGCCCATATCTTTCGCCTTCCTCCCGAGCTCCTCTCGATCATATTCAACTTTCTGGCTTGCGCCCATGCACCACGGGACATTGAACGTTGGGTGCGCGTAACCCACGTCTGTGCGCATTGGCGTCGCGTTGCGCTCCACTATCCGAACCTCTGGACCCGTATATCCCTGCACAGCCCGACTTGGGCCCTCGAGATGTTGGCACGCTCCAAGACGGCGTCAATAACGGTTGAGGCGGTGGAGGTAGATGAGGATCGTCAGTCTCCCATGAACATCGCCTTATTGGATATCTTGAAGTGTCTACCTCGTATCCGAGAACTCTCGCTGATGCAGCCCTTGTCCCAGAGTGGTTCGGACATCGTTGGCACGCCATTTTTGCAACAGGTGGTAGCAAAACTTGACGGCCCTGCTCCGCTTTTGGAGAGCTTGAAGATATACTATTCCCAGATTAACCTCGCCGTTCCCCCGGTTCTGTCCTGCGGCACACCGCGTTTACGACACTTGGAGCTTTCCCAAACTAGTATTCCTTGGTGGCCGACGATAGTTCGTGGACTGGTGTCCCTCAAGATTTCTGCTCCCCCAGCTCCGCTACGCATTCCTATTCCTATACTTACGTCCATACTCGCTAGAATGCCCAACCTTGAAGAAGCTCATCTCGCCTGGGTCATCGCTCCACCCCGCCCTGGTCTCGTCTGGGGCGACGAAGCCGATTCCCTCCCACGCATAAGCCAGCTTTATCTGGAGGACAAACTGGCGCACTGCATGGCGTTCTTCAACAACATCACTGTACCCCCCACCGCCGTCCTCCGTACGTTGTGATCCCTCACGTGGCGGACGACCGTCTCACCATTTCCGTGTCCCTCGGGATCCTGATCACATCCCTCACGCAGGACCGTCACCACGTTTATGCGATGCACGTCAATGCCAAGGGGTTCATTGCGTGGAGCAAGTCAACTCCTGGGGATGGCAGGAAATGGCCCGCTGAGTTGGAAGTGCCGTTCTTCAGCTTCTGCAACGGTCCTTCTGAACTGCCTGGGCACTATGTGTTCATGATCTGGAATGTGGTCCCGATGGGAGGACTGACGTCGGTTTGCATGGAGGATGTGGTCGCGCCCAAAGAGGAATGGATAGGGTTCCTCGGGAATCTCGAGGCGCTCGAAGACTTGGAGATCGCACACCGGGAGGGCGGGTTTCTTGCGGCATTTTCGAGCGGGATTTCGTGTCCAGAACTGTCTTTTCTAGGCGCGGTAACTCCGGGAAGACTTAAATTCCGACGACTGCGTCGGCTGACGTTCCGTGATTGGTGTCCCAAAGACATTGAGGGACAGAGGCACATTGACTTATTGAAGACGTGTTTGAGGGAAAGATGTAAGCGGGGACGGGGTCTTCAGAGGTTGATTCTCCTGGATTGTCCCGAGGTTTTCGCCGATGATGTTGTGGATTTTAGTCGTGTCGCCGTGCGTGTCGTTTGGATTTCCGGTAGGGAGGAGGATAGAAGCGAGGACGATCAAGAGGAAATGGGTGACACGTTGAATTGAGTTCAAGGTATCTAGGCGCGAAAGTGTATACTATTGTCTCAAGTCTCTCATTCGCTGTCTAGCGTGCCTGCTGCTGAATCTGGCATATACATCTAGTGGTGGCAAGATGGATATTTTATAATAAGAGTCGACAACCGTGTATCCCAGTGGGATGATCGCACTCAAGACTCGGGTGCTTAATGTTCAAGGTGCTTCCATGCCGCTTCAAGTTGGGTCCAATCAAGAATTTTCTTTTGAAAATCGAGGGTATCGTGTTTAGAACGTGGATTGTATTGTCAATTGCTTGAAATCTGGTGTTGAGATCGGCAACACTATAAGGTGATTGAAAGAGGAATACTGATGTTTTGAAGACATGTTTGAGGGAGAAATGCAAGCGAGGATATGTTCTTCAGAGGCTGCGCACCCAGGATTGTCCCAAGGATTGCGCTAATGATGTGGTCGGTTTCAGCCGAGTCGTCGTGGGCGTCGTCGGGTATTCAGTGGGGAAGATAGTGGAAGCCAGGACCATGAAGAGGAAATACTTGCATTGAGGTAAGTAGACAGGAAAGCGTAAACTTTTGTAAGTCTTGCACTATTCACTTTTCTCCGCCTTCTTGCCTATGGAAGCTTTTCGTGGTCTCCGCATGGTGTCTTTGTCATGTGGTGAGGGGTTACAGCCGTATAGGAATTTAACCCCTGAATTGAGCATATGTCGCCCATGAGAGATACTCGGCGGAGGATTCTAGATCTGTTTAAAAGATACCGGTAAGGGTGATAACATGAAAGACTCTTGAGGGGCTCACCGCAGACCATTTTTTGGCCTTCGAATCTTGAAACGATATCAGATTGAACCTCCATCGGTGTGGAAGCATGGAATGTGGATGGATCCGGGCCGCTTGGTAACAGTGAAAAACGGGATGGAACACCAGATCTCTGACAGGCGCGGTGCGGGGAGTTGTTAACTAGACTACGTTACTACCGAGGGGTGGAGAGAAGAGGCGAGAAACAAGTTGAAGCGAGGGCGTCGACGTTGGAGGAACACATGTGTACACAAGCAATCACAAAAGCGGTCAGACGATCAATTCTCAGATTTCAATCTACCAACCCAGAACAATCAAGCACGACACGTCTGGCAGCGAGTAACCACCCAACACGCATTCCGGTCGGAGGGCGAAGGGATGGCAATTTAGGGTCAAAATATCGGATAGAGCAGTCGGTTCAAACGTTGTAGGAAACGCAAGACGCTGGGCCCTTCTGAAAGCTCTCTTCTGCCACTGCGACATGCAATCACCTCAAGGCACATATTTTCCAGCCCAGATGATCCATCAGACCAGGCGCTTGTCCATCCCCCCACAGGAAGACGACGAGCTCCAAGATGAGTGAATCCAGTCATCGACTCCGTCTCCCGAAGCTAGGGAAGAAGAATCCCTCGGAATCAAATCCCTCTCATCTTGGTGCAGAACTAGAACGACCTAAGCCGGTACGTCTAGCCCCACCGCTCTTGCCTGGTTCTGACTCGTACTCACACTGGTCTCCCAGCCCTCCTCGACACCTTCGCTTCAATCGCGACCTGGATTTTTCAAAAAAGTAACCGGCGTGTTCAAACATTCTGAAGCGGTATATATGGCCTTTGTGTTTCAGGAAATAGTAAACTAACCTCACTAGCAGCATGGTATTCCTGATGGCAACGCTAGCAAGCCTTCGACCTCGCTGCCTTCCATAGTCGTGAAATCTCCAGATGAACCGCCGTCAGATATCGGAACCAACGCCGACACGCCCAAGGTCATCTCGGTTGTGTCCAAAGTTCCCGTCCAAACACGTACTCATGAATAAACCAGGAAACCCCAACCGACCAACTCGATGCTTCAGCCGTCACGACCGCAGATCCAGCCCGAGAACTTGAATCCACGAAGAAAGCCACCTCTGAGATAAGCACTCTTACTGCGCCCCTCCAAAGCATGGCGTCCGGAGTCAGTGGCAACGATCCGATTGGTCTCGTCGATGGGATTTCTTCGTTTCTCCAGACTTTGAAGAAGTTCAACGGCGTTGTGGACCAGATTGCCATGGTAAGCACCACGTTATGCCCTGCGAGCCCGTCTCGGCTGCTCATCCGATGTTAGATTCATCCTTACGCCCAAGCAGCGTGGACTATCCTCTCTTCTGTTTCCAAGGTCTGGCCTTTGCGTTTCGCTGGCCACGCAATCTAATCTACGGCGGGTTGCAGATAATTATTGAACAGGCACATCTCGATGACTCCGTTTGCAAACTCCTTTCAAAGATGAATGAAGTCTACACGTTTCTTACAGCTGCAGAACTGAAAGCCATCGAGTCCATGAAGGCCATCGTCGAGTGCATCAACCATCAAACACTCGAGTGTTCGTATTTCATTCAAGCATATTGTGCGAACCAAAAATTTCGTAAGTTGACTTGACCATGACGCTGGAGTTGACGAATTTATCCATTTGTTTCAAGGGATGAGGCTGCTCAAGAACATATTCTCCTCCAAAAATGAGACGCTCGTGAAGGACTATAACGACGCCTTCGACAAGCTTTTGCAGGACTTCCGCGACAGGGCTACAGGCGATACGTTGGTGGTCGTGCATCGCATTTGGGAAGATCTCGCGCCAAAGGTCGATGATCTGCGTGGGTCCTTCTCGAAATATTCACTGTCACACCTGCCTGATATCTGAAATGCAGGTGATGCGGCAGACCTGAACAGCATGCCGTATGCTGGGGGTGCCAGCCTCAACACAGAAAAGCTTTGTTTGGAGGGTACTAGGGAAGAACTCCTTAAGGAGATCTCTGACTGGATCAACAACGTTGAGAAAGACACATCTCGCATATTCTGGCTTCATGGTCCCGCTGGCACCGGGAAATCATCTATCGCTCACACTATTGCCGAACAGTTCCAGCAGCTTGAGCGCCTCGGCTCCTGTTTCTCCTTTGACCGCAGCCGGTTGGCGGAGCGACGGCACGAGAAGGTCTTCAGCACGATTGCACAGGATCTTGCCAATCGTGACACGTCGCTGCGTAGGCAGTTGGCAGCTGTCGTTCATGGTAACGCGGCGCTCAAGAACACAACAGACATTCTGCAGCAGTGGAAAGAACTGATCACGAAGCCCGCCATGGCACTTTCGGAGGCGATAATGGGGCCGATGGTGATTATTATCGACGCCATGGATGAGGGTGGGGATGCAAATTCGCGACGAGTTCTCCTTCGGATCCTTGGTAATGCTATTGCCGACAGCCGCGTTACCGACCTTCCTCCCAACCTCCGGATCCTCCTCACGTCCCGACCTCTACCAGACATCTACGCAGCACTCAATGGTGGGACGCACGTCCGTCAGAAGTCCATGGATAGCCTTCCACCTGATTCTACTGAACGTGACATTCTCCGCTATGTCTCCGGCCAGTTGTCCGAGGTAGGCTTTGAGGTCCC
>Ga0307516_10004569_pt1 | contig 16998 bp, 24 predicted proteins | sample 19_EM_MG_FD_203310 | JGI IMG/M metagenome (GOLD analysis project Ga0307516, IMG submission 203310) | Populus trichocarpa ectomycorrhiza microbial communities from riparian zone in the Pacific Northwest, United States - 19_EM | ecosystem: Host-associated > Plants > Roots > Unclassified | place...
GAGGCACAAGATCCCTCGTTGCAGCAGGCCAAAGCGACCGCGAAAAGTCAAGGCTCGGTGATAGCACAGTCGTGGCGCTGTCTGCGCGTCCGGCATCGCGGAATTGCGAGAGATCAGCCCATTTACATGCCCCATTGGGGCGGCGCTTACTTCCTCTATTGTCTGCCCTGTTATTGTCTCTCAGTCAACTTCGCCTCCCTCCCGCTGCCGGTCTGCGTTCTCGCTGATGTTGCTGACACAACCAGGGTATGGCTGAGCTAATCGGGTTGCCCACTGAACCCTGGTCCGCAAGCTTGTGTTCGAGTGGTTCGAGAGTGTCAGATTAATGGCGCCACACCTGAGCAACACCGGGAAAGGGTATAGCGGAGCCGCCGAAGATAATCCCAATAGCAAGTCAAACAGCAAGGTGCAAAAACGACAAGGATCTAAATGTATGATGCGAAAAGAAATATACTGGAATATGCAAGCCCACATAATGAAAAATAACATACGTCGTTCCCCAGGAACTGTTGCATCCATCGTGGGTTAGTTCAGGTAGCCACGACATTTCGCGGATCCACACAGGCATGGGATCTTATCCTGTTCTATGGGGAAATGGTAGTCTAAAAGCGAAAATCCGGGTCGGTGTGGGGTCCTTGCTAAAGACCAGGAACGCACCATATGTAATTTCATCCCCCAACTCGATCTCTTGCTTGGCGTAAATGACAATCTTCTTCACTCCACTGATAGTGATGATCTTGGCCGTGCAATTCGGGTCACAGGAGTGGTTGATGAGTCGTCTGCAGGGACCCATCAAATCAGAGAGGCACACCAAACGTACAACAGGGCCAAAACATACCCAAGGTTACCCTTCTTCGTCGCATCAACAACCAGGTCTTCGTCGATCCTGAAGAGGTAACTGCTACCGATTCCCTGTCTCTCGTACGCTTTCTCCCTTTTGTCGGCGACGGCGGCGCGGATGACCTCTCCCACGTACTCGATAACCATCTCTCCACGCGCAATTCGTTCCATTGCGTATAACCCCCAGTCGTGAATCGGAGACCTTGCAAACCGAAGGTGCTTCTTGCGTGTCTGGAGTTGATTGAACTTGACCTGGTCCGTGGCAGGAGTTTCACCAAGAGATAGCTGCATAGCTCGTTGCATTTGGTTGATCTCTTCGATGCCCTGGGCGCGTCTCCTCGCGTTCGCACGGTTAGAACGCGAAGATGTGACAACAGGGGCCGGGGCAGACACAGCAGGTTCTGGGATGGTATCTTTGCAGGTGGCCTTCGCCTGAGCGGTGTATTGCGCGACATAAGCAGATTTCTCGGCATGGGTGATCTTGTAATACCCTTCGGTACGAGCAGATCCGGTAGTATGAACCCGGAACGGTGGGGGCGTATCAGGATCAGGATCCTCTTTTTCCACTGCGATAGGGAGGGGAATGTTGAACTTTCCGTTTGAGCTTCGGGCGAGCGCGAGCTTGGCGAAGTACATGTCTTCGTCGTCCTCAAACAAGCCATCCGCAATTGGGTCAAAAGAAACCAACACGGGCTCTGGGGTGGCGAAGGCTGAGGACTCTCTGTCGATGGATAGACGGACCTCTGTGATAACAGGGACCTCGAAATCGACGTCCCCAGGGATAACAACATCTAGTGTAGGGGGCGGCTCCTCGACGGGTTCCTGTTTCTTCTCGACCTTCTTGGCGACTGCTTTCGATTTTTTAACCGGGCGGCCATCCTCAGAGTCTGCGGTAGGGGGTTCCTTTCTCTTTGCCATATTATCATGCGGGGAAAGGGAGAGGTCCTCTTCTTCGGCGTCCTCTACAACTGGGGCGGCTTCAGGCTCAGGCTCGACGAGCTCATCGATGACAACCTTTTGCCTTTTCTTCGGCCTTTCCGTTATACCGAGCTCATCCACATCGTCTTCGGTCGCCTCTGGGTTTAAAACCACTTCCTGTACCAGGTGCTCCTCTGCGAGGGGTAGAGGTTGTGGTTTTGGGACCCTGTTCTTCTTGAACGAAAGACCTTTGAGTCCCTTCTTTTCTTTCTCCTCGACCGCGGGATCGCCTTCCACGCCGTCAACCTTCACGCCTCTTACTTTTCGTGCCTTCTCCTCATCAGCGACCATCTGCCGGAGCTTAACACCAACCACCCTATCCATCACATCCCGCTCCAAAAGGGCTCGCAGCTCCTTCATGATGAGCCGCTCAGCTTCTTCGGCTATGTCATCATCCCGCCACCGCCTCGAGGTTTCTCGGGCGGAAGGTCCAGAAGTACGCATGGATGGTGTCCATGTTGACGGAGGTGTCTGAACGTTCAGTGTGACAGATGTGTGAGCCAAGGTACGGGTGCCTGCATTCAACACTGTTTTTGCTTTCCGTGCGGAATCGGACGTCTGGAACGTCACGTACCATCCGAGGTGGTCGCGGAGAACCTGTGAGCGGAGAAAATATGTAGCCACATCAAAAAAGAGATCCGGGCGGAGTCTATGAGCAGCGTACCTTGTCCACCTTGAACCCCTCAAAGAAACGTCGCACGTCCTCTTCCTTCACATGGGCTCCAAGTTGACCGCCTCCGGATTCTTCAATCGTCACGTACTCGTTACCATTGCGTTCAAGTTCAGCATCCAAGGCTTCCCGTTGACTTTGCCTTCCGAGATGCCGGGATGACTGGCCGGGTTTACGGGAGATCGGTGACGGAGACCTCGACCGTGATCTTGACATAGAGTATGAACGAGAACGGGACCGTGAATGCCGACGAGGAGAGTAGCACCTCCTTGAGTAGTAACTTGACCGACCACTGTATCGATCATTCGGACGGCCTCTCGTGTGGGCGGGTGTAGACGAAGAAGAATGGTCATGGAGGGAAAGGGTTGGACGGGAAGAGTATCTTGATGCCGAGTGCAGGTTCCTTGTCCGTATCAGAGCGGGTGGGGGAGGTTTGGATTCGGGGACTGTCGAAGCGGTGGCCCCGGGGTGGGCGGGTAGTGGATGGCGTGTTGGGGGGAGAACGCCGCGATGACGGGGATCAGGTTGGGCCGATGACCGGGCTCTTCTTGCCTCTTCGGCCTCCTTCCTTGCGACCAGCTCCTCTTCTTTCTTCCTACGCTCCTCAGCTTCAGCTTCCTTTTTCTTATTTAGAGCCGCCTCTCTTTCCTTCCGCCTTCGGTCATCCAATTCCCTCAAAATCGCCCTGAGTTTGGATTTGGCATCATCGTCCAGAACAACTTTGAGTTCTTCGCCAGGCACAGTTTGAATACTCAGCGTCGATCCTTGGCCATTGCTCCTCCCGCCATGTTCTTTCTCCGCACAAAGTTTTGCCTCCTCGTGGGTCGAGAACTTGATATATACAATCCCCAATGCGCCGCCAGTGGCCTTGTCGATTTCGGGTTCAAATGAAATGATACGACCATGAACGGCGAAATGCCGACGGATTTGCTGGTTCGAGGTGAGTGGTGAGATATTAACTGCCAAGACGGCGGTGGGGGGAGGTGGTCCAACTGAATACTGATCGTGCTTGAAAACTATGAGTTTAACCTTAACCCCACGTGGACGCGAATACACTTACTTCGTACTTAATCGCGTGAAACTCTCCTCTTCCGGGTCTCAGAGGTTGCAACCTCCTCATACCTGGCACTTTCCTCGGATCTCGTATGGGCGGCATGTGCTCACCTTCCACGACCTCACCATCGTATCGATACAACACTTCCTTCCCTTTCCCCTTGCCCTTAACCCTGTGTTCTGCGTTCGGATCCAGCTGCTGGATCTTCTCAATCAACTGACGGAAGCGGCCATCCCGATCCTTTTCGACGGACGCGTCGAACAGAACCTTGTAAGTTCTGTCGTCGTGGGGAAATTCGGATCGATCAGTCGGCCAAGGCGGTGGAGATGGCAAGCTATAAACAGGTGCAGGCGAGGGGGACTTTGCCGGTGGGGGCGAGGGTAAGGGTTCTTCAATGGGCGGAGGGGCAGGTGGTGGTGGGGTATGAGAAGGTGGTCTGGTCGCGGGCTCTGGTGGCTTTGGCGAAACGGAGGGTTGCGGCGATCTCACTGGGGACTGTAATATCAGATTTGGCTTCAAAGGTTTCGAGAAGTGGATCGGCAGCATGACATGTTTGGCAGGTAGAGTTGGCAGAGGTGGTGGTCGTGTGTCAGCGGGGGGTGGAGGTTGTGAGTCTGGCGGGGGTGGTGGGGGAGGTGGTAGGATGGGCGGTGCATCTGAGGGAGGTTTAGGTGGTGGGGAGGTCGAAGGAGGAGGTGGCGGGGGCGCTAAATCTGGCGGGGGCGGGAGAGGGGGCGGGGGTGGAGGCGGCTGCATCGAAAAAGGTGGCAGCGGCGGTGGTTTCGACGTCGGAGGCCGTGGTTCGTCTCCGTTGACCTGCTCAATCCGTCAGATCCCTTCAAAAAGAATCACAACGCTAGGATGCACATACAGTAGTGAGATTGGATTGGTCTTGCCTGGGAAGTCCCATGTCGCTGTAGTCGACTTCTTTGCCCTTGAGCGACGGAACGTTCGTAGAGAAACCATTTAAAAACGACTTTGGCCTGTGTACCCCGCCGTTGGTGAGACTTCTCGGTCCAGTAGGGATGGGGTGCCGAACGGTGGTGGACGTGTTTGGTGTCGTGTTTGATGATGTCGAGCTCGAGGACGCGGGGTTGGCATGTGCTAGCGAGGTCAGCAATGCCCTCGGAGCCCGTGGCGGGGCTTTGCCAGACATCGTCGAAGACGACGACGACGTGGGTGAGAACAAGAGAGACTCGGCTTTGACCACAACCACCACCCTCGGCGCCGTCTCCCATGCAGCACCTCCACGTACGATCTCCCTCAGACGAAACCACAACGACACACAGTCCACCGAGAGAGATAGCGATCCCGGTCCCGTTTTCTTACACCCACAGCGATGACGGTGTCGACGAGAACTTGTTGATCCTTTTGCACGGCTTGGGTGACACGCACGTCCCGTTCGCTAACTTGGGAAAACAGCTCAAGTTGCCGCAGACAGCGACCCTGGCCCTTCGTGCTCCAGAAAAGTCAGCCTATCGTTTCCTACGGTCATTACGCGCGGCAGATTTCTAACGGGGTGAGAACAGGATACCCTATCTCCATGAAGAGGCGTTCCAGTGGTACGAATCATTCGATCCCCTAGGCGACCTTCTCCCAAACCCAAACCCAACTCCCGCGCTTGACCTTCTGACCAAGACGTTTGACCACCTGATTAACGAGTGTGGATGGTCTCCCCAAAGAGTTCACATCTTTGGATTTGCACAAGGGGGCACGGTTGCCGTTGAGTTCTCCCTCCTAAGATGGAGACAACAACTCCAGAAAAGCCCCAATTCGTCCATCTCACCGCTTGGTTCCGTTACCTCCGCCTGCGGCCCGCTGTTATCATACCCAACCACGAAATCGCCATGCACGGTCCCTCTACTGCTCTTTCACAGATCGCCTCCTGCCGAGTCTGCACTCTCTTCGGGCGATAAAGCCGCCTTTCGAAAGGGTTTTGGGTCCTTCCGAGAAGCTCAGGTGGGTGGCGAAGGGATGCCGAAATCGAAAACAGAGTGGGAACACATCATGAGGTTCTGGAGTGAACGCCTGAGCCGTCAGCAGATGAGCGGTCTTTATCAAATCATGTAGATTACGTAACGGGCCATTGACACACCCCTTACCTTCAACTGTAACATCATGAGCGGGAAGATCATCATCCGCCCGCTTCGTTCACGCGAGCCTCCTGCCCCATCTCCTCCACCTGCCAGTGAATCGGAGCCTGCAGATCCTGAGGATGAGCAGCCTGAAGAGGAACAGGGCGACGAAGGAAATAACGAGAATAACGAAGAGGAGAATGAAGAGGTCGCCGCGACTGAAGACGGTGTTCCTAGCGAACCTGACGGTGTCGCCGAGGAGGCCCCGGTAGTAAAGACCCCACGACCGAGAGGCCGACCAAAAGGTAGTGGGAAGCCCAAAACTGGTACTCCCCGACCCAGAGGCCGCCCGAAAGGTTCTGGAAAGCGAGGACGCCCACGACGCGGTTGGTGACCTTCATTCACGCGAGAATCGGCACTCACACGCGTTTACAGAGGGTGAGACCGTGGAGGGAGATGAAGCTGGCGAGGAAGGCTCGGAGGGGGGTGGGCCGATCGGTGGCGGCAAGCCCTTCCGCAGAATCAACGGCAAGGTCTACGTTATCGAAGGCGATGAATTCGTCACAGGAGATGACCCAAAAGGCGACACCAAGATCGATTCTGCTGGGAGACTCCTAGGTGGCCGACGTTTCAAAGCCCAAACATTCAACCTACCGCAAAGGCATCCAGAGAAAATGTTCATGTTGGCTATCGACGCGGCGAGGACTTCCGGTTTCCGAGACTCCCTCTATTATTTCCGCAGGAACCCCCTTGCCTTCAAACTAAACGCGACTCAACCGGAGAAGGATCATCTAATCGAAATCGGTAAACTTGGACCTCACCTGCGAACGAGGAGCGTCACACTCATCACGGCACGGAGTGCGTACAAGCTCCATGGGGCAAAGATGCTTGTTGGTGCGTGGGTGGTTCTATCCTACGTGAATTCCCTATGTTAATCCTTCGGCCCCTACCAGACGGACGGTGGGTTGTGGACGATTACTACGAGGACAAGGTTTTGGAAGAGATCACGGCTATGGGTCTACAACCAGGCGACCTCGTAGGGGATCTCCAGGATCCCTCTACTCAGACCGAACTTGCGCAACTTACCGGCGGCGACAAACAATCTCGCGTTGAACGAGGTGGTGGAGGTGGCGTTTACCGAGCTGGAGGTCCTACCACGGTATTCGGAGGCTCTGGTTGGGGCCCGTATAGTGATGGACCTCTTAATGCCGTCCGGAAGTCAATGCTGACCAGGGATGGACTCACCGAGGAAAACTGGATGTTTACCGCGGCCCAAAGAACGATCGAGACTGGGGAAGAGTTTAGTAAACTCAGAAAAGAGGCACTGAGAGCTTGCGGTGGTATCTTGGGCGACCCTTCCTCGACACCTGGCAGCCCAAAACGCTCCGCCGAGGACGAAAGCGAAGAGACAAGGGAAGAGAAACGACGGCGCGAAGAAGCTGAGCTACCGCTGGGCGTGTATGAACCGCACAACGGCATCATCGTATGTGAGTAGACGTTCCGTGAAAGTACCCGCATCCCCCGCTTACATCTCGCAGATCGCTCGGACACACAACCAACGCGGAGTCGATGGGAACCAGGTCCTCGGACGGACGAAAGAAGGGTTCTGGGTGGTACTAAGACTGGTAATGGTGCTTGGGGGTTGGCGTGGGTTGACACCGTTATGGAGTTCACCCCTGCAGAACCCCCTGGCTCGCCATACGTCCCACAACCAGCCTCCCAACCTCAAGTAGAAACCCTGTGATTTTTCCGATGCGCCGGTTCGGGTATCGGCAATACGACCATAGTTTAGTCATGTTGATCACCAGCCAGAAGCTTATAGAGATGCTCTCTCGTGAAACTCAGCGGGGCGGTATAAATACCCCCCTCCCCCGCTTCTTACAGGAACCCCACCAGAACGCTCTGCCCTGAGACATGCCACTGGTTTTCGAAGAATATGCGTTTGACCCCAGGCCGACGTTCCCCTTCGTCGTCACGACGAAACGTTATCCAAACCTGGGTGACGACCGGAAGGGGTTCACCTTGATACTAACTCATGGTACCGGATTCCCCAAAGAAGTGTGGGAGCCCATCATCGAACGTATTTTCGCAACGGAGAACGCGAAGCCCAACGGGTTGCTCATTCGTGAGGCGTGGGCCATCGACGCACCCAATCACGGTGACGCCGCTGCCCTCAACGCGGACCTCTTGTTGTCTGGTGCCTACGACCTTGCGTGTGAGTTGTTCCGATGTTAACCGTCCTCCAGACTATCTGGCGCTGATATCAAGTTCTGGGTAAAGTCAGTTGGGAGAATTATTCAAGGGCCATTCATTTGATCCTTGCAGGACTGGGGGCTTTCACCGACGCAAAGAACCAACCTATTAAGATTAAATTCACGGGCAAGAGGTTGATTGGGATTGGTCACTCCATGGGCGGAGTTTCCCTGTACGTGTGCTCTCACGAAACCGCATCCAAAATCTTTGGCTGAGCGAACCTCGAGAGTCCTTGCCCACACGCTCCACCCGGTCATCAATTTCGACTCGTTGGTGCTCATGGAACCCATGCTGATCACCATTCGACATTTCAAGGCGAGCGGTCGTAAATTTGGAATGGACGAGGGCGCCCTTGTTCGTAGAGATTTCTGGGAGAGTAGGGAGGAAGCGTGGACATCGCTTTCCACGAAGGGGATGAAGGAATGGGATAAGCGGGCGGTTAAACTCTTCGTGGTCAGCTAGACCGCATCCAACTTCCAACTGTCCCCTTTCTGCACTGCTGACCGTGTCAATGCATTTACAGGAGTTCGGTCTTCGGGAGACAACCAAGGATGATCCCTACGATCGACCTGGCGTGACTCTCAAGTGCGCGAAAACCCAAGAATCTGCAACGTTCAAAGACAGGACGAGCCAAATGCTCGCGTTTGATTTCCTCGATACGCTGTGTTCGAACACGCCTGTGCATGTCATTTGGGGGGCCATCGACGATTACATGTGAGCTAAAACAACGCATTTTGCGTCCTATCCCGGGCACTGCTGATTTGATTGTTAGTCCTCCCCCAGTTAAAGAGGATATAAACAGGAATGCGTTCAAGGGAAAAGCTGCTTCGATCCAGCGGGTCGCGAACAGCGGACACCTCGCCCCGCAGGTGAAACCGGATAGCGTTGCAGATGCCATTCTGACCACCTTTAGCTCGTTGACAACTTTCCCTACGAAGAGTAGATTGTAACGAAGTGAACTGTATACCTGATACATACCGATGATGACCCCTACAATAGCTGTCCCAGTTATTCTACGTCACTCAAGTATCTGTCAAAGGCGGAATCCCGGGCCGGAGGTATCCAAGCCTTCTCCAGGGTTTCGCCGATCGAGTCGGAAAGAGCAGCCATTGAACTTCCTGCCTCGCGGCATCCCGAGACGCACCTCTACGGTACCACCGCCACACTCCGCACTTGCCCGCGATATGGCCTCACCGAGCACAGAATATTACCGGGTCGACAAACGCGACCTTGGATCCCAGTCTGGCCGCACCCTCCTCCTCGGTACGACCCAATGCCTTGGGAGATGCGACCCTCGGTAACTCACTCATCCGTGCAGGGTACGAAACCGGAACGGGGTTTCCACAGATCCTTCGTGCGGATCCGCCTCATGGATATGGTCGAGGACCGCGTCCCTCACCGCCATCTCAGTTCATATCGATCTCGCCACTTGAGTACAGCAAAACACAGGGCGACAGGATATGCGATTTCGTGTTCCCCCGCTTTGGGAAGAAGAACAAGGCAAACATATGGCGCACGCAGCTGGGAAACGTAGAGACAAAGAAGATCACTGCCGCGTATGAGCACCAAAGGAGGGTATTATCTCCATCACCGAACGCATTACAGTGTTGGCTGATCCTTCTATTTTTATTTCGCCTATGCAGGACCCTACACGCTCTGATCCAGTCAAACGATTGGGAACTCTTCTCTGTTCGCCGTACGTGGAATAGAGCAAGATGGGTCACGATGGTTTGGACAAACTGGAAACAAGATCCCAAGCGGCTTCTCGACCTCACTCTCACGGAATTCGAAATAACGCACCCAGAGGACCGTGGCAAGTTCAGCAAGCTCGAACCCCTGCTAACGACCCGTTACATCGTCAAAGAGTTCCGATCCTTGGGACCTTCACGGTCACGAGCTTCCGGAAACTTTACAGTCCCAGTCACCGAGGAAGTCGTGAGCAATGACGCCATGGGAGAGAAGATTTCCGCGTATTTTCGAGCGCGATCGTCAGAAGCTTCACCCCTCGTATTGTTCTTGTACGATGCACCCTGGGCAACGAACTGCTTTCCGAAGGGATCGTTTCCGGAGGCCGAAGAGGGTATCAACAGTTTACTCTACGACCCTCCTAAACGTTATGGTCTCAGCCCTCAGCCCTCTGGAGGATCGGGTCGGCACCAACCCTCCTTTCAGGACAGGGAGATGAATCGTTCGCAGGATCCACGTCGCCCTCCCCCCCTTGGTATTCACGATCGGAAGGCGAGACGTGACGAAGGGAAGGTATACCTTTTGGACCTCAAACCCGCCATCGAGAGCGTCTCCAGGTACCGAGACTCCAAGAGGGACCTCTACTCGGCAGCGCAGAAGTTTGGGATCCAAGTCAACGAGGAAGAGAAGAACCCGGTTCACGATTCACTGTGAGCCTCCCGTGCTTTGCGCCTGCGATCGATGGGATATGAACGCTCTCCACCGAACAGGTTAATTCTTCGATTGTGGACTTTGGTCTTCTCCGGTTCTCCCAAGAAGATCCGAGAGGAGGAATTGGAGAGCGCACGGAAATCGGCTCCAGCAAACCTGGAGGTTAAGAACGGGTCCGAGTGTGAAGCTACAAAAGGCGTTACACATATCCAACCAGACGATGAAGATGTAGACCCGAATGAGATCCCTCCCGGCCCATACGACGTACCTTCGGGTTCTTCGATCTTCGGGAGACCTCAGGCCGCTCCCGAGGTGGACTGGGAAAACCCATTCGATGAGGATGAGGAGGATTACTGAGCCAACATTACGCGGAACTGGGCGGGAAGTTCTCTTCATTTTAATCGTTACTGTACACATATGCATGGAGCGGGATTCCATGGAACTTACAATTCTATATTCTACAATCCGTGACCAGTGTTTGTGACTTTTGATGTTTGAAAGGGTTGGGGGATGATGGCTTAACGGCCAGACAACAAGAAATGAAGACGGCAGAATAGATGGGGAGCGGGGAGGGGTAGGGGGGGGGGGAAAGAGGAAGGCGAAGGAAAGAGGAAGGCGAAGGAAAGAGGAAGGCGAAGGAAAGAGGAAGGCGAAGGAAAGAGGAAGGCGAAGGAAAGACACGGGGTATATAACAATAGAACGCACGGCAAAAGAGCTGGGATATCCGAGAAAGGGGGAATAAATTAAAGGAAACTAGGTCCATCCGGCAAAGAAAGCGAAAGGCGAAGCATAGGCTGAAAGACCAAGATGCGGAATAATTGTATGTTTGCGATCGTGTGCGTTGCGGGTTAGTAGGATATGTTGTTAAGGGACTCATGTGGTTCTTGACATATTTTCCTCGAGAAAGAGGGGGTTTACACGAACATGGCGGTGTCCAGACCCTCGGAGAAATCGAGCACCACAATCTTTTGATCGTGCGAAGTGCTGTATAAGAGTGAGATCGGAAGGTGAGCGATATGGGTGGGGAAAGAACTGACCTAACGATCCTCCTGGCGTCAAACTTGACATCGAAGATATGGCTGACGTGGCTGTTTTTAAACTCGGTAATGAGCTTGCCGGTGTAAAGGTCCCAGACCTTGACGGACTTGTCGTAACTTGCGCTGACGAGTCGGCCACTGACTGGGTCGAAGGAGAGAGCACGAACGAGTAGGTCGTGACCGGCAAGAGTTCGAACGCACTCCCCACGGGAGGCAGACCAGATTTTGATCTTGCAGTCGTTCGAGCCGGAGACGATTAAATCATCCTAGACAAGGAAAGGGTTACGATCGAGCAAGAGGTGGAAGGAGCGGGGGGCGCACCTTGAACTCGATGCATGCCAGACCCCTGTCATGTCCCTCGAACGTCTTTAAACGTTCCCCGGTGATGATGTCCCACATCATCATCTTGCCATCACCGCTGGCACTAACCACCTTGTTGCCTTGGAGTCCAACAGCGTTCACCGGACCCTGATGGCCCTCGAGGGTGGCGAGGAGCCCAAGGGTGTCCCTATCCCAGACACGGATGAGAGTATCTTTGGAGCAGCTGACGATGTGCTTGTCGTCGATACGCAGATCGAGGACACCTCCAGAGTGAGCGTGGAGGATGGCAGAAACCTCGGCCCTGGATCCGTTAGCGAGTAAATTCCACACGATGATGGAACAGTCGCTACTGCCGGTAACCATGAAACCAGGGGCGGACGGATGATCGATGTCCCAATCCTTGTCGAATTTCAAGCAAAGGACGCTGCCGGTGTGGCGCCTGAAGGAAGCCAACTCCTTTCCAGTCTCTAACGACCAGACCTTGATAGTTCTGTCGCGCGAGCCGGTGATTATCCGCTTGGAATCGAACTCGAGACAGTATACGCTGGGGTGACGTCAGTAACAATCAGAGCGAGGCCGAGCATGGGGAACAGACCTATCGGAGTGGCCAGATATCCTCGCCATCTTGGCTTTACCATGGAGCCAACGGTTCTCGAGCTGAGTTCTGGACTTGTAGAGGAGCCACCAATCAAGGGAGAGAGGGGGAAGTCCTGGGGAGATGGAGGGGACATACGAGACGCGCCTGGTTGTGGCGGTAGAGAACCTGGCGCGGGAGAGGTCGAGAGCCCAGTCCGTTCTGCGGCGGAAGAGGCCTCGCCAGATTGCATTGTCCTGGGCATAAACACGCCAAGTCCTGGATACGGCGCGACAGGCGATGATAGAGTCCAAGTCGAGGAAGCTGAGAAGGTGTATCGAGAGTTCTGGGGGGAGTCGCGCGATGATGTCTGCCGCGGTGGTGAGGGGGTCGAGGTCAATGAAACAGGCCTCGTCGTCGATGAGTTCGCCTTCCTCTCCGTCCAGGGGTTGACCATCGTCGATAAACCTGGATGACTTGTGCTTTGAGCGTCGGATAGCGTCCCAGAAGCGCGGGATGAAGCCCCTGGGGCGGGCGAAGTTGCCGTTGACCATGTCGGGGGACGAGGGGCGGGTCACGGCGAGAGAGAGGGGGACGGCCTGGAAAGAGCCGTCGACGACATCGAGGTCGGGGAGGTCGGAGGTGGTGAGGAAGGGCGAGCCGAGGACGGAATCGAGGAGGCGGGTGAAGTCGGAGTCGGCATGGACCGCGTGCTGGCGGCGGAGGAGGGAACGGCGGGCGCGGGGTGAAAGGGAACTCGGCGCAAACATGGATTCCATCCTGACCAGGCGGCAACTTTTATGTACAACACAGAGCCGGAACTGGAATCTCCCCCGAAGGCACTCTAATTTCCCAATCCGGTAATCGATCGCATCTCCCCCATGACCCTCGACCCCCTCCACTTCATCCTCGCAAAGGGCGGCAGCCCAGACGAGATCAGAGAGTCCCAGCGGAAGCGGGGGCTCTCCGAAGATGTCGTCGACCAGGTCGCCCAGATGTATGCGGATTGGGTCAAGCGTACGCCAATCCACCGCTCACCGCCTCATCTCTCACCGACACCACCACAGTCGACTACGAAGCCTCAAACCTGGCAAAGTCTGTAAACCAGGTACAGAAAGAGATCGCCGCAAAGAAAAAGGTCAGCCATACCACGCAATTTTTACCGAAGCGCCCAGCTCAAACTCCCGCCAGGCGAAGGAAAACGCAGATGATCTCGTCGCGAAGAAGAAGGAGATCGATGCACAGGTCGAGGCAAAGCGTAAACAGGCAAGAGAGCATGAGGTTGCAATGCGTGCGGTAGCCTCCACTGCGGGCAACATCGTTGGCAAGGCTGTCCCAGTCAGCAACACAGAGGTGAGTCATCCTCCCATATCCCGCTTCGAATCCTCACCTCCCAGAACCGTACCCCAGGACGATAACCGGGTCCTTCGCACATGGCACCCGGACGGTCCAAATGGCGCCTTCGAGAAAAAGTCTGGAATCCTCGCCCACCACGAAGTCCTCCTCCGATTAGACGCAATGGATCTCGATCGAGGTGATCTCCCCCCCATCTCCATTTCTCGCTCACCGCATTCAACGATCCTCGTGCAGGCGCAAAAATATCCGGCCACCGGGGCTACTTCCTCACAAACGATGGCGTCGACCTCAACCAAGCCCTCATCTCCTATGGTCTCGATTTTCTGCGGAAAAGAGGCCACAAGAAGATCCAACCACCCTTCTTCATGAACAAGGACGTAATGGCCAAGACTGCGCAGCTTGACCAGTTCGACGAAGAACTTTACAAGGTCCATCTCCCTCCCTCGTTCCGTTTAAAAAACTCACCCCCGTTTCGTCCCAGGTGATTGGCGAAGATGAAAAATACCTCATTGCCACCTCCGAACAGCCTATCTCCTCATTCCACTCAGACGAGTGGTTCGAAAGCCCGGAAAAACAACTCCCGATCAAGTATGCCGGATACTCCACCTGTTTCCGTAAAGAAGCAGGATCCGCTGGTCGAGATATGTGGGGTATATTCCGTGTCCATCAGTTTGAAAAGGTCGAGCAATTCTGTATAACCGAACCTGAAAAGTCCTGGGAGATGTTCGACTCGATGGTGGCCACCTCAGAGGAATTCTACCAGTCCCTTAAAATTCCATACAGGGTCGTCGCCATCGTTTCCGGTGCTCTCAACCTCGCTGCCTCCCAGAAGTACGATCTCGAGGCTTGGTTCCCTTTCCAGGGTGCTCATAAAGAGCTCGTGTCATGCTCAAACTGCACCGACTATCGTACGCCTCCTTTTAATTCGGCTCATTCCCGCATGTCCCTGATCGCCCTACAGAGAGCAGGAGGCTTGAAGTCCGTTGCGGGCTGAAAACCAAGGACCAGGCTAGAAAGGTTTACGTCCACATGCTGAACGGTACCCTATGTGCGACCGAACGAGCGTTGTGTTGCATCGTAGAGAATTACCAAACACCGGAGGTTCGTGCTTACCAATTTCCGCCCGGATCGTGACCTCATGCCCGTCTTCAGGGTTTGGTTGTACCTGAACCGCTTCGACCGTATTTGCAAGGAAGGGACTTCTTACCGTTTGTAAAGGAGTTGCCCAAGTCATTGCAGAAGAAAAAGGCTTGAGGGATTGTTTGGGAAGGGGAGCGGGTCGATACCCCGTGTCTTTGAGGCTTCGGTTATGTATTCATTCAGTATTCCACACTTGTGTCATCCATAGATCGTCCCCTGTAAACAGACACCAAACGTGTTTTTGTATTCCGTTGCCCAAAAAATTCACACTCTGGGCTTCTGGATACAGTCCCCATTGTCGTCGCAAACAGGCTAGGTTATCAGGGGAGCGGAACGTGTTCGACCACGACCTTGTTGACGTCTTTCTCAAGCTGATTCCCAGCGAGCGGCGACCTCGTGGGTTTGGCACCCCTTCCTCATCTCCTTCCATCACCACAACGTCTGTATCATCGCGCGTCTCCTTCCGAACTACGCGTCGTGCCCCATGTGCGTGTTCTCGTGCTCAGCCCGGCTTTCATCTCGCTGGAAACGTGAAACGGCTGTGATGTACACCCCCAGCTGGTGACCGATGTCCCTCGGCTGGAGGTCGCGTGCACGCTAAGGCTGCGAGTCCTCTGGGTGTCCGGTTTGGTTGGCGCGCGCTACGTGACCGATCCTTGCCCTTGCCCTTACCAAACCCCAGAAATTGGGTGTCCGTGATGTGAAATCTTCCGCGGTCGCTGGGCGGTTCCGTGGAATACGGGTTATCCATCCACTAGCGTTCACGGCATTCAAAAAAACTGTATTGGTGAGCGTTCGTGTCTTCAGGGATCTGTTAATAAAATAGAGGGTGGGGACCCCATACAAAGTCGGAAGTCAATTCCACCCTCTGGTCGCCACCTTCATCTCGCCTCTTCCCCTCGTGCTTTTGCGTGTATGTACGATGTTGCAGCTATGATGGATTCATAGACTGCCACCTGGTACACCCGGACGCTTGCATCGGTTTGGCCTTGAGGTCCTTTCTCGACACGCGCTTTACACTTGGCTTTGTTTCTCCTTCTCCCCCTCCCCGTCGGTGCAGACGTCCTGCACTGTTCCTCTTCCGCTCACCTACCCTATTCCCCCGACGACTTTGCGAATCCATTTCCATCTCATTCACTTCCCACTGTTTAGAACTCTAATCTCCATTCCCTCCATCTCTTCATCACAAGACGATTTCCAATGTTCAACGCACTCGCTTCCATCCTCCCCTCTTGGTCCGGGGCTAAGTGGTCTACCACCGGCTCGGTGGGCGTAGATATAGAAAGAGGAGGCGAAGGTCGACATCGCATGGACGATGATGGAATACCGGGCGTCAGCTCGTTTCGGGTTGCCGATTCCTACGCCTCGAGTATCGCTGAAGTTGATCATGAGAGAGCCCTTCCGCAGGACGAGCTCGATAACGATAACGACCTTTCTACTCCCGGGTGTGGCGTGGGCCCCTCTCCCGATGAGTCTGCGTTGTCGGCCGTTCCAGGATTATTTACGACGATAGGCAGGTCCACATCCACGCCCCCAGAAATCTTGCGCGTAAACCCTCCCGGTTCCCTCCAACAACAACTCCGACCCCAAGACCACCCCCACTCCTCAACTTCCTCTTCCTCTTCCATTTCCCCCGATAACTCTTATACGCGATTCTTCCACCGGACTCGTACTCCGAGGCGCACCCGAAGCACTCGATCGTTAGGCCCTGGAGCCATGCCACAAGGCGGTCCGAGTGCTCTTTCACCTATTTATGAACCTTCGAATCCGGATTTGAGAGATTCGGATTCGACGCGGAAGGAAGGGGTAGTCGTTTGGCCCTCGACGAAGAAGACGCCGGCCTCATCGGTCCATTCGACATCTTCCACGATTCAGGAGAAGGTGATGTGCATGCAAGGTACGCGAACGAAGGGTTTGGTTCGGTTCGGACTCGGACTGAATTTTATCTTCTCACTTGCTTTTATCCAACACCCACCTATCCCGCAATCTCTACCCTTTCTCGTGCCTTCATATCTGCCGTACGCCAACACAAAATAGCAACTCACCCGGGATTCCTCAAGCGGCCGCTCAACAGGTCACTCAGCCAGACCTCGTCCAACTCGCTCCATTCCGAAGTCTCTGGCGCACCTCAACTCCCACCTCTCCACTTCCGGCCCGCGTTTGCCGGTATTTCCGTGGGAATCCACACTTCTCAGTCACCCATCCCTTCGCTAGAGCCACAACGTAGTCGTAGGACCTCACACCCACCAATAGTGGTGGTTCCAACGAGACCTTCGACTTCCACCACATCACCACAACGCTCC
>Ga0307516_10004570_pt1 | contig 16993 bp, 15 predicted proteins | sample 19_EM_MG_FD_203310 | JGI IMG/M metagenome (GOLD analysis project Ga0307516, IMG submission 203310) | Populus trichocarpa ectomycorrhiza microbial communities from riparian zone in the Pacific Northwest, United States - 19_EM | ecosystem: Host-associated > Plants > Roots > Unclassified | place...
CAGACACCTCGGGGGAACTCACGTCCGACCCACCCGCATCGCTCTGACAGAACGTCGAGAGGAAAAGCGGTCCGGATCACCACTTCTCACTCGCGCGCTCGCCGATATAAGGGATGGGTTCTCGCCCCGACGGAGAGAACTCAGGAGGAACAAACGAAGATCCTCACCAACACTACCCCCGAAACCCACATACAAGATCTAAGATTATTCCGCTGTGAATTATCGAAAGTAGCCTGATTACCTCTGATTCTCCCTACACTCCGGTTACGGTACAACCCCAGTGTCACACATTACCCGTGGTGATCGAGTTATTGTAGGCGAACTCGGCCATTGGCAGCAAACGGACCCAGTCATCTTGTTCCTTATCGACGAACGCTCGGAGGTAGATTTTGATTGTCTGGTTGAGTCGTTCCGTTTGGCCATCAGTCTGCGGATGGAACGCTGTTGACATTCAGGGCCGAATTCCCGAGAGTCGCAGGAACTCCTTCGAAGTTTCCGAAGTTAACCTGGAGTCGCGGTCCGACACAATATCAGTGGGGAGGCCGTGATACTTCCATATTTCTTGGGCAAAGATGACCGCCAGGTCTGCCACTGTCTTTCCGTTTTTCCTTAGGGGGAGGAAATGTACCATCTTGGTGAATCGGTCTATGATCACCCATAGTTGGTCGCAGTCCTCCGACGTTGGTAGTTCCGTGATAAAGTCAATTGCTATGGACTGCCATGGTACGTATGGCAGTTCCAGCGGGGAGGCTAGTCCGTAGGGTTGGTGTCAGGACACCTTGTTTTGTTGGCATTCGGGGCAACTTCTTACGAAGTCGATGATTCGTTGGTTCATCTCTGGCCACCAGAAGTTTCGTCAGATCAGCTCGATGGTTTTGTCCTGTCCCATGTGTCCTGTGACCTTTGTGTCGTGTTCCGATTCTATGACCTTTTGTATTAGACCCTTTGGTATCCACAAGAGGTTCCTTTGGTATAGTAGGTCGTTTTCACAGCTTAGTTCCTTGGTTTTTCGGTCCTTCGGCGCCAGCTCTCCTGCCTCCGCTTCCTGTTTCTTTGCTCGTTCGTAGGCGCCGTCCTTCTTCCCTTCTTCTCTAACTTTCGATAGGAATCCCTCGTCCCATTTTCTCGCAGGGAGGGATGATGTTCTCGCCGAGGAACCGATGAAGGAACGGGTTAGTCGTTCTTCGAAGTGGTTTTTTCCCAAAACCGTTGTTATCGGCTGGTTATCTACTTCCCCCCTTTCTGGGCGGTACTCCGAACGCCTTGATAGTGCATCTGGTTTCCCATTTTGGGCGCCCGGGCGGTAGTAGATTCAGAAGTCGATTCCCGCTAGCTCCTGCGCCCACCTCGCCTATCGTCGATTCAGTACTTTAGTGGTTGTAAAGTATTCCAGGTTTTGGTGGTCCGAGAACACCTGGACTTGGTGGGTTGCCCCCTCGCAATAGCGTCTCCCGTGTTTGAAGGCGTCTACTACTGCCAGTAGTTCCTTGTCGTGAATTTCGTAGTTGATTTCCACCGGTTGGAACTTGCGGGAGTTGAAGGCTACTGGGTGTAGACGGTTTTCTTCGTCGCGCTGAGACAGCACCGCCCCGATGGCAAAGTCCGAGGTGTCTGTTTCGACTATTACTGGCTTTCCTGGGTCGAAGTGGGCCAGGATTGGGGCGGTCGTGAATCGTTTCTTCAGGTCTTGGAACACTCTTTCTGCTTCCTCGTTCCATGCCCAACTTCCTTTTTCGCATTTTTTCGTTAATTCCGTCATAGGCCGTGCCACTTTTGAATATTCCCTGATGAAGCGTCGTTAGAAGTTGGCAAAGCCCAGGAACGACTGTACTTCCGTGAGGGAGCTCAGCGTTTTCCAGTTTAGGACCGCTTCCACCTTTTCGTTCGACTTCTTAATTCCTTCTTTTCCAATGACGTAACCCAGGAATTCTACTTCCTGTGTTTTCCAGACGCATTTTTCCGGGGAGACTGCCAGACAGTTTTTTTGTAACCTTCAGAGGACTTCTTCGACCAGGTCGTCGTGTTCTTCCTCAGTTTTGGCGTATATTAGTATGTCGTCCATGTAGGCAATTACGCCGGCGTCCAGTAGGTCGGACAGGATATGGTTCATCATGTCCTGGAAGGTGGAGGGCGCATTGGTTAGTCCAAAGGGCATAACCTGGAGCTCGAATAGTCTGTAGCAGGTTCTGAAGGCTGTTTTCCATTCGTCGTCTTCCTTTATTCGGATTAGATGGAATCCGTTTTTGAGGTCCATTTTCGTGAACCATTGGGAGCCCTGAACTCTGTCTTGTAGCTCCTGCATTAGCGGAAGTGGATACCGATTCGGGATCGTGATGCAATTTAATGCTCGGTAGTCCACGCAGAGTCGAAGTCCTCTTCCGTGTGGCTTCGGCACGAAGAGGATTGGAGACCCGGCTTGTGACGTCGACCGCTTGATTTTTCCTGTTCGCTCTATTTCCTTTAGCGATTCTCGGAGCGTTTGGAGCTTGAGCTCCGACAAGGGGTATATGGGTCCCCAAGGGGCGGTGCTTCCGTCTCTGAGCTCGATTTTGCAATCGTACAGTCGGTGTTCCGGTAGGCTGTCGGCAGCTTCTTGGCTCATGATCTCCATATACGGCTGGAATCTTATTGGTACGTTGGCTAGAGCGTCCTTGTTGGTGACTGCTGACACGTGCCCGATTGTTCGAGCATTTGGGTTGTGCAGGATTCCTTCGTCCCATGTGAGCGAGAAGTCAGCCGCTTCGTACTTCATGCATTTTTCCCGGCATTCGTTGCTGTTGAACCGTACTTCTGGGTCCCGCCATGCCCCCTGTGGGGGGTGCTTAGCAATCCACCAGAAGGGGAGGAATATATCGGTTCCTTCTTCCATGTAATCCTCCTCATCTTCCCATATAGGTTCGTCAGCTGCTGCCGTTTTTTGTATTTTGGGCGCTGGCTCAGAGGCTTTTTCTTCTTCGGGCTCCCTTTGCCACTTGGTTCTGGCAGCTATTCTCCAGGGTGCGTTCGGGAGTTTGGTGCCATTTATCGTAGTGCCGGCGTAGCATTGGGCTGCCCGGTGCGCAGGCTGCCTGCAGCGGTGACACCCTCGGGTATTTGAATGTTCCCTTTTTTCGCTGGCGGGGACTCCCTCGAATGCGGTGGCCTCGGAGGCCCAGCGCTCCTTCCCGCTGTACTTGATGCCGACAGTCGCAGCGTTCCTTCTTCCCGGTTCTTCTTTTCTTCCCTTAGGGGCCTGATCCCATGTTTGTTCCTTTTTCGTTTCTTTTCTTCGGTCGTCATCTCTTTTCCCGGATCCCCCTTGCTGGGTTTTTGCTCCTTCCCTTGCCTGGCGGAGGGCCTTCTTCTTTTCCACCTGAAAGGCCACTTGGTATGTGGCCTGCAGGAAGCCGTCGTTGTCGGTGAAGTCTTCCAGGTAGTGGGCGAACCTCATAACCAGCACTGAGTCGGGCATTGCGATGTTCACTTTTTCCTGGAGGCCTTCTCCCGTAGCTCGCGTGTAATTGTTTAGCGCCCGGAATTCCATCATATAGGCCCAGATGTCGCCTTGGTATTTGAGCTGCCCCAGTTTTAGCTGGGCATCCGCTGCTTCTCTCTCATTGCGGTACTCGGTTCTGATAGCAGCGGAGTAATTAACCCAGGTGTCGTTATCTCGCAACTCTTGGTGCCGGTGGAGGTGCCAGACCAGGGCCGTATCTGTCAGTAGGGTCCCAACCAAGGCGAATTTTTTGTCTGTCGACCATTTCCGGGTAGAATCCCAGATACATGGTCACCGATTCCCACCATTGGTTGAAGGTGGTGGGGCTCTTGCCGTCGAATTTTGCTGGGTTCTCCATTTTTAATCTCGACCTGCGTACCTGGGCTTCTCTTGCCGGCAGCTCTGCGGCTTGCGCTGCCGTGATTCCTGTCCCTACCAGCTGGGCTATTTCTCCCGGCGTGAGTATGGTTGCCAGCTGGTCCTTGGTCAGGTCTCTTGCTCCCGGTGGGGGCCTTCCTGTTGGGAGGTTTCGTTCGTATAGGTCGTTGTCGCCCTCGCTAGGAGGGGGCGAGGGCGAGGGCAATGCTCGCCTTTGTGGGGGTCTCGGTGGGGGTCCCTGCGGCGGGTTCGCGGCTGGGACTGCCGGGGATGCCGGGACTGCCGGGGGCCTCTGCCGTCATTGTCGGGTTCCTCCGAGCAGGTGACTCCCCAGTACTAATCGGGTTGGCGGCGCCTCTGGGTTTGGAGTGGGTCGTGCCTGCCCGGCTGGGGTTGCGCGTAAAGGCACTGTGGTTGCTATTCACAACAATTCGTCCTGTGCCTGGGCCAGCCGTTGCTCCAGGCCGGCCATTCGATCTCAGTCCTCGTTCCGTTGTCGCTCGAGCGTTTCTACCTTTCGTTGGTGGTTGTCACGATGTCACAGACAACAAAAGGAAGAAAGAACAGAAGAAGAAAGTTATGTTATTCTATCTACGAGCGGGAGGAGCTTGCTTCTTATATATCCATTGCCAAGCCCTTCCTGCGCAGTCACACTTCTGCTTCCGGCAGTATGCAGCTCAGCGCCAGCCGGCCCACTGTCCTCCGGCAAGATGCTGTTCCGGTGAGGTGCTGATTCGGCATACTGCCGTCCGGCACCGTGCCGTTGTGAGCAAACATGTACCTGTATGAAACCATTGCCTATGCCGTCACTCATCTTAGGGTCACAATCGCCCCCAACTTTGGACGCCGCCCTCGGTGTCCTAAAAAACTGCAAAACATGCAAAATCACAAAGCTTATTACAAAGAGGTAAGTAAGTAAAAAAAGGAAAAAGAAATGAAAAAAAGCGAAAAAAAGATGAAAAAATTGAAACGAAAGGAAAAAAGGAAAAAGAAACAAAATCTTTTCTCTTCCTTCTTCAGGCTGCTTGATTCGAAACCTCATAGTCGGCTATGGATTGCTGAGCGTTGGGCAAATCCTCTTCGGCATACCAGGTGTCCCATTCAGGTCCGTATCCTTTCCAACGTACTTGAAACTCAGTGCACTTCTTACGGCCTTTCTTTGATGTACGCTTTCCAACTATTGCCTCTACTTCCCATTCAGACTTGTCCTCCGGCCCTGCAACTGGTGCTGCATCGTTGGTTGGGACGGGACGTTCGTAAGGATCAGAACCTGGGGCCAGACTAGGTTCCATGTGTACTACTGAAATCACTGGGTGGATTCGATAATGCGGAGGTAGCTGTAGCTTGTATGCTTTCCCTTTGCCCACCACTTCGAGGATCCTGAATGGTCCAATACGCTGCTGTGCTAATTTCTTCTTACGCACTGAGGGAATAGAGTAACCTGCACCAAGGCGTAAAAAGGCATATCCAGTAGAGAAATCTGGCATTGTACGTCTCGTATCGTAATGCTTGGTCATCGCTCTCTGTGCGATCGCAATTGCAGCGGTTGCTTCTTCCTGCACTACCTTCCTAAGTTCGTGGAGTGGAGCTGCTGACGCTGGCACTGGCAGCGGAATGGTAGCTACCTCGAGAGCGGTTCGTAATTTCTTTCCGTATATCAGCTCGTTTGGAGCCTTTTTAGTCGATGCTGACTCCATATTATTGCAGGCTGCTTGCAGAGGAAGTAACTTGCTCAACCAGTCCAACTGGCTTGAGTTAACCAGATACCGTAGCATTACTTCAAGTGTCTGATTCGTCCTCTCTGACTGCCCATCTGCACTCGGATGGTAGGCTGTTGTGGTAAGGCTCCTGACACCTGTGGAGGAGAGTAAGGCTTGCCATAGTCCTGAGAGGAATCGCTTATCTCGGTCTGATATTATTGTCTTTGGGAAACCCCAACCATTCAAGACAATGTCTTCATAGAAGTATTTGGACCAAGAAACTGCTGACCAATCCTTTCTTCCTGGAATGAAGTGTACTGCTTTACTGAATTTATCAGTCACAGTCATAATTGTATCAAATATTTCTGATGAACCATCTTGTTTACATGGCGGCAGGTCTGTAATAAGATCTATTGTGATCGTATCAAATGGCTCCGAAGGTGATGCTATTGGTGATAACTTTCCATATGGTTTATGACGTATTGGTTTGTTGACCAAACAGGCAGGGCAATATGCAATATACGTCATAATATCCTTTGCCATCGAAGGCCAGTAAAATGCCCCAAGTCACTTAAAGGTTCGGTAAAATCCACAATGTGTTTCGTCATGTGCCGTTGCCAGCTGCTGCTTCCACAGGTCCTGATTGCTAAGTACCAACCGCAAACGCTTATCTTTCGGGTCGATAAGATACAGTAGGTCATCATGGAGAGCGTATTGGCATGTTGCCGGAAGTGTGATTGCATTCATTTGAGGATCGTATGTTCCTTCATTCTTAAGCGTATTATATATCGCTTTTATCCTTTGTGCATTTTGAGTGGCTGTTTGCAGCTTGCTTCTATATGCAGGAGCCAACTCGACTGTCATTCCTTCAACGGGAGTAGATACGGCAGCATCTGCCATTTTCTGAGATGACGGGTTTTTGCTAACTGGGAGTTTCAGTGCTTCATTGCTTCCGGTTGCATTCTGAGATTTGCTAGCACGTGCTTTTCCCAGATGAGTGACCGCGAAACCTTCCTGAACCTCAAACTCATGCATTTCTGGCTCAACACCAAGCTTAGCAGCCCAGGCGCATAGGTACTTGGCTTTGGAGGAGATTTCATATCGTAGTCTTGATAATGCGTCAGGACATTCAAGGTCAGCACCTTTGCTGTATACCACTCGCATATGATCCCGGTACTGGTCCAAGTAGATTGCCTACGTATGAAGCCGTAGACTAGATCTGTCGGCCGATGTGGTATCAAGGCCCTGTACTTTGCATAGCGCAACATTACTGTGGTGATCAGTAACAAAGGTAACAAATGCACGTTCCATATATGGGCGCATCTGTTTTGCTGCCCAAACGAGTCCTGACATCTCCAGGTGAGTTGGCCAATATCTGGTTTCTGCCTCTGTCAATGGTTTCGACATGAAATGTAAGGGTACCAAGCGAGACTTTGAGTACACCTTAGGATCTCCAGTAAGGTGGTATACAGCCAGTCCTGTTCCATACTCTTTAGATGAATCCAGAAAGGCATATATGGGGAGGTCATCCACTACATGATGCAAGCGAGGCCGGGATGCGAGCACCATCTTCACATCTTCGTAGGCTTCCGTCAGGCTGGCATCGATAGGTACCGCGGTACGTGCTGAATAGTCCTTTTGGCCTCGTAAGCTTGGTGGAGCCCCTTTCAGCAATTGTGTTTTGCATGCCTGTAATGGAGCGATTCGCTGTGCATAATATGGAATGAGATGGCGATTCCAATTTGTAAGACCTATAAAGTATTCCAATTGTGACAGTGTTGCAGGATATGGAATATTCTGCACTGCATCAGCCTTTGCTTCTGCTGTAGTGAGGTCTAGGCAGTCGACCAGGTAACCTAGAATTTCAAAAGAATGGAATCCTAAGAAGCATTTCTTTGCTTTGAGGGTGATGCCAAGGTTTCCAAGGATGCTGAAAACTTCGTCAACGATACCAAGGAATTTTGCGAATGTCAGTGCATACATGACAATCTCATCTACATAGCAAGAGGCTCCTCACCATGACAGATGCTGAATCAACCTTGTATCCATCAGACGTTGCTGATGCTGAACAGATATCTTTCCACCCATGATAGAGACATTAAAAACCTCACGGCCGCGATGAGTGGAAATTGCCGTTCGATAGCGGTGTGGAGGATGAATGAGACGCTGATAGAAAGCTGATGTGATATCTGCGGATCCCAACCATCGCATGCCTTGCATTGCTTGGATGACGTCTTCCTGCCATGGGAGCGGATAGGTATCTCCTAACATAGCTGCATTCAGTTTGTGCATGTCAACAACCGGCCGAGCCTTTGTCCCGCGATATACCACAAACACTTTCAAATCCCAGGGACTAGGTTTGTCCAATGCAGCCATACGTCCATACTCACGATTCAGGTTGAATTGCTCGTCGACTGCCGCGCGTCCACGTACGTTGAGACGATAGAGCCCTGTTGGTTTGAGATTCACTTCAAGTTCAGCTGGTATCTCGATCCGTAACCAGTCTTCCTCCGGTTCTTGAACACATCCCATGACATCATTGAAAATGCTCTGATGCGGATGGACGAGGCTCTTCAATGCCGCTACCTGAGTTGCAGAGATGTCGTCTTCTGTATTGACTACCACTTGCTTCCACGTTGATGTTGCCACATCAGGAACTTTGATATAGGGTGGTAATACATGTTCATACCAAGGTACGTAGTCTTGCTCCAGCCACTGAGGGCATTCAAACAACTCGTTTGCGCAAGGACCCTCACTACCGGACGCATCGTACCTTGACTGGGCTGGGATAGGCCGTGGTCTGGGATTTTCTTGAAAGATACCTCGATGCAGCTCATGACTTGCGATGTTGTCGGGCAAAATATCTGTCTGATGGGGATTAAAAACCTCCACAGCTGTCATTGCCAATGAACTGTTTTGCATGGCGCCAAAAAGCGCTTTAATATCTTCTGACACATCAGCCCCTGAGAGACTGGATGCGGTTTCCAGCGAACAAACATGACCCAGAATTGTTCCTTTGAATATGGTAAGCGGTGTGCTATCGAAGTTGGTATACAACAAACCACTCTGATCATGTCATACCACTGCATGAGGAGCTCCTGCCCCAGCAATGGCTGAACGGGTCTGGAGAGGTGTGAACTGATAGTCCTGGTTTTTCTCAAGCGTCCGGGCAAACTTGATGCCGACTATCGCAGATGTACCAGCAGGTATAACTGTAGCTGTCGTACATCGTACAGGAATTCTGTTGAAACGTGGTCCTGAGTGTATGGTAATTTGGACGTAAATGCCATCACAAGTTCCGATTCGCAGACGGTTGGATGAATTGAGCAGATCAAACTTTTCTGGCTTCATGATGTCATTGCCAATTAGTAATGGAACTGAGAGATTCTTGAAAATGTGGAACTTCGGCCTGATGATTTGGGCATATCGTCCGTCGATCCCTTTTAGGTACATCCTTATGAGTACAACATGGGTAGCGGTGCATTCTGCCCCACCGAGGCCCTCTATTACTTGCGGTTGAGGTAGTGGCAAATGGGATGCATCTGGATATAGCCTCTGCTGCAGTGCATCATCGATTGCGGAATTGCCAAATCCTGAGTCGATGCAACTCATGTGAGGGCTGCTGCCGGGTGTGACATACCAAAAAGCCTGTGCATAGTGAAAATCCGCAAGCCCTTCAGTTGGATGTTTAGTAACGACTGCTCTAGACTCCATGATGATGGGAAGTACATTCTTATCCGACTGTGAACCTTCATCCATAAAGTTGACCGAGCCCTTGCAAGGGTCTCGAAGATGTTTGTGGAGTTTTGTTATTCGATGTAAAAATGGCAGCACAGTTTCTACATGTCATGGAAGGCCTGTGTACTTTCGCACAAATGGACTTGTGAGTACCCATGAAGCCTAGTCCTTTCTCTTCCAGATATCGGGTGGCAAGGTATGCGTTCTGGGCGTGCTCATACTCTTGTTCCAGAGATGCCTGTGGCTCAAGCTCATCAATTAGAGTGTCTGCCATATTGTCGGCATCATCATTCTCAGATTGATATTCACGAGGTTCTGCATAATAGGCACGCTTTACTTGATTGCTTGTATTCCCTCTATGAATGCATTGCCAGTCCCAATGTTCACCATCACCACATCCTGGATAGTTCTTGCACTTGCGTAGACGCTCTCGTACTTGCTTACCTGTCCTTGTAGAAGGACTGGAAAGGCTGGAGGTGGAACCAATGGGGTTTCGTGCACTTACTACGCCGGCCGTCGTGCTTGCAGGTGCCGGAGTTTCCTGTCTCATGTCAGAAAACTGAGTACGAGGTCTGTTGGTTTCGCGGAAAAAGGGACAGCGCGTACTGGAACGTGGCTGAGGCGATGCTATGGTAGCTTCGCGCTTTGCGGAGCCCTGCAAACGTGCGACCGCACGCCGGTATTCCGAAACGGAATTTCCACCTTTGGTAACATATTTATCTAGGTGTAGGTGAAGATTTGGAGCTTCAACGAGCCCTTGGTGGAGCTCTTCAACAATTTCGTCCTCATTGGTTATATTGGCCATACGTAGTAAACGCAGCTTTTTGGCCACATATTCGGCGGAAGTACGGCCCTGGTTCCAGCAGAAGGTTTCTGCACGTGCCACCGACAGTCGGGATGTGAGGTATGGCATAAAATCTCGCTCGAGCAAGTCGATCCAGTGGCGACAGTTTCTGCGAAGAAGAAGTCGGTCATCATCCGACATTCCTGCAACCCAATCTTCTGCTGCTGGCCCTTTGCAGCAACGTCGAAGGACGACACGGGTACGTGCCTCTCCATAGTGGGAAATCGCATCGCAGATGGAGTCGATGAACCTTGACGCCGCGTCCGCATCAGATTGGTTCCTTGGCTCGAAGGTGGCCATGTCTGATGGCTTTAGGGCCGGGGCCACAGGCTCCATGGGAACCTGTGCACGAGCTTGCACATTGTGTAGGTCGGCAACCTCCGCCTGCATGGTTCCTTGGTTTCGGCTCAAAGCCATTGCGAGGTTTGCCATCTGAGCGGTGATATTCTCCAAGGCTGCGGTAGACTGTGGCTGTTGCAGGATTGGCATGTACTGCTGCGGCGGTGTATACTGCTTGGGTTGCTGTAGTGGGTACTGTGGCATCGCATACTGCTGCGGCAGATACTGCTGTGGCGGATACTGATACGGTGCCTGCAACGGCGACGGCAGCTGTTGTAGTGGTGAGTACTGTTGCGCGGGCTGCTGCTGTACCATCGGCTGTTGCTGTAGCACCGGCTGCTGTTGCTGCACCAGTTGCTGCTGTGACACCGGCTACTGCTGCTGCTGTACCACTGGCTGCTGCTGTAAGGCTGGCTGCAGCTGTGCCGTCGTCTGCTGCTGTGGAAAATACTGCACTGGTAGCGTTGGCATGTACTGTTCTATCGGAAGATACTGTGGAGACAGCCCGGGCTGCGTCACTTCTGGTACCGTGACTGAAGTGGCTGGCAGAACCTTAGATAACTGCCGGCATCCCTCTGGTCTAGCTATCGGGCTGCTGGGAGGTTCTTCAATAGCATGACATATCGCTTCCATGGCATCGTCGTCTTCTGATTCGGGAATGACCGATGGCTGTCTGTACCCATGACGTGCAAGGTGGGTTTGTGGGGAACGTTCTCGTTGTTTGCCACGACGCTTTTCAGACTGGCTCTCTTCAATGGCAAGGCGTCTTGATGGCGGATCAGCAAGTACCTCATCCTCGTATTCGCTCAGTGAGCCAGCAGGACTATATTCTCTGCGTTTCAATATTCTGCCGCTACTAGACATGGTGTCTAAAGCGTCTGGTAGGTCTAAACTGACTTCGGTGCTAGCGGCTTCCAGTCTCGAGTGGGTGCTGTGCTCGATAAGCGGGACAACCCGTGGCTGATCGAGCCGAGGTTGCACTAGCTGTAGCCGAACCTTACGCTTCTTGCTTGAGTTCTCTACCTGGATAGGAATGAGAATAGTACCTGGCGAGCTGGGTACGGCACTTATACCAGCGGGGAGTTCTTACTCTATCTGCAGGCGGCGTTGCGCAGTCTGCTGGGCAGGGTGTATGGACAGCTCCTGATCCTGATGAACAGGTTGTACGGACGGTACTTGCATTGACAGTCTTTGGGCCTGATGAACAGGTTGTATAGTCAGTCCTTGTGCCTGATGAACAGGGTGTACGGACGGTCCTTGTATTGACAGTCTCTGTGCCTGATGAACAGGTTGTATAGACAGTCCTTGCGCCTGATGAACAGGGTGTACGGATGGTCCTTGTATTGACCGTCTCTGTGCCCGATGAACAGGTTGTATAGACAGTCCTTGTGCCTGATGAACAGGTTGTATAGACAGTCCTTGTGCCTGATGAACAGGGTGTATGGACGGTCTCGGCGCAAGGAAGGTAATTCCTTCGGAACATGCCCAGCGGATGGTATCGACCAGTAGCTGATCCTCAATGGCGGATAGATTCTGAACAGTGACTGTATGAAAGGAAGTGGGAGTAATGCGATTAGTGATGAAATTGTCAAGGAAAGCTAAGAGAGAAGCGGTAATAGGAGTAGGAGAAGCCTGTGTGCTTGGAGAAGCGTAGTAACGGGCTAGGAGGGTGAAACTTCGCCTTATTTCCCGTGGAATAGAAGCGCCTGGAGTCCTAAAGCTGTCTGGTCTAGAAGCGGATGCACTCGTGTAACGAACGAGCGTGTTGTCCTCCACGGCCTCTACCTCAACCTCTGGCCCGACCTCTGACGCCACTTGTAGTGTCCTCCCGGGAGGGTGCGGTTCCTTCGGCTTCGTAGTGGTAAGTTCCTTGTCGCGATTGACCCCTGTGGTGTGGCTGACTGCCGCGGTTGGGCTGTCTGACGCGGCGGTTGAAGCTTCCATGCTGGCAAGGCCTCTCTGGTGCGTGAGGATGTTTTGCTGGCAAGTGGGTATGCTCTGTGTAATCGGGGACGTAGCGATCTGTGGTTTGTCTGGCCTGTTGATTCTCAGTGATGTAACTATCCCAGCCAATTACTGATGGGGTAGGAGAATGCAGCGCTCGTCCTGGGGCGTCTGGTAATATCTCCGTGTCTTCCCCTGGCCGCTCAGGAGATGAGGATGGGCGCCTGGGAGTAGACGGGGTACGAATGCCCGACGAAAGTAGACTGGGCCTCTGTCTGTAACTGGCTGCAACCCTCGGCGGCAAGGGGGAGTGGGAGCGGGAAGGGAGCGGCTCCCGCGGGGAGGTGTAGCTGTTGCAGCTTTCTCACTGTAGCGAGTTTAAGGCTTCCAGCTGCGTCCGGGCGAGATTCAGGAAGTCCTGGTTTACTTGTGGCAACCGGTTAGCAAGCTGATTAACCTGGGTAGAAATACGTCTCTGTTCCCGTTCCGAGCGAGATGGACGTGGACGGCGATGCTGTTGCTGCTGCTGCCACTGCCTCTGATCGCTCATGTGCCACGAGCAGCCGTCGCTCGCGAGGAGGGAAAGTGAAGGGGTGAAAGGGATGCTCGAGTGACGGGGTTGAGGGCAGGGTCGAGCGAGGGTAGGGGGTCGAAAGACGGGGTCGAACGACAGGTCGACCGGAAGGGTCGAACGACGGGGTCGACTGGAAGGGTCGAAAGATGGGGTCGACCGGAAGGGTCGAAAGATGGGGTCGACCGAATGGGTCAAAAGACGGGGTCTAATGACGGGTCGACCGGAAGGGTCGAACGAAGGGGTGAGGAAAAATGGTGCTATGGGCGAGCGGTAGCAAGTGAGGGGGGGAACGAGAGAGGGAGGAGCAAACGGGGGGAGCAAAAAGTACTGGGGGCGAGCGGGGGTGAGAGAGAGAGAGGGGGGGAGCAAAAAGGCAACGGAAGCGGGGGGGTTCTTTGGCTGGATGTTTATGGTCCTGGTGGTCGAAAAAGACTGGTTCGGCAGGTGTTGCTACCAATTGTCACGATGTCACGGACAACGAAAGGAAGAAAGAAGAGAAGAAGAAAGTCAGGTCATTCTATCTACGAGTGGGAGGAGCTTGCTTCTTATATATCCATTGCCAAGCCCTTCCTGCACAGTCACACTTCTGCTTCTGGCAGTGTGCAGCTCAGCGCCAGCCGGCCCACTGTCCTCCGGCGAGGTGCTGTTCCGGTGAGGTGCTGATTCGGCATGCTGCCGTCTGGCACCGTGCCGTCGTGAGCAAACATGCACCTCTATGAAACCATTGCCTATGCTGTCACTCGTCTTAGGGTCACAGTGGTCAGCAGCTCATCTTTCCACGTTGCCTTGGAACTCCATTAGATTGACGTTTCTGGCCAGGTTTGCTTCTGACAGAAACGCCACCGCATCGTGCATTTGAGCCACCTGTGTTGCTTCGTGTACCCGATGTATCTCACTCATCTTAGAGTGCTCAATAATGACCTCCCAGACTTGTTGGGTAAATGCCTGATATGTGTTAGCGGATACCATGAGTTCATTCCTTACCCATTCTCCCGAAATTTGCTCCTTGGCTTACATCATCTCGTAGACGTATTGGGCTCCCTGTGCTAGTCGGTTGTACGCTGCCTCAATCCGTCTGATGCGTCAGTCTGTACGGTCCAGTGTGTTTCCACAGACGTCCATTAGCTGACATAAGTCTTGCTCAGCCTGCTGCTGATGGTTGGCCATCGCCCGCATCCATGCCACTGGGTTGGCGATTTCTAGGGCTTCTTCTTCTGCTTCTTCGTCATTGGTGATTTGCAGTAGCCCGTGGGGCGCTTCCAGGCGAAGCATGTTATAGTCGGAGGTAGTGGACATTTCGGGTGTGGGTTTTGAGAGAGGTTCGTTATGGGGAGATTTTTCTTTCCTTAGTATAGGTCGAGGAAGTCTCCGCTATAAATGGTGGAGTCGTAGTCGAAATGGTAGTCGAACAGGTCAAAAAGTTCGTCCTCGTCGAAATAGGCGTGTTGTGATAGTAGTGCACAGTTCCACCACTGCTGGGTATACCAATTGTATGGGGTGCACTCGATTGTCCCGTGTATCGGCTTTGGTCCGTAGAAAAGTTCTTTCCACTGCTCGTATTTCGAGCTTTCGTTGTTGATTGATTGGAAGGTATAGTCGAAGGAGTATTGGAACCTAGGTTCCAAGAAGGTAGATAGCTCCAGTAGATAGAGGTGATCTTCGAAGTAGGAATCGTTGAAGCAAGTCATGAAAATAGGGTGATTTTGAGATCACGATTATAGTGTGACACTGGGGTTATATCGTGACGGGAGTGTAAGGAGAATCAAAGGTAATCAGGCTACTTTCGATAATTCACAATGGAATAATCTTAGATCTTGTACGTGGGTTCAGTGGTAGTGTTCGGTCTTTTCTCCTCCTCTTTTCACTGAGCAGGATTTTGCCTAGCTATATAGTCTTCTTGCAGTGTCACGTGGTTCCTCTAGTGAACCCGTACTTCCTACCCTTTCTCAGGAGATTTGTTTGCTAGTCAAGGCCCCAGAACCCCACGGGCTCGGTCCTCACAACTTCATTGGTCCTGGTCGGTCTAACGATAAGCCGACTGATCCCCGCACCGCGTAAACCCCTCAAGCCCTGCGGGTGAGTAGTTTACCAGCCTATCAGAGAAAGAGGAGATATTGATTCTATGACCTCACCCCTCGTATCCCGTATTTAGTTGTGTTTGCAGTTCGTCCGGAGATTAGCCCCTTAGGTCCGTTACGGCCATAAGGTCTAATCCCGAGGCTATCTCCCACCTGGACTCTCTGAAGCCGACTAGGCTCGACTTCCCTCCTTTCGAGTGGTATTAGGTAAAGTCTCACGTGCCCTGACTACGTAGCTATCTATTCTCCCTGGTGTTCTGGACTGAGGTGTAACAACAGCGAGGGCAGCAAGAATAACGAGGACGGTGAGGACAGCGAGTATAAGGTACGTACTCCAGTGGTGCTCCACAGCTCCCCCCCCCCCCCTTCCCACCCCCCCAAAAAAACCCCTCTAGTGGGTCTTCTGCTTCTGCTGCACGCCCCTCCCCCCTTAAAAATTCAATCCTTGAACAAGTCGGCCACCATCTTGGGCGTTCGTCATTGGCTAATTACGGCCCTGGTGGTCGCAGAGCGGGGCCACCTGGTAGGCCGACGCCTGGACGAGCCGTTTGATACGACGTGTTGGGTCATGAAGGGGAGAAACAGTGGCCTCTACCCTCCGCTCCTCTTCTCTCTCCCTCGGCTGCTGCCTGGCGGGCTCAAGACCTTAGATTCTGCAAAGAGCCGGCTGGAAGTGTGTGTTGCATCGATCTGTATCTCCTGCGACTGGGAGTGGCTGATGATTCAGTAATGAGCGTCGTATGACATATCTCGTGCGACTGCGGCTGATGATTCATTGGCTAATGCGATCCCCTGGAATGAGTGTCGTATCTAGATAGCTATGATCCACTATATTTAGACGGTATTCTGTCAATGCAACTTGTACTGCAAAATCTGCTCCTTTGACAGTCTGTTTATATATCCTGTCTGCCATCTCTTACTACAGTCTGCAAACCGTCGATTTGTCTTCAAAGAAGGAGAATCCTAGCATCCCATAGTTTGCTGAGTATTAGATTAATATATTCGTGAGGACTGGCGACAAAGCTGCACTATGTACACCACCCATGCCATACCACGATAGACTCACCACTGGTGTTACACCCAGCGCGCTGGTGACACCCCAAGACATGCAATTAGTATGACTAGCCGGACTCAATCTGAGGATTGAGGCCGAGTGAGATTTCATGAGTGAAAGTCACAGGCTGGGGCGAGCTCTGAAAGAGAGGAGTATTACCGACCCAACAGCAGCCAGGTGGTAACTCAAGGTTACCAAAGGGAAAGGGGATGAGTGGCAGCCTCAGACGGGGGTCTGGTCACATCCCTGGGAGGTGTCAAGGTTATCCTCCGCGACACCCATACTAAAAGCTACTAGTTGCCGTATACCAGCAAAAATGTCAACTTTTTCTGGGTACAATATAACTCACGAGCGGCCGTGCAGGACGCGCGAGGCGGAACGGGTCCGGTGGGTATATGAGGGGAGCCAGACCATCTGTCAGTTGTTTGAAGAAGATCGGACCTTAACTTGTTAAGTTACAGAGACGTATTCTTCAGTTGACTGCGATTGCTGCGGCACTTGTACCGACGTCACCAGACATCCCTGGAAGCATCTAGACTCATAGATTGCGACCACGGATGCACCTGAGAAGCATTTAGCCACTAAGGGCTGCGATCAGGAGCACGAGGGTGACGACGCCTACAAGGGGGTGCAAACGAAGATTGTTCGCAAGCACTCAGATCGAAGATCTTCTGGGTCCATACCTATCAATCAGTACCACGTCCCAATCAACCATATCTCCCTCGGACGAGGAGAGACGCTATTGCGTAACACCGAGGTATTGCGCTTCCCGAGTTAGCCCGAGGGCGGACGGCCAAAGAGTCGGCGCGACATTTAAAGAGCGCCAGTTTCCTATGTAGAGAGGCATCAGCAACGATCAGTCGGAAGTT
>Ga0307516_10004571_pt1 | contig 16992 bp, 8 predicted proteins | sample 19_EM_MG_FD_203310 | JGI IMG/M metagenome (GOLD analysis project Ga0307516, IMG submission 203310) | Populus trichocarpa ectomycorrhiza microbial communities from riparian zone in the Pacific Northwest, United States - 19_EM | ecosystem: Host-associated > Plants > Roots > Unclassified | place...
TAAGACGTCTGTGAAAGGCACAGTTTTTTTCCGTCAAGTAAAGAGTGGTTTTTGGTTGTGTGAAAACGGGCATTTTTGGTGTAAAACGGCCCCTGTACGGAAACTTTTGTCCCTGTACTTTACATAGCTCACCGGGATGTCGCGTTTGGCGCCCCATGCCTGCCGATTGCACAGAACCTGAGCCTTGATCCCATTGTACTAGATAAAGACGTTTGCCGCCCCTCGAGCGGCTTCCCCGGTTTGATGCTCGAGCAGGTTTTCGTGCGGACTGCCCCTGCAGCTGAAAGAGAAGACCGGCTGCAAGAAGAGAAGCAGAATGCGCTGCATGGGCGGATGCATGCTCACGTTCATTATCCACGTTCGATTCCTGCAGGATATGCCGCAGCTGATAGATATCTACCCGGTCGATTCTTGCAGCTAAGTTGCGTACATACGCAGCTTCAGATTGTCACGATGGATCATCACCCAACCTGGACAGAATCCTGGTAGTCGATAACGTTGCCAGATGGCCGGCGAGCCGAAGTCTAGACCTCAACGTAGCTACTTACAGCTGGGACCACCCAACAAACAACATGCTCGTCGCCACCGCGCAGATTTAACTCAACAACACAAGAGAATTAAAGCGGTGATTGCCATGAGATGCAGGAAGTGCGAAAGTAGGCCGTGACGACGGAAGAAATTTTTGGGGGGGCAATGGTGAATTAACTAGCTAAAACTTGGCAGACAAAAACACCCACACCCATTCACCCTGGGTTAGTGCATGTGCTATTTCTGCGGTGTCATCCAACAGACCATTTGGGTGTGGTCACGGATAATCACTCGTGATTGTTAGCCAAAATGAATGTTGTATTTCAGTCGGGAGGAGTTGGGCCTGACCATATATTCCGGTTGCATATGTAGCAGACTGCTGCACACTTGCCCTCAGCCCTGACAATGACTAGCTGAATAAGAGTGTAGGACCGAACGGGTTCAGAGTAAAGCCCTCAATCATCTTGATCCTCGGACGAAAGAGCGCTTACCCACAAAAACTTCTAAGTTTGCGCAACTCCCGGTCCCTTCAAAAGTCAAATTTACTGTGACTTGGCGTTGCCGATCCCCCACCAACCACATCCACAAAGTGCTTTGACTTCTTTCAGTTCTTTCAGCATCGAGATAATGAATGCCCCACATCTCTTTGCGGTAACTACCGAATTGAAATCGCCCAAGCACAGCTTCGCAGTTTGCAGCAATATCTCGAAAAACCACAACGCGCGTTGGAGAGGAGTTGACTCATCTCCCATGATATGTAGGCTATTGTGTAATTTTTCAGTGTACTGTACCTAGTCAAGGGGAGGGTAAAAAAAAACGGGGTTTTCCCACTGCAGATACGCGTGTCAAAACGGTCAAAATACGAATCTTTTTCACGTCGTGATACGATAGCAATATTCGTTTAGCGGGAAAACTTCGTTTTTTTTTTACCCTCCCCTTGACTACCTATACAGAACGGATTGCTGTGTTCTGGGTCGCTGTCGGGGGAGGAGACGGCACTGATTTCCGGGTGCTGTTGTGAATCTACCGTGGAAGCATACCGTGACATCTTCGAGGGATACCTCTTGTTAGCGGTGAAGATCCCCCTTTGAAATCCTTTGCCCACCGATCATCCTTGGCGTCAAGCACATATATACCATTGTCTTTGTCGTTCGACAACGGCAACTTCCGTGATCCGGCTTAAGATTGTCTCGCTGAATATTGGTGACTGTGGAGAATCCACCTCAATCCTTGTGTGGTACAAACTCTTCGTCTCGACCCACTTGGCAGAAGAACAAACTAAACAGGGCAGTACCTTTTTTCAACCATGGGATTTACTGGGATTGCCAATGCAATCGGCATCACCGTCTCCACGGTAGTGGTATGTTGGCTGCAGGACCCATAAGACTATGCACGTGCAGGTTGCCGCTGGAAGACGACCGCCTTGGTGCCCAGCTTGCACGCAACCGGAGGTCACGCTGTATCACAGAGATATGTAGATACTCTATCTAGATATCTGGCAATGTGCATGCGCAAGGGGAACCATCGCCATGATCTACCTTACCTAGATTGGTTGTACGCGATTAATTTAAATAAATAAATGAATGGAAAAGCAACGCAAGGGGAGGAGAGTCAGACTGTCCACCCCACCCCAGCCCCGGCAGCTGCGGGTTGGCCACCCTCCCTCGCTCTGCTATCACCACCACTCTGCGCCCTGCTATCACCACCACTCTGCGCCGTGCGTTCACTATCTATGCTCCTTGATCGTCTGCTCATGGTTCCGCCTTACGACTCGACGATCGTGTTGGCCGGACAGCCAAGCCGAAGAGAGACATGTCGCCCTCGGATTCCGACGTCCGCCCGCCCGCGAGGTGGGCCAGCATTGGTGAGTCCGGGCTGTCGAGGCGGCAGTGTCGTCGCTGACGGCCGCGGTTGCAGTTCGAGGACAACCCCCCCAGCTACAGCGCTAACAGCGACGATGCACAGGTACCTGCTCAGACGGCGTGTGCGCACACGCACGGCTTGAGCCCTCGGCTTGCTGATACACGGTTGCGCGCACAGTCTGCTCTACCGCACGTACCCGACGTGAACATCCTGCCGACGGACGAGGCTGGCAGCACCGGATGGACTTGCTGGGGAAGCTGCACAACGACCGTCCGGTCCAGTCCTGAGCAAGGACCAGGACGGGGCAGGTCCTCTCATCTCAGAACTGGACGAACCGCGGTTCCTATGTGGCCCAGGAGCTTCGAATGCCCTGGGACAGATGGTTCTGGGACCGAGCGCAACAACTCACACTGATACAATTCCGACCTTTCCATTCCTCAAACTTCCGCACCAGGTATGCACACCAGTCCGTTCCACACTTCCCTTCCCAACCTGGGCTCGACTGGCGCATCTAATGTCTTCCCGAGCAATCGTGCCCTCATGTCTGGCAGAGATGAGGCCATCTCAGTGCCCACTCTTAGGACATTCAAGAGGATTGATGGCCTCATCTCCCATCCCACACCTGCGGTCCGAAATCGTGATCTTTGCCCCGCCGAAGACCTGTGTTGTCCTTCTCATCCCGCGCAGTGATCATACGGACTGATTCAGAAGGTCACTGAGGCGTGAACGGGAGTCGGAAATCGGCATTCACGGCGGGGCGTTGCCGCTTTCCGGTGCCTTTCTTCACTGAGTACGTGGTAGTTAGTGGGTGTGCGCCTGTACTGTATGGGAGCGTCCGACTGCGTCAGTACGGTCTGTTTGGTGGTGGTAGTGACGTCACATCAGGTAGCGGCTCTGCCTACGACGCTGTGTGCCGCCCAAGGGTGGAATGGCTGCAAACACACAGATGGGGCTGGAGCACGGCCCGTGCTGCTCCCGAGGTCCCTCACACACCTCAAGTGGGAGATGTCAGAGAATAGGGAGGCGAGAGTCCGAGTTTGCAGCAAGAAATACAAGCTGTCGAGCTAGCAGAGGCCAGTCGGGGCGGTGACCGGTATCTCGAAGAGGCTAGTCTCGTGGATCTTCCAGCTGAAGGCAGGGCCTGCCTCACCGGGCAGTACCTGAACTGGACGAAGAGTCGACCAACTGCTCAGTGCTGGTGGCACCCGTACAGGACGCAGAGGCGGAAGCACATCTTCAAGAACTGCCCCGAGTGGAAGGCCCACCCTTCCTCCCCGACCTCCTTTCGTGCCTCCGCCCACAGAATATTTTTCTGGATCTTCCACGCGGGCAGTTCTTGAAGATGTGCTCCCCGGTCTGCACCCTGTACGGGCACCACCAGCGCTGAGCAGTTGGTCGACTCTTCGTCCAGTTCAGGCACTGCCCGGTGAGGCAGTGTCCTGTCTTCAGCTGGAAGATCCTCGGGGCTAGCGTCTTGGAGCTACCGGTCACCGCCCCGACTGGCCTCTGCTTGCTCGGCAGCTTGTATTTCTGGCCTGGATCGCGTACATCTGGCAGGGGCCAGGCTCATCCGAACCCATGCGCCTGATGGCGGCCTGGGCATCAGTGAAGATCGTGACCATCTCCGGTGTCGTCTGCCGCCTAGCAGCCGTTTCTAGTGCCCTGACGAGGGGAGCGCACTGGGGATGGCGCCGCGCAGCAGCGGAGATTTGTTCTGTGTTCTTTTTCTTCTTCTCTTTCCTATATATAAGCATAATACAGAACCCGAGAGCCGTTTCCTCGTGTCTACATACTCGTCTCGCTCTCATCTCGACTTGGCAAACTCCTCGACAATCCCACTGCAACTCCAAACCTCTCAGTCTGGATCCTGTTCGCTAACAGGGCTGCAGAACCGGTCATCCTTCAATTCGTAGGCCTCCTGGCTGTAGCCCATGTGGGTTTTGATGCCTCCCAGTGCCCGACCATTCTGACACGTGACCCCGTACCCGGCTGCTCCGCTGTCCAGTCGCGACCCGTCCGTCACGTCCGTGAACATGGTGAGCCCAGGCCCGGGGCGCTCTTCCTCCGCCTCAGCCTCAGCCTCTTCCTCCTGAACCACCGCTGCCTGTTCTCCAGCTGGCGGCCGGATGGCGAAGTCACGGCGATGCGGTGCAATCGAAGGTGCAGCTACGACGCGGTGTCGCCGAGAGATGACTGTGGTTGTTTGTAGATATAGACAGTGCGAACGCACCGGCTCTGGAACTGTCGTTCCGGCCAGACCACGAACGGAACCCACTTCCACACATCCAAGCATAGAGTGTCTGCAAAACTCGTATGCCACCCCCTATACACACGCAGCGATTGACCCTTCTCGGCAGATCGTTCCTCACTAGAGATAGGTACGTAGCACGCACAAAGTATCCAAGTCACCTGGTTCTCCAGGGGGCTCATATGCCACCTGGTGACCGCATAAAAAGCCCGTGAAGACGAACACAAAAGCGCTGGCAGGGCATGCGAACCTCCATAGGCGGCGCCTGTCGGTGGGATCTGCCGTGTGCGATTGAGAGAATAGCAACCCCCTCGCCGACTGGTCGTGCACAACTTCTCGCAACGGCACTGGCTACCGTCGGCAGACTGGTTGTGACGTAGTTAACCAGTCAGTGCCAGCCGCACAGCTCTCCTCCACTTCACTACACATCTCGAGCTTCCACCCCACAAACTCCGCGACGATGCGTCCACCCACCAGTGTTCTCCGCCTCTCGCGCACGCACCGCGTCCGCAGCGCGGTGCCGTTCCCGTTGCACCGGCAGTACTCGGCCGCATCGCCGAGCAGCCCTCCGCTCACGATCGCAACGCTTCCGGCGCCGCACACGGGCGTGATCAAGCTGCTGCTGCTGTCGCGGCCGTCGGCGAAGAACGCGCTCTCGCGGCAGCTGGTGGCGGACCTGGCGCGGGTGCTGGCGCCACTGCACTCGGGCGACGACGCCACGACGCGCGCGCTGGTGGTCGGGTCGGCGGTGCCGGGCGTGTTCTGCGCGGGCGCGGACCTCCGGGAGCGGCGGAGCATGACGCGCGCCGACGTCGACGCGTTCCTGGCCGACCTTCGCGTCGCGCTACGCTCGCTCGAGACGCTGCCGATCCCCACCGTCAGCGCGATCAGCGGGTTCGCGCTCGGCGGCGGCCTCGAGCTCGCGCTCGCCACCGACATCCGCGTCGTCGCGCCCGCCGCCCAGCTCGGGCTGCCCGAGACCCGTCTCGGCATCATCCCCGGCGCCGGCGGCACCTACCGCCTGCCCCGCCTCGTCGGCCGCAGCAGAGCGCTTGACATAGTCCTCTCCGGCAGGCGCGTCGGCGCCGTCGAGGCCGTCCAGATCGGCCTCGCCAACAGGATCGTCGACGTCGGTGTCGGCGAGGGCGAGGGCCGCGAGAGGACCATCGACGCTGCTGTCGAGGTCGCCCGCGAGATCTGCACCGGCGCGCCCATCGCCGTCAGAGTCGCGAAGCGCGTCGTCGTCGCCGAGGACGAGGAGGCGGAGAATTGTGGATACTTGGAGGTCGTCGGCACGAAGGACCGCGACGAGGCGCTGAAGGCGTTCGCCGAGAAGAGGAAGCCGGTGTTTTCGGGGCTGTAGGGCGGTTTTTCCTGATTCATGGAATGGGACTGTGCTGTAGTTGGATGGGAATGGGGCGGTACTGTAGATGGGTGGGAATGGTATGATACCATACGCTTGTCATTGTTCACAATCACTGTGCTTTCTGCCGCCCGATAATACGATTGACTTGTACACAGACGAGCACTCGCTGATACGCGGCACAGACTATACACAGAAAAGCAGTATGTCCGATCCGCTGCCGGCTATTTGTCGCACATAAGATGCAGTTAATTCTACATATGATACATAACTGGCTGAGAACGGCGCTGTTCTTGTCTTATGTATGTACCTTGCCGAAGAATGACCTCAAGAATACATACGCGAATTTCCGAACGTGCCCGGGGCAAATCTACAGATTGAGCCCTCAAAGTGCCCTACTCCGGAAGGTGGAACAAAGGATGGGCTCGTGTATCTAGATCACCGTTGATATCCGCGATACCGGTGCCCCATGGGGATTGCCAGATGACGCAACCATCAGGAGCGTCCTCAGGGCGGTGTGGCCGCTCCACCCCCAAAGAAACCGTACAAGCCGCATCGCGAGATAATGAGAGGTGAGCTTTCCCCACTTCCAGTTAACGATAGGTAAAAGATTGGAGCATTACTGATATGGAGTCCGGTGTTGTCTGACGTCTGTCTGTCGTCCGTCATCCGTCTATTGTCTTGAATCTATCCGTTATACCTATCGGATCGCTTGTTATACAGACGCCAAGCATCCCAAGCAACATGAGGGTATCACCAGTTTCGCGGTTTTCAGTGCTGTTCACGATGCCAATATCCACACGACAGAGGGACTCCAGACGGCAGATGGGCTCTAGATGACAGACGGAAGGACAGGTGGACGCCAGATGGTATACAGACGCCAGACGACACAGGATGTCAGTCGGCACAGAGTCCAAACGGTCTGGTGAGCGATCGAAAAATTGATCCGTAACAAGATGGTAGGTAGCAATGAGGCACACGTAATAGAGTAGTACTGACGGCGGACAGCAGCGAGACACGAAGAAACGAAGCAGATGCAATCCATGAAATCCGGCGATAAACCCATGGTGATATCTAACCGATGACATCTACCATTAAGAGCGTCTCCCCGTCTACCGTCAAACCCACCAAAGAACAACGTGATTTCTCCACCGCCTAGAAGCAAGGAAAAAAAATGCCAGACCGTATCACGAGATAATAAGAGGCGGAGTTTCCCCACTTTCAGCTAACGGTAGCTAATAACCCTATAATGGAGTAGCACTGACTGTGGATAGCAGTGAGAAAGCGGACGCTGACGGCGGCGCCGCCAAAGCATGCACAATGGGAGCAGGCGTCGATGAAGGGAATCACCGAAGCACGAAGAATGGGGCATATTATGCAGCATATGTTGATGGAGGCCATCAGGGGGACAGCAGTGAGGCGTCGAGAACAGACCAGTCACTTACTGGGGACACTAAGGTGGATATCATCGTGCATCACTGGTAGTGGATTGCAACGAAGGACAAAGACCGGAGCGACAGGGACACTGGGACAAGTGCTACGGCACGAAGAAACGGAGCAGACAGTGACGGCAGACAGCACCGGACCGCGAAAAATGGAGCAGACGCCGATGGCGGACAGACTGAGGCACGAACGAGTACGTACCGCAAGGCCGGTGGACAACTCTGGCATACGCGCACACGATGTAGCAGATGCTGGTGGAGGACATTACCGAAGTATAAAGAACGGAGCAGATTCTCACGCCAGACAGCAGCGTGACACGTATGAAGGAGAAGACACTGCCGGAGGACATCACTGATTATCACGGAAGCACGAATAACGGAGCAGGCAAGCACGAACGGGGCAGACACCGACGCCGGAGAGCAGTGAGCACGCAACGAAGCACGAAGAATGGAGTATGAGGAACGGAGAGAACATAACGCAGTTGGTACGGAATTGATTAGGCGCCTTGCGCTTGTTGCTGGACATAGTCGGAGAGTTGATGCGGTAGAGCAAGCGAAAGCGGAAAATAATTCTTTTCTTGTTATACAGCCTGTCAAAACGGTGGGTCCAAATCTGTGGCGATGGGATTGTAGTGGAGGAAAAGAAACAACAGGGGTCTGTATAATGGGAGCTGGGAATGAAAGCATACAGAGGGAAGTCCGTGGACAGCTAGTTACTGCCTCGGGCATCCGCTTCCTGACGAAATTGTATCGCATAATGCGCGTCCGGCCGAAGGCCGGCCCTCTGCTTGTAAGGAGTAGAATGATTTCAAAGGGTCTCATTTCCGGTTCTTTGTGGTGGTTGAGCAGATCACACTCGTTTATATCGCTAGATACTGTGTAGGTCGCGCTAGTCGTTAGCCGGTTCGGGTAGTTACTTTTGAACCGACCCAGGGGTTCACAACGGGTATCATCGGTGTCGTTTTGGCCATGCTCCGACTCAAGCCCTTCGTCTCTGGGCAGTGTCCCCGACCCACCCGCCTTCACGCTCCGTACCCACACCTCCAACAACTCACCACCAACCACGAAGAAACAGACCTCATCACTTCCACTTCCACTTCCACCGACACACAACGATGACGACGCACTCGTACGCGCACCTGCTGCCACCGCACTACAAAGCCTCGATCACGGCGTGGCTGGCAGAGGACGCACCGTCGTTCGACTACGGCGGGTACGTGGTGGGCGACGTGGAAAGGACGGCGACGCTGTACTGCAAGTCGGCGGGCGTGCTGGCGGGGGAGCCATTCTTCACGGAGGTGTTCGCGCAGCTGGGGTGCAGTGTGGCGTGGCACTTTGTGGAGGGCAGCGAGCTGGAGCCGGGCGGGGCGGGGAAGCTGGCGGTGGCGACGGTGCGCGGGCCGGCGCGCAGCCTGCTGCTGGGCGAGCGGGTGGCGCTCAACACGCTCTCGCGCAGCTCGGGGATCGCGACGGCGAGCCGGCGGCTGCTCGCGCGCGCGCGCGCCGCGGGCTACGTCGGCGTCGTCGCCGGCACGCGCAAGACCACGCCCGGCTTCCGCGCCGTCGAGAAGTACGCCATGCTCGTCGGCGGCGCCGACCAGCACCGCTTCGACCTCTCCAGCATGGTCATGCTCAAGGACAACCACGTCTGGAGCACCGGCTCCATTTCCGCTGCCGTCGCCGCCGCGAAGAGCGTCGCCGGCTTCGCCGTCAAGATCGAGGTCGAGTGCCAGAGCGAGGCCGAGGCCGACGAGGCCATCGCCGCCGGCGCCGACATCGTCATGCTCGACAACTTCGACCCCGACGGCCTCCGCGTCGCCGCCCGCAGCATCAAGCAGCGCTGGGCTGACCGCGGCAGGCCCGTGCTCCTCGAGTGCTCCGGCGGCCTGACCGAGGACAACGTCGACCGCTACGTCTGCAACGATATCGATATCATCAGCACCAGCTCCATCCATCAGGTGCGTCTCCTCCCCCTCCGCTGTCGGTGGCAGCGGTCGACTGACAGTCTGCAGGGCACGAAGCACGTCGACTTCTCGCTCAAGATCGACCACTAGGCGGACCACGGGCAGCGCGTGTAGTTGTCCGGGATGGCAGTGGCGGCTCGGTGCACCCTTTGTCTCTTACCGCGGTTGACTCAATTCATGTACTCTTTTCCGCGAACGGCCGTTGTAGAGACCGAGTTTATGTGTTCGGAAAGACTAGCCAGCCCTTCCCTCCCATTACAATCCATGTATATGATACCTGATCCACGGAGGCAAAGAAGTGAAAGCGAAGACAGAACTAACGAACAAAAGAAAGGGGAATCCATAAAGACCCGAAGGAAGAGGAGGGAATAACCATACAATCCGGCACCACTACCACCATCGTCACCACCCCACCGCTTGATTTCTCCCACCGGATAAAGAAAAACAAGACATGAAGCGAAATCTCACGGGTTGGAGTGCAAAATAGACAAAAGAAAAAGAAGCCAGCAGTCGGCAGCAGCAATCTCCCAACGCACAAGTCCCTATCTATCCACAGTAAGAAGAGAAATGAAAAGATACAGTGATGGGAAAAAAAAAGGAAAAGAAAGAGCAAACACGAAGGGTATCGATATGAATCACAAAGACATATATAGAGAAGACAGAGCATCGACAGCAGAGGGGGAAAGAGAGGATAGAGAACGGGTGTGACGGCAAGAAGAAAAGGAAAAGGAGAAAGAGGACAACGCAACAGCAGTTTAGCAGCGGAAAAACGGGGTAGGCATGCATGGTCGTGATTGTCGCTGTCGTGGGGAAACGGAAAAAAAAAAGAGCAGAGAGTATCTGGCTTCGTCACTCATACTCGGGCACTCGGAAAATGTGCAGATCCTGGCGGAGAGACGCCGGCAGATGGCTACTGTCCGTGCGAGTCGAGAACGGACGGGCGGCCTACATGATGGCGCAGCACCACTTCTTCTCAGTCCGCTCGTCGTCATCGTAGTCGTCCATGCTGCTGATCTCCTTCTGCTTGTCCTCTCCCTGGGCGGCGGCCGTGACGGGCTTGTACGGCGCGCCGTTCTTGACGGCTTCGCGCGCGGCGACGACCCTCCGCACAAGCAGCTCGAAGGTCTCCTCGATGTTGACGACGTTCCTGGCGCTGGTCTCCATGAAGCCGCAGTCGTGCTCGCGCGCCCACGTGAGGCCCTGGGCGCTGGTGACGGCGCGCGAGTTCGCCAGATCGCACTTGTTTCCGGCCACGATCTTGATGTGCGGCACTGCGCCCGGGCGCGTCATGCGCTCCTCGGACTCCATCTCGATCAGGTCGTTGAAGTAGTCGAGCGCGACGAGTGACTCTGACGTCGTAATGTCGTACACGAGCAGGTACGCGTCCGCCTCGAGGTTGGACGCGGCCCACAGGCCGCGGTACTCTTCCTGTCCGGCGGTGTCTGCACGGGTTCCGTCAGCGACCGCGCCTCCCGTCTCTCCGCTGACTGCACGAGGGGGTGGGGAGTACCGGTAAGGTTGAGATGGTACGTCCTGCCGTCGACGACACGGGTCACCGAGTAGCTGTCCTGGACGGTGGGGTCGTATTCATGCGTCCACTTGGAGCGCACGAGACGCAGCGAGATGGAGGATTTTCCTGTTGGAAGATGGCCGGGCGCGTCAGCGAACGTGCGCACACGAGGAAGGGGGTGGCTGGAGAGAGTCCGACGGTGTGGACCTACATACCGGTGCCGCCGTCGCCGCAGACGGTGATCGAGATGCTTTCCGGCGCGTCGTCCGCCATGTCGCTCGAGTGCAGACGGGCGATCTGTTTCCGGGGCGGGTGTCTGTGGGAGCGGGGTTCGGGCTCGGGTTCGGGATGGGAAGGGACTGGTGGAGTCCAGGGGCCGGGAGGACGGGCGGGCCGATTGGCTGCGAAGTGGTGAAGGAGCGTCGGAGGGAGGGGTCCGGTCCGGAGACGAAAGTGATGTTGGGGTGAGTCGTTCTTCTTTCCTTCTTCCGGTCCGTCCTGCTCTGTCTGCTGGCCGGTGCTGTCTTTTCACGCTGCGTGCTGCGGAGGGCTCGTGGGGGGGGGAATGAACGGTGGAGGAGAAGCTGCGGCGGGAGGTTGAAGAGGAGCGTGGGCTGGATGGACGAGGGATGGGATGTTCGTCGACTCAAGTGCTAAGGGTTGATTCAGGCCGGGGCCGTCCTTTTTTGGCTGGTGCTGCATCTGGTCGCTGCAGTCCCTTTTTTCCGCCTGGCCAATTTCCCAGGACCCTGGCCCATCGGCGTGGTGCATGTGGTACCTGATAGACAGTCCCCAGATCAGATAGATTAGATACGGGAGATAGCCGACGGGCCGGTCGAAGCGGAAGACACGTTTCTCGGCTTCTCCCCATCTCCTCGTTCTTGTTGTCCGGGCTGATGACGGCTGCCTCGTCTTCTCGAACGAAACGACGCTCGCCTTCTCGCTTCCGTCCAGCCCAGCGCGATCACTCCACATCCACCCTGTGCTGCAGCTGTCGCTATTTCTCCGACGGCATCCCGTGCTCTGCAGAACTTATCTGCAGGTCTCCGGCCCGTCGGCGAGGAGGAAACATCGCAGATTATGTATCCATCGAGATATTAATAGCCGATATCGGCAGAACCGGAATCGCTCCCGGTCCGTACGCGAGACACATATTCTATTCGGGTCCAATCTAGAGTAGAGTGCGTAGCAGGGAATATCATATCTATCGTCTGGGGGAAGTACGCACTCTATCGTATCTACATACAATGTATGCAGAACCCCCCGCTGAAGATGGTGGAGATAACGGGTGGCCAACACAACACAGCACAACTCCACGAGTCGGAGCAGGATCCGGCATTGGTTGCTCTAACGGCGCCGCAACACCGCAAGCCGAACACCCGTCGCCTCGGCGAGCACACAACACACTACAAGCTTCAAATTCCCATGTTCGAGCCAAATATAATCCCATCTATCGAGATTGGCATTTCTACATACGGTCAGCAGGAGGGATGCGTGTAGTACGTGAGTTAGCCATGCAATTCCGACGGCCTCCATCCTTTCGTGCACTTACTGGCCCGGGGCGATCAATTGCCAACCAACACGAGTGGCCTCTTCCAGCCCCCAAGCTGCCTGCCCCAGCTCGCATTCATGGTGTCTGGCGCATATCTATACATATACTTCCCATCCGCATGTCGAACAGTGCACCCAGCTGCCACTGCGAATCTTAAGCTCGCAAACGACTAGCCACACGTGGGCGGAGCAGTGCTCTGTCCCCGCAGTGCTGGCTTCGTAAGATGTACACGTCCACATCTCCGAACAGTAAGCCGTAGACCCGTCCAGTCATTCCCGGTATGACATCCGCCATATCTCCCGCTCCCCAATTCCAATTCCAATCCAACCCTGCAAGACCAACTACCATCACTATCCGACTGCTTATGCGAGAAACACGAAACGAGAAACAACAGACCCGGCGATCAGCACCCGCCAAACCGTCAACCGTGTTCAACCGGCTCCAGCAACCCAGGAAAAGCCGCTCGGACGCGGGCCGCAGAGCGGGCGGACGCACGGATGGCTGGCTGGCTGGTTGGCTGACTGGCATGTAGAGGGCGCGCCGACGAAGACATCGTGAAGCGCCCGTCCGTACGCATCGCGAGTTGGTGGGTTGGCACGTGCGCTGGCTGTGGTGCAGATAGCCAGCCCTGCGATACGAGAGATGTGTTCTGGATTGGTTGGGTCGGTGTTGCACGCACCGGACTCCGAAACACAGTCATGCCGACTACGGATACATACCCACTCGGTGCTCCTGGGCTGCTCTCGTGGGCGTTGGATCCGCCCCTGAGCATGACTGTGCCGTGGCCTCTCTTCGGATGGTGTGTGCAGCCGGGTGGTAGTATCACGAGGACTGGGGCTTGTGCCGGTTTATTCCACCCTATGCTACGGAAGATATCTGATGCAAAGAGCAAAGGAGGGAAAAAAAACTGCCCGCTACCCCTCCAACACAGCCTTGACCTTCTCGATCTGCTCGTACACGCGGTGTCTGGCCGGCCCACCGATGGCCGCCCGCTTCTCGACGCTCTTCTCGAAATCGAACACCTCGGCGTGCATGTCCTCCTCGAAAACGTCGCTGAGCTCCTTGTAGTCGGCGAGACTGAGCTGGTCGATGCCCGACACGCCGCGCTCCTCGGCCAGGCGGACGGCCTCGCCCGAGATGTGGTGCGTCTTGCGGAACGGCACGCCCTTGCGCACGAGGTAGTCGGCGAGGTCGGTCGCGAGCATGTCCATGGTCAGCGCGGCGCGCATCTTTGCCTCGTTGATGCGCAGCGTCGACAGCACGCCCGTCGCGATCCGGAGCGAGTCCGCCACCGTGCGCACGCAGTCGAACAGCGGCTCCTTGTCCTCCTGCAGGTCCTTGTTGTACGTCGACGGCAGGCCCTTGAGTGTGTACATGAACCCGGCCATCTGGCCGAACACGCGCCCGCTCTTGCCGCGCAGCAGCTCGAGCGAGTCCGGGTTCTTCTTCTGCGGCATCAGCGACGACCCGGTCGAGTACGCGTCCGCGAGCGCGACGAAGCCGAACTCGGCCGTCGAGTAGACAATCAGGTCCTCGGCCCACTTCGAGACGTGGTTCATCGCCAGCGCCGCCCACTGCAGCGTCTCGACGATGAAGTCGCGGTCGGCGACGCCGAGCAGCGAGTTGCCGACCACGCCGTCGAACCCAAGCTCCCTTGCGAGGAACTCGCGGTCGACTCCGAACGGATTCCCCGCCAGCGCGCCCGAGCCCAGCGGACACTGGTTGACGCGCTTGTACAGCTGCCGCAAGCGCTCGAGATCGCTCGCAAACGCGAGTGCGTGCGCCATGACCCAGTGGCTCCACCGGATGGGCTGCGCGCGCTGCAGATGCGTGTAGCCCGGCATGAGCACGTCGATATCTTGTTCCGCCCTGCCGACGTGCGCCTTGAGCAGGTCCGTGAGCGCGCCCTCGATCTCGTCGAGCTTGCCGCGCAGCCAGATGCGCATGTCGGTGGCGACCTGGTCGTTGCGCGACCGTCCGGTGTGCAGCTTGCCGGCGATGTGCGTGCCGACCAGCTCGCCGAGACGCCGCTCGTTGGCCGTGTGGATGTCCTCGTCGACGCCGGGGACTATCCGGAACGCGTCTGCCTCCCACTCCGCCTCCACCAGGTCGAGTCCGCGCACGATCTCGTCACGCTCGTACACCGTCAGGATCCCGCGCAGGTGCAGCGCCTTCGCGTACGCCTGCGACCCGCGCACGTCCGCCGTGTGCATGTGGCGGTCATAGTGGATCGACTCGTTGTACACCGTCATCAGAGGGTCCGTCGCGCCTGTGTGCACGCCATATCAGCCTTCTCCCTCTTTCTCTCGCGGAGAGGGTTACTGACCGGTAAAACGGCCGCCCCAGAGCTTGGTCGAGGACATTGTGGAATCGGATCGAGGACTGGTGGTGGTGGTGGCGGTGGCGGTGAATTGGTTTTTGTTTTGGCGTGCAATCGCTGTTGTTGCGATGTCTAAGCTGCGGCGGGGTAGTTAGTTGGTGGGGCGCCATTCTGCGCCAAGACGGAGGGTCGGCTGACTCACGCCACACGGGTGATCGGTGGTGATGCTTCGACACCCAAGAGAAAATCTCACCATCAGGAGTCGACGGGAAATCTGTGCACGCTTTCGGCGTTAGTTCCTCGGCCGATAGTGGGGAGTGTTCTGGCTGACTGCAGTACATGGCATATCACTCGGGTAGCATGACTTCTCGCTCGAACCTGCGTCGAAAGGCGCCACACTTTCACGCCAGAAGTGGGTTGGACTGGCTTTGACTCCTGCGCCATGATTCAGCCGTGCTCCCACCTTGTGAACCCGACGCCGGGTGACCTTTCTCTTCACACCATACGTAACAACCCGACTCGTATTCAACCCAACTATCCGTCTTAACGCCGTATCCTTAAGCATAAGCTTCTACCCTCGAACCCGACATCCGAAGCCTCTCCGCCAGTACTCAGCCAGGTACACAGACGGTGCTGAGCTCAATCCTCATCGGGCAGCCGCGGTGCATCACACAATTTCTCCTCCATGACCATCACTGCAATGGACGAAGCGTTGCAACTCTTCGCAGACTCTCGTCCAACCTCGCAGCGACACGCGAGATCAAGAGTAAGCATAGCCTCACGTCCGCCAGAAGTTTAGACTTCCCCCACAGGAAAACCTTACTCCGTTTGCAGCCGAGAGAAGGACATAAATTCCCCCTCGTCCTTTCCACAGCCAACCAGCCAGTCGATCGGACGTACAGACAGATAGCTATGCAAGATAGTATGCGGTGCTGACATGACGGTTTGCAGTTTTTATTCACTATTCCCGGGGATCAGTTCATCTCCCTCTCTCCAAACCCCGCGCAGATGGGTTGGTCCATCCTCTCCTCATGACTACGGATAACCACGGCTGACGGAGTAGTCTCCTTCGACCCGGATAACCCCCCTCCAGCTCTGGCTCCATTTGGCCATGCGATGAAGACGGATCAAACGAACCATTCACCTTCTTACATTCACTCTCACCTACTTCTATATGTTTTCTAATTTTTCTCTTTCGGCATCTGCACACCACTTATACGCACCTGCCGGCCCAGCTCGGGTCATAGAGCTCTGAAAAAAAAAAGCATTTTGCAAGAAAAAGGGGGTGTATCACATCTACTCACCATTATTTGGGAGCATTCTTTTGGGACATAACTATACCAATATCCAGCTCGGGCTATAGAGCTTTGAAAAAAAAAACATGCGCTCTTGCAAAGAAAACGCGGGGTTTGGAGGAGAGGAGCAAAGTAAGTCCTTTTTTCGCAATTTCATCTGGTACATAGTAGCAACTGACATCCGGCAGGCGTCAAGCATGGCCACCGCCGCACAATTCCGGAGGCGATCGTTTGCGAATACTGACGGGAGACCCAAAAAACCCCTCGGCTAGTGTTGTCTTCCGTCAGATAGCTCAGCTCGAGCAATAGAGCTTTGAAAGAAAAGGAAAGGAGGAAACCGACCAGAGTTGGCAGTTGGTGGTTGACGGCGTTGCGCTAAAGGCACCTAGTTCTTTAGCATTTCTTTGGCTGTTTGGTTCTGCGTGCTTTGGCCGTCTGGCTGGCCGTCTGGCGGGCTAGTTGTGGCAGATGAGGGTGTGTGGTGGAAGGTGGGAAGTGGGCGGAGCAAATCGAGTTCGGAATGTTCTTGTCATGTTCCAGGTTGTACTTTCTTCGGAAATAACGAATGCATTGTGTGAATCAAAGCCCTCGACTACACAACACTACCCAGGAACCTGTGGGGCTTATTTCGCCCACTGTCGACAGAGTGCATAAACTAGAATTTTCCTTTCATAGGTAGTTGAGCTGACGCAGTAACAGAATGGCCCTTCAACGAGCAGTGGACCACTTCGTGAAGTAGAATGCCTGGCCGGCCCGCTAAATGCACTGTGCAGATGCAGAATACTAAAGTACAGGGACAAAAGTTTCCGTACAGGGGCCGTTTTACACCAAAAATGCCCGTTTTCACACAACCAAAAACCACTCTTTACTTGACGGAAAAAAACTGTGCCTTTCACAGACGTCTTAG
>Ga0307516_10004572_pt1 | contig 16991 bp, 22 predicted proteins | sample 19_EM_MG_FD_203310 | JGI IMG/M metagenome (GOLD analysis project Ga0307516, IMG submission 203310) | Populus trichocarpa ectomycorrhiza microbial communities from riparian zone in the Pacific Northwest, United States - 19_EM | ecosystem: Host-associated > Plants > Roots > Unclassified | place...
TTTCGCAGCTGGCAAGCGCAATCGCCTGCTTTATCGGGTGAAACTTGCGATGACACTCCGCATAGGCCTCTTTCATGGCCGAAGCCTGTTGCTGCGCTTGAGGACTCCAGCGCTCAGTCGCGGATGCCGCGTGATCAGGTTGCAGCCCGCCGCCAAGTCGCGGTCAGGAGGCCGGCCCCGATCAGCAGGGATCCGCCGACCCGGTTCACTGCCCGCTGTACCGACGGAAGCCGCACCGTCCGGCGCGCCGTCGACGCGAGCAACGCATAGAGGGTCGCGTTCAGCATGGCGAGAGCCAGGAAGGTCCCTTCCATGACCATGATCTGAGGGAGGAACGTCTGCGACGCGTCGAGGAACTGAGGGAGAAACGCGACAAAGAAAACGATGCTCTTTGGGTTCAGCGCCGTGACGATGTAGGCATGCAGGAACATTCGTAGCGGCCTCACCGATGGCGCGTCTGGCACAGCGGCATCCTGGGCGACCGGCGCCCTCCACAGGTTGACGCCGAGGTAGATGAGATAAGCAGCGCCAACCCACCTGAGCGCGGTGAAGATTGCGGCAGATGTGGCAAGCAGGACCCCCAACCCAAGTATCGACGCTGTCATCGCGGTGAAGTCGCCGAGCGCGACGCCTGCGACCGTCGTCATGCCGGAGCGGCGGCCATGACCGAGTGCGTAGGACACGACGAGCAGGACCGTTGGTCCCGGGATGGCAAGGAGGATGGCGGAGGCGCTGACGAACGCGAGCCATGCTGTAACAGACATGCAAATCTCCATAGTCGAACCTCGCGCGACTGATCCACACCGGAAACCGGAATGCAACAGGCCGTCGGCAAGCTACACGCCTCGTCCGGTGGCGGGGCCAAGAATGTCGGCAGCCCCGACCCGTTGCCGGTGTAGCTGTTCATAGATCAGCAGAATGACAGGGTGGGAATGGGCATCCCGAGGTTGCCGCAGCGTGCTCTGGCGTAGAGTGGCGCGCCACGGCCAATGAAGATGGACATTACTGCTTCGCCGTGGCGCTATGATGCGGCAGCCTGCTCCGCGCCCAAATCAGCGAAGCTGCGACAGGTTGCGATTTTGCGCTACGCCTCGCGGACAGCTCTCTTCCTGAGAACGCGGTCCCGTTAGCCTTCGATACCGGCCATGCTGAGCAATCCTCGGATTGACCTGCTGTGCGAGGAGCAGACCTTTACCAAAAGAGCCCCAATCAAGCAGAAGCATTCGTCTTTTTTGGATGGCCGCTGCTGACAGCTGGGGTGGAGTCACTGCCGAGCCTCGTGCCTCCATTCGAACATGGCAGCCTCGGCGCTTTGGCCGCGTGCTTCGGGACCACCTCGATAACACCAAACTCGGCCAGCGTCCGAGCCGACTCCTGATGATGGCTTTCGATAACGAGTTATACCGATCACTATTTTCTTTTTTATTGATGCTCGCCACACTATTGCCAACTGTAGGACTTACAGTAACCGCGAATTTGCCAAAAGGCGCAAAATGGCGCCCGGCGCCGTTCCGGCTGGACCCTTATACCAGGGCGACAGAGGCGGGAACGAATGCGATCGGGAGGGCCCGATGCCCACGACAACTCGCCGAGATCTCCTCCTGTCGGCTGCCGCCGCCTCGGCTGCGTTCGGCCTTGATGGACGGCTTAGCGTACCGGCTGCTGCGGCGGCGCGACACCCGCACCACCCGCACCAGAAGACGCCGGATCCGCCCCGCGGTTATGTGCGATATACGGTCGGCGAGGCAGAGATCACGGCTGTGTATGATGGCATCTGGGAAAAGGCCCATGATCCAGCGTATTTCAGCAATGCCAGCATCAAGGAGACGAAGCAGGCCCTGGCCGCCAGCGGATTTACCAGCGACTTCGTCACAATCCCGATTACGGTGTTCCTCATCAAGTTGAAGGACAAAATCATTCTGTGCGACGCCGGCGGCGGGGACCAGGTGCAGGCGTTCGATCCTCGTTCGGTCTTCGTCTCCGGCAAGATGGTCCGGCACCTGAAGGCCGCGGGGATCGATCCCATGCAGATCGAAACGATCCTGGTCTCGCATTTCCACCCCGATCACATATTTGGGCTGCTGGGAAAGAACACTGATGCGCCGGTATTCCCGATGGCCGAGATCATCGTTCCGGCGGCCGAATACAAGTTCTGGACCGACCCATCGGTGATCGGTCGGCTTCCGGAGGCGCGCCGGCCGCTCGCGCGGCGCATTCAGACCGTCGTTCCAATGTGGAAGAACGTACTCCCGGTCGAAGGGGAAGACGAGGTCGTGCCTGGCATCCGCTTTGTGAGCGCGCCCGGCCACACGCCGGGACATACGGCGTTCCACCTCAGCTCCGGGAACGAACAGCTGATGTTTTCCAATGACACCGTCTATGTGCCGGCGCTGTGCGCCGCGCACCCGGGCTGGCACGGTGTTTTCGACCAGGATGCGCCGCTTGCCGAGGCCAGTCGCCGCAAGCTGATCGATCGGGTGATTGCTGACAGGATGCTGATCTGCGGCACTCATTTCCCATGGCCCGGACTTGGCACGATCGCCAAGGATGGCGCCGGCTACACGGTAGCCGTGCGCACGGCGTAACGGCGGCGAAGGCTTCGTTCCCAGAACCCAGATGCCTTTCAGGTCTTGGTCGCCGAGCACGATCTTGTGCAGGCTGGAACGCAGTTCGACCGCGCTCCCGTCGGCTCGAACGCTCCGTCCGCCGTCGGGACACATCTACGCGAACTCTGCGGTCCACGAGAGGACGATGACCATGCTCTATACTTCGCTTGGCGCTCATCAAAACGATATCGTCAGTTGGAAATACCTCATCGCCAGCTGCGCCGTTGCGGCAGCGGTACTTGGCGTCGCCGTGGTCGGGGGACGGCTCGCGCCCATTCCGGCAACCAGCATCGTGGAAAGCAAACATGACGACGATACCGGACGCGCACTGGTCGAGGCCGCTGCTGTCCAGCTTGCGCCGGTAGCGGCAACCGAGCCACACGGCCACCAGGAGGCGGGCGCGAAGGCGTCGCAAGGCGAGATCGACCAGGCAATGGCCGGGTTCGATCAGGCGATCGAACGTAGCCCTCGTGACGCGACAGCCTTCAGAAATCGCGCCAAAGCCTGGGAAGCCAGGGGTGAGGCCCACCGCGCGCTGGCGGACTACGATGTGGCGATCCGCGTCGCTCCAGACGACCCCGCCGCATTTCGTGATCGGGGCGAGCTGTGGCGACACCTCGGCGCGCTCGATCGTGCCCTCCTCGACCTGGACAGAGCGATCCGGTTCACGTTCGCCGACGCCGACACCTATTGCTATCGCGGTCTGGTCTGGAACCAAAAGGGCGGCTACGACCGAGCGATTGCCGACTTCAGCCAAGCCATCAAACTCGATCCGCGCCGCGCCTGCGCGTACATGGGTCGTGGTCTCGCTTTGCTGGGCAAGGGCGAACCGGCGCGCGCCCACGCCGACATCAATGAAGCGATCCTGATCGATCCGAGCCTGCGTGATGTTATCGGACGCGCAATTTTGGAAAAAAAGATGTCGCTGGGGGAGGACTCGGACGGGAAACAATGAGCGCCGCGGCGGCGACGTGCACGGCGCGCAAGGCCCGGGAGCCGAGGTCGAGGTCCGCCATGGCCTCGCGTCGGGCGGAGAGCTGCCGTGGGCGGCCCGCGAAGTGGATCCTGCTCACCTTCGACAAGGATGGTGAGCTGGCCAGAGGATAGGCATGGCCACCTACATGCGGCGTCGTCTTGCTGTGCATGCCAATGCCAAGCCTTGGCAAGGTCGCACGGTAGTTGGCGGAGCTGATAACTGCCCGCGGTGACGGGGCTTCATTTCTCCGTAATCGAGCTTAGCCGCGTCCGGATGCGACCACTGGGACAAGCGCGCGTACGCGGGTGCTGAGGATGCCCGCCTGTAGGGACAGGCGCTTCGGGTTTGCTGTAGTGCGCTGCGGCTGCAGGTTGGCGCGCTCGGAGAGATTCGAACTCCCGACCCTCGGAATCGAAATCCGAAAGAGACCTAGCAACATCAGATACTTGGGTGTTCCAAGTTGCTCTCACGTTGCGATCACGCGTTTGGCCGCGTTTGCAGATTTATGAAGGGACCCAGATTGCATCATCCGGACGCTGGTCGTCTCCGAACGCATGGCGTTGGTCCGGTGGCAGACTAGCGATCCAAGCCGCCATGAAGGCGTCAAGTCGGTCATGTCGGCTTCCCGGTACAGTCGCCTTCAATCTCGCTTCGAGGTTGTCCGGCTTCCACCCAGTGCGGCTAGCGACCGCGGCGAGTTGATCTTGGTAACCCTGCTCCGTGGACTTATGCCCGCACTCAGATAGCAATGATCGGACGATGGCGAACGGATATACCTCGATGATTTCAATTCGGAGTGCAGCCTTCAGGCACGCAAAGAGCTCGAAGCCGAAGAGCATCCAAATTTTGTTAGCGTGGGGAAGAGTTGATGGTGTGCCTCCAAGGCGCAAATGATCAACGCACTTCTCGCGTATGACGGCCCAATCGGAAACTGCGGGCGTGCGGAACGAGGAGAGGCCGCGCCGCCCTAGTTGGATTTCCGACATGCGGGAACCTATGGCAGGCGGTGCGACCGGAGCATCGATGGCAATCCTCGCCACCCGCCATCTCATTTCATCTATTATGTGAGTGAATGAACTCACGACGCCACGGGCAGCTTCCCCGAAGGGTCTGGTCTCAATGATTTCCTTGTTACCGACCCCGCGCGGTAGCAGTCCGGCAAGGTGCTTCGGTATTGTCAGCGGCACCAGCGGATCGCCCACCGAGACGACGCAGATAGGCAGCCGTTTGCCAACCGCGCAGGCTACATCGATGCCGACATAGACGGAAGTTAGTGGCATTCAAGGTCTCAATTTTACAGCTAGATCAGATTGTTCGTTAGAGCCTACCGCGCGAGCGGTTGGCTGCCGAGCAGGCGAACCTGAATATCCTCGGCAGCGCGCTGATCGCCTTCGGCATCCGTGAAAAGGTGGCCATAAGTGTCGAACGTCATCTGGATTGTGCTGTGTCCCATGAGCTTTTGAATGCGCTTTGGGTTCATGCCGTTTTCGATCCAGAGGGACGCGCAGGCATGGCGTAGGGCGTGCAGACCATATTTGCCCGCGGCTACCATGGTCGATTGTCCATCTTCCCCGAAGATCGGCTGGCCGTATTTATCCTTCGCTTCTTTCACGATCACGACGCCAGCGGCAACCTGAATAGGATCGAACCCGCGCTGAACGATATTCGAATGGCTCTCGACGTTCCCGCTACCGGTGGGAAATACTAAGCCGAGATCGCCCTTCGGACAGAGGAGTTTCCATTCACGCAGCGCGTTCACGACCATAGGCGGCATGGGGATCGACCTGTAGCCGGACTTGGACTTGAGCCGGCCAATCTTGTGGAACGCATCAGCGCGCTGCGCAACGTTGACCTGGCGGCCTTCAAAGTCGATGTCGGCCCAGCGCAGCCCGCGCAGTTCGCTGCCGCGCAGCCCGCAGAAGATCGCGACCAATATCAGCGGACGCCACCGACCGGCAGCAGCGGCGATGATCGCCTGAAGTTCAGCCTTGCTTGGTGCGACGGGGCGGGGGTCCTCACGGCCGGGAAGGTGCAATTCCAAGCCGGCGGTTGGATCGACGGATGACAGGCCGCGCCGCCTCGCTTCACGAAATATCGCGCCGAGCGAACGGATGACGCGACGGATCATCTCGGGCGACCTGCCTTCGTCGCGTAACCGATCTGCGAAGGCGTTCACGGCAGGTGCAGTCAGATCGGAAAGCCTCTTGCCGCCGATAAACGGGAAAATGTGCAGGTCGGTGTGTTCCTCGTATCCCCGCAGCGTTGACGCCTCAAGACCCTTTTCCCTACAGCGCTTGACCCAAAGCGCGCCGGCCTCTTTTACGGTAGGGGACACGCTGCTGGGCGTGTGTAGGCCGCGAACAAGGTCATGGCGCGTTTCGGTAAGCCATGCTTCGCCATCGCTTTTGCGCTCGAATAGTTTCGCGCGGCGCTTGCCAGCACCGTCAACGTAGCTGGCTTGCCAGCGAATGAGACCGGAGGGCAGTTTGCGCTTGCGAACGGTGGCCATCACGCGGTCTCCGGGTTCTGCTCAAGGCAAGCGTAAAGTTTTTCGAGGTCTATGATGATGTGCGATGCAAACTCTGGTGACGCCTGCAGCCATGCCAGCAGTTCTTTCGGGTCGCGCAACTCGATACCTGTGACCGCACCGGAGCGGCTGAAGATCAGATATTTTTTGCGGTCCTCGGATCTATGCAGGACGCGCTTCGCAGCCTTAGACCAACCGGCGAACCAGCGGGCTTTGATCGGCTGGATGCCGAGACAGTCCATCAGCTCCAGCAGGACCATCGCCTCGATCAGAGCTTTCTCGGGATATTGCCGAGATCGGCCGGTGCCCGGGTTCTTATCGCCGGTGGGTTCCAGCAGGCCGTCTTTGGTCCAGTTCCTGATCCGGTCCGCGACGAGTTCCAGCTTTTCGCCCTTTCGAGCGATGCGTTCCGCGATCTCGGTGACGGTAAAGGTCCGCATTGGCTGGTAATCCCTGTGACGTAAAAAGTATAGCTTACCGTTTACGCTTGTCAAATCAGCGATTCATTTGGTAGCCAGCAAGGGAGCCTGAGGCGATGGGTGTCGTCATAAGGTAAAGCGCACTTTTAACGATAAGGAGCAGGCGATGGCGGAAGACGAACTCAGCGGCGGCGATGCCCCGCTTAAGGACGATACTCTCTACGGTGCAAAGGAGATCGCAAACTTTCTCGGCTGCACGCAGCGAAAGGTCTTCTACTACAAGGAAAAGAGGCTGGTGCCGCTGGGCTGCATCGGTAGCCAGATCATCGCCTCAAAGAGCGCACTGCGCCGGCACTTCGCCTCGCAGATGACAGCAGCGGAATAGATCAAGCTCCCGCGAAGAGGGGCTAATCCAAAATATTTTGATATGCCGACGACGGGCAGAGAAGTTGCCCAAACGAGCTGCCATCCGGGGACGGACGCGCAAAGCTCGATGCCCCGGGGACGGGTGCATCCCACTCACATCATCATCGTCATCGTTCGGACCTGCATCGCAGGCCGTCATCATGTGTATTGGAGCGCCACACCTATGAACCCAGAAACAGCGAAGCCCGCCACCGATGACACGGTGAACGGGCTTCGGAAGTCTGAGCAGCTTGGCCGCCGGCTCGATCCCTCACATAGCGAACCACCGAATCCGACGCAAGGCCATCCAACCCAGCTACAAATTATTTGTATTTTGTGGTGCTTGGCTGAACTCGTAGCCGCGGCAGGTCCGCGATGAACCAGCGCCGACGCCTCGCGAGCCGCCGCGCCAACGAAGCCTACATTTTTGAATTTGACGGCCACAGATATCGCGCCAGCGCAGGCCGGTTTCCGAACGGCGATCTAGCGGAGATATTCCTTGATGTCGCAAAGGCTGGCACGCCTCTACAACTAAATGCGGAGTGCGCTGCGATCTTGACGTCGCTGGCGCTGCAACACGGCGTTCCCTCCGAAACGATCCGCCGCGCGGTGAACGGCCCCATCGCCATTGCGCTGGATCATTTCGAAAAGATCGCGGTGCTCTGATGGTCAACATCAATGAGCTATTTCCGTCCAATCCCCGTGCCGGTGCCGTCGCAAGGTTCGGTGAGGCTGAGCAGATCGCACGCGCCCTCCAAGGGCATCGCAGCGGCAAGGGCTGGCTTGCAAAATGCCCATGCCATGATGACCGAACCGCATCCCTGTCGATCACGGAAGGCGAGGACGGCAGGCTATTGATGAAGTGCTTCGCCGGGTGTGAGTTCCCGGGCATCGTCAGTGAATTGAAGCGGCGTAGCATCATCGTTGCCGATGGTTCCCAATTGGCCCGTGCGAGGCGGACGTTGAGTTACATCGATCCGGCTCCCGCCAACCATGAGCCTGATCAGGATGCCCTGGCGCTGTGGCGTGACAGCGTCTTGATGTCCGGCACCATCGTTCAAAATTATTTGGAACGGCGCGGCATCATGCAGACCCCGCCGAGCCTGCGGTGCTATCGCGGTAGTATGAGGACTATGGTTGCGGCCGTGCAGCGGCCGGACGGCAAGATCATCGCGGTTCAGAGCACGCTGCTTACCAATCGCGGAATGAAAGCACCGGTAGCCGTCCCCAAGGTCACTACGGGGAAATTGGGCGGCGGTGCAGTTCGGTTTGCCGCTGCAGCAGCGATCATGGGCATAGCTGAGGGCGTCGAAACCGCCTTGAGTGCGATGGTCATGGCGAAATTGCCTGTATGGGCCTCGCTCGGATGCCACCGGCTGCACCGCGTCATTCTGCCGGAGCAGGTACGCGAGGTGCATATCTTCGGGGACAATGACGAGCCCGGTCGCGCCGCCGCCCAAAGGGCAGCCAACATTCACCTGCGGGCCGGCCGCCGCGTCGTACTGCGGTTTCCTCCCGATGGTGTCAACGATTTCAACGATCTTCTCCTCGCCCATGCTGACCGTGACGCGAGTGTCGCGGCATGACCGGCATCACAAGTATCCCGGACGAAGCGATCACCTATCTGCAGCCACCGCCGCGGAATAGGGGTATTCATCTCGTGCCGTTTGCTGAGATCACGCTCAGCATGGCGCGGCGTGACCTTGTGAAGGGGATCATTCCCCGCGTCGGCATGACCGTCGTTTGGGGACCGCCGAAATGCGGAAAATCCTTTTGGGCCTTCGATCTCATGATGCACGTCGCGCTTGGCTGGACATACCGCGGCCGGCGAGTGAACCAAGGGGCCGTCGTGTACTGCGCCTTTGAGGGGCAGACCGGCATTGAGCAGCGCGTAGAGGCATTTCGACTTACGCACCTAGCCGGGGAAAGTGAAGCTGTCCCATTTTATTTGGAGCCGGTGACGCTTGACCTTGTCCGGGATCATGTCGCGCTGATCGCAGCGATCAGGCAAACACTCGGTGACGTCGCGCCGGTGGCGGTGACTTTGGATACGCTCAACCGGTCGCTCGCCGGATCGGAGAGCAGCGATCAGGACATGAGCGCTTATGTGCGGGCTGCGGATGCCATCCGTGAGGCCTTTAGTTGCGCGGTCATCATCGTGCATCACTGCGGTCACGACGGCGTCCGCCCTCGCGGGCATTCATCCCTCGCCGGTGCCCTTGATGCGCAGCTCGCGGTCAAGCGTGACGGCGCGAATAATGTGCTGGTAGAGGTCGAGCTGATGAAGGACGGCGCACAGGGCGACGTCATCGCGAGCCGGTTGGAGGTGGTAACGGTCGGTACTGACGAAGACGGCGATGAGATCACGTCCTGCATCGTTGTGGAGCTAGATGCAGCCGCGGCCCAGCTCGCCAGCCGGCCGGCTCAAAACGGATGGCCGAGAGGGTTGAGGATAATCCGGGACGCGATCAACGCCGCCCTGATTGACCATGCGATCAACCACTCAATCAGGGGTGCCGGTCCGCAGGTGCGCGCCATCCCGGTTCTCACCGCCCGTGCGGAGCACAAACGGATTTACGTCAGCACCGGCGAGGGCGATGCCTCAGCAGCCGAACGCCAAGCATGGGGGCGGAACTTTAGAGATGCCCGATCTCGCAACCTGATTGGCGGCGAAACACAAAACGATCAAGAGCTGGTTTGGCTCATAACCGAGGATCAGCAGGCCAGCCCGTGACTGTGACGCGTGACATGTGACACCCCCTAGGGGGGTGTGTCACGTCACGTCACGCTAGGTGGTCCGTGACACTGTCACAGGATGTCACGTCACGTCACGGATGTCACAGGCAGCGCAAGGGTACGCGTAGAGCAGGGCAGGCCGAGGCGTGAAAAGTTGGTGCAGCCTTTTCGTCTCCGCAACAGCATTCACGGCTCTTTGCAGCCAACATGCTAGCATCACGCTAGGCCAATTTAATTGTGAGTATCGGATGTCTTATCCGATGGTGCTGAAATTGATTTGCAAATTCAGAGACCTGCAGAGCGTGTTGCGTTGGTGTTGCGCCTGCCATGCCGAGCGTAAACATTGCGAATGTCTGTGACTTCCACCGCAACGCTGTTTTGCGGCACGTTAGCCCCGAAGTGATTTGCTTCGGGGGTCGGCTCTCGAAAGTCATCGGGGGAAACATTTTGAAGGTCGCACAAAACAACCAAGCACCATCGGCGTTAGAAAAGCTCCATGCTGACCGTGCGGGACTCATCGGTGAGCTTGCCGTTCTCAACGCATCATCGGCCCGGCTACGCGAAACAGCGAACGCTGAGGCCGCTGTGCTCCGGGAAATCGGTGAGATGGGTTCCGCTGAGATCGCCGCCATGACGGCATGGGCATCCGGCGGCTGTGCTGGCGAACAACCGGTACCGGACTTGAAGCAACGCCGCGCGCTTGCCGAGAAGCTTGCCGCGGCACAGGCCGCCGCAACCGCTGCCAAAGCCGCCGGCACCGACATCGATAATCAGATCGGCGAGCTCAACAACCGGCTTCGCACCGTCGCTGCGCAGATCGAAAAAGCTTCGCTCGACGCCATGCAGGGCGACTTTCGCTCCTTGAACGATCAGCACCTTGCCGCAACCGAGGTCATCCGCAAGATAACCGCAAAGCTACATGGCCTCTGCAGCTACCTCTCCAATGAGGGTCGCCGCAGGATCGACCGCGGTGAGCATGAAGCCGGCAAGGCATATCTCGCCCGCGCTGAGGCGCTGACCAGCATCAAGCTCGCCAGTCCGGGGGTCACGCAAGGCGAGATTATCGAAGCCGCGCACGATTGGTCACGCCGCGCCGCTGCTCTGCGCGCGGGACCGGCATCATGACCACCGCAGAAGCCCTTGCCATCGCTGCGCAGGCCAAGCCGAAACACCGGCAACCGCTGGACAAGCTGCAGGGCAGCACCACCGCTGCTCAGCTCTCAGCGGGAATGGCAACGCTCAACAAACGCTTCGACGGCATGGGCAGCACCGTCGCGGACATGCAGAAGCAACTCGACCGGGCACGGGCAGGCATCGCCCTATGCGCGGACGTCATGAACATCAACATCACGGAGACCATGCAATGACCCACATGTTGCAACATCGCGCGCACGAAGCGGTGGCCAAAATCGAGACCGCACGGACACCGCTCCAAAAGTACTTGGCACGACAGGAAGGCCTCAGCGTCAAAGCTGACCTCGAAAAGCAGATCAGCGATGACGCTGCCCTTGCCGCATTCAAGTCAGCGCAGCCGCAGAGCGCCTTCGGTGTCTGGAAGGGCCTCGTCCATGACCGGCCGGTGTTCATGACGGGTCCCGCCGGCACCAAGATCACCGGACCGATCACGCTGCCTGACGGCAGCAAAGCCGAACCGAACCCGCAAGGCCAGATCGTTGTCCCGATGCCGTTGGTGTCGGCGATGATCGCGCGCGGCTTCGTCCGAGTAAACTCGGTGATCACGCATCTGAACACCACGACGCCTGACCCGGCGCATCTGCAACACGTTCTCTGACGCGCGTTCCTGACCGCGCGTTTCGGGGAAGGCCGGGCCTTTTCGCTCCTTGGTCGGGTTGAAGGTCCGGCCACCATTTTTTGAAAGTTGCAATGAAATAGACTATCGAAAAGCATCCGGACCGGCCCGCCATCGAAAGCGGACTGACGCGGCGTGACCAAAATCACCGGCCTCATCGCATTGCCCGACGGCACCCGCGCCGCACCGAACCCACAGGGTCAGATCGTGGTCCCAATGCGATACCTGCCGGCGATGATCGCCCGCGGCTTCGTCAGAGCGAACTCGGTCATCACTCATCCAGACGGCACGCTGCCCAATCCGGCACGGTCTAACGCATAGGCAACCGCAATGTCAGGCAATCAAACAACCGTCCTCATGAAGCCCGCTGCCGGCGTGACGGTGCCGAGTGTGGTGCATTCGGATGGGGCGGCCATTGTCCCCGACGCGTCCGGGCAGTTTCTCATTCCGGCGACGTTGGTCATGACGATGATCGGTGCTGGATTTCAAATCGTCGTCTCCGGCGGCACCACGCACATTCCGTAGCGCGCGACCGCCCCCCGCGCGTCATGGACGGCCGGATCAGCGGCTTTGGGGAGGCCAAGGTCCGGCCACCAATTTGAAGGGTTGCAATGAAATCGACGATTGCCTCACATCCTGATCGGCCCGCCATCGAAGCCGGGCTTGCGCGGCGCGTCGCGCTTCGCAAGCTATCAAAAAGATTTGGAGTAACTATCGACGCGCTGCATCGCTACAAGAAGCGGCTGCTCCGTGACGCGCCGGAGATGTTTCTGGCCGTGCAGGCCCGGGACTGGGGCAAGGTCACGCCAGAGGAATTGGAGGCGCTGCGCCTTGAGACGAGCGAGGGCTGGCTGAAAAACGTCCGCGCCGATCTCGGTAAGGTCTTACATTATCGAGATCGCGCCATTGAAGAAAACGACCATCAGGTCGCCGCGCAGTGGACCGGGCACGCTCGCAAGTACTTTGAGATGATCGGGCATGCTGCTGAACAGCTCAAAGCGCACTCCATCAACATTCAAAATAATTTTTACAACTCGCCGGACTATTGGCTGATCCAAAATGCGATCTTGGCAGCGCTCGTCAATCATCCGGCTGCCCGCGCTGACGTGCTGCGCGCCCTTGAGGGCGTCGGCAACGGGGCCGCTCCGGCAATGATCACGGTGTCGCCGGTTCTGCAGCATGAGGCTGCAGCATGAGCACCGTGGACATCGCGCGCAACTTCATCGAGATGGCCAAATTCGATTGGCCACATTTCGCGCGTCCCAGCCAACTCGCGCCGACCGGGGACTGGTTCGCATGGTTGATCCTTGCCGGCCGTGGTTTCGGCAAGACCCGCACCGGCGCGGAATGGGTCCGTTCGCAGGTCTGCGGATCAACGCCGCTGACCGGTGGCCGATATCGTCATATCGCCTTGGTGGCTGAGACTGCCGCGGATGCCCGTGACGTCATGGTCGGCGACGGCAAGGGACCGGGGGAGGGGTCCGGCTTGCTGCAGGTCCATCCCAAGGACTTCATGCCGGTCTATGAAAGTTCAAGGCGTCGGTTGACGTGGCCGAATGGGGCTATTGCCACGCTCTACAACGGCACCGAACCTGATCAGCTTCGCGGTCCTGAGCATGATGGTGCCTGGGTCGATGAGCTTGCGAAATTCGCCCTCGCTCAAGATGTTTGGGATCAACTTCAATTCGGCCTGCGGCTCGGTCCGCAGCCCCGTGTCTTGATCACGACAACGCCGAAACCGACGAAGCTGATAAAGGCGATCATCGCCGATCCCAAAACGCACGTCACCCGTGGCCGCACCTCAGACAATATCGCCAACCTAGCCCCGACGTTCGTGTCCAGCATCATGGCGCGATACGCCGGCACGCGGCTGGGCAGGCAGGAGCTTGACGCTGAAGTGCTTTCCGACACCCCCGGCGCGTTGTGGAAGCTGGATGATATCGAGGCCGCCCGTATCTTGCCGGCGCAATTGCCGACGCTGCGCCGCGTCGTGGTCGCCATCGATCCGGCGGTGTCCAACAATGAAAACAGCGACGAAACCGGCATCATCGTTGCCGGCCATGCTGATGACGGTCACGCCTACGTCCTCGCGGACTATTCCTTGAAGGCATCGCCGGATGGTTGGGCGCGCGAAGCCATCAAGGCATACCATCGCCACCATGCCGACCGCATCATTGCTGAAGTCAACAACGGCGGTGCCTTGGTTGAGGCCACAGTTCGCATGGTCGATCCCAACGTGAGCTACAGGGCCGTGCATGCCAGCCGCGGCAAGGCCGTTCGGGCTGAGCCAGTCGCGGCGCTTTATGAGCAGCGCCGCGTCCATCACGTCGGCACGTTCGCAATGCTTGAGGATCAAATGAGCGCCTTCACCAGCGACTTTGATCGGGGTAGGGCGGGGTATTCCCCTGACCACGTTGACGCGCTGGTGTGGGCTCTCAGTGAGCTGATGGTCGAACCCGTCGCCGGCTGGGGACTGATCGAATACTCGCGTCTTGAGGCGGAAAAGGCCACCGCGCCGCGGGCCAATCCGAACGATCAATCCACCTTTACGGTCACGCTGAAAGCACCGGCAGACTGCTCCTACGTCAACCTGATGTCCGGCCGTGGCGTTCCGGTGCCGGCGGACCGCCGGGTGGCTATGACCCCCGAAGATAGCAAGCCGTTGCTGGGCATCGGCTGGGCCAAGCTAAGCGCAGAGGTGGTTTAGACGGCACAGTGAGAGATATCCGCTTCGGGGGTGAACCGGAAATCTTCTGCTCGTTCGGAGCTTTTCGCCTTTTGACCCACAACGGACTTAGCAACTACTGCCGATCGATCCGCTCGACCCGAGTCAGATCCATTGACCATGGCAGTGCTGAGCGGCACCACTGCTGACGCGCCGGCGGCGCGAGTTGAGCGCGCTGGTCGAGTCCGCCGACCCGCAATCCATGTGTTGACGGGTTCGGCTCGGGCGCGGCGGCATAGATCGGCGTGCCGCATTCCGGGCAAAAGGCATGGTGGCGTTTTTTCCCGCTTTCGGCTGTCTTAACGTAGATCTTCGGCGTCCCGCTCTTCAGCACGAACGTGTCCGGTAAGCTCGGGATGGCAGCGCGAAACACGGTACCCGTCAGCTTCTGACAATCGGTGCAATGACAGACCCTAACCGTGCCCGGGTCGACCTCCGCCTCGTATGCGATGTGTCCGCAATGGCAACTGCCGGTCACTTTCATGGGCGCCTCCTATGTGAATCGTATTCACCGACAATACCCGGATTCCATCGGGTGCGGATTAGCGATCGGCCCCGCAGCACGAAATGACGCTGATGGCACGAAACGTAAGTGGCGGGCCGCACGGGGTATTTCCGGAGCTGGGGGTAGACCGGCTGTGCCATCCGCCTGCCGGCCACAGCCGTCCTTGACCCTAAACGGACTTCCAACAGTCTCGTTCGAAATTGAGCATTTTCCGGCGTAGTAAGTTGATTGATGAGGTCTATGCAGCTAAAGCATGAAGCATAAAACAGCATACATCGTTGCCCTCGCTGCAACAATTTGTGTTGCATCGGTGAGCCATGCGCAGTCAGGACAACCAATGCCCACTGCGGTGATTTTGCCAGATGTCGCGCTGCTCATTCATGGACCCGCCGGTGAATACTCATACAAGTTGATGAGTACAGCGGATGATTCCGTCACCCTCGAAGAGTTTGGCGATCGACGGATGCGATTTGAGATACGTCAGGCTCCAGACAAGAAATGCGTCTTTGTCTCCACAAGAGAGGAAGGCGACGGGGTCGATGTAGCGCAACTTGATCTCACGAAATTCGACGGGACTTATCAGCTTTGGGAAGCATGCCGCGGGCCGGCCTCCGCTCCTCCTGAAAATCGGTGCACCTATTCTCTTCATTTCAGTTCGCAGAAGCAGGCGTTTTGTTACTCGCGGTTTCAAAAACTGGACTTCGATTTGAGCAAGATTCCGTTTTCTGACGAGGCCTGCCATTCCTACGCGCTCGGTGCACGAGAAAAGAAGTTCTATATCAAGTACATCGATGCTTATGAGCGGATCAAAGAGCAATGTGGGGGTAGCCAATGAGTATTTCGCCATCTGACCCATAGCGGCCATCGTTGACACAAGGTAAAAGCAGGACCCAACATGTCTTAGATTCTATTTTCTGAATATTTGTTTTGCGTAAGCATAGTTGCATTCGACCCGAATGCGGCACTCCTCGTCTCCTTCCAACGGAAACTGAACGTGAGAAATGCCGGGTTGGTCTTATTGCGTGGATGGCGGTCCTTCGCTGAACGGCAGAATGTGGGAGTTTCCGTTGAGTTGGCTCGAGACCCAGGTACAAAACCTGCCGCAGAACGGCCTGCTGCTGCTCACCGCCTATGTACTCCTGGGCGTGATCATTTTCGCGCTCCAGCTTCCCACGATTCCCGGCGTCATCCTGATGGTGCTCGCGGCTCCGCTCTGGATCGGGCTTCTCGTGCACATAGCGATGGCACACTTCGCGTGGCTGTCGATCCGCGGGACGATCTCAAGGGCTTGGCTTGCGCTCCCGCTCGGCTTCTACGCGGGCGGATACGCCTTGCATCTTGCCTCGGTCCATTCGGCTGAGGCGGAGGCTGCCGCCATCAACACGCACAACGCGGCTGTCCGGCTGACCGTTGACCAGCCTTTCCGCTACTTCCGGGACGGAAATGCAGACTCTTTCCCATTGATCGAACACTATCGCGTCGAGCGTTCTTTCCTCCGTGAGGGGGACGGAACAATTAGCACGACCTACTACGCGCGTGGTGCTGACTGCGACAGCGCCCGTCAGGGCTTGTTCCGCAAGGATGTCTTCTATTATTACCATGGGAACAAGACACCGCAGTGCATCCTCCTTCAACATGGCTTGCCGGCCGAGTGGCGCTATCGCATCACCGCCAACTACACCTACACGAAGGACCGGGCCTCCTCACTCTTTACCCGCCGCGGCAAGGCGTTCGAGATCTTCGATGAGCGGGACAAGCGCATGCTGGGCAGCATTGAGGTCGCGACGTTCACGCCGTTTCTGGTCGTACCGTGGATCATCGCTGGATGCGGTCTTAACAGTGCCGCGGCGAAGTGGCAGTGCGGCTGGGAGTTGATGAAGGGCGGATCCTCAATCACAGCCGGGTACAAGCCACGCGATGCGGACGATCCCCAGAAGAACCCGTTCACCCCGTCCCTGGATGCTGAGACGTGGGAGGTCACCCAACTCGCCAGGGCACTCGGTCTTGAGTCGCGGCAGCCGACCGACTGAGCGCCGAAGGCGGACGTTGATGTCCGCGAGTTGGATTGCGATTCGTTACTCGGCTGTTTCTTACAGGCAATCGCACGCCCAATCCGGGAAGACGCCTTCGTCATCAATTCGCTCTTAGTCCGGTTATGGCACCAAACTGACCAGCTCGCGCGTTTCGCCGAGGTCTGTTGTTCAGGGTACTCCGGAAGTTGTGGGCGCTCGTCCAAAATGAAGAGATTGTGCAGGTTTTTGGACGCCGGCATGACGAACCCT
>Ga0307516_10004573_pt1 | contig 16991 bp, 11 predicted proteins | sample 19_EM_MG_FD_203310 | JGI IMG/M metagenome (GOLD analysis project Ga0307516, IMG submission 203310) | Populus trichocarpa ectomycorrhiza microbial communities from riparian zone in the Pacific Northwest, United States - 19_EM | ecosystem: Host-associated > Plants > Roots > Unclassified | place...
CTTCTTTTTGGTCCTGCTTTGCTTGCATTCTTGGGGATGAACTCGCTCGGGTTTGACATGCAAGTGATAGAAATCGAACGATTCGCTCCCAAACTCCAGCCATCCATCCATCCAGGCGACCCTTTCAACCCAAACCCATATCCACGTATCTCCACACCGTTCACCATCCAGGTCCAACCAAACACCCAGCACCCACAGCGTAGTTTCCGAGACTCCGGACTTTGTACGAAGACTCCGGTCAGCGATGCGGACGGACAGACAAGCTCGACCGCGCGGAATGTGGAGTGTTACATGTAGAGATGCAGCACTCGTAGGCATCGGAAGGAACAGGGTGAGCCGCACGACGAGAGTGCAAGCAGCAAAGCCGGGCATTCGAGCGAAACACGGCTAGAGCTTGTCCAGCCTCCCAGCGGGCGACGGCGGCGGCGGTGGCGGCGGCGGCGGCGGAGGGACCGGAGTACTGCCGGGCTTGTCCGGAATCGAACACCACCTTTCGGACGAGCGGGATTGCGGAACTGCCATCGTGTGCGCTGCGGATCGTCGAGGCTGGAGTTTGCTGGAGGTCTGGAGGACGGGAAGAGGGGGGATTATATAGGATAGATGTCCACAGCACGCGCTCCATCTGCGCTCCGTTCCGAAGACCGGGCCGGAGATGAGATTCGGCACTTCCATCCGCCGGACATTCCGCGTGGATGGGGTACCACATGAAGTGAGTCCTCAGTCCTCATCCGGTCCAGGCGGCCCCACCCCGCCCAATCATCTCATCCACCAACCAACCATCTCCGCAATCGCAATCGCAATCGCATTCGAGTCACCGGAAGGGAAGCAGAAAAAAAAAAACCACGCGGCACCAACCATCGCCAGTTCCTCCCCGCTGGATATAGTTACTTGCAGGAATTTAGAGTGGACAGATGGATTTTCTATTTAGATAGGCACTGCAATTCATTCAAAACTGCCCGAGCGTCGAGCTCCGTTATCGTGCTTCGGCCGAACATACATTAACTCCACAAGCTGGAGAGAGAGAGAGAGAGAAAGAAAAGAAGAAAGAAAAAAAAAAGACTCATTATTCCAAAGAATTCTTTTCTTCCAAAGTCATCTCGACCAATGAATCGGGATGGGGGGGGCAAACACCGCTCCGCATTTGTTCTCTCCCAACCGGATGCAAGTGATGAAGTGTCGCTGGCCGACCCGCATTCGCATCCAAGAGCTGCCGATTTCGATCTGATCCGGCCCAGTAGCCAATCCGTCGGGTTGCGAGTCGCCAGCCGCAAGCCACAACTGCCGTGCCGGATTCTATTTTATCTCTTTGTTTATCTATTTATTTTCGGCGGGCGATGCGCTGTCGCAGACACCACACGCATCCGCCCGCCTTCCGGATACATATCCGCTGCTCGGGCTGCAGGTGTGCGGTCCGGCCCAGTCGCAGCGGCGACGGCGGGATGCATCTCAGCGGACTGGGGGCGGGCGCATTGCCATGCGGACTGATGGCCCGTTTGAAAGCCCGGCCGCAAACCAAACCACCTTCCTTCCCCCACCTCTTCGCTCTGCGGAAAACGCCTCCGTCCGTCCGTCTTTGCGGGCGGGCCGGCGGCGGTTCCCCCACACGCCCCAGCAGCGTGCTAATCTCCGGATCCACTATCCGTCGACGTGCTCCGATGCGGCACCCAACAAACGAGTCGCCTCATCCGGATCGGGAAAACTCGTCGGCACGCGCTGAGATATGTACCCCAACGCCACGAGTGCGCGCCTCCTCAAAGCCGGCGCTCCGTAAGGCTTGGCCGCGTGGAGGGGTGGATCCCGTCATCGGAAGCTGTGGCGCGAGCCGCCTGTTCTTCATGTGTCGTCACTCGTTGATCGGAGCCATCTGTGGCGTTGAAGATATGATGGGATGGAGGTGTCTGTACCGCCGACGTGGGATGGGGGGCGGAGCCGGACAGGGCACGCGAGAAGGCCCAGGGCGAGGCTTCGGAATGAACGGTGGACGGGATTGGACCGTGCATAATATCGCCATGATCTGATAAGGTCGCATGCGATCGATGATTCATCATTATCGCCACCATATGGTGGAGGCGTCGGTTTGTTTGTTTGGCCGTTCGTTACATACGGCCTGACCGGATCGTGGCAGCATCCCTCCATCTTCCCCCCTTGTCGCGCCCACTCGGCCTGGGATGCCTCCTCACGTCGCATCCTCTTCTTCCTCGAGGAAACGTAGGGTTGCATTAGTACGCCGTTCATCGACATGGAGAGTTGAATCAATCGCTGTCCCCCCCCCCCCCCCCCCCGGCCGAAGCTCGCCCGCCTTTAGATCGACTCCAGCCTTCGCCGGCTTCTTGCGGGACGGGTTTTTAATCCGCTCGGGCAATCGTCGTCCTCTCAGCAGCTGATGGAAAGTTGCCAGGCATAGCAGCAATTTCGCCAGCGATGGCATCGGCGGGTTTGCCCATCATCAGCTGCTTCGCGTCCTCCGATGCCGCCGCGTGCTGGGCACCATCCGCCCCCTTTTTGTTCCATCGTCACGCACTCGACCTATGTACCTATATAAACCACGGCTGCACGAGACCGAGCCCCGTCCGCAACGGCCGCACCGACACGTCGTCACGGTGTGGCGGCTTGCTCCACTGCTGTCACGAGCCAAGGTATGGAACGGTTTGCTTTGGCGCCTGGTTATACGACCGCCGACGCCGCAGACACGAGTGATGTCGCATGCTTGCTCCCAGAGACCCAACGGTCTGGGTGTGTGCCTGTCGCCGGATGTGTGGGCTCTGCATGCACGCGGACGGCCTGGGAGCGGATGGGGCGTGCCGTGCTACGGACTCGGTGCTGCCCGCCGAGAATATTCGCCGCGAGATTTCCTCGGAACGGTGCCGACGGGCACGCACCGGACGCCCCCTCACATACCGACTGGGGACGGAGCAAGCACTATGGGGTTCCCGTTTTACCCGTGCGCCGGACAGGGCCGACGCGCTGGGGCCGGACCGGTCCCACTGCCAAGCGCACGTTATCGCAGGGTCACGAAAGATCACCCTGTTGTTCTCGCACAGCATTCGACCGAGCGTACATAATCCAAAGAACACTCCCAACCCAACTCGCGAAGCCATCCCTCTCCCCCGACGGGCGCGGCTAGTTGACGCCCCTCTTGGCCTCCTTCATGCCGCCGGCCACGAACTGCTTGACCTCGTCCGCGACGCCGGGCTCCAGCAGCATCCAGCCGCACAGCGCCAGATACAAGGCGCCGGTGATGAGGTTGACGACGCTGCCCTCGATCTGCGGCGCGAGCAGGCACGTGACGAGGGATCCGTCGGCGTAGATCATCGTGCCGATGACTGTCCGGCCCGCCAGTCAGCGCGCGCAGTCCCAACAAGTGGAGGGAAAAAGGGGAGGGGTGGTACGAGCGCAGGTCCGGACGCTGCGGATTCTGTTCGTCGCGCCCCACCAGTAGAACACGACGAGCATGTACAGCATGAGGCCGAGGCTGATCTCATGCGAGCGCGACGGCCGCGGCGGCTGCAGGCCCGTCAGCGCCGCCAGCTGTTGCACGCCCGGCACCAGCTCGAGCGGACACACGGGCGGCAAAATCGTCAGGGTCGCGAGGAGGCCGTTGACGATGCACAGTGCGTACAGGTGCGTTGTGAAGCCCATGGCGGGAACGAGGCTGGAGGCTGTGGGTCGGGGAGTGTGAGTGTGAGTGTGAGTGTGTGAGTGAGAGTGTGGCAGGGAAGCTGTGTGTGTGAGTGGCGGGGCGTGCGAGGACGATGGATGGATGGATGGCCGGCTGCAGCAGGCGTGGGGCAGAAATATAAACTGCGCGGAGGGCATGAGAAGGCGAGCTGGCTCTGCTGATCGCTCACATGTGCATCGCATGAGTCGAACGCACAACGGACACGGCCGACAGGTCGGGACGTTCGATTGGCCCGGTCGGCCAGAGGGGATGCGCCGGGAGCCGGACCAGCCAATCCGGACCGCGGAGGGATGCTGCTGGGGCATGTGGGATGGGGAAGACGACGAAAATAAGAATGCTGCATGCGCAACCCCGCCAGGCTTCAGCCGCACGACGATGACACTCTGTCGGCCCGTCACCGGAGCGCACTTCTGTGGGCTTTCTCGAGCAGAAAGTTTCAATTCCGGAGGAAGCGTGCCGGCAATCGGAGTCGTTAGAATCCAGGCGTAGGAATCTGCTGCCAACCTTCACCCGACGTGCCGATCATTAAAACCGGCGAGAGCGGATCCTCGATAGATAAAAAAGAAAAAAGATCCTGATCTTGGAATGATGAAACCTTCCTCCGACTTTTGTATTTGTCAGACTAAACCGACGGTTAGCTGGTATCCAATGGAAAATATATAAAAAAAAATACTGAAGGAGGTTTTACACACAGCTTAAGTCTGCCAGCTACGTGTTGAGTTGTTTCATCACAATCCCACTTGATTGGAGTTAACGTGACTTCTGCATGTTGGCTGGTGCTCTCCAGATGCGAGTAATGAATTAAAAAAGAACAAGGAGCGCACTTCCGTGGCCCGACACGAAATGCTTGTGTGATGCTACATATGCGCACCCACTCGATGTAGATACACAGACGAGACGCAGATGTACGGATTCAGGTGACTAATCACGAGTGCTCGGCTATGACCCCCGCGCAGTCAGAACTTTCACCTATTTTGTGTCCGTCCATCCAAAACAGCTCGCGCAAGCCGTCTGTCAGCAGTCCGTTCCAGCAAACAGAACAAGTCGGCAGCAACGCAGCTCCAAACTGGGAAATGCCCCGATAGTGGCACCTTCGGAGGGGAAGAAGGTGGGATGGCAGTTATCAACGACCTGACTGGCCAGCGCGAGGTAAGCTGGAAAGCACTAGCTATGTGTTCGTCGGCGGGGAAACGGTCAGAAAGCGCGCCGCCATATCTAAGTAGTCTATTTACATAGGCTTAATGCGAGTATGAGTAAACAGGAAAAAAGCACACCCTACCTATATATCTAATCGTTCGTAAGTCGTCACATGTTATCACTCAGCGCTAACCTGGTGAGGCAACTGCATTGCGTCAAGATCCGCCGAGGTTCACTGTGGGGGATACGTACTGTGGGAGGATTTAGGCCCGTTTGTTTGATTGCCTTAGGTTCTGTGGTTACATTGCCTTAGGTTCTGGTGCTACATTTCCTTCGGCTGTGTTGCTGCATTTCCTTCGGCTCTGTCGCTTCATTTCCTTCGGCTCCGAGTCTACATTTCCTTAGGTTCGGTTGCTTCATTGGATTGGGTTCGGACGCTGCATGTCATTAGGTGGGTTTGCTACATTGCAGTGGGTTCGGACGGATCATTGGAGCCGTGGGGTTAAGGAGGATTGACCATCCCGGTCGGTATATGTACAGAGGGGTGGAACGGAGTTGGTTCTGTATCTCGTTCTATCCTCACCTCGCTATCCTATCCTAGACAATCTTTGGGGTCCCGCCGACACTCACCCACTCTCTCAATTTTTTCTTAGTCGTTCTTTGCATCGGGCCTGGCATAGGTCCTTCAGTACATAACTACATGCATAATCTATTTGGTGCCGGACACCTCTTATGCTGGCTGGGTGGAGCAGAGGTGCATGGAAACACCGCTCCACCCTGCCCCGTCCAAGTGTCCGGCACTCTACTCGTCTGCCCGTGGCATCTATATCTAGGTAGGTGGATACGTGTTTCGAATCGACGCTGCGGCCACAAGCCACAAGCCACAGCCAGCCACGAGTGACCGCTCGAGCGACGGCGCACCGGACGCACGGATCAACGGCAATGTCCGCCAGCCCCGCATGGCGACCCCGCTCGCTCCATGCGCCATCTCACGTCCGCCCAGCGTCTCCCCAGCTTCTCCACCCTCCGCAAGCCAGTGCTCTCGCTGCCACCTGTCCGCGCCGCAGCAGCGATGTCTTCCCCAAGCAGAGCACGAAGGACGTCGTCCATTCCCGTCCCAGCCGCGGAGCTGGCCCATTCGGAATCGCATCTCATCGTCGGTTTGTCCCCCCCCCCCCCTTTCCCACAAAGCCAGCTGTTGGGTGGCCGTTCCGAGCTGATTGAGGTCAAGGAGGTATCAAGATCGTCGACCACTGGTTCACGGTTCCGCTGGATTATTCGCGCCCCAGCGGTGGCAGGATCAGCGTGTTCGCCCGCAGTGCTATCAACAACAAGGAGAACGACAATGGCGCGGCTGGCGCGAAGCAACCCATCTGTCCGTCCAACATCCCCCCCCCCCGGTGAGATTGGCGCACGGGAACTGATCTCGGCGAGCGCATAGGTGTCTACCTTCAAGGTTGGTTCCCTTCAGGCACTCTGCAAGACGGCTTTGTTGAGAGCGGATGCTTCGTCTAGGTGGTCCCGGATTCGAGTGTTCGCCGCCGAAGTCGCATCCTCTGACCGAGTTCTTCTTCGGCAAGGGGTACCAGATGCTGTACCTCGACCAGCGGGGGACGGGGCTGAGCACGCCGGTCGATGCCGATGTCTGGATGGCAGGCTGCACGGTCGACGAGAAGGTCGAGCGCCTGAAACTTATGAGGGCCGACAACATTGGTACTGTGTGTGTTCCTCTTGCGGCGAACTGGCCGGCTGACGCGGGGGGGGGGGCACAGTCCGCGACTGCGAGGCCATCCGGAAGCACATGCTCGGCGCCAAAGACAAGGAGGAGGACCGCAAGTGGACGGTGCACGGCCAGAGCTTTGGCGGGTTCTGCGCCGTCACGTATCTGAGCTTTTAGTAAGTTGGGCCCAGTCGCTCGCTCCGGACGCCAACTCGCTAAATACAGGCATGCTGCAGTCCGGAGGGCCTGAAAGAGGGTACGTTCTTTGCATCTCGGCCCGCCTCGCGGCCTCGTCCGGTATTGACGGTTGCGCCGATGAAGTGTTCACGACCGGTGGGATGCCGCCTCTCGTCAACAACCCCGATCCCGTCTACGACCGGACGTACCGCAAGCTCCAGGAGCGCAACGCGGTCTACTACAGCAAGTATCCGCAGGACGTCCACGAGGTCCGCCGGATCATGGCCCACCTCCAGGGGGAATGCGTCAGCTTGCCCAGCGGTGGGAGGCTGACCGAGGGCCGGTTCCAAGAACTGGGCCACGCCTTTGGAGGCCACGGTGGGATCGACACGGTGCATCGTACGCGGCCACCGGCGGGGCTACCTCTCGGGCTGAGCTGACGGACGGAACGAACAGGCATCGTCCAGCGCGTTGCCAACGATCTCAACTGCTACGGCGGCCTCACGTACAAGTCGAAGCAGATGATCGAGGCCCAGCAGTCGTTCGACGGCAACCCGCTCTACGCGATCCTCCACGAAGCGTGCTACTGCCAAGGGTGGGCGTTTCCTCTTTCCGTCTCCTCCCTCTCGCCGTCCGACTGACGCCGTATTGTGTCCAGCGAGCGCTCGGACTGGTCCGCGGCGCGCCGCCTCCCGTCGGAGCCGCGGGGCGCCGATGACCCGGTGCTGTTCACGGGCGAGATGATCTATCCGCGCATGTTCGCCGACTACGCCGAGCTCGCCAAGTTCCGCGAAGTGGCCGACCGGCTCGCGCGCTACACGGAGTGGCCGGCGCTCTACGACGTCGACCAGCTGCGGCGCAACGAGGTCCCCGTGTACGCGGCCAACTTCATCGACGACATGTACGTCGCCTACGACCTCAGCCGCCAGACGGCGGCCACCATCCGCGGCGCCCGCAGCTTTGACACGAACGTGCTGATGCACAACGCGGTCCGCGCGAAGACGTGGGCGGTCATGGGCGAGCTGTGGAAGCTGCGGGGCGGCGAGGTGGATTAGTCGGTGTTTTTTCCGGGTTGTTTTAGGCGGGGCGGCATCAGTATGTATGTGTGTGCAATGTATGCATGTATGTATGTATGTATGTATGTATGTATGTATGTATGTGCAATGTATGGATGCATGTGTGTATGTAGCGGGAACCTATATATGTAGTTGCGTACAGTTGCTGGTCTTCTGTGCAGTCATCCGCCGAACGGACGGACGGAACGTAGATATCTATTCGCATGCGGCAAAATTCGAGATCCGGGCAACCCTGCCCGTCGCACGCACTCACTCTCGATGCCAGGCCAAGACCCCGCTTCGACCGGACCAGCCGCCCGACCTGCACTTTGCATTCCCCGCACGCACGAAGATATGTATTTATGTGAAGTATCATAGATATCGATTTGTACTCTACTGGTGCATACGCTGACATGCAACCTGCGCGAATATGTAGATATCTATGATGCAGGTGCCAACTGCAGATTAGCGCTGAGGTGAGAACATGCTCTATATGTATCTATGTGTGTGTGTGTGTGTGCATCTATATCTGCGCACCGGGAAGAGATATACATAGCCACAGAGGACTTTGTAAGTTGTGGCCGTGAAGCCACCTGACGGGAGCGGGATGCGGAGAATGTCTTTTTCTTTTTTTTCTTTTCTTTTCTTTCTTTCTTTTTCGGAACACGGCGGAGTAATCGCGCTGGCCGTGTGCTCTTGCGGGAGGCGATTTCCGACGAGTTGCTGGTCCACGGTCCGCTGAATGTGGCTGAGTGATTTCGTTGCGTACATACGTAGATATCTATCCCCCTCTCGAACGCTAGATATATATGTAGATAGAGCGGCTGCAATAGGCAATGCTAACTTCGCAGTCGCGTCGCTAGACGTGAACATACTCTAGCGATCCCACCGATCGACACTTGGCTCGCGCAGGAGAAAGGAGCACTCCCCCCAAAGTGTGTCCTGCGTTCAGGCCCACCGCGACGACGCGACCAGAACCTCCCCTTCTGCTGCAGAGTAGAGTACAGCAGGCACGTGGGCGGTTTCCATCAGCTTCACACCGCAGGCGATAGCTACGGCGGGACGGGAGAGAATACGATGATGATGACGGCGGACAGCTGCTCGGGGACACCGACGGTCTGCAGGCATATTCCGCAGCCGGGTCTGCTCGAGGCCGTACAGACAGAGTGGAGTAGTGTGTATCGCTCGGAGCGGCTAGTTACATAATGTGGTCGAAGCGGACACTTTGCATGCTCCGATCCCAGTCAGCCCTAACTGCTTGGTCAGCGTGGGTGGGTGTGGTCGGTTTCAGTGATACATATGCAGAGCACATAGCTAACCAACAGTCGATGCGACAGCAATCTCGGTTGGCGATATGTACTAGTACATTGCACATAGATAGCTGGACGCCAACTGGGTTTTGTCGTCCCTCGGCATGCCCACGCCGCCGGGCGCTGTGGTTGGCGGGCAGCGCAGCAAATCGAGCTGGGAGCAAAGCCACCTTTCGTCTGTCCGTCTGTCCGTCGTTGGGTGCCTGAATGCGTGAGTCGCCGAGGTGTAAATAGAGTGGCTGTCTCGCTGAGTGCTGCTCTGCTCGGCTGGAATATGTAGAATGGATATGCATATATAGATGCATGCAGTTACTCTGGCGGCGTGGTGGCAGCCAGCAAGAATATCTAGGAGAATGGGGAGCAAGAATATCCGGGTGGCCAGCAAGAATAGGGTGGGCAGCAGCAATCGAGAATGGGGAGCAAGAATATCCGGGTGGGCAGCAAGAATAGGGTGGCGGCGAGGGCGGAGCGACCGTGGATCGGCGTGCGCCATGGCGATTGGCTGGCTGCCCACATCCATGGCAAGCCACTCGCGCGGAATGGAACGCTGCCAGGCAGGCGGGCGGCGCGGTCGGACAAGTCCTTAAAACACTGCCTCCCCTCACACCCATTTTTTGTTCATTTTCCTCCCCCTTCCCCCCCCCGTTCATCTCTCGTCCCCCTGGCAACTCTCCATTGCTTGCGAATTCCGTGGTCTGCTCGCCCTTCCATCGCAGCAAACCTATTCCCCGTCGGCAGCTGCTCGCGCTCAATCTCAACTCCCACCCCGTCCCGACCGAGGACGAACAAGGAGCGGCCCGGACTCTGTTGCGTGTGGGCTCAGTGGCGACGAAATACAGAAAGGAAAAACTCAACAACCAGCACCGTCTTGTTTTTTGTCGTTTGTTTGTTTTCCTTTCGGGAAGGCACAGACAGGAGGAACAAAGCGAATTGTATTATCCGCATCTTCCCGCGGACAAAAGAGTGATGCTGCGCTACTTTGCGATTCTGGCCGCGACGTCGGTTGCGGCCGTGCTCGGCCAGTCCGGAACGCCCGCGTCGGCCACCGCGAGCGCCGCCGCCGCAACTCACACCATCAAGGTCGGCTTCCCCGTCGGACAGCATGCGTTCTCGCCGGAGATCACGCGGGCGGAAGTCGGCGATACTCTCGGTACGTGGCACGCTGCTGGGCGGGTGCGGTGGGGGATGTTGCTGACTCCGTCCAGTGTTCGAATTCCTGCCCAAAAACCACTCCGTCGTGTTGATGGACCTGCTTTCCCCCTGCATTCCGTTCGATCTGGCCGGGCACCCGGCCAACGAGCTGTGGTGGTCCGGCTTCTGGCCCGTTGAGAGTGCCGAAAACGTAGGTCCCGCCCGCCATCCGTCCGGGCCACTGCCAGGCGCGTGACTGACCCGCATCGCCAGCCCGGCATCTACACCAGGGTCGTCGAGAACAAGGACCCGATGTGGTTCTACTGCTCGGCGCCGGAGTCGTGCACCAAGTACGGCATGGTCGGAGCCGTCAACGCCAAGAACCCCGCCGCCGAACTCGCCTCCGTGCAGAAGGCCGCCAAGGCCGCGCACTTCCAGCTGACCCCCGGCGAGTCCATCCCGGACGAGAAGAACACGGGCGTCACGCCCACGGCCTCCACCTTGCCCTCGACCGGCGGCGGCGACGGCGACGGCGACGACGGCGGCCTCTCGACCGCTGCCATCGCCGGGATCGTGATCGGCGCGGTCGCCGCCTTCGCGCTCGTCGGGCTCCTCTTTTTCTTCGTCGGCCGCAAGAAGAAGGCGGCCGAACTCGAGAAGACCGACGGCAGCGACGCCGAGACCGCCGCCGCCGCCACCGCCGCCGCCCACGGCCACGAGCACCCGCCCATGTACCAGGACCCACGCTACAGCACGATGCAGCAGCCTTTGTCCGAGCAATGGGGCGCCGCCAAGGCCGGCCACCAGAGCTACGAGCCCGTCGACCACTCGTTCGAGGCCGGCAACCCCAACCGCATGAGCGAGCTCCCCACCCAGGGCCTCGACCCGGTCGAGATCTACACCCCCGGCGTGCAGGAGCAGATCCAGCGCACGTCGCGGACGCCGGACGATGTGAGGAACTAGGATGTGGACATGTTTCTGGTTTTTACTTTTCCTCCTCCTTGTACTGACTTGTAAATGCCCCCTTGTCGGGGAACGCTTGCTCTTTTATCTCATGAGATTTTTTTTCTCTTCATCTCCGTTTCTTGTAAATACAAAACTTGGATTGGTATTTTTTTTTTTTTTTTTTTTTTTTTGGCGTGGTGTGCGGGATGGATTGGGATGGATGGATGGGATGGGAAGGTTTTTGGCTTCTTTTTCTTTCTTTCTTTCTTTTTCCCTTTTTTTCTTTCCTTCTGTGGTACTTTCCTGGATCCGGTGGCGAGTGCGAGCGGGGAGGAGGGGAGGGGTGATGCGGCGAATCGAGTCGAGTCGAGTCGAGCTGGCAGGACGGATGGGAATTCACGGCTTTTGCCACCATTCACCCACTCACATCGTCATCGTCCGCTCTATTTCGCATGTGATACCCACTGCTCCGAGTGAGAGAACGCGCAAATCAGCCATCCTTCTGCACGGGCGCACCACGCCCGGTCGTTCCCTTGCATCAACAGCGACCCCGCCGTGAGCCTCCGCAGCCGTGGGTGAGGCTGGCCTTTCGAGCCACGAGCTGGGGACCTGGCGGGAAAGGCCTCCGCGCTTGTTCAACGTGTAGACAGCCTAAGCGCATGCCCCGACGTGGTGTCCATCGGCTCGTGCTGTCTGGTCCGTGTCGTGTTGGTTGTGTCACTGTCACGACGACATTTGTTTTTTTTTATATATATATATATATATATATTTTTACGCTGGGCGAATTTTGCACGCTCTCTCACTCGGAAAAATGGGTGGTAAACAAACAAGCCACCGGATTCCCGTACAAATGCTTTCCTTAGTGCTGTCTGTCCCACGGAATGGAATCCCGGCAGTACGCAGGAGGACGAGACCGAGGAGAGCAATGGGGTCGGCAGTGAGTGGCGGGTTTAATCGCATTTGGCATGGAGAGCAGCCACATCGTGCCGAAAGGACAGACAGTAGACGGGAAACGGACTGTATGTATCGCCATGGTGTAGATAGGTCGCACGCGGCTAACGACAAAAATTAAAAATTAAAAAAAAACATTCCTTTAGTGCTGCCTCTAAACCCATCGGTATGTAGAATAGAATCCCTCCCCCCCCCCCCACAGACGTGGGGCTTGTTAAGGAAAAATGCCCAGGACTCTGTATGCTGCAAGCAAAAGAGTGGCGCCGTTACATAGCAAAAGGGCCCAAGGGATGTTGGTATCGGGGAGCCTCCAAATAGTATCCGTTCACCTACCACTTTGCAAATCGAGAAACACCGGCTGCCCATCCCTATCGAGGGAAGACAAACAAGAGCCATGGAGTGAGGCTACTCCGTTAGGCGTGTGGCAAAGAATTGCGCCTATTCAGTCCTGCAGAGGCAATTGCTGCCGACGGAGAAATCAAGGCTCGGCCGCACGCTCACGACAACGGTATGACTCTTGCCGCCGCCGAGGAAGAATCTCTGGGAGGTTGGTGTCTGCATCGGATCTGAGGGTTAGCAGCATCCAATCCCACGTCTCAAGGTGGAGGAGGAGGAGGAGGAGGAGGCGAAGGGGGCGGTATTGCGCATCATGGGAAGCCCGAGAACTTGCGTGTTTGGAGGACTGCTGTGGCGAAGCCCAAGGATGAATGGACATTCATTCACATTTCGTTTCCATCGGAGGACCTCTCGGGCTCAGATTTGGATGCAGGTAGGTAGTTGTGATCTCTCTGCATCCCCGCTGCCAGATAATTGTCTCTCTTTCTCCCTCCTCTTTGTCAGTATCGCCGGATCGAGTAACTTCACTGTAACTATCAGACTCTCCCCTCTCTCTCTCTCTTTCTGCAACCGTAGGTGACTGTGAACCCGATTTCTATTGCAAGCGATAAAAATAAAGATATGCACGTATCGGTGCACCATTCGCTTCGCTCGCCTATCAGGCGTATGTAGGCAGGCATTTAATTAATCAGAGCTGCCTTCGCCTGGCTTCTTTCCCCCCCGCCAGCGGCGTTTCGTTTCGCCGGCGGCGTTAGAATCGTCCAAAGCAGCTAGCCTAGGGTCAGCGATTATCTACTGTCCCGCTTCCCACTTCCCGCGTTTACCACGTTATTAGTTCGGAACTGAGGGGATTCTACCTATTGCCGTCCACACTAACTATGTAGTTATAGGCAGGCGGCGTGAGAGAGGATTCAGCCTGTGCAAGACAGGCAGCTTATTTTCGAAGTGATCGAGTGAATGAAACTGTGACGGCTACCGTCATGTCCCGCTACAGGTCATTTTTTTCGAACATAACTATCACACGGCGCATGTGATGCCCCCATCGTCAACATATCTGCGTCCCTTCATTGAACACATGCATGTGCTCACACTTACATACATAACTCTACTGCGTGCCTTTATGTTCGGTTCCAGCGGAGAGCCGTACCTAGGCAGGCCGATTACGTTACCTTTCGGAGTTGAGCCAAAATCCAGCTAACATTGCGACTGAAGTTAACTAATTTCCAAGTCAAGCGACAAGCGGGTTGCAGGCGGTCTGGTTTGGACATAGCCTAGCTAGAAAAGGCGAGTTGTGAATCGGCCGGATGTTTTGCGGTCATTTTTCGACTTGCGCTTTTTCTTGGAGTCTTCGATGTCAAGCAACTCGTCTTCGTTACTCGCAGCGCATAACTACAGTCTTGACTCTTCCTGCTATGTACCCCCTTTTTTTCCCAATAGGTACATCACGTGAAACCATTGACGGCGATAAAGACAAAATAAAAAACAAAGAGAAATTCAAAAGAGGACCAGAACACGTCCGTGCCCACGAACACGGCGACGGCGACGATGGCGCTGATGCAGACGCAGACGCCGCACGCGAGCAGCCACAGTGAGGAGTTGCTGCTGCCGCCGGTGTGCCCCGCCGCTTCGAGGACGGGCGCCGCGGCCCAGCGATCGTAGCGGCTGTACGCCTGCGGGGTGTAGGTGGGGATGGGTCTCCGCGTGGGCGGGGGGCGGGCGGGAGCGGGAGCGGGCTGCGGAGCGATGGTGCCGTAGTTGAGGGGCGTGCGCACGGCGGGTGCACGGACGGCGGGTGCGCGGACGGTGGGCGTGTGGACGACGGGCGGGCGGGAGACGGGCGGGCGGGAGACAGGCGGGCGGGAGACAGGCGCGTGGGAGACGGGCGGGCGGGAGACGGGCGGGCGAGAGACAGGCGTGCGGGAGACGGGCGGGCGAGAGACAGGCGTGCGGGAGATAGGCGTGCGGGAGATGGTCGTACGGGAGACGGCCGTGCGAGAGGCGGGCGTGCGGGAGGAGGGCGGGCGGGAGACGGGCGTGCGGACGACGATTGCGGATGATACCCTGTGACTCGTCGCGTTCGTTCTTCCCAGTATCCGCTCCAGCTCCCCCGCCTCCGACTCCGGCTCCAAGATCTCCTCGACCCACCCCTCCTCGTCCTCGCACTCGCCGCGGCCGTCGCCCAGCGCCGGCGACGCTACCGGCGGCAGCTCGACGCCGGGACAGACCTCGTGCAGGTGAGCGAGGACGAGGACGAGCGCGCGGGGCTCCAGCTTCACGGTGCCCCTTTGCAGGCCGACGAGGTTCTCGTGGGCGACGACCAGCGGCGCACACAGGTGCACGTAGCTCTGGCGCGCGCGCGTAGCGGCCGCCTTGCCGGTGATACGCACTCCGAGCAGCACGCCGGAGTCCGGGTGGGGCTGCGGCGGACTGCGCTTCAGCGGCAGATACTCGCGCCGCTTCTCCACCGCCCACCGCTTCTGCCCCGGGAACTTGTCCGCCAGACTCGTGTTGCCCAGGCTCGTGATCTGCCGCACGTCAATTCGATTCGATTCGATTCGATTCGCCCGCCCCGTCCAACGGAGGCGGTGGGGACGACTCACGATCAGGATCTGGACGTTGACCCGCCCGCGCTGCGAGTTGCCCGCGAGTACGTCCCGATTCGACAGCACCAGCACTGGGTGCCCGAGCGCGCCGTGGTTGGCGCACGCGATTACCGCGCGCGTCTCCGCGTTGTCGGGCAGCCACAGGATCGAGCCCGGCGCGACGGCAACGTTCTTCATCAGCGTGGCGCTTCAGCTATGGCTGTGATTACAGGATTCGAATGTCTCGCAAGGCGGGGAGAAAGGGAGGGAGAGAACTTCTGGGGGTTTCATGCGGACTGGGCGAGTGGGGGATTGCGCCGTCCACCCACATATATATATATATACATGGGTGCGTCCGTGCAGGAATCATGCTCCGCCTGGGGCGCGGGATGCATTGCAGCATTGTGACGAGTCCTTTCAGCGCTGTCATGCAGATGGCGACGGACGGGCGGGGGGATGGCCGCGCGGTGATTGGGCGCTGAAACGCGAAGGCTGAGCCACGCATGAGAAATCGCTGGTGGAAGCAGCTGTCTTTAAGCGCACCCGCGCAAGTGGAAGCCCGGAATGTGCAGGCTGCGAAAGCGCCAGCCAGGTCGGCACATATCTGCGTGGTGGTTAGCGGTGTCGCGGTCCAGATACGGACGGTGGGCGCGAGGAACGCCCCGGATAGATATCTAGCAAATACGAAACGTGGCCACTCCACAGTTGCACGGCTTGCACGGCTTGCCTGCCCTCTCCGGCTCGCCGGTCGAGCCGGGGTCGGCCAGGATGGCATGTAACTCCCGCCCCGGTTTACCTCATCGCTCCATCTCGCCATCGCTCCATCTCGCCATCTCGCCATCTCACACCAAACAAACCTAACAAAAACAACGAAGCTCATCCTCCTCCCTCTGGTCGCGCTACTGGCGGCCAGCGTCTCGGCGCAACGGGCTCCGTGAAAGTGATATGGAAGCGGTTCGAATTCGGAATCGCAGTCAGTTGGGGGCAGCTATCGTACGCCCCGACCGATTGATCCTCTGTGCAGCATATGGAGAAACCAAGGAAATCCACCATCCAACAGAAGCGGGAAGCGCCTGGTGTTGCAGTAGGGACGGTTCTTCTAACCGAATTAATAAGATTACTCAGTCACTGCAATGTGGATCACAATCATCTTAGCGCCGACCGAAGATCTTTTAGCACTGATCAAAGACTTGCGTTCGGAAACGTAACGCCGCGCTAGGAAGCGAAACGTTCGCTTGGAAACGAGCAACTGTCGCCAGCTGCATATAGTCGAGTCCTCTTCATGTGCAAAGCAAATCATCACTTAGCTCAGTAATGGGGTACTTGGGAGGTAGTGAAACAATTACGACTCCCTTATACTTCACAATCCCCTCAGGCAATACGTCAGCCAGAGGTTCTACATACCGCCTTGTTGACATAGATCATCCAATTCTCCGCTACCATTCTCCTGAATGTTTCCCTCCTCGCTGAGGTCATGAACCACAGCTGCTGCCGCAAGCATTCCTCCAATTATCACAATTGAAGTACACCCCGCATTCAGACATTATCCAGTGGCTGTTGTTCTTCTAGTTCTACCGACACGTCCCACGGTCTCGTATACCTCGAATAATACGACATAGGCGTGCCTACACTCTGGGGGTGAGGACATTCGGGTTCGTTTGGTGGGAGGTGCTTCGTGCTGAGAGCGTTTTTGCTGTATCGTCATATCCCCTAACTAATATTTTTTTTCATCGTCATGGCCAGCATCCTCAGTGGGGTTGTCTTTTTTTTAAATTTTTTTATTAAATTAATAGCATGTGTGGCTGTGGAAGAGGTAACACCGCAGGCGCTCCCGTGATAGTTGTTGAAAGTGATGAACGTGTGTATTGTCTAAGTAAGGCTGAAGCCTCGAGAGAAAGGAGAATATAGGGGCAGGTCCATGCCTGCCCGCCATGACTAAGCAACGAGTGAGATATTACAACACTTCCT
>Ga0307516_10004574_pt1 | contig 16990 bp, 16 predicted proteins | sample 19_EM_MG_FD_203310 | JGI IMG/M metagenome (GOLD analysis project Ga0307516, IMG submission 203310) | Populus trichocarpa ectomycorrhiza microbial communities from riparian zone in the Pacific Northwest, United States - 19_EM | ecosystem: Host-associated > Plants > Roots > Unclassified | place...
CAGTCTTCGGCAGTCCGTCCAAATCCTATCCCAGGACGGACTAGGGCAGTGGGGACCCTGCCCGGGACGGGACCGTCCTAAAAGACTGCCGGGCCCGGCCGGGCAGGACGGACTATTGCGAGGCCTGGCCGGATGTAGTTGTCTGGCACCGGCTCCGCGCGTCGTCACGGAGTACGCAGCAGGTACCTCTGTCACCTTGACGGGACCATCACGCTTTTCCGTGATCCACACAAAGCGGGCGTTGATTTTCCACTGGGAGAGAAGGTCGACCATACCCGCCCAGTTATTCTCCATGAATAAGGTATCGGACGGGCTGTGAGAAGCGGCAATCGTTATCTGCAGTGGTGCGATGGTCACGGACTTGGCCTCAACGTTCCAGTGGACCAAGACTCCATCGATGAACTTGCATCTGTGGCTCCCTGGGATGAAGAGCTGCGTCCGTGGCGACTTAACGTCGGTAGGCGGCCTCAATACCGGGTAATCGCGCGAAAACCACGAGATTGGTGCTGATCCCACAAACGAATCCCCAGGCTCCAAACCCTCGGATGCCAAGGGACATCCGAAGTCACAGATCGCACCCAGCAACATGTGCTTAACAATGAAGCCGAGAATGCTGGGGTTCTTCGCCGAATTGCCAAGTTGTTGGTACCAGTAAGCGTGCAGGAAGTGGCTATTATTACATTTTCGCCGGAGAGCGTCTGCGAGGGCGGTGCGCGTGATCATCGATGTTGCTTCCCCTTGGAACTGATCGTCTACGTAAAAGTAGCGACCGTCTATCAGGTCCGAGTCCGCTCCCTCGAGAACTCCTTGGAGGAGGCAGGCAGTTGCGATGTCCAGATAACTAAACTACGTTTAGCACACGCACCCCAGACATTAGGTGTCGGAAGAATGAAACCTACGATCTCCACTTTTCTGGCTCCGAGGTCATCTTGCGATGCTTGGCGGTAACGAAGTCCGTAATGTTTTTGCGTAGCTTCCGAACCTCGCTAGACTCTTCCAGCGTGGTTAAGAGATGCTGGATCACCTCCTCGTGATACTCTTCGGGGTCGGGCTCCTGCGAGTCTGGGATGATCCGTGAAGCGCTCAGCAGAGGATGCAGAAGGATCGGGTTACAGCCTGTCAGCTCCTGAAGGTGGGCCTTCTGTTGGTCTTCTATCTTAAGCGAGAATTTGAGCTCCCACGCCGCCCACCAGGAATCCATCTCATTCTATCCACCATGTTAGTCGGAAGTCAACATGAGACAAAAGAACTGAGAGCAGCGTACCCTAGTGTAGCCTCCTCTCAGCTATCATTGCTATCGATATCATACCCGCCATCTTACACGCTACCGGTCTCCTCTCAGCCATCATTGCTATCGATATCATACCCGCCATCTCATACCCGCCATCTCACTCGCTACCGGTCTCCTCTCAGCCATCATTGCTATTGATCATATCCGCCATCTTACACGCTACCGGTCTCCTATCAGCCATCATTGCTATCGATATCATTCCCGCCATCTCATTCCCGCCATCTTAAACACTACCGCTCTCCTCTTAGCCATCATCGCTTTCGATATCATACCCGCCATCTCACTTGCTACCGGTCTCCTGTCAGCCATCATTGCTATCGATATCATACTGGGACTGTGTATTGCTGGCCGGGGCCTGGTTCGTCCGATGCCATTCGTCTGATGGCTGCTTGTGCATCGGTGAATATTGTCACCCGTTCCGGGACATATCCTCCTAGCACCGATTCCAGCGCGCGGGCGAGAGCAGCACACTCCGCATCGTAGGCCTCCTGGTTGTAGCCCATGTGGGCCTTGATGCCCTCCCAGGTTTGGCCGTTCTTCCACACCACCGCGAACCCAGCGGCCCCATCCTCCATCCGTGACACGTCTGTGAACATCGTAAGTCCAGGCCGGGTCTTCTCTGCCTCAGCCTTAGCCTCGGCTTCCTCTTCTTGTAACAGCTCTGCGTTGAGGGCTCCCAGCTCCTCAAGCAGGACTGTGCTCTCCACCTGTCCCCTATGTGACAGGGTGTTTTTCAGCCGCCGTCCGATCCCCGTCGGGGCTCCAACCACTTCCCGTGCCTGGTCTCCCTGTGGCAGACTCAGCAGCCGTAGCCCAAACAGCCGCTGTCTGTTTTCCAGCTGTGATGTTGCTGCCCTAAGGCCCGACTCCATTGAGAGGGCTCCCAGGCTGGTTGTGTTGGAATATAGGGATCGGTAGAGACGAAGATAGTGAATAGATTTATTGATACATAGTCGAAGGCAGAACATTCTCTCTATATACGATGGGCCTCGGGGACTCGCTAGCGGGGAAGGACAGAAGACGGTCTCCCGAGCCGGTGCTCGGAGACTCAGACAGCTGTCATCTCCGGACAGGTCGTCTCCGGTCCGTCATCTCCGGACGCCCATTATTCTGGCACTTCCCCTCGTTCGGAAGATTCAAAGGAACGCAGGAGAGAAGGAGAAAACGAAACGGCCAGTATAGCAACTAACAGCAGCAGAGGAGGAAAAATATTGAAAACCCAGTATCTCGGATGCCTCGTTAAAACTCATAACCGTGTAAAAACCCTCATGGGAAAACCACGGACATAGGAGAAAGAGTGCATCCACCAAAGAAAGAAAGGAGAGGGAAAGAAAACCTGTTCAACCACCCGCCATGTGCTTCACCGGAAGCTTCCCCTGGATACCAGGCCGATTCTCAGGCCGATCCATAAGAAAATCTGCCCATTGTCAGCATTGAGCGTACATAGCAACTCCATCATAAGGCTTGCGCGACTGCTCTGGTATGGGGGGAAGGACGGAAGACGGTCTCCCGAGCCGGTGCTTGGAGCCTCAGACAGCTGTCATCTCCGGACAGGTCGTCTCCGGTCCGTCATCTCCGGACGCCCATTATTCTGACAGGTTGTCCGAAACCAGCCGGTCGTCGCCCGGGCCTCCTGGTTGATCAGCAGCTGAAGCTCCTCCGCCCGGCCCTTGGTGCCTGTGACGTGGTCTCCTTTCCACCACAGTTCAGAGCCGAACATGGCAGCTGACTGAATGCAGGCTGTCATGACCTTCCTGCAGTTGGCCGGCGACAGCCCCCTCTGCCCCGCGAGCCGGTGGAGTCTTGCCTTTGCCTTCCTGCCTTCCTTCATCCGGACGGCGTGGTGGCCTTTGAGCGTGAGCTGGGAGTCCAGCCATACTCCCAGCCACCGCGTCGCCTCCTTGCTGAAGGGGACAGTCTTGCCACCCACCTTGACGTCCGCCCTGGGGGTCGACCTCTTTCTGTGGAATAGGGCGGCCTCCGTCTTGCTATGGTCAAAGGCTACCCCATTTTCTGCTGCCCACTCGATCGCTGCCGTGGCTGCCGCTGCTAGGTTTGCTGCCTCCGCCTCGTCGTCTCTGCCTTCGGCCCACCAGCTGATGTCGTCCACAAAGGAAAGGCCTCGGATACCCGGGACCGCCGCCTCGACTTCATCAAAGATCCCAGACAGGTATGTGACGAAGAGGATTGGCGCTGCTGGCGAGCCTTGCGGAATGCCGGTGTCCACTGGCTTAGCCTCCCCGACTTTGCCGTCCAACACTAGTTTCACCTGGCGGTCTGACATAAAGCTGCCAGTCCACCTGATGAGGTCAGGCTCCACTCCCAGCGCTTCCATGCGCTTGCCCAAGTGTGCCTTGCTGACATTGTTGAATGCCGACTTGACGTCCATGAATAGCGCGCCTGCCACCCGCTTCTCCTTCCATGCCTGCTGTGTGCGGTTCATGAGAATGGCCACTGCATCGACGCAGGACCGCCGTTTGCGGCACCCATACTGGCCCTCATGCAGGCCACGCTTCCGCTCCAGATGGTCGGCAATAAGGTGGGCGGCTGTGCGCTCCACCAGCTTGCTGATGACGTCCAAGAGCGAGATAACCCTGTAAGCGCGGACTTCCGAGTAGTCCGGCTTCCCTGGCTTCGGTATGACCACACCTTTTGCCGTTTTCCAGAGCTGCGGGTGTTAGCCAAGTCGAATACAGGCCCTGGCCAGCTGCACAATCCTCTGCTTGTCCCACTGCCAAAAGACCTTGACGATGCCGGCCAAGATCCGGTCATCCCCCGGGGCCGAGGTGTTGGCCGCCTTTGCCAGGAGGCTATCAACGAGGTTTGCATCAACCCGTTCAAACGCCCTGCCACCCTCTCCGGGTTCAAAGCTGCTGGGAGGCGCCTTGGGGAAATGCGCTCTCATAATGGCCTGCTCACGCTCCTCCTGGCTCTCTGCAATGCTGCCGTCCTCTGCTACCAATGTCTGTCCGGCTTTTTCGATCCTGGGCGTAGTGTAGCTGGCTGCCGTCCATACCTCACTCCCCTCAGCTTCCTGCAGGAAGCGGTCCCACCACTCCCGCTTGGCCTTGCGGACCGCTCAGCGCAGATTGCGCCTGGCATCTTGCATGCGTCCAATGTTTGCCGGACGCCGTCGCTCCCTTCCGAATTCCTTCCATAATGCTGTAATGTCTTCTGTCCACCACGGCTTTGACCTGCTGCACCACCTCTTTCTCCTGGCATGCTCATCGAGCGTCCCCACCATCGCCTCCCGTAGTGCCACCGCTGCTGCCTCCGTTTGCTCAACCGTGCTGGTGTCGTCTAGCACTGTTGTCTTGCCTACCGGAGACGGAGGAGACGGAGTCGGGCGAGCGATTTGACGAGCAGACGCCGGAGACGGAGGAGACTAGCGAGAGCTTCGACAAGCGGACGCTACAGACGGAGGAGACGGAGTGGGGCGAGCGCTTCAACAAGTGTACGCCGGAGACGGAGGAGACGGAGTCGGGCGAGCGATTTGACGAGCAGACGCCGGAGACGGAGGAGACTGGCGAGAGCTTCGACAAGCGGACGCTACAGACGGAGGAGACGGAGTGGGGCGAGCGCTTTAACAAGCGGACGCCGGAGATGTATGAGACGGGCGAGCGCTTTGACAAGCGGGCACCGGAGACGGAGGAGACGGAGTTGGGCGAGTGCTTTGACAAGCGGGCACCGGAGACGGAGGAGACGGGCGAGCGCTTCAACAAGTGTACGCCGGAGACGGAGGAGACGGAGTCGGGCGAGCGATTTGACGAGAAGACGCCGGAGACAGAGAAGACGGAGTCGGGCAAGCGCTTTGACAAGCGGGCACCAGAGATGGAGGAGGCGGAGTTGGGTGAGCGCTCCAACAAGCGGACGCCGGAGACGGAGGAGACGGAGTCGGGCCAGCGATTTGACGAGCAGACGCCGGAGATGGAGGCGACGGGTGAGCGCTCCGACAAGCGGACGCTAGAGACGGAGGAGACGGAGACGGGCGAGCGCTTTGACAAGCGGGCACCGGAGACGGAGGAGACGGAGTTGGGCCAGCGATTTGACGAGCAGACGCCGGAGATGGAGGAGACGGGCGAGCCCTCCGACAAGCGGACGCTAGAGACGGAGGAGACGGAGTCGGGCCAACGATTTGACGAGCAGACGCCGGAGATGGGGGAGACGGGCGAGCGCTTCAACAAGCGGACGCTAGAGACGGAGGAGACGGAGTCGGGCACGCGCTGTATCAAGCGGCCACCGGAGACGGAGGAGACGGAGTCGGGCGAGCGCTTCGACAAGCGGACGCTAGAGACGGAGGAGACGGAGTCGGGCGAGCGATTTGACGAGCAGACGCCGGAGATGGAGGAGACGGGCGAGCGCTCCGACAAGCGGACGCTAGAGACGGAGGAGACGGAGTCGGGCCAGCGATTTGACGAGTAGACGCCGGTGACGGAGGCGACGGGAGAGCGCTTCAACAAGCGGACGCTAGAGACGGAGGAGACGAATGATGGCTGAGAGGAGACCGGTAGCGAGTGAGATGGCGGGAATGAGATGGCGGGTATGATATCGATAGCAATGATAGCTGAGAGGAGACCGCTACCGAGTGAGATGGCGGGTATGATATCGATAGCAATTACGGCTGAGAGGAGACCGGTAGCGGGGGAGATGGCGGGTATGATATCGATAGCGATGATGGCTGAGAGGGTCCTCACACGGTGTGTGCTCGGACCTAGGGAGCCTGCAGAGGAGCCACTAGTGTCGTGGCTGTGCCTCAGGCGCATGTGCTAGAAAGTCTAAAGAAGGTTTAGCGGCTTGGCGTTGGTGCCAGGCTTTAGGCCGGCGGTTTGTCTTTAGACTTGGAATTCTCACAAGGTTGCGTGCAGTGTCAAGACACTAGCTCTCACCAAAACTCGACCACCTGCGCCCATACCACTGCCTCCGCCAAAATCACCACCAACACGACTACTTCCCCCCCCATAGCCGTACAGCGCCCGCCTCCAAACGCACCCTCCAAGCAATCTCGCGGCCATCGCCCACTGTTCGCCTATTCTTGACACGCAAGCGACACTGAAACCTCGAGCAACATGCCCGACTCTGCACCTACCCCGCCCCAGCGACCCCCGCCACCCCGCATCGCCCCACCAGGATTTTCTGACACAAGCCCATCCAAATCTATCCGGAGTCTCGGCGGGCTCACTAATGTGGATTGGAACAGCGCTCCGCCGGAGTCATGGGTTACCGAATACCGGGTGTACATCAAGGAGCTGACGTACCTGTGGGCGGCGATCCTATACCACGCGTGGAAGATTTTCGAGCGCAAAAAGAAGCTACACTACCGCGATGCGCAGGCTTTGCACGCACATCTGTACGACTTCTGGCAGTGTTGGAAGATCTTTGGCATGATACGCAACCCCGGCCGCGACGCTTTCCTTGCTTCCCCCGCCTTCTACCCCATCGAAAATGCCATCCCCCATCTCGTCGCCCCTAAGAAGGTCGGTGGCCCTGCGAAGGACGAGATGAGCAACCTGAGATACCGCGCTAGACTTCTGGGAGGCGCCTTCCATGTCGCCCGCTCTATCCTGATGGAGGTCGACGATAGGATGCTCGAACACGCCCGCATACCGTTCGTAGACATCCCGTCACCACCGACGTCCAGCCCTTCGTTGTTTCCCGAAATTGACGAGATCGATGCACTCCCTGAGCCGGCAGTGCCACATCAGGGTACGACTGAAGACGAAGAGGGTGATGAGATTGATGACAATGACGACGAGGAGAAGGAGAGGGAGACAGATGATGCGCAGAATGCGAGGAAGTTCGGCGGAAATGAGGGATTAAGGAAGCCGTCGGAGGAGTCGGTGTCGGAGAATACCAACCCGACGGTGAAGGAGATGGAAAAAGGCGAAGGGAAGGCGAATGAGCAGGAAAAGGGCACGGAGTACAACAGTACGCATGAGAAGCTTGCGGTACACCAAGGTGATGTAGGGGCCTTCTTGTCATCACTTCTTGCAGACGTGCGCAACCGCAAGCCCGGTGCCGCGGACACTCTGAAAGAAGCGTCGGCTCAACTAACATCCGACTCGCTGTCGGAAACCGAGATACCCATGTTTGAGAATTCAATGCTCGAAACTCTGGCGTGGGCTTTGCGTGTTTATGGGCGTGGATTCGAGGGCTACGATACGTACAGAGCGCTATACCAAGTCGCATGTCGCACGCAGCTGTAGGCAGCCCTTTTCCCGTTCATCTGCTCGTTCTGACTGTATTATAGCATCGCCGGAGGCAAGGTTCCGCTACCTGTCGTTGAGAAAGGCGATTTTTACTGCCCAGATGAAAATCGTTTCATGAAGGCGGTGTACATTCCTAGGATCTTCCCACTTCGTTTGCCGGTGGCGGTGCCAGATGTATTGTTTGCCGATCAACAGCCGGTTGGCCTTGCCACAGTACGCATGGGATTCTCGGAGACACTATCGGTGGTTGCCCTTGCGATCTTCAGCTCTGAGTTGGAATCAACCGAGGGTATAAAACCGGTGGGTATGCCCATGGTAATTATCAAAGGCCAGTTCAGGCACCTCTCGGGCTCCCACCCTTCGCATCAGGCGGTCTCAGCGGCAAACTCGAAAACAATAGCGGAGGCTCTTGTTGAAGGTAGCGGTACGCTGGTGGAGAAGGTGCGGCGGGAGAAGAGGTTATCGGGTTTAAGCACTCCGAGAGCTGACAAAGAGAAGATGCCAGTGAAGGTTGGAAGCAGTATCGGAACCCGGGAGGGCGAGGACCGGGGAACAGTGGGACTTTATCTCAAATCCAGCTACGGCAAGCGAGTCCTCACATGCGCGCACGTGGCATCACCACCACTGTGCGATCTCGACCATCTTCTTGATCCTCTTCCGCCACACGTATTCCCTAAAGGGGGCAGCATTACTTCCCCTGGCCGTTTAGATTGCATCGTCCAAATGAGGACCCTGCTGAAAGATAACTACGCAGACGTTCCGAATGAGCTCCTTCCCTGGCTCGTTGCTGCCGAGAGGATTTGCGGAACTGTACATTGCGGAAGGCTGGGATCGGACGACCTGGGTTATCGTGAGGACTGGGCTCTCATCGAGCTGCACGACGGATTCGTGGGCGTGAACGGGATATGGTGGAAGATGAACGAGTGGGAGACGGATAGGCAAGTGTATGGGGTCCAGCCCAGTTCGGCAGCGTTCCGAGGAAGGGTTGTGGCAGCGGCAGATCCCTATCTGGGAGCTAATGATATCTGGTTTAAAGACGGCGCCAGTACAGGCTGGACGGCAGCAAGACTGGTTTCTACAGAAGTAGAGCTTTTCATCCGAGAACCAGTCGTAGGGATTACCAACCCTGCAGCCATTCGCCCCGTCAATATCATAAAAGCAAAGGTTTTCATGATGGCGAGCTTAGATGATTGGCCATTTGCGTCCTCGGGAGATAGTGGCAGTGGCGTATTCAAAGTCACAGACGACGGCCAGGACGTGGTTTTCGGCGGCATGGTGGTCTCGGAATTCAAGCCAATAATTGGAGAGTCGCTTACTATGGTGGTTCCGGCGACGAGGCTGCTGGCCCAAGTGGCCAAGGAGACCGGGGTTTCGTGGGAAGTTGCAATCGATTAGGTCATTTGGTGGGGGTTATAGCCATTGCTCTCATTGATTCTTCCTTGTTGTTGGTATTGGGATATGGTTGTCGGTAAGGCGACCGGTAAGGATAAGGTTGTGTGCCTTTATCGATTTTGTGTATTCTTCTGGCTTCGACCGTTTCCCTCGGTAATGCGGACCGGAAAGGAACGATTGTTTGCTCCGATCAGTTCTGCATTGTTTCAGTCTTCCCGTTTGTGGTGGCAATGTGGTAAGACATAATAAATGAATGGATGTCCTAATTATTGTAACGGTGTAACCTATCGTCCAGTTTTGTGATCCATCTCGGTGTATTACGACGTGATAAACCATATTACCAGTGCTGCAACAATGTACCACCTGTAAACTGCTGATCACAGTAGCTACATGGGCGTCGCTGCGACCCATAACCCACGATCCCATTCGCAAATAGAGAAAGGCCGTAGTGACGTATCGCGACTTCTCACTCGTTTTTTTCCTTGGGCGTTCCTTCACTGCACTAACCTGTGCCGCCACCTCCGGTCGTTACTGTCTTTCTTACTTTCTTACATCTTGTGTTAAAGGGCCAGGCGGGGGTAGGGGGGTGTTACCATGGGCCGCCAGCGGACTGTGAGAGGTCGTGGCGGACGGTGAACGGGAAAGGACTGTACATAATACCGCCATGATCCAGTAGGGTCGCATGCGATCAATGAAGCATCATCATCAACAACCTGTGCCGCCATTGTGTGCGTTTCCTTATGGTGTCAATACATGACACAGACAAGAGAACACCTGTTCAAGAATTGCGGCAGATGGAAGCTGCAACAGAAGATCCTGTCGAAAGAGGTACGAGAGGAGACGGGAATCGGTTCAGAATCCGAGACCTGTTCGTGGACGAACGATGCACCAGATCGATCCTGAATTTCTTGCGGGCGACGGAGGTGGGGGCGAGGGCGGGGCCGCGAGAGCTGCCACCGGGACCGACGGAGGCAGAAGAGGGGTTGGAGGGCGAGTAAGAGACAAGGGGGGAGGAAAATTTTCTTCATGATCCAGTAGGGTCGCATACGATCAATGAAGCATCATCACCATCAACCTGTGCCGCCATTGTGATATCAGGTCTGCTGCTACTCAACTGATTCCCTGGACATGCCCACGGGTCCTCGGAAATGCCATCAGGTCTGGGGGCATTATGTCTAGACCGACCAACGGTAGGTCAGGTCACCTATAGGGGGCACATTCTCCATCCAATTAGATCTGGCGGCGCACTTCAAATTCCGACCTAAGGTGATTGTGGCCGCTCTGGCGGCTGCCAGCGCCGCCAATACCGGCAGGTAAAGTGACAATACCAGGCAGTATTATGCAGTACTGCTGTCGTGCCGGATTTTCGCTGCAGTAAAATCAAGTACCGCGACCAAAAATTTACGGAGTTTTTTTTCCGGGCCCTGAGCGGTACTGTATAATACTATTCACTACTTCATCGTTTAGCTGCTTTCATAATTTAGCCTGTCGTAACGCGCCGTATGTGCCCATAACTGACTATACCACAGACGCACTGTCAAACTGCGTGTATCGTTCAGTACAGTACATTACTAGCAACTACCCATGAACCGATGGCAGCATCACATATACCGCTATATACTGCAGCGGTACTCTGTGGTACTGTCTAGTACCGCTTTTGGGTCAGATTCTGACGCGGTAAAGTCAAGTACCACGACCATAAACTGTGGGTTTTTTTTAAATTTTAAATTTTGTCCTGTGCAAGTGCGGTAATATATAATACTGTACACTACCGTGAAGCTGCTACACTAATTGTGCGGGTATATATGCTTAGGCGATACAGTTTGGCTGCTGGTAGGGTTATATGTAGTCCTCTTGTCCCCGAAGGTGGTTATCGAAATGGGTTAAAGCCGATCGTAGTCTGTACTGCCTAGTATTCGTCGGTAAAATAGCAGATTACGGGTTCGATCGATATTGACAAAAGCGATCAGAGGCTTGAAACCGTGAGACCAACACTCTTGGACATGTATTTGTAATCTAGAAGTATCAGACAGTTACAGGAAACAATGGAAAACTCATACTGGCAATTTGGCCACCTTAGCCAGTGGTTGGTTAGGTGATTTCACGATACATCGTGGATGCACCAGGAAACTCCATAGAATTTATCTAAAATCCATACAACCATTAGCAAAACTTGGAAGAATCGTGATCAGAGCCGGTTAACCTCGACCTTATTACTAAATCCGCTTCCTCTTAGGCAAGATCATTTGGCTGTCAATAGAGCTCTGAGTGCCTATCTTCTCGCTGGAAGGCGGTGATTGAAATGTGTCGAAACCGATCGCGGTCCATACTGCCTAGTATTCGTCGGTAATGATAGATTATGGGATTGATCGATATTGACGAAAAGCGATCAGAGGCTTGAAGGAGTGTAATAACATATCTAGGACTCACAAAAAAGAATTGTGATCAGCCACTACCGACGAATTCAGATCATTACTATCTTAATTTTATGCAGGGGGTGGCAGTCATGACTCATTAACTACCAAAGTCCAAATAGAAAAAAAACCATGTGGCCCCCACAATCTGCGAGTGATGGTTTGGGATCCTGTCTCAATTCCACAACCAGCGATGTAAAACCAATCAAGGTTTTTAATGGCGCTCAGAGATGAAAGATAATACCTTGGAGAATCACTTCCTTTTGTCTACTTCTCTATTGAAGCATTGGTTGTTAAGTTATTCACAAAACACCAATGGTGGTAGTGGTTCGTTACGTGAAGCGAATTGTCGGCGATGGGCTATAGTAGTGCTATGTCTTCGAAAATTAGTGACTCGAGTTATTCGATTTATTGCCTTGAGCGATTTTATTTGTTGACATGAGACATTCTGTTTATTGATTCGAATCGTTGCGTTTATTGACTCGAGTCACTCTCTTTATTGACTCAAGTTGTTTGGCTGCTAAGAAATTTGAAAAAAATAAAAATAGGGAATTTTTGGTCGAGGTACTTGATTTTACCGCAGCGAAAGAGCACTACCGCACAGTACTGTATAGTCGAGGGGAGGGTAAAAATTGTGGTAGTGCTATCATATCTTGGACAAAATGGTAGCGATACAGTATCAATACGATGAAAATACGTGTTTTTCGTGTCCCGATACGATAGTAATATGCGTTTAGCGGGAAATAACGTTTTTTTTACCCCCCCTTCAACTATACAGTACCAAGCAGTAACGTTGTGTAGCCAACGGTATCTGTGGTGCAGCATTACTGAATCACTATTGTGTAGGTATACAAGTAATGTTGAGTACAGTGTAAAACGGTAGTAATTCATCCAGTGACAGCAGTACAGAGGTATACTCTATGGTACTGTGCTATAGTGTCACTACGATCGGCTGGTTGCCCATCATGAACGATACTATGCATTACTGCCAATTACTTCTATAGCTAAAGAAATTCGAAAAAACTAAAAAATCGTGAATTTTTGGTCGCGATACTTGATCTTACTGCAGCGAAAGAGCACTACCGCACAGTACCAAGCAGTAACATTGTGTAGCCAACGGTATCTGTGGTGCAGCATTACTGAATCGCTGTTGTATTTACAAATAATAATGAGTTACAGTGCAATACAGTAGTAATTTATCCAGTGATGGTAGTACTGCAGTATACCGTACGGTACTGCACTATAGTATCGCTTCTAACAGCTGGTCACCCGTAACGAACCTTACTACAGTTTACTGGAAAGTATTGCTACCACAAAGAAATTCCGGAAAAAACCCTCGGAAATTTTTGGTTGCGGTACTTGATTTTACTGTAGCGAAAATCCGGCACGAAAGCAGTACTGCATAATACTGCCTGGTATTGTCACTTTACCTGCCGGTATTGGCGGCGCTGGCGGCCGCCAGAGTGGCTACAATCACCTTAGATCGGAATTTGAAGTGCGCCGCCAGATCTAATTGGATGGAGAATGTGCCCCCCATAGGTGGGTCAGGTCGGTCGGCCGACGTCGCAAATGGTCAGCCAGAACAACGCTCATTTGAAAAAAGTATCACGGCAACACTGCCGATCCCTTCCTCGACCACCACCTCGTCTACCGGCTCGGCATCACGGCAGGGCTCACAATCATTACCATATTGCTGGAAGGCAACCAGGCTACCCCCAGTCTGAGACTGGCCGTCATCAGTCAATTTTAACGAATTGGTGCTGTTCCGATACCGGTGGTATCGGAAGGAAGTCTATGCTCGAAACCATCCTCCATGAAGCCAGTCATGAAGTTATCTTTTATTCCAATTTTGACTGCGAACTTATTAACATTATACACTATTGAGTTGTCTCGTGTCAGAAACCTGACCCCGACTTCCGTTCTCTGTCTTGGGCTCAACAGGCAACGTAGCTCCTCGTCGTGCCTACTCGGTAGGTCTTCCGTTGGTTCGGCTCTCGGGCTGTGTTCGTTCAGCTCACTGGCGCAGGCAAGTACTTCCCACTGTTTCAGGTGAAGTCTAAGGATGTCCCTCGGCGTAGCCTTTAGTGCGGGTGAGGCGTCATGCTCCCAGTCTTCGTCATGCCTGGCGGCATCATCGTTGTCGTCTTCCTCACGCCCGTCGTGGCATCGTTGCTCGTCGTCTTCCTCATGCCCGGCGTGGCGTACACGGCCTTCTTCCGTTCCGCTCACCGCGGCTGGCGGTGTGTGCGGCCTTCTTCCGTTCCGCTCACCGCGGCTGGCGGTATGCACGGCGGTCTTCCGTTCCGCGCGGCGCGGCATACGCGGCGGTGTTCCGTTCTGTCTGGCCCGGCCTTCGGTATGCGCGGCGGTCTTCCGTTCCGCTAAGCGCGGCATACGCGGCGGTGTTCCGTTCTGTCTGGCGTGGCATTCGGTCTGCGCGGCGGTCTTTCGTTCCGCTCGGCGCGGCATACTCGGCGGTATTCCGTTCTGCCCGGGGCGGCATACACGGTGGCGTTCCGTTCTGGGTGGCGTGGCCATCGGTATGCGCGGCGGTCTTCCGTTCCGCTCAGCACGGCATACGCGGCGGTGTTCCGTTCTGTCTGGCGCAGCCGTCGGTATGCGCGGCGGTCTTCCGTTCCGCTCGGCGCGGCATACGCGGCGGTGTTCCGTTCTGTCTGGCGCGGCCTTCGGTATGCACGGCGGTCTTCCGTTCCGCTCGGCACGGCATGCGCGGCGGTGTTCCATTCTGTCTGGCACGGGCTTCGGTATGGGCGGCGGTCTTCCGTTCCGCTTCGGCGCGGCTGTCGGTGTGCGCGGTGGTGTTCCGTTCTGTCCGGCGCGGCATACGCGGCGGCGTTCCATCCTGTCCGGCGCGGCTGTGGGTATGTGGTGTTTGTCATAGGTGGTCCCGGATCACTCGTCGCACTGTCGGATGACCCGGTGGTCATCGGCGTGAGAGATCCGCGATCCCGGCGTGATCACTTCTTCGTTTGCCGCTTAGAGATGTGTGAAGGTAGGTCCAGGTGTATAGATAATCGTATCTCGATGTCGTTCGTCGTAGGCGATCCCGGATCACCTCGTCGCGCTGCCAGATGACCCGGTGGTCATCAGCGCGAGGGATCCGAGATCCCGGCGCGGGTCTCTTCTTCGTTCGCCGCTCAGAGATGTGTGAAGGTAGGTCCAGGTATGTAGATAATATATTGCGTGGAGAAGAATCTCCAGACTAGCTACCGCGCCCTTCCTTTATACTTTTCCTTCCCTCTGTGGAATCACAGCTTGCCCGCAAGACTGACATAGTTCCTTCCCATCATGACTCAATCGCCGCGCCCAAGGAAAAACATGATCGCACTCGGCTGCCACGCGGCCAACACTCTAACAGAGACAACAGGAGCGCAAGTAAAGCAAGTAAAGCAAGGCAGATACGCAAGCAGGGAAACGGCAACAGAGGAAAGACGCGCGGACATAATCAATGGGAAACAACATACGTAACGATGACAGGAGAAGGACGCGCAAGCATAATATAAGAGTAACAGATAAAGCAAAAGGAAAGACCTGATAGCACTCGTGGGTTGAGTCATACACTCTAACCAAAACGACAAGGACGCACAACGAAGGCAAGGCAGACACGCAAGCATAACAGGGACAACAGGAGAAGGACGCGCAAGCAACATAAGGGAAACATGGACAGGGGCGGCAGTCGGGTCGAGGCCCCTTCCAGATGTCAGCCACCGGAGTGGCATCGTGGTGGGCGCGCAGGCGCGCCGTGGCGCTAGCCGCGTAGGACGAGGGAGGCAGCGGCAGTGGTGGCGGGGATGAACAATAGGCCGGCTGTGGTTATAGTGGCGCCGGCAGCGGCGCCGAGAAGCCTGTCACGCCAGATTCGTGACATCTCGCACCAGTCGTGTCGTACCCTGGCATTCGCCGCGCTACCCCATTCCGGGTTAGCGCCACGAATTAAAAGCCAGCCAGTACTAACGTCTGGAAGAACTGGCTCCCGAAATGGAGGACCTGTCATGCAGGCAATTCTCTCGATAATTCGATGAAGAATCAATAATACAGCGGTAGCGTGGCCATGCAGACAACTCTGCAATTACAGTGAACGACCAAAAAACAAAATAACGCCACCGAAAATGTCGAACATGCAGGAGATGAATCCTACTTCGTAGATACAGTAAAATGCAATAAGCACAAAAAAATTGCGGGTGTGTACTGATGTCACGAACCTGGCGCGACAGACTCCTAGGCGCCGCCGCGGGCTCCGCGCTCACCCTTGCGACGCTGTAGCTGATCCTTGTCTCCGCCGCCATGGCCACCGTCATCCTACGCGCCTAGGCGCAGCATCCCAGCCCCTGCCAATATCGTGCCGGTAGCGATATTCCTCAGAACCTGGTCGCCGGCCGCCCAGGATATCCCCACTGTTTCCCTACTGTTTGCGTGTCTGCCTCGCTCTACTCTGTGTTATGTTTATTGCTTACCTTGTTGCTTCCCTACTGTTTGCGTGTCTGCCTTGCTCTACTCTGTGTTATGTTTATTGCTTACCTTGTTGCTTCCCTACTGTTTGCGTGTCTGCCTCGCTCTACTCTGTGTTATGTTTATTGCTTACCTTGTTGCTTCCCTACTGTTGTGTGTGTCTGCCTTGCTTGTTGCGGAAAGACGAAGGACCGAGTAGGATCGTGTGTTTCCTTGGGCGCGGTCATGATGGGAAAACTCTGTGTCAGTCTTGCGGGCGGGGCTGTGATTCCACAGTGGAGGAAAAGGGTATAAAGGAAGGGGCGCGGTAGCTAGTCTGGAGATTCTTTCTCCACGCAACCTATTATCCTATTATCCACCTCACCACACCCCAACTGCCCGCGCACTGGCACAACACCTTTTCCCCAGGGCCATCAGAGTCTATCTCTGGTGGCCGAGGGCATCTACTTCGACTTCTCTACTGCGCTCGCGCTGTAGATTGCTCTCTTTCTTTCACTGTTGCGTCCGCGCGACAGAAAACCTCATTCTTCTCCGTTCTCATTTTGCGTCGACGCGAACGGATACCCGTGGGCATGGCTCAGACCCTGAAAAGTCTGCCCGCCCACGCCACCTCACACCTCGGCTACAGCATGACCCCGGTCCTGTCTGCTCAGCCACCAATCACCACCTTCCCGGCGGTCGCACGTATCGGCATGTGCTCGACCGGCACCTCCCCACCCGGTGGTCGCGGGCTTCGGCTTGCGCTGTCACCACACCTTCCCGGTGGTCGCGCGCTTCGGCGTGGTCTCCCACCGGCACCACTACACCTCCCGGCGGCGGCAGGCCCAGGCTTGTGCTCCCGCCTCACCACACCTCCCGGCAGTCGCGTGCTTCGGCTTGTGCCCCACACCACACCTCCCGGCGGTTGCGGGCTTCGGCTTGCGCACCACACCACACCTTCCCGGCGGTAGTGCGCTTCGGCATGCGCTCCCACCGGCAACACCACATTTCCCGGCAGCGGCAGGCCTAGGCTTGCACTCCTGCCAAACCACACCGCACCTTCCTGGCGGTCGCACGCTCCGGCGTGCGCTCCCACCGGCACCACACCCCCCGGCGGTCGCAGGCTTCGGCTAGCGCTCACCACCACACCTGCCGGCGGTCGCGAGCTTCGGCTTGCACTGTCACCACACCTTCCCGGTGGTCGCGTGCTTCGGCGTGGTCTCCCACTGGCACCACTA
>Ga0307516_10004575_pt1 | contig 16988 bp, 10 predicted proteins | sample 19_EM_MG_FD_203310 | JGI IMG/M metagenome (GOLD analysis project Ga0307516, IMG submission 203310) | Populus trichocarpa ectomycorrhiza microbial communities from riparian zone in the Pacific Northwest, United States - 19_EM | ecosystem: Host-associated > Plants > Roots > Unclassified | place...
CGCGCCAATCCGTGGACAACGCGGGGCGTTGCCCACCGCTTGTCGCTTGGCCCACATGCCCACAGGCTCTACCAACTTGTTCAGATTCATCACAACCCGAACCATACAAGCTTGTCGAAGGGAGCCCCGGTGCCCTGCGTACCGGCATTTCGACAAGCTCAATGCGAACGGGGAAAGTGGCGCAGGTGAGCCATTGCAACACCACCCTCCACCCCGCTCAGGCGGCATACCACGCAGCAGGTCAATGCCATCACCGCCTACAACACGACCGATTCGAACCCAGCCCGGCCAAAAGTCACTGGCTCTCGCTGCGCGCCTGAAACACCTGGAACAAGTGCTGGGCCAGCGCGAGCAACTCAAGGTTGGGGCTGGTGTAGGCCAGCAGGATGCGGTCGTACGCGTACTTGCGCTCCAGCAGCATGCGCGGCACATTGACCGGCCAGCGGTCTTCGGCCATCAGCACCTGGAAGCGCTCCAGGTCCTCAGGGTCGGGGCCGGCCATGCAGGGGACCTCAATGGCAGGGGGCTTGGGGGTGGCCGGCGCCCAGAGCGCCATGAGACGGCTCCCCAGCGTCGGGCGCACCGTCTCCTGCCGCAGGTCCCGCAGTTCCACGAGAGGCGGCGAGAACGCCGGCAGGCGCGCAAAAGCGCTGGGAATGTCCCCGTCGTACTCGATCGCTTCAGGGGTGGGGATCGCTTCAAAGACGGCGGTGACCATCGTGTGCTCCTTGGGGCATCGTTACAACCAATCGATGCGGTACTGCTTGGCGACCAAGTCTGCAACCGTGGCGTTCCTCCTTGCAATTGGCGCGCCAGTGCCGCCGCGGCCGCGTTTGGTCACCTGCTGCGGCGGCTCCCGCAGTCAGAACAAGCTGGCCGCGATGTTGATGGTGAACGCGAGGATGGCCGTGTTGAAAACAAACGACAGCAGCGACTGCAGCAGCACCAGGCGCCGCATGGCCGGCGTGGAAATGCATACATCCGAGGTCTGTGCGGCCACCGCCAGGGTGAACGAGACATACAGGAAGTCGCCATAGCCGGGCTTGAAGTCATTGCCGGCCCCGGGGAACTGCAGGCCGCCTCCCGGCGCCGTCCGGTAATACGCGCTGGCGTAGGTCAGGGCAAACACCGTCGGCAGGAGCAGCCAGGACCCTGCCACCGTGGCCAGTGCAAACAGCACGTGCGGCAGCGCATGCGGCGCGCCGGGCTGCTTGGCGGCGGACAGCTCCGCCACGATGCCCAGCAGGCTGGCGATGCAGGCCGCGCTGACGATGGCGAGCACGGTGGCCGCTCCCTCAGCCTGGGCCAGCGCCGTGCGCCGGAGCCGGTGGTGGTCGGCATGCCGCATCATCCCGCCCACCAGCACGAGGTACAGCCAGGCCGATACGTTCCAGCCCAGCAGCGCGCGGGTCACCAGGCTGGAGGGGAACGGCAGCAGCACGGCCACGGCGAGCCCTGCCAGCAGGGAGCCCGCCAGGCGGGGGCGGGCGCGAAGGTGGGCGGCGATACGGCTCATGGGGGACGCATCACTCGCGCCCGCTACGCCGGCTGCCAGCGGCCCGCGATGTTCTTCAGCAACTGGTTGACGGCCGCCAACTGCCGGTTGCGCACGCTGAGCAGGCTGCTCTCACTGCCCAGCGCCGCGGTCTGCGCGACCACCACGTTGAGGTAGCTCAGCGTGCCCGCACGGTACTGGTCGAGCGTGATCTCCAGGTTCTTCTGCGCCGCCTGCAAGGCCTCGGCCTGCCATTTGGCTTCTTGTTCCAGTTGTTCGGCCTGCACCAGGTTGTCTTCCACCTCCTGCAAGGCCGTCAGCACGGTCTGGCGGTAGGCGGACGTGGCCTGGTCGGCCCCAGCCTTGGCTTGCGCGCTGGCGAGCTTGCGCTGGCCGCCGTCGAAGATGGCCTCGGTGAGCGAAGCCCCGAGCGACCACAGCAGGTTCGGCGCGCTCACGAGCTTGCCCAGCGACGAGCCCCGGTAGCCCGCTTCGGCCGAGAGCGAGAGGTCTGGGAAGTAGGCCGCGGCGGCCACGCCCATCTGCGCATAGGCGGCCGACACGCGGCGCTGCGCGGCGGCGATGTCGGGCCGGCGTTCCAGCAGCGTGGCCGGCAGCATGGGCGGCACGCCCGGCGCACTGGGCAATGTGGCGTTGCGTTCCAGCCCCAGCGATGAGGGCGGCACACCCAGCAGCACCGCGATGGCATGTTCGAGCTGCGCCCGCTGGGCCCGCAGGTCCGCGGCCTGGGCCAGCGTGGACTTGAGTTGGGTCTGTGCCTGCAGCACGTCGGTGCGGGCCGCCACGCCGCCGTCGTAGCGCACCTGCGTGAGGTCGAGCGAGCGCTGGTAGGCCACCACGCTGCGGTCGAGCAGCGACAACTGGGCATCCGCCGTGCGCAGCGAGAAATACGTCTGGGCCAGCAACGCCTGGGCCGACAAGCGGGCGGCCGCAAGATCGTCGGCGCTGGCCAGCAGCGAGGCTTGCGCGCCGCTGCTGGCCAACGAGAGCCGGCCCCACAGGTCGGCCTCCCAGTTGGCGGTGGCCGACAAAGACAGGCTGTTGCTGGTGTTCCTCGTGTTGCCGGCCGCGGCCGACCCCGGGCTGCCGCTGCGGCTGGCCCCCAGGCCGGCAGACAGCGTGGGCCACATCACCGTGCGGCTGGCCTCGACCACGGCATGGGCGCTGGCCATCGCGGCCACCGCGGATTTCAAGGTCTCGTTGCCGATCACCAGCCGGTGCTGCAGGTCGTCGAGCACGGGGTCCTTGAACAAGGTCCACCAGTCGTCCGGCACCGGCTCGACGGCGCGTGCGCGCTGCCAATCGCCGGCCTCCTTGTACTGGGCCGCGGGCGTGGCAGGCGGCGGCGGATCGACGCGCGTGACGGCACAGGCGGCCAGCAGCAGGGGCAGGGCGGTCAGGCAGAGGCGGGGGCTCATGGCGGGGCTCAAGCGGGAATGGGTTGAATGGGCGCGCCGCGGCCCCGGGCTGCCCGGCGCGCACGCCGGCTGCTGGCGCTCAGCCGGTCCATCAGCACGAACACCACCGGCGTGGTGTACAGCGTGAGCAGTTGACTCAGGATCAGCCCGCCCACGATGGCGATGCCCAGCGGCTGGCGCAGCTCCGCCCCATCGCCGCTGCCCAGCGCCAGCGGCACCGCGCCAAAGATGGCTGCGAAGGTGGTCATCAGGATGGGCCGCAGCCGAAGGTTTGCTGCCCGGTAGATGGCGCCGCCCGCGCTGGCCTGGCCGGCGCGCTGCCGGGCGATGGCAAAGTCGATCATCATGATGGCGTTCTTCTTGACGATGCCGATCAGCAGGATCACGCCGATCAACGCAATGATCGAGAACTCGCCGTGGAACATCATCAGCGCCAGCAGCGCGCCCACGCCCGCCGAGGGCAGGGTGGAGAGGATGGTCACCGGGTGGATCAGGCTCTCGTACAGCATGCCCAGCACCAGGTAGATGGTGATGATGGCGGCGGCAATCAGCAGCGGCTGCGACGACAGCGACTTCTGGAACGCATTGGCCGTGCCCTGGAAGCTGCCGCGCACCGACACCGGCACGCCCAGCTCGGCCATGGCGTTGTTGATGGCCACGGTGGCATCCGACAAGGCCACGCCCAGCGGCAGGTTGAAGCTGATGGTGGAGGCCGGCGTGCCGCTCTGGTGGTTCACCGCCAGCGGCGTGTTGGTGGTTTCCACGCGCGTGAAGGCCGACAGCGGCACTTGTTCGCCGGCTCGGCTGGTGACGTAAAGGCGCTTCAAGGTTTCGGGGCCTTGCAGGTACTCGGGCGCCAGCTCCATCACCACGCGGTACTGGTTGAGCGCGTTGTAGATCACGCCCACCTGGCGTTGGCCGAAGGCGTTGTTCAAGGTGGTGTCCAGGTTGCTGACCGTCACGCCCAGCCGGGCCGCGGCGTCGCGGTCGATCACCAGCGAGGTCTGCATGCCTTTGTCCTGCTGGTCGGTGTTGACGTCGGTCAGCTCGGGCAGTTGCGACAACGCATTGCGCACGCGTGGCTCCCAGGTGCGCAGGTCCGTCAGCTCGTCGGCCTGCAGCGTGTACTGGTACTGCGAGTTGGACTGCCGGCCGCCGATGCGGATGTCCTGCACCGGCACGAAGAAGAGGTTGGCGCCGGGTTCGTGGGCCAGCTTGTCGCGCAGCCGTGCCACCACCGCATCGGCCGAGACCTGGCGCTCGGCCAGCGGCTTGAGCGTGATGAAGAAATTGGCGGAGTTGCGCTGGCCGCCGCCGGTGGAGCCGCTCACGTTGGCCACCGCCGGGTCGGCCATCACGATGGCCATGAACTTGTCCAGTCGCGCCTGCATCATCTGGAACGAGCTGCCCTGGTCGGCCTGCGCGTTGCCCACCAGCACGCCGGTGTCCTGCTGCGGGAAGAAGGTCTTGGGGATGGCGGCGTACAGCGACACGTTCAGCGCCACCACCGCCACCAGCGCCCCCATGGCCACGGGCTGGTGGCGCAGCGTCCAGATCAGCGAGTGGCGGTAGCCCCGCGCCAGCAGCTTGCCCATGCGGTCGAGCCAGCCACCCAGGCGGCTAGGTGTTCGATGCGTAGGCCGGTGCCTCAGCAGCGTGGCCGCCATCATCGGCGTGGTCGTGAGCGACACCACCATCGAGACACCGATGGCCGCCGACAGCACCACCGCGAACTCGCGGAACAGCCGCCCCACCACGCCGCCCATCAGCAGCAGCGGGATGAACACCGCCACCAGGCTGAGGCTGATGGAGATCACCGTGAAGCCGATCTCGCGGGCGCCCTTGAGAGCCGCCTCACGCGGCGCCATGCCTTGCTCGATGTAGCGCGTGATGTTTTCCAGCACCACGATGGCATCGTCCACCACAAAGCCAGTGGCCACCGTCAAGGCCATGGCCGACAGGTTGTCCAGGCTGTAGCCGCACAAGAGCATCACGCCAAAGGTACCGGCCAGCGACACCGGCACCGCCACGGCCGGCAGCAGCGTGGCGCGCCAGCTGCGCAGGAACAGCAGCACCACCAGGATCACCAGCCCCACCGCAATGGCCATGGCTCGCTCCACCTCGCGCAGCGAGGCGCGGATGGTGGGCGTGCGGTCGCTGATCACCTTCACGTCGATGGCCGACGGGATGGACGCCTGCAGGCGTGGCAGCAGCGCACGCACGCGCTGCACCGTCTCGATGATGTTGGCGCCCGGCTCCTTTTGCACGAACAAGGCGATGGCCGGCTTGCCATTGGCCAGGCCGTAGTTGCGCACGTCCTGCACCGAGTCCACCACGTTGGCCACGTCGCGCAGCCGCACCGCGGCGCCGTCGCGGTAGCTCAGCAGCACGGGGGCATATTCGGCCGCGGTCACGGCCTGGTCGTTGGCGCCGATCTGCCAGCTGCGGCCGCCATCTTCCACCGATCCCTTGGGCCGGTTGGCATTGGTGGCGGTCAGGGCCGTGCGCACCACGTCGAGCGAAATGCCCTTGGCGGCCAGCTTGTCCGGGTCCAGCTCCACGCGCACGGCGGGCAGGGCACCGCCGCCCACCGTGACCTGGCCCACGCCCTCCACCTGCGACAGCCGCTGCGCCAGCACGGTGGAGGCGGCGTCGTACATCTGGCCGCGGGTCAAGGTGTCGGAGGTCAGCGCGATGATCATGACCGGCGCGTCGGACGGGTTGACCTTGCGGTAGCTCGGGTTGCTGGGCATGCCGGTGGGCAGCAAGGTGCGCGCGGCGTTGATGGCGGCCTGCACGTCGCGCGCGGCGCCGTTGATGTCGCGGCTCAGGTCGAACTGCAGCGTGATGCCGGTGGAGCCCAGCGACGAGCGCGAGGTGATCTCGTTGACGCCTGCGATGCTGCCCAGCACCCGTTCCAGCGGGGTGGATACCGTGGCGGCCATGGTCTCGGGGCTGGCACCGGGCAGCGAGGCACTGACGGAGATGGTGGGGAAGTCCACCTGCGGCAGCGGCGCGATCGGCAGCAACTGGAACGCCAGCACGCCGGCCAGCGTGATGCCGAGCGTGATCAGCGTGGTGGCCACGGGGCGGGCGATGAAGGGGGCGGAGAGGTTCATGCCGCGGCCTGCGCAGGGGCGTCCCCCTGCCGAGCCTTCATGCGCCGCAGCAGGTTGGCAAAGCCCAGGTAGATCACCGGTGTGGTGAAGAGCGTGAGCAACTGGCTGACGATCAACCCCCCCACCATCGTCACCCCCAGCGGATGGCGCAGTTCATGGCCGGCGCCGGTGCCCACCATCAGCGGCAGGGCGCCCAGCAGCGCGGCCATGGTCGTCATCAGGATGGGCCGAAAGCGCAGCAGGCAGGCCTTGTGGATGGCCTCGCGCGGCGCCATGCCTTGCTCGCGCTCGGCATCCAGCGCGAAGTCGATCATCATGATGGCGTTCTTCTTGACGATGCCGATCAGCAGCACGATGCCGATGATGCCCACGATGCCCAGCTCCTGCCCCGCCGCCAGCAAGGCCAGCAGCGCACCCAGGCCGGCCGAGGGCAGGGTGGAGAGGATCGTGACCGGATGCACGTAGCTCTCATACAGCACGCCCAGCACGATGTACATCGTCACCACGGCGGCCAGGATCAGCAGCAGGGTGCTGGTGAGCGAGGCCCGAAAGGCCTCGGCCGCGCCCTGGAAGCTGGTCTCCACGCTGGGCGGCAGGTTCAGCTCGGCCTCCGCGGCCTTGATCGCGTCCACCGCATGGCCCAGCGACGCACCCGGGGCCAGGTTGAACGAGACGGTGGCCGACGGAAACTGCGCCACGTGGTTGATGGCCAGCGCCGCCGGCCGCTCCACCACTTGCGCAATGGACGACAGCGGCACCTGCACGGTGGTTGAGTTGCCGGTGGCTCCTACTGTGCTGCCGGGCACGTACAGGCCCGCCACGGCAGCCGGGCCGCGGCCCAGGCCGGAAGCGGCCTCCAGCACCACCCGGTACTGGCTGGACTGCGTGTAGATGGTCGAGATCAGGCGCTGGCCGAAGGCGTTGTAGAGCGCCGTGTTGATGGCCGCCACCGTGACGCCCAGCCGGCCGGCGGCCTCGCGGTCGATCTGCACGTAGGCTTGCAGGCCTTCGTTCTGCAGGTCGCTGGCCACATCCACCAGGTCGGGCAGTGTCCTCAGCCGCTCCAGCAGCCGGCTGGTGCTGGTGGCCAGGTCCTTGGCATCGGGTGAGCTGAGCAGGAACTGGTACTGGGTCTTGGAAACCCGGTCTTCGATGGTCAAGTCCTGCACCGGCTGCATGTAGGCGGTGATGCCCGGCACATGGGCGGTCGATTGGCCCAGGCGCCGGATGATCTGGGCAGCCGACGCCTGGCGCTGCGCGAAGGGCTTGAGCGTGATCTGCATGCGCCCGGTGTTGAGCGTCGGGTTGGCGCCGTCCACGCCGATGAAGGAGGCCAGGTGGTCCACGTCCGGGTCCTGCAGGATCACCTCGGCCAAGGCCTCCTGGCGCCGCGACATGGCGTCGAACGAGGTGGTCTGCGTGGCCTCGGTGATGACCTGGATCAGGCCGGTGTCCTGCAGCGGGAAAAAGCCCTTGGGCACCACCACGTACAGCAGGCCGGTGAGTGCCATGGTGAGGATGAACACGGCCAGGGTGGCGCGCGGCCGGTCCAGCACCCAATCGAGCCCGCGGCCGTATGAAGCCACCATGGCATCGAAGCTGCGCGCGCTCCACGCCCCCAGCCGGCTGTGCTTGCGTTCGCGCTCCGGGCGCAGCAGCCGGGCGCTCATCATCGGCGTGAGCGTCAGCGACACAAACGCCGAGATGAGGATGGCCACCGCCAGTGTGATGGCGAACTCGTGGAACAGCCGCCCCACCACGTCGCCCATGAACAGCAGCGGGATCAGCACCGCGATCAGCGAGACGGTGAGCGAGATGATGGTGAAGCCGATCTGCTTGCTGCCCTTGAGCGCGGCCTCCATGGGCGAATCGCCCTCTTCCACGTAGCGCGCGATGTTTTCGATCATCACGATGGCGTCGTCCACCACGAAGCCGGTCGAGATGGTGAGCGCCATCAGCGTGAGGTTGTTGATGGAGAAGCCCGCCAGGTAGATGACGCCGAAGGTGCCCACCAGGCTCAGCGGCACCGCCACGCTGGGAATGAGCGTGGCGCTGGCGCTGCGCAGGAACAAGAAGATCACCATCACCACCAGCGCCACCGCCAGCAGCAGCTCGAACTCCGTGTCGTCCACCGAGGCGCGGATGGTGGTGGTGCGGTCGGCAATGACCTGCACGTCCACGGAGGCCGGCAGCGACGCCTGCAGCCGCGGCAGCAGCGCCTTGACCCGGTCCACGGTCTGGATCACGTTGGCGCCGGGCTGGCGCTGCACGTTCAGGATGACGCCCGGCGTGCCATCGGCCCACGCGGCCAGGCGCAGGTTCTCGGCGTCGTCCACGATTTGCGCCACATCCTTGAGCCGCAGCGGGTTGCCGTTCTTCCACGCGATGATGAGGTTCTGGTACTCGGCGGCCGACTTGAGCTGGTCGTTGGCGTCGATGGTGGAGGCGCGCTGCGAGCCGTCGAAGCTGCCCTTGGCCTGGTTGACGTTGGCCGAGGCAATGGCGCTGCGCACGTCGTCCAGCGACAGGCCGAGCCCGGCCAGTGTCTGCGGGTTGGCCTGGATGCGCACGGCAGGGCGCCGGCCGCCGGCAATGCTGACGAGCCCCACGCCGTCGACCTGCGAGAGCTTGGGCGCCAGCCGGTTCTCAGTGAGGTCGTGCAGCTTGATGACCGGCAGGGAGGGCGAGGTGATCGCGATGGTCAGCACCGGCGCATCGGCCGGGTTGACCTTGCTGTAGATCGGCGGCATGGGCAGGTCGCTGGGCAGCAGGTTGCCGCCGGCGTTCACGGCGGCCTGCACCTCCTGCTCGGCCACGTCCAGCGACAGGTCGAGCGAAAACCGCAAGGTGATCACCGAGGCGCCGCCGGAACTGGTGGACGTCATCTGGTTCAGGCCCGGCATCTGGCCGAACTGGCGCTCCAGCGGCGCGGTCACGGTGGTGGACATGACGTCCGGGCTGGCGCCCGGGTACAGCGTGGTGACCTCGATGGTGGGGTAGTCCACCTCCGGCAGAGCAGAGAGCGGCATCAACCGGTAGGCCAGCAGGCCGGCCAGCAGGATGGCCAGCATCAGCAGCGAGGTGGCCACCGGCCGTTCGATGAAGAGGCGCGAGGGATTCATGGCGCCTGGATCACCGAGCCGGTGTGCCGCCGCCGCGCGCTTCGCGCTGCGCCCGCAGCCAGGCGCGCCGGTCCTCGGGGCTCATGGCCTTGAGCTTCTCGGCCTGCTCGGGGGTGACCCAGTCCATCCAGCGCGGGCGCTCGGCGGACCCGGCCTCGGAGGCGGGGGCTGCGGGCGCCGTGGCTGCGGCAGGTGCTGCACCGTGAGCAGCCGACGCCGGCCGCTCCGGCGGCGCCGCGGGGCGGCTGAATGCGCCGGGGGCGCCGGGAGCGCCGGAAGCCGCCCCGCTGGCCGCACCAGCCGCTCCGCGCTGGCCGCGCCGGCCACCGCCGGGCGGTGCGTTGGCGCCGGCGCGCTGCGTTGGATCGGCCGCGATCACCTCCACCTTGGCGCCTTCGCGCAGGCGGTCGGTGCCGTCGATCACCACGCGCTCGTCGGGCTGCAGCGCGCCTTCCACCGCCATCCAGCCGGCATCGACCGCGCCGGGCTTGACCACCCGCGTGGCGACCGAGCTGTCGGCGTTGACCACGTAGACGTAGAAGCCCTGCGAGCCGCGCAGCACGGCGGCCTGCGGCACGGCCAGCACGTCGGTGAGCGTGGCCAGCTGCAAGGTCACGCTGACGGCCTGGTTGGGGAACAGCGCATCGTCGGCATTGGGGAACAAGGCCTTGACCTTGATCGTGTCGGTGGTGGGGTCGATGGCGTTGTCCACCGTCTCCACCCGGCCCACGGCCAGCTGCCGCTTGCCGCCGCGGTCCCAGGCTTCCACCGGGATCGTCTCGCCGGCGCGCAGGTGCGTGGTGAGCAGCGGCACGTGGGTGGCAGGCACGGCAAAGACCATCGCAATCGGCCGTGTCTGCGTGATGACGACGATGCCGTTGGCGTCACCCGGCTGCACCACGTTGCCCAGGTCCACCTGCTTCAGGCCCACGCGCCCGGCGATGGGCGCGGTGACCCGGGTGTACGAGAGCTGCAGCCGCGCGCTGTCCACGTTGCCCTGGTCGGCCTTCACCGCGCCTTCGAGCTGGGCCACCAGCGCGGCCTGGGTGTCGAGCTGCTGGCGGGGAATGGCGTCCTTGGCCATCAGGTCGCGGTAGCGCGCCAGGTCGACCCTGGCGCCGTCGAGCTGGGCCTTGTCGCGTGCCAGGGCCCCTTCCACCTGGCTCAGCGTGGCCTGGAAGGCGCGCGGGTCGATCTGTGCCAGTTGTTGGCCGGCCCGCACCTGCTGGCCTTCCTTGAAGTTCAGGCTTTGCAGCACGCCGCTGACCTGGGCATGCACGATGGCCGTGTTCGATGCGGTGATGCTGCCGATGGCGTTGACGCTTACCCGGATGTCCTGCCGCCGTGCGGCCTGCACCGACACCGGTTGCACCTGGTTGGCGCCGCCGAAGCGCCGCCGGCCGGCCGCACCGCCTGGGCCGCCGCCGGGTGCGCTGGCCGCCTGGCCGGAGGCCGCACCGGCGGCCTCGGCCGTGCGGGTTTTCCACCACCAAAAGGCGCCGCCGCTGGCCAGGGCCAGCGTGGCCACGATGATCCACGGCAGAAGCCGGCCGGGCCGTTTGCCCCTGATGCGAGAAGCGGGCTGGGTCGGGGGCGGGGTGTCCAAGTTCTCGATGTCGTTTTTCATGATTTGGGTCTGGGCCCGGTGCCGCCGCAGTCGGTGGGGCGCGAGTGTAGGCCCCGGCCGCCGTGTGTCTTCTTCTGCAGCCGGGGGTCATGCCCGGCTGCGCCTCCCGTGACTCTCAGCCTCTCAGTACCGGCGGTGCCGGTAGCCGCCGCCGATCACGATGCGCGGCACCACCGTGACGGCAGGCCCCCCGTAGTAGTAGCCCCCGCCGCCGTAGTAGTCGTAGTAGCCGTACGGGCCGTAGTAGCCATAGGCAGGTGCGGGGGCGTAGACCACCGGCGGTGCCATGGCCGTCACCGGCATGGGCTGCGGCTGGGCCGGTGCGGTGGCCACCGTGCCGGCCGCGGGGGCCACGCTCACGTTCAGCGCGATGCGCGGGCCCGGGTCTTGCGCCACGCGCGTGAGGTAGCGCTGGCCGTGGTATTCGTAGGTCACGTCGTAGCCGATGACGCGGTTCTCGTAGCTGGTCAAGGTCTGGCAGTTCTGCACGGGCACGGTGGCCGCCGGGGTGTTGGCCGCCTCGGTGCGGTCGCCGATCACGCTGCCGGCCACGGCGCCCAGGCCGGTGGCCGCGGCGCGGCCGAAGCCGCCGCCGACCTGGTGGCCCACCACGCCGCCGACCAGCGCGCCCAGCAAGGCCCCACCGCCGCTGGTGCGCGGCTGCACCAGCACCTGCTGCTCGCTGCATTGCTGCTGCGGCACGGCCACCTGGGCTGTCACGGCGGTGGAGGAGATGACGGTGCCGTATTCGGTGGCCAGGGCGGCACCGCATGCGGTGGCCAGCCCGAGGGCGATCGGAATGGGGAGGGGGAGTTTCATGGTGTGTTCCTTTCTCGGTTCACGGCACAGCCGACAGGCGGCATGTTGTGTCCGGCATGTTTCCAGTATGTTTCAGCGCCGGTACCCACGCGGGGGAGCCCGGGGGTGGTGTCTTGAACGCATCGTGCCGCCGGCCGGTTGAGCGGGTATTGCGCGGATTGATGCCGCAGATCACGAATGACATCTCCGGACCGCCGCCGTTTCCGTTGACCGCCGGGTTGCGGATCGGGTACGCTGCCATGGCTGTGGCGGCGCAACAATCACCGCCGGTCGATGGGATGTCGGAGGGATCGATGGCCATCACGAGCACACCACCGCTTGCGGCGAAGCTGACCGGCTACAAGGCAGACCTGGCCCAATGCTCCGTCTCGGGGCTGTCGTCCGGGGCCTTCATGACCGTGCAGCTGCACGTGGCGCATTCCTCCATGTTTGCCGGCGCGGGCATCATCGCCGGCGGCCCGTACCGCTGTGCCGAGTCGTTCCGCGGCGCGTCGGCCATTGCCGAAGACGCCTATGTGCAGACCGCCTGCTTCGTCTGCATGAGCCCCCTCACCCCGCAGGTGGGGCCGAACCCCGAGCAACTGGTGGCGCTTGCACGGCAGACCGCCGGCGACAAGCTCATCGACCCGCTGCACCACCTGGCTGGCGACCGGATCTACATCTTCACCGGCAGCGAGGACAAGGTGGTCAACTCGTCGGTGGTGCACACCACGCGCCGCTTCTACGAACTGCTCGATGTGCCGCCCGGCAACATCCAGTTTGTCGACCACGTGCCGGCGGGCCACGCCATCCTCACCACCAATCTGGAGGACAACCCGCTGGGCGCCAACCGCCCGCCTTACGTCAACCGGTGGCCCGGCACGCGCATGCAGAGCTGGGACATCCTGGAGCACATCTACGGGCCGCTGAAGCCGCCGTCCGACCGGCTGGGCGGGCGCATGATCCGCTTCGACCAGCGCGAGTTCTTCGACGGCGAGAGCCGCGCCAGCATGAGCGCCTACGGCTATGTGTATGTGCCCAAGGCGGTGGAGGAAGGCGCCCGCTGCCGCATCCACGTGGCGCTGCACGGCTGCAAGCAAGGCTACAACTACGTGAACCTCGTCAATGGGCGGCCCGACCTGGCCGACGACCCGCCCTATGGCGACCGCTACTTCACCGGCACGGGCTACAACGAGATGGCCGACACCAACCACCTCGTCGTGCTGTATCCGCAGGCCGAAGGCATTGACGACGGTGCCACGCAGAACCCCGAGGGCTGCTGGGACTGGTGGGGCTACAGCAGCGGCAATGCCGCCCATCCCGACTACTACTCCAAGCAGGCCATCCAGATCCGCGCCATCCACGCGATGCTGCAGCGGCTGGGTGGGCAGTAGGCCTTCTCATCTCAATTCCCCAGGAGACCGCGATGCGCACCGTGCGTGGCTCGATGATGGATGCGGCCGGCTCCCGCCCCGGCGACATGGCCAATGCGCTCGGCCGCGTGGTGGCGGCCACGCTGCCCGATGCCGGGCACCCGCGGCGGGCACCGCTGCAGCTGCTTCCGGCCGCCAGGGCCTTGGCGGCGCAGTCGCTGGTCACGCACATGGCCAGCAGCCAGTCGCAGCAGGCCTGGCAGGCCGCCACGGCGCTGCCCATGCTGGCCTTCGACGTGGCCGGCACGCAGCAGGCGCTGGCCCTGGCAGGGGCCGTGGTGCAGCAATGCATGACGCTGCAGGCCCAGTGGCTGCAAGGCCTCACCGAACTGGCCCAGGAGATGGGTGAGATCCGCCAGGTCAACACCGTGTCCAAGTACGTGGACCAGGAAATGAACCTGGTGCAGCAGAGCCTGGGCCTGGTCTCCAACCAGGCGGCCGCCACGGCCCGGCTGATGGAGAACATCCAGGTCAACGTGGCCTGGTGGCTGAACCAGCGGGCCACTGAGAGGGTGCGGGCGGTGGGGTGAGATGCTGCGTGCCAGTGGCAGGGGCTGGCACACTGCGCCGACACCAGCCGCCATTGCCCCATGCAGGATACCGACTCGCTGCGCCCTGAAGACACCCCGGTGGGCCGGCTCTACTACGGCCGCCACCGCACCACGTTCCGCATCGGCACCTACCTGGCGCTGGTGCGCATGATGGGCATCGCGCACCTGGTGACCGCGCTGTACGGGCACGCCCTGCTGGTGTCGCAGACTCAGGCGCGGCTGGCCCGCACCCGGCACACCTTGCGCGAACTCATCTGCAGCGGCTTCGACAGCCCCACCGGACGCGCGGCGGTGCAGCGCCTGCGCGACGTGCACCGCCCCATCCAGGCGGGCGCCCCAGACTACCGCTACGTGCTGGGCACCTTCTTCCTGGAGCCGCTGCGTTGGAACCGCCTGCACGCCCGCCGCGCGCTGAACGGAGAGGAGCAAGCCCTGTTGCTGGATTTCTGGATGCAGGTGGGCCAGGCCATGCACATCGAGGGCCTGCCCACCACGCTGCCGCAATGGCAGCAGATGCAGCGCGACTATGAAGCCGAGCACCTGCGCTTCACGCCCGAAGGGCATGCACTGGCCCGCCTGTGCCTGCGCGACGTGGTGAAGCTCACCGTGCCGCCGGGCACGCGCTGGGTCTTCCGGCAATGGATGCTGGCCACGCTGGACCCTGCCGTGCGCGATGCGCTGGGCCTGCAGCCGCCGGCCTGGCATGCGCGGCTGCCGGTGGCGCTGATGCAGCGAGCCACTGGGTAGGCGGGGTCGGCTGGAGCAGGCTCGTCGCGGCACCGATAACATCCGGGCGATGCGTCGCACCCCTTTGCGGACCGCCCGGGGGGCGGCCGCGCACCTGACCGTGTGTTTGATTCTGGCGGCCTGCCAACCGGCCCGCCAACCCGACCCCGCGCCAACGCCCCCGGCCGCTGCCGCCTCCACCTCGTCCGCCAGTCTCAACATCGGCGCCATCCCCGCGCTCACCCAGGACCTGCGCACCCGTGCCGATGCCTTGCTGGCCGCGCACCGCCAGATGATCGTGCTGATGAGCGACGAGCGCACGCTGGACCCGGCCGCGCGGCGCGCGGTCGGCACCGTGGGCCAGATGCTGTTCCACGACCTGCAGCAGCGGCAGGAGGCCTTGCTCGTGCTGGCCGGGCAGATGGCCGATCCGGCCACGGTGCCGGCATTGAACGCGCTGCTCGATGTCATCGAATCCGAGCCGGGTTGGTTTGACGCCGACCGGCTGGCGTTCAAGGAATTCCTGGCGCGCCTGGCCGCGATGTACGGCACGGCGCAGAGCCTGCCCGGCCTGAAGCTGGCCCGCCGCGCCGGCGACGATGGCGCCGTGCTGGCCGAGGTGGAGGCCGCCTACGACCGTGAACTGAAAGAGATCTTCGGCCGCTTCGCGCAGCGCGGCATCGAGCTCAAGCGCGAGAAGTGGGCCGACTACGTGGCCAAGCTGCGCACGCTCTACACGCGCGAGCAGATCCTGAAGGACTACGCCACCATCGTGCCCTACCGCGAGCCGCCGCCCGAGAAGGGCGCCAAGCCCGGCGGGCCCCGCGGCGAAGCCGACGCGCGCGAGATTTTCGGCACCAGCCTGCCGCCCAAGACCGTGGTGCTCACCTTCGACGATGGCCCGCACCCGCGCTACACCGACGAGATCCTGGACATCCTGAAGCGCTTTGACGCACCGGCGATCTTCTTCCACCTGGGCCGCAACCTGGGCGCCGTGGCGGCCGATGGCCGGGCTGCGCCGGGCGCCCAGATGGCCGTGGCGAAGCGCGTGCTGGCGGCCGGCCACCAACTGGCCAACCACAGCTTCAGCCACAGCGTGATGGCCAAGCTGGCCGAAGGCGCGGTGCACGATGAAGCCGTGCACACCGAGGCGCTGCTCGACGCCGCCGGCCGCAGGCCGAGCGCCTTGTTCCGCTTTCCCTACGGGGCTCGCAACGAAGCCGCCCTGTCGGCCGTGGAGGCGCTGAAGCTGCGCTCGATGATGTGGAGCATCGACTCGATGGACTGGGCCGACCCGGTGCCCAAGTCGATTGCCGAACGCGTGCTGGCGGAGACCTCCCGCGCCGGGCGCGGCGTGATCCTGTTCCACGACATCCAGGCCCGCACCGTGCAGGCGCTGCCGCTGGTGCTGGACCAGTTGGTGGCCGATGGCTACCGCTTCGCTACCTGGAACGACGGCCAATTCGTCATCAGCCCCGGGCGCAAGGGCGCGCCCGACGAGGCGCCGGGGGCGGGCGATGCGCTGTACCGCGACAGCCATGCGCTGGTCATCGGCATCGACCGCTACACACAATGGCCGGCATTGCAGTACGCGGTGCGCGATGCCAAGGCGATCCAGGACACGCTCATCACGCGCTTTGGCTTCAAGCCGGGCAACGTCACGCTGCTGGCCGACGCGCAGGCCACGCGCGCCAACATCCTGGGCGCACTGAACCAGAAGCTGGCCGACAGCCAGGCCATCAAGCGCGACGACCGGGTCTTCGTCTTCTACGCCGGCCACGGCGGCACCCGCAAGCTGGCCAGCGGGCGCGACGTGGGCTACCTGATCCCCGTGGATGCACCGCTGAACGACTTCGCCAGCGAAGCCGTTTCAATGCCGCAACTGCAGGAAGTGGCCGAGGCCATGGCGGCCAAGCACGTGCTGTTCGTCATCGACGCCTGCTACTCGGGCCTGGGCCTCACACGCGGCGGCGGGGCCGGGGGATCGCGGCATTTCCTGGCCGACAACGCCCGCCGCCAGGGCCGCCAGATGATGACCGCCGGCGGCGCCGATCAACAAGTGGCCGACGACGGCCCCGGCGGCCATTCGGCCTTCACCTGGACGCTGCTGCAGGCCTTGCAGGGCAAGGCCGATCTCAACGGCGACGGCTTCATCACCGGCACCGAACTGGCGGCCTACGTGGCCCCGGCGGTGGCCTCCATCGCGCGCCAGACGCCGGCCTTCGGCAACCTGCCGGGCAGCGAGGGCGGCGAGTTCGTGTTCGAGCTGCCGGCCGAGCGCGAGGCCTTGTCGGCAGACACGCTGCAGCTCGATGTCGGTGCCAGTGCGCTGGCCCAGCGCATTGCCGCAGCCCAGCCGGCTGCCAGCGCGCCGGTGGTGGTGAAGAACCTCGACGGCAGCGACACGCGGCTGGCCGTGCCCGTGGCGGCCGCGCTGCCGGCGCGCGTGGCGGCCCAGCGCGACAACGACCGCGGCCTGGCCTTGTACCGCGAACGCCGCTACGACGACGCGGAGGCCGCCTTCACCGAGGCGCTGAAGCACCAGCCGCGTTTTGCGCTGGCCGCCAACAACCTGGGCTTCGTCTACTACAAGCGTGGCAAGCCGGTGGAGGCCGCGCGCTGGTTCGAGAAGGCCATCGAGATGGACGGCAGCCGCGCGCTGGCCTGGCTGAACCTGG
>Ga0307516_10004576_pt1 | contig 16986 bp, 10 predicted proteins | sample 19_EM_MG_FD_203310 | JGI IMG/M metagenome (GOLD analysis project Ga0307516, IMG submission 203310) | Populus trichocarpa ectomycorrhiza microbial communities from riparian zone in the Pacific Northwest, United States - 19_EM | ecosystem: Host-associated > Plants > Roots > Unclassified | place...
GGGGGGGTTGGGGTGTGGGGGTGGGGGGGGGGGGCCCCCGCCCCCGCCGCGGCGGCGGCCCCCCCCCGCCCCGTCCCCTTGCCGCCGTGGGAGGGTGCGCGGTCGTCTGGAAGAGGGTGCCGAACCAGGGGGCTGGAACCGATGTGACTTCTGGGCTGTGGATGGCGTACTCTAAAGACACAACGACGCGGGGTGGAGCAGCTCGGTAGCTCGCTGGGCTCATAACCCAGAGGTCGCAGGTTCAAATCCTGTCCCCGCTACTGAAGGCCGAGGGCCGGAATCCGAAAGGGTTCCGGCCCTCGGTGTGTTGCGACAAGTGTGTTGTGGCAGGTGGGTTGTGGCAGATGTGTGTGCGGATTGAAAAGGCGGAGGGGTTACGAGGGGTGACCGAGTGGGCGCCCTCCGCATAGCAACTGACGCACCGTCAATATCTGTGTGTTTGCTGGGTGGGGGCAACTCGCCCGGTTTTCGCCGGTCATGGGGCCTTGGTCTGGCGGAGATTCGTTAATGATCAAGAGGAACGGCTTGGAATCGGGGGCCTGGGTCTATTAACGTTCGATAACGCAGCGCGGTCGTCCCAGCCGTCACAAGAGTCGGCTCCGTGCGCATGCGCCGAATTCCGCAAGGGAACCGGGGAACCACCACCTTGGGGTGAATCGCGCGAGTACCACCGTGAACTCACGGGCGGTATACGCGCGTAGGAGACCTTCCTGCTCCGAACCCGTCAGCTAACCCGGTAGGCGAGAAGGAAGGAAAGGAGTACGCCCACGTGGCGTCCAACCGGCCTGCCCCAGAAGCCCCGTTCATGCCGAGCCAGAGCGACATCGAGACCTTCGGCTACGGCGAGTACCGCACCGACGAGGGCCCCTGGACGGAGTGGAACCCCACTGAGGAGTCCCTTCGTCCGATACGTGGTCGGCACCGTGTCGCCAAGCAGCGCGGCGGACTCGCCCGCAGCTCCACCGTCCTGGGCGTCGGCGTCATAGCCGCCGTCGGCGCGGGCGGCATCGCCAGCGCCAACACCGGCAAGCCGCCGGTGTCCATCTCCATTCCCGATCTTCCCTCTGTGGGTTCCCTCCTTACGGAGGACGACACCCCCGAGGGTTCAGCGACCGCGCTCAGCAACGTCGGTGTGACCTCCGAGGAGACCGCGCAGGGTACTTCGGACGCCGGGGAGGTGCTGCGGGCCCGGATCATCGCCCAGGCCGAGCGGCAGCAGGACCAGGCCGAGAGCAAGGTCGTCGCCGAGGCCGCGGCCGCCGCCGAGAAGCAGGCCGCCGACGCGGTCGCCAAGGCGGAGAAGGAAGCCAAGGCCAAGGCCGCCGCCGCGAAGGAGAAGGCGAAGGAGGAGGCCGAGGAGAAGGCCGAGGCCGAGCGCCTCGCCGAGCTGGCCAAGCAGTACACGCTGCCGACCTCCTCGTACACCATCACCTCCACCTTCGGTCAGGCCGGCGCCCTGTGGTCGTCCGGCTACCACACCGGCCTCGACTTCGCAGCGCCCACCGGCACACTCATCAAGGCCGTCCACAGCGGCACCATCACAGAGGCGGGCTGGGCCGGATCGTACGGCTACCGCACGATCCTCACCCTGGACGACGGGACCCAGCTGTGGTTCTGCCACCAGTCCTCGATCAGCGTCAGCGCCGGCCAGAAGGTCAGCACGGGTGACGTCATCGGCCGCGTGGGCGCCACCGGCAACGTGACCGGAGCCCACCTCCACCTGGAGGTCCACCCGGGCGGTGCGGACACCGGCATCGACCCGATGGCCTGGCTGCGGGGCAAGGGGCTCAACCCCTGACGGTCGGCCCGAGGGGTAGGTCGTATGTCTGCGTGGATGTCGTGAGCGCCTCAGGCTTGGTGGAATGAGGCGCTCCGTCACGTGTGTTCTCACGACACCCAGATCGCCACGGTCGCCCTGGCCTGGCTCGCCGCCCAGCCGACGGTGGTGGCCCCGATCGCGTCCGCGCGCACGGTGGAACAACTCCCGGCGCTGGTGGGCGTGGGCGACCTGGTCCTGACGGAAGCCGAGGTCGCGCGGTTGACGGACGCCTCGGTCTGAGGCCTCAGAAGGCGACAGCAACACCTCGGGCCCGCTGGGGCCCGCCCCGACTTGGGGTCGGCGGGCCCGTCGGCCCCAACGGTGGTGGCTTGGGCTCAGCGGCCCCGACGGTGGTGGCTTGGGCTCAGTGGTGATGACTGATGGGGAGGCGGTGCCGTCGGCTCCGGGCCTGGCCGGTCGGCTACGACCGATACGGGTTGTATGCCGGATACGGCACCGCCGTCTGCCCGACGTAGCCCGGATACGCCGACGCCGCCGGATACCCGTACACCCCGTACACCGGCCAGGGCGGCGCGGCCACCGCCACCGGCGGGGCCGTCGCCCGCGCCGCGTGGTCCAGCGCGGGACGGGCCACGTCCCGCCGCCGCCACAACTCCTGCAGCAGCTCCTGCTCCCGTACGACGAAGTCGGCCCCCGCCCGCCCGCGGCGCCCCCGGTGCCGTAGGAACGCCAGGGAGGTCGCGTACGCCTCGTACTGGGCCACCGCCCGCGCCGCGGGGCGACCCCCGCGCCGTTGGGCGTACTCGCGGGCCATTCGCCGTGCCCGCATCGACCCGAGCGCGTACGGCTCGGCCGGTGTCAGCCATCCCGCCACCGTGTAGGCGGGCAGTTCCTCCCGTACGGTCCTCAGCTCGCGCTGCCGGGTCCAGATGACCAGCCAGGTCAGCAGGCCGAACGTGGGGACCATGAACGCCGCGTACACGGCGATGAACCCGTACTCGCCGAACGTCGACGAGCCGTTCCAGATCGCGTGCATGCCCATGGCGAGCAGCAGCCCGGACAGCGGCAGCAGCACCCGTCGCACGTGCCGGCGTTCCTCCGACAGCGCGGAGATGCCGAAGCCGATGCCGGTGAGGACGGTGAACAGCGGGTGCGCGAACGGCGACATGATGACCCGCACGAAGAAGGTCGCCGCGGTGACGGAGGCGATACCGCGGTCGCCGGTGAGCTGGTCGGTACCGAACGCCGTGCCGAGGTAGAGGATGTTCTCGGTGAAGGCGAACCCGGTGGCGGTGACCCCGGCTATCACCACCCCGTCGACGATCCCGGTGAAGTCCCGGCGCCGGAAGACGAAGACCAGCAGGACGGCGGCGGCCTTGGCCGACTCCTCCACGATCGGCGCTATCACCGTCGCCCCGAGGGTGTCCGCGCTGGAGGGGTCCGCGGTGGCCGTGGCTATCCATCTGGTCGCGAAGCTGTTGGCGACGATCGCTATCAGCGCCGCCGCGCAGGCGCCCCACGCGAACGCGAACAGCAGGTTGCGCCAGGGGCCCGGCTCGACCCTGTCGAGCCACCGGAAGGCGGCTATGAGCAGCGGCACGGGCAGGACGGCGAGCCCGAGCCCGACCAGGAATCCCTCCGTGCCGGTCTGTTCGCGGACCAGGGCGAGGATGACCAGCCCGGAGAGCGTGAGCAGCATGCTCAGCGCGCCGTACCGCACCCACTTCCGCTGCCACCAGTGAGCGTGGCGCAGGGCGCCGCCGCCGGGAGCACCGGGGTGCGGCGGATACGGGGGGAAGGCGGCCACGGCATTGACCCTAACGATGCTTTTGCGGGGGGCTTCACGAGTGCTCTACGCGGCGGAAGAGCAGGTCGTTCACGACATGTCCTTTCTCCAGTCCCTGGCCCTCGAAACGAGTCAGCGGCCGGAACCCGGGACGCGGCGCGAAACCGCCGTCGGCCTGTGTGTTCTCGAAGGCGGGGTGCGCGTCGAGCACCTCCAGCATCCGTTCCGCGTACGGTTCCCAGTCCGTCGCGCAGTGCACGACCGCCGTCGGCCGGAGCCGGGCGGCGGCGAGGGTGAGGAACTCCGGCTGGATCAGGCGTCGTTTGTGGTGCCGCTTCTTGGGCCAGGGATCCGGGAAGTAGACGCGCAGGCCGCCGAGGGAGTCGGGGGTGAGCATCTCGCGCAGCAGGATGATCGCGTCCCCGTTGCCGACGCGGACGTTGGACAGCCCGTTGTGGTCCGCGAGATTGAGCAGGTTCCCCTGCCCCGGGGTGTGTACGTCCACGGCGAGGATGTTGGTGTCCGGGTCGGCGGCGGCCATCCTCGCGGTGGCCTCGCCCATCCCGAAGCCGATCTCCAGCACGACCGGACGGTCGTTCCCGAAGAGCTCGGCGAGGTCGATCACCCGCTGCCCGTCGATGTCGAGGCCCCACTTCGGCCACAGCCTTTCCAGCGCGTCCGCCTGCCCCGCCGTCACCCGGCTGCGGCGCGGCTGAAAACTCCGGATCCGCCGCTCGAAGTGTGACCCGGCGGGGTCGGCCTGCGGCCCGTCCGGGAACCGCGGTTCTCCCTTGGCCCGGGTGTGGCGGCGGGACACACCGGGGGTGTCGGGGGTGTGCGGGGTTTCGGGAGCGTTGAGAGAGTCAGACACAGTGCGTCGATTTTACGGCGGCCGGGCCGATGCCGTCTGCGGTCGATGGCGTCGGTCGAGGCGTCGGCTGGTGGGGCCGGCCGATGACGTCAGCTGGTGGGGTCGGTGGGGTCGGTGGGGCCGACGCGGGTGGGGGTGCGGGTGCGTGCCCAGTGCTCCGGGCGGTGTGGTGCAGGGCAGCGCGTGTGGTGCGGGGCCGTGGGGTGGAGGGCGGTGGGGTGGAGGGCGGTGGGGTGTGGAGCGCGAGGAGCGGGCCGCCCATGACCTCCGTCCGGTCAAGGGCCTCCGTCCGGTCAAGGGCCTCCGTCCGGTCAACGACCTCCGTCCGGTCATCGAGGTCAGCCTGCTCATCGACCTCGGTCCGTATCGACGTCGGTCCCTCACCGACTGTCCGCTCACCGCTTCCTCACCCCGCCCCCAACACCGCCAGCGCCCTGCGGGCCACCTCCCGCCCGATCGGCAGTGAGGCCGTCGCCGCGGGGGACGGCGCGTTCAGTACGTGGACCGTCCGCGCTCCCTCCCGGATCAGGAAGTCGTCCACCAGCGTCCCGTCGCGCAGCACCGCCTGGGCTCGCACCCCGGCCGCCGCCGGCGTCAGATCCCCCTCCTCGACAGCGGGCAGCAGCCTCCGCACGGCCCCGGTGAACGCCCCCTTGGACACCGACCGCCGCAGCTCGCCTGTCCCGTACCGCCAGTGCCGCCGCGCTATCCGCCAGGAGCCGGGCCAGCGCAGCGTCGTCCCCAGTTCCCGTGGCCGCACCACAGACCAGTCGTAGCCCTCTCTGGCCAGCGCCGGCACCGCGTTGGGGCCGATGTGCACGCTTCCGTCGATTCCGCGGGTGAGATGCACCCCGAGGAACGGAAACGCCGGATCCGGCACCGGATACACCAGCCCTCGCACCAGCTCCGGCCGGGTCAGCGTGTAGTACTCGCCGCGGAACGGCACGATGCGCATCCCCGGCTCGTCCCCGGTCATCCGCGCGATCTCGTCGCAGTACAGCCCGGCGCAGTTCACGAGCACCCGCCCGCGCACGACGTCCCCGTCCGCGGTCCGCACGGCCACGCCGAGCTCCGGACGCCGGTCCACCCGTACGACACGCGCCCCGTAGCGGATCTCCGCGCCCGATGCCTCGGCGAGCTGCCGGGCGACCGCGGCGAAGTCGCACACCCCGGTCGTCCCGACGTGTATGGCGGCGAGCCCGCGGACCTCCGGTTCGTACTCGGCGATCTGGGCCGCGCCCAGTTCGCGCACCGAAAGGCCGTTCTCCCGGCCGCGCTGTACGAGCGCGTGCAGGCGGGGGAGCTCGGCCCGCTCGGTGGCGACGATCAGCTTGCCGGTGACGGCGTGCGGGATGTCGTACTCCGCGCAGAACTTGATCATCTCGGCGGCGCCCCTGACCGCGTACCGCGCCTTGAGGGAGCCGGGGCGGTAGTAGATCCCGCTGTGGATCACCCCGCTGTTGCGCCCGGTCTGGTGCCGGGCGGGCCCGGGTTCCTTCTCCAGCACCGTCACCCGAGTGCCCGGCGCGGAACGCGTGATCGCGTACGCCGTCGACAGGCCGACGATCCCGCCGCCGATCACCAGCACGTCGCAGTCGTACGCGATCTCCCGCACCTGCCTCGACACCCGCACCACCTCCCGGCTTCGATAGTGCACTGCGCCACTGACAATGCCTTCAAACCCGGGAGTCCGCAGCACCGGCAAGGGAGCGCGGGGCTGTGGCAAGACCGGACCGGCACGGCAGAGCGCAGGCGTCCGGTGCTCCGAGCTGAGCGCCTACGCCGGAGTCATGAGCAGCGGCCGTGCCCGCTCCCGCAGTTCCACCACCCGAGGCTCGTCCCCGTACGGCTCGAGCCGATGGAGAAGATCCTTCACGTACTCGGTGGTGCGCGCCGAGGAGATGCGCCCCGCGACCTCCACCGCCCGCACGCCCTGCTCGCATGCGGCGTCGAGATTGCCGGACTCCAGCTCCGCGACCGCCGAGACGACGAGACGTAGCCCGTGCGAGCGCACGAATTCCTCCGTCGGCTTGGACAGTGCCTGCTCCGTGAACCGGCGCACCTGACGTGGTGCCTTCAGGTCGCGGTAGCACTCGGCGGCGTCCGCGGCGAACCGGTCGTACGAGTAGAAGCCGAGCCAGGACGGGTCGTTGTCGCCCTCGCGGGACCGCTCCAGCCAGCCCTCCGCCGCCTTCAGGGCCGCGCCGGCCGCGTGGGCGTCCCCCCCGCGCGCGTGGGCACGTGCCTCGACGAGGCGGAAGAAGCTCATGGTGCGGGCGGTGGCCAGCCCCCGGTTGCGTTCCAGCGCGGCCTGCGCGAGGTCGACGCCCTCGTCGCCGAAGCCCCGGTAGGTCGCCTGGAGGGACATGGAGGCCAGGACGTAGCCCCCGAGCGGGACGTCGGCCGCCGCGCGCGCGAGGCGCAGTGCCTGGATGTAGTACCGCTGCGCGGCCTCCTGCTGGCCCGTGTCGAAGGCCATCCATCCGGCGAGGCGCGTGAGTTCGGCACTCGCGCCGAACAGCGCCCGGCCCACCTCGTCGGAGTACGCGCCGAGCAGCAGCGGAGCCGCCTCCACCCGCAGGCACTCCGGCACCATCGACGAACGCCAGTCGCCGCCTCCGTACTTGGAGTCCCAGCGCCTGGCGTCCTCGGCGGCCTCCCGAAGTTTCTGCACATCGCTGTGGCCGACTTTGAGCGGTGCCCCGGAGGCCTCGGCGGAGTTCACCTCGCGCGCGACCGAGCTGTCGGCCGGGGTTATCAGCCAGCGTGAGGCAGGCGTCGCGTATGCGCTTACCGCGAACGATCCGGCCAGCGACTGCCAGATGCCGCCGGAGCCGGCCCGGCGCCCGGCCAGGTCGAGGCGGTACAGCTCCGTCGCCGACCGCACCGCCTGTCCCACGTCTCTGGGGAAGGCGAGGCCCACTTCGGGCGCGGGATCCGCGTCCGCCAGGCCGATCTCGTGGAGCGGCACCGGGCGGCCGAGCTTCTGCCCTATCGCGGCGGCGATGAGATGCGGCGCGGCGCCCTGCGGCACCATGCCCTTCGACACCCAGCGCGCCACCGACGTCTTGTCGTAGCGAAGAGTCAACCCGCGTTGAGCGCCAAGATCGTTGACGCGCCGCGCGAGTCCTGCGTTGCTGATTCCCGCGAGGGCGAGAACGGCGCCGAGTTTTTCGTTCGGCCCGCGTTGCTCCCTGGACATTGCGCCACCCCTCGACACAGACGGCTGCCGCGATGGCATAACCACGCGGCATTCGTAAACCCAGCGTAGTTCGCCGCATCCCAAGCGTTAAGGGGCATTGTTCCGGTTGGCGGGATTGTGGTCCGTACTGAAGTGCGGTTCAGCGACAGACGGTTGCCACGTGCTCCCGCTGTGTGGCCGTGCGCCCGTCCGTGCGCTCTTCTCCGGCCATCGGGAGAACGGTTCCATGGGCCCTGCGTGGGTCGGCCCGCTGTACTGGATCCAGTGGGCTGGGGGACACCGCCGCCTACATCCCCGCGGGCGGCGGACCGGCCCGGGGGGCGAGCTCCGTCTCCCGGGCTGTGCGCTCGCCGGACGGCGGGCGAGGCGTGTACGGAGCGTACTCACGTCTGTTCCGTTGTCGCCGATTTGGCCGAAAATCGATCCCGGCCTTCCGGGGTCATCAGCCCTCCCACCACGGTAGTTGAGGGCGCGTTGGGAGTTTTTGGGGAGTGTTTCGGGGGCGCATTCGCGTCGCGGTCACCGTATCAACGCTCCTCGCCCGTACCCGATCTCCTTGCCTCGCGCGGCAGTTCGACGCGGTGCGAGGGCGGGCCAGACCCGAGGCGACGGTATCCGCCGGGGCGCATTCCCCGGAGCGCGAGCGACACCGCCGTCCCTCCGTCGAGCCTCCTTCATGGCAGCATGGTGCCGAGTTCGTACGGTGCACTGGTTGTCCACAGCCTGTGGAGGCGGCGATGCGGTGGTTGGTGGGATGGAGCAGCACCGCCACGGTGGCCGCCGAGATCGGCTCCGCGGGCGCGGTGGGGCACGACGGCGAGACACTGCATCCGGTGGGCTCGCATCTTCTGTGGGGCGACCCCGATCCGCTGTGGGCGGTCGGCGACTGGCGCCCGGACGAGGTGCGGGTGCTGAAGGCCGACGACCGGACCCGGATCGCCGTCCTCGGCACCTGCGGCGCCTCCGACGAACAGCTGAGGGTCGGTCTGTTCGCCGCGCGCGGCGGGGCACTTCGGCACCTGACGGCCTGGCCGGGAAGCTACACGGCCGTCGTCCAGGTGGGTCGCCGCATCACCGTCTGCGGTGATCTGGCGGGCGCCCGCCCGGTGTTCCACACCCCCTGGGCCGGCGGCACCGCCTACGCGACGGCCGCGCTGCCCCTCGCCGACCTCATCGAGGCCAACCTCGACTACGGCCACCTCGCCGCGCTGCTCGCCGCCCCCGACGTCCCGGCCGCCCTGCACGACTCCACCCCTTACGACGGCGTACGGCGCATTCCGCCGGGGCACGCGCTGATCCTGCGCGCCGGGGCTCGCGAGGTCGCCGGGTACGAGCAGGTCGCCTCCCTCGCCGTGGCGGCGCCCTCCGCCGACCCGGACAGCGCGGTCGACGCCGTACGGGACGCCCTGGTCGACGCCGTCCGCGCGCGGCTGTCCGCTCCTCGCCATGTCCCGGGCGCCGACATAGACCCCGGCCCGGTCCCCGGCATGGGGCCCGCCGAACGGCGTGCCGCGCGCGGGATGCCGGTGCCGGGCATCGGAGCGGATCTGTCCGGCGGCCCCGCCTCGGGAACCCTCGCACTGCTCGCCGCCGGCCTGCCCGGCATGCCGGGGACCGTGCTGGGCCACGGCACGGGCGCGGGGGAGCGGCTGCTCGCGGTCACCTTCAACGATCTGGCCGTCGGCGGCCGGGAGGCCGAACTGGAGCGGGCGGGCACGCTCGCGGCCAACCCGCGTCTGCACCACGTGGTGGTGACCGGCGGCGAGGAGACCCTCCCGTACGCCGAACTGGACGGCCCGCTGACCGACGAACCGGCCGCCTCCCTGGTGACCGCCGCCCGCCACCGCGCGCGCCTCGCGGCCGGCAGCGCGGACCACTTCACCGGCTACGGCGCCCGCCAGGTCCTGGACGCCCACCCGGCCCGTCTCGCGGACCTCCTGATGGACCGCAAACGCCGTCACCTGGTCCGTCCCGTCGCCGCGCTCGCCAAGGCGGACGGCTCGGTCCTGGTCCCCGCGCGCGTGTACGGCGCGGCCCGCCGGCTCGCCCGTACGCCCTACCGCTCCGGTCTGGAGAGCCTCGCCGACCGCCTCATGCGCCGCCGTTTCGATGAACCCGGAGGTGCCGTGGGGGCGTCCCTGGCCGCGCTCACCTGGGCCAGACCGGGCCCCGCGGCGCGCTGGCTCACCGGTGAGGCGCTGGCTGAAGTATCGGTTCGCCTACAAGGGGCGACCCAGCGCTCCGGAATCGGCCCCGGTCAGCGACCTGGCGACTTCCGCGCGCGTGCGGCACTCACCCGAAGCGCGGCAGACCTGCGCATCCTCGAACAGGCGGCCGAAGTCCGCTTCCAGCGTCTGCACGCCCCGTTCCTCGACAACCAGGTCGTCCGCGCCTGTCGCGCCCTCCCGGAGGCTCTACGGGTCAAGCCGGGCGCCCGCGCGGCCATCCTCCGTACGGTCCTGGAGGGCGCCGGGGTCGCCGACCTTCCGCCCGGCTGGGGCGCCCCCTCCCACGCGCCCTCGGCCGCCGCCGCCCGCACCGGGCTCCGGGCGGCCGCGGACCCCCTGATGTCCCTCTTCGGCACACCTCTGCTCGCGCAGGCGGGCCTGGTCGAGGCCCGGGTGGTCCGCAAGGCGCTGCGCGCGGCGGCGGAGGGCGAGCCGCTGCCCCTGGACGGACTGGCGGACCTGGTGTCCCTGGAGCTGTGGCTCGGCCGGCTGATCGCCCGCCGGGGCACCTGCTGGACGGGAACGCCCGCACGCACGCGCGCGGTCCCGGCGGGCGTCACACCACGGCAGGGAGCGCTGGGGGCGGGGGCTTCGGGCGGGGCCGCGCTCGCCTAGGGGCCCGGCTCGGTGGGGGTTCGTACGCGGCCGGATCCACTGCCGGCTTGAGGGCGGCGGGCAGCCGGTGGCAGGCAGCCGCTTGCAGGCAGTCGGCGGCACGGCCCCCGCCGCTACGACTTCACGAGCAGGTGAACTTCGACTCCGCCCAGTCCGCGAGGGCCAGGTCGTCGAAGTGGCTGTGCGGCTCGACCACCAGCCGGACCGTCTCGCGCCGGGCGAGGTTCACATGGACGGGAACCGCGGGGTCACCGCCCTCGACCCTCCCGGACCGCCACAGTCTGACCCCGTCGGCGTAGACGGAGAAGTAGACCTCGCCGAGCCCGGCCGCCATGTCGTCGACGCCGACGAGGGCGTCGTAGGCGGTGCACTCACGGTTGAGGTCGACGGTGACGGAGGACTTCTTGTGCACGGTCACGCCGTGCCTGTACCGCTTCGCCGCGATCGACACGCCGTACCGCTGCCACACCCAGCTGCTCCCGCCGATCCGCATCTCGGGCTCGGTGCCGCCGCCGAAGACGTCGTACGACAGCTCGCTCCACTGGTACACGGCCGGCGGGGGAGGCGGTGGCGGTGGCGTGGGGGTGGGTGTCTGGGCCGGCTTCGGCGTCGGGGCGGGGGTCGGCGGGGGAGTCGGGGGCGAGGTGGGGGCGGACTTCGGTGTGGATGTGAGCGTGGGGGCGGAGGTGCTTTTCGGCGTCGGCGTCGGCGTAGGTGTGGGTGTGGGTGTGGGTGTGGGCGTGCGTGTCGGCGTGGGTGTGTGGGCCTGGGGTGCCGCCGCCACGTTCACCGCGGGCTTGGGATCGGGGTCCTGCTCCGGGGGCGTGGACGGGGCCTCGGCGGGCCCGGCGACCGGCGCGGACGCGGGCGGCTTGGCGTCCGGCTTCCTGGGCGGGTTGTCGCCGCCGGCCAGCGCGAGCGCCACCCCGACGGCGGCCACCGCCACCACACCGGCCGCGATACCGGCCTTCACCGGCGCGCCCAGTCCTTCGGCGGCGCCCGTACCACCACCCGCGCTCCCCGCGCCGGACGAGCCGCCGCCCGCCGCGCCGGACGCCCCCACGGCACCGGCCGCGCCCGCCCCGGCACCGCCGGCGATGAGCCCGACGGCCTTGGCGTACCCGGCGGCACCGAACCAGCCGATGACCGCGAGCGGTACGACGGCGGGGATACCGCCGGCGACCTCCTTGATCTGGCCCGCGGCCAGCCGGCACTTGACGCACTCCCCCAGGTGCTTGCGCAGCCCCCGTTCGGCGCGGGTGCGCAGGCCGCCGCGGGCGTAGGCGCCGAGCCGGTCGGCGTAGCGGGCGCACTCCTCGTCTCCGGCCAGGGCGGCGCTGACGTGGGCCTGGAGGTAGGCCTGCCTGAGGCCCTCGCGGGCCCGGCTGGCGAGCACCCGGGTGCCGTTGGCGTCCAGCCCGAAGAGCGTGGCGACCTCGTTCGGCGACTCGTCCTCGACCTCGGTGTGCCACAGCACGGCCTGCCAGCGCTCGGGCAGCGACCGGAAGGCCCGCATGGCCATGGACTGCTCGGCCTCGTGCATCGCCCGCACATCCGCGCCCAGGTCCACGCCCGCTCCGAAGGGTCCGGGGGACGAGGTGTCGTCGGACACCTCGGACGCGCGCGTGGACTGCGCGGCGAACACAGCGAAGTCGTCGACCAGCTGCTCCCGCTTCGCGGACTTCGTCCAGTTCGCGGCCACCCGGCGGACGGTGGTGAGCAGATAGGCGCGTACGGCGTGCTCGGGGCCCAAGCCGCCGCGCACCGCCTGGAGCATGCGGGCGAAGACCTCGGCGGTGAGGTCGTCCGCGGTGTGGCCGTCCCGGCAGCAGGTACGGGCGTATCGGCGCACCGCTCCCGCGTGGCGCCGATACAGCGCCTCGTAGGCGGTGTCGTCGCCCGAGCGCATCCGCTCGATCAGGTCGGCGTCGGACGGTGGCAACTCGCTGGGCGGCGGCAGGACACTGCCGTCCTCGCGCCGGTCGCGCTGGGCCGGAACGGTGCTCTCCACGGGCTCGCCGCCCTGCGCAGGGATGCCGGCCGCCACCGGCCCGTGCGGAACTCCGGCCCGTCCCCCCTGGCTCGGCACCTGCGGTGAGTCCGCGCCGTCGGCCTCCGCGTCGTCGTCACCGAGTGACCCGTCCCGCCCGTCAAAGCTCATCGCGGAAAGCCCCCGCCGCCAGCCCTACCAGTCCCGAACACCGGGTCAGAGTGCCATATTGGCTTTTGTTCAGGGCCCTGCCGTGCGGCCCTTCCACCCGTCCGTGGGGACTTCGGGTGGCGCGGCACCGGCCGTCACCCGGACTGGGCAGGCTCAATCGACGTTCCGTGGGCGGGAGTTGAGAAGAGAACCCGAAAAGCCATGGAATGTCCCCGGGGTGCGCACGGGGTGGGAGCGGTGCGGCGCCCACGCTCCACCGTCACCTTTTCGAGTCACGGCCGCGCGGCACAGGGCGACGTCCGGTGGCGGGTGCCGCCCCCACAATGGCTTCTTTCCGGCACCCGCCCCACAGGTGGACGTCTCCCGATCCCCAGCCGTCTAGCGGGCCGCTGGTCCCCAGCCGTCTAGCGGGCCGCTGGTACCCAGCCCTCAAGCCGACCGCTGGTCCCCAGCCCTCAAGCCGGCCGCGAACGCAGGCCCTCCAGCAGGATGTCCAGCAGCCGTGACGAGGCCGCCGCCTGCTGTGCCGCGTCCGGCAGCGAGGGTGCCGCCGTCGCGATGACCAGCAGGACGTCCGCCACCGACACGTCGGCCCGCAACTCGCCCGCCGCGCGCGCCCGCTCCACGAGCCGGCCAACGACCTCGAGCAGCGCCGTCGCGCCCGCGTCGTCCGCGGGGAGCACCGGAGCCTCGTCCGCCACCAGCCGCAGTTCCCCGGAACCCGGCTGGGTCCGCTGCTGCGGCACCCGCGCCGGGTCGAACCCGGTGCCCTCGTCCGCCACGCCGACCCGCAGCACCTGCGGCGGCAGCAGCCGCCCGGCGCCCGAGGCCACCGACGTCCGCAGGAAGCGCGCGAGCGCCGACCACGGCTCGTCCTCCTGGCCGAGCGCCGTCCGTGCCTGGTCGGTCAGCCGGGCGGTCTCCTCCTCGGCTATCCGTCGCACCAGGACGTCCTTGCTCGGGAAGCGCCGGTACACCGTGCCGACGCCGACCCGCGCGCGCCGCGCCACGTCCTCCATCGGCGCGCCGTAGCCCACCTCGCCGAAGACCTCGCGCGCCGCACGCAGTACGTGCTCCAGATTGCGCTGTGCGTCCACGCGCAGCGGTGTGGTCCGCGAACTGTCCCCGCGTCCGTTGTTGCCCGCCGCCGCGCTGATCGCTGAGCCGATCCCACCGCCCATCGACCCGCCACCCGGTGCGATGGCGGACGCGGACGACCAATGAGAGTCCTGAACATGCATAAGTGATCCCCCGGTAATGACGTCTCCCCCCGGAGACTCTCCCCGTCATTTGAAAGCCGGAGCGAACGGAACAGGCCCGCTTCCCAGGCCCGCCGGTCGCGGACCCGAAGGCGCATCCCCTACACCCCGTCGACACACGAACATAGTTGAGCGGGGGTCAATTCAGAAGGGGCTCGCTCCGCACGGAGCGCCCCCCGATCGGAGTACGGGTCGTATACGTCCCTATTGCACCCTCGTCAACCACCCGGCGCACACCCGCTGACCTGCGAGATTTCCGGCACTCCGGTGATTCGGCCAACCCGGAGCGCCGATGGCTCACGGTCACACAAATTGTCGAGGCTGTGGACAAACGCAAGCGACCGGTGCGTCATGGGATGGTGAAGGAACGTGCGCGCATTCTCGTTGTCGGCGGTGGCTACGTCGGGATGTACACGGCCCTGCGTCTCCAGCGGAAGCTGAAACGGGAACTCCAGCGGAGCGAGGCCGAGATCACCGTTGTCACGCCCGACCCGTACATGACCTATCAACCGTTCCTCCCCGAAGCGGCCGCCGGATCCATTTCCCCGCGCCATGTCGTGGTACCGCTGCGCCGCGTCCTGGACCGCTGCCGGGTCGTCGTCGGCGAGGTCGCCTCCATCGACCACGCCAAGCGCACCGCCGACCTCACCACACTCGCCACCAAGGAGGAGGGCACCGGCGCCCAGCAGCTGTCGTACGACGAACTCGTCCTCGCCCCCGGCTCGATCGCGCGCACCCTGCCCGTCCCCGGTCTCGCCGAGCACGCCATCGGCTTCAAGACCGTCGAGGAGGCCATCGGCCTGCGCAACCACGTCATCGAGCAGATGGACATCGCCTCCTCCACCCGCGACCCCGCCGTCCGCGACGCGGCCCTCACCTTCGTCTTCGTCGGCGGTGGCTACGCCGGCGTCGAGGCACTCGGCGAGCTGGAGGACATGGCCCGCTACACCGCGCGCTACTACCACAACATCCAGCCCGAGGACATGAAGTGGATCCTCGTCGAGGCCTCGGACCGCATCCTGCCCGAGGTCGGCGAGGAGATGGGCCGCTACACCGTCACCGAACTGCGCCGCCGCAACATCGACATACGCCTGGACACCCGCCTGGAGTCCTGCGCCGACCGCGTCGCCGTCCTCAGCGACGGCGCCCGCTTCCCGACCCGTACGGTCGTCTGGACGGCCGGCGTGAAACCCCACCCGCTCCTCGCCGCCACCGACCTGCCCCTGAACGAACGCGGGCGGCTGAAATGCACCGCCCAGCTGACGATCGAGGGCACCACGCACGCGTGGGCGGCCGGAGACGCGGCGGCCGTCCCCGACGTCACCGCCGCGGAACCCGGCAAGGAGACCGCCCCCAACGCCCAGCACGCGGTGCGCCAGGCGAAGACCCTCGGCGACAACATCGCGCACTCCCTGCGCGGCGAGCCCCTGGAGACGTACTCCCACAAGTACGTCGGCTCGGTGGCCTCCCTCGGACTTCACAAAGGCGTCGCACACGTCTACGGACGCAAGGTGAAGGGCTACCCCGCCTGGTTCATGCACCGCGTCTACCACCTCAGCAGGGTGCCCACCTTCAACCGCAAGGCCCGTGTCCTGGCCGAATGGACCCTGTCCGGGCTCTTCAAGAGGGAGATCGTCTCCCTGGGATCACTCGAACATCCCCGAGCGGAGTTCGAACTCGCGGCCGGTGGAAAGCCTCCTCACAACCCCCAGGACAACCCGAAGGGGTCGTCCTGACCGGACCGAGGAACTCCGACCACCTGGTAGGCGTCTGACGGATGTCGGCCCGGTGGGCCGCCCTGCCAGACTGGTCCCACCCCCTCGACGGACCGACCCCGCCCTTCGACCCCACGAGGCTTTCTCCAGTGCTGCAATCCCGGGATGCCGCCCCCCTGACCCCCGACGAGGTCCGGAGCCGGCCGAAGACGCCGCAGACGACGACACGAGGCACGGATTCGTGAACTTCACGCGCTGGAGCGCCCGCCTCCCCGGAACGCAGCGCCGCGCCGCAGCGGGGACCGACCACCCGGTCACCCCGGACCGGAGGGAGGACGCCGCGAGCTCCTCCGTCCCAGCGGCCCGTGCCGAACAACTCACCGACGCCGCCCCACCGGTGCCCGCCGTCGACGAACTGCCGGTGCGCGAGGTCCTCGACCGCGTCCCCGCCCTCGTCGCCCTCGTCCACGGCCCCGACCACCGCCTCGCCTACGTCAACGACGCCTATGTGACGGCCTTCGGCACCCGTGCGACCGGCGCCCCGGCCCGCGAGGCCGTCCCGGAACTCCACGAACTCGGTCTGCTCCCGCTCCTGGACCAGGTCCTGCGCAGCGGCAAGCCCCGCACCGTCAAGTCCCGCAAGGCCCCCGACGGCCGCTCCTACACCTTCACCTGCACCCCGGTCGCGCCGGGCGACGGCGGAAGCGGTGGCGGTGGCGTGCTCGTCTTCGCCACCGACGTCACCGACCACGCCGAGGCCGCCGAACGCCTCAGAGCCAGCGAACGGGAGCAACGGGAAACCGCGGTCACCCTCCAGCGCTCCCTGCTCCCCCAGGAACTGGAACAGCCCGACGACCTGCGCGTCGCGGCCACCTACCAGCCGGGCGGCACCGAGGCCGCCGTCGGCGGCGACTGGTACGACGTGATCACCCTGGGCGGCGGCCGCACCGCCCTCGTGATCGGCGACGTGATGGGCCGAGGAGTCCGCGCGGCCGCGGTCATGGGCCAACTCCGCACGGCGGTACGGGCGTACGCCCGCCTGGACCTCCCCCCGCACGAGATCCTCCAGCTCCTGGACGGCCTCGCCGCGGAGATCGACGCCAACCAGATCGCCACCTGCGTCTACGCCATCCACGACCCGAACGAGGGCCGGCTGGTGTACGCCTCGGCGGGCCACCTGCCCATCCTGGTCCGCGACGAGAGCGGCGCGGTCCTGCGCGCCGACGAGCCCACCGGCCCACCACTCGGCACGGGCGGCTGGATGCACGCCTCGGGCGCGATCCCGCTCGGCCCCGGCTCCACGGCGGTCCTGTACACGGACGGTCTTGTGGAACGCCGCAACGAGGACCTGGACGAGGGCATCGCCTCG
>Ga0307516_10004577_pt1 | contig 16984 bp, 9 predicted proteins | sample 19_EM_MG_FD_203310 | JGI IMG/M metagenome (GOLD analysis project Ga0307516, IMG submission 203310) | Populus trichocarpa ectomycorrhiza microbial communities from riparian zone in the Pacific Northwest, United States - 19_EM | ecosystem: Host-associated > Plants > Roots > Unclassified | place...
TTTAAAAAAAAAACTAATCAATCAATCAATATACAATAATAAAACAAAGAAATCTATGATTATCTATGACACATAGATTAACTATGTGTTAATATATTTAAATTCTAATCAATAAAATTATGTATTATTTAAATCTTTATTATTTCTCAAGGAAGTCCTTTCATAATAAAATTATAATTAAAATCAAGTGATACAATATTATTTCTTTAAATAATTTAGAGTAATTAAGAATTTAAATATGATATACATTAAGAAAACACTATATATATTATATATATTTTAAATTTATTAGTTTTTTTTTATTTTAGTTTCAAGATAAAAAAAAATAAAAATTCAATTTCAATCAATAAATAAATTAAAATTAATAACATGTTGTGCGAAAAAAATGCTATTAAAAATTATACAAAATTTCAGTTAAACATTTTTCATGAGAATGAGATTTATTACCATTCTTGTCTAAATACAATAGGAAAAATACAAACAAATATAAATATGATTACTATAATTAACCACACAAATGAAATTGAAATAATATAGTAAAGTTACTAAATAATTGATTATATTGGAGGTTTATATACTATTACGGAATAACAGTTAGATTTATATATTGACTGAATGGTGGAGCAAGTACGTGAAAGAAATTTCAAAGAATCAATTCAACCCAATAGCTTAAGCTATTAGGTGAGATCCCAAGATATGATTTATATTATTCTCCAACACACCCCCTCAAGTAAAAGCTATTTGGACTTGAAACTCACACAAACTCACACTACCTTGTGCTTAATTTTTATCACATAAATAGAGATGGTGACATTCGAACTCGTGACCGTTTGGTCATCAAGGCTCTGATACCATTTTCAAGAACCAATTCAACCCAATAGCTTAAGCTGTTAGGTGAAATCTCAAGATATGATTTATATTATTCTCCAACAAGATAAACAACTCGACGAAGGTGAGAGCACAAAATAATTTTTTTAAAAAAAACAAAATTTAAAATGTTTTATTTTATTAGCTCATATTAAAAAAGTGTGTAATAAATAATTAACCAAAAACCTATATTGTTTTTTATAGATTAATAATTTTAGATGAATGTATGTTATTCTCAAAAACTATAATAACACTAAACATAGTAAGCTTATGTAGCATTTCTATATAAACTCCTATGCATTACTTTCCCTAACTAAAAAAAAAACATGTATTATTAAAGATGGAATATAACTAATAATTTTATTGACAATTATACTAATCTTATAATTTTGAATTAATTTTAAAAATGCTTGACTTACTAAAATGCAAATCTAATTATTTATCTGAAAAAAACAATGTCTAAATTTATACCAATATTTTTTTAAAATTCTTATAAATAATAGTTTTAGTGTTTTAGGCTCCACGTATTATTTGTAGCCCATAATCCAAATACTTATTGTCACACCTTGGTGAACGTCAGGGACTAAAAATATATCATGGATAATTAAGAGTCGCCACCTAGTAATTAGAGGAAACTATGGATTCTAAAATGTGCACTGGTTCCAGAGATTCAGGTATAGAGTTAGTTATGTTCAAGGAAAGAACATGTCATCTTTACAGCATCCTTTCTTACGAAAGGTTACCTTTATTATGTGTTTTCGTTTAAATTTATCTTTTTCATTGTTCTTGATTATTCTCATTGTTTTTAGTTTATTTTCAATTTATTTCTAAAAAAAAATGATGTTGGTCTTTACACACGTCAGAAAAGAACACTAGTCCCTAAAAATAGGAGACACGTCAAAGATGTTGACGTTAGGTCCTAAAATGAAAATTTCATTGAAATTGCTAAAAATAAGCGTAACTCGTATTTGAATTTCAAATCTGGGCATCGGTTCCTTTAAAAGGCAACATGTCAAAAGAATTGATGCTTATCCCTAAATATGGAGATTTCAACGAGGTTGTTAAAAGAATGGGTGTTGGACCCATACAGACGATAAGAATTGAGCTTTAGACCTCGAGAGTGGCAAAAATAGGCTTTGCCCCCTTTTTTATTTATTATATTTTTTATGAGAAATTTATTGCTAAAAATATTTACAACTTATACAAAACATAAATCAAGTGTACAAATACATGAAATTAAATACATAAATCACATAAGTATTTATTTGAGGTTTGAAATTGACCTTCATGGTTAAAAAAACACCAGAAATCACTGGAAAACACCACTAGGACACATGACGTGTTTACGACTCACATGTTGGTTAGTTGATCATTTAGAAGGAGTATGTACGATTCACTCGCCACTTATAACCTACATAATAAAGTGATTTGGCAAAAGACATAATTCATCCTTTTTTGTTTACCTTTTGGAGAGAAAGCTTGATTATTAATCCAGTAAACACAAATTGAAAAGAAAAAACTGAAATCCACAATTTCCCTTCTACTTCCTAGCTGTCAATTTGAGTATAAGAGGACGACCAAAGGTGGCTCTTATAGTGGTTAAGGGAAACCATATCGAGTCAATCAAGGGCTTGCTTTTGTGAGAATATGTCTATCAGTTTTTTTTTTTTTTTGTGATGTGTCTTCACGGGAGTCATTACTACCATGGGTCATTGGTGATGGCTATTATGGTGGGGAAGTGGAAAAGCTAGAGAAGTTGGTGGTCACTGTTGAGTTGTGGTTATATGGAAAAGAGGGGCTGCTGGTGATGAGGAGGAGGGCTGACCAATGGTAGTTGTTGATGAGTATTTAGTCACGGGTGTTGTTAAAATATAACTTATATATTAGATAGTTAAAGAGAATGTTATCCCACATTGAAAAAGTAAGAGGTTTTGTTGTAACTTATAATGTGATGGACACCAAATCAATAGATTTGGATGTTGGAGGGAAGACCAAAATTGAGATATATATGATGGAACTTACACATGGGCACTTGGCACTTGACATTATGTAACATAAATGATTTTTATTATTATTTTTGGAATTAATTAATTTAAGTTAATTAATTAAAATTTTGAAATTAATTAATCTAATAATTATGCATGACACCTCTTGCCAAATTGTTCAAATAATTTGAATGAAGAGTTGTATTTTAAACTCTACAGACATATTGGTTTGAAGAAGTGTGCCTCTAAACTTTATAAATACATTGGTCTGAAATGATGTTATTTTATTTATAAATGCCAGTTTGATATTGATAGAAATTAATTAGAAACAATCTTATTCTCTCTCTAATTTTTCTTTATAAACTCTCTATTTATATTTATCTGAAACAAAACAGAACTTCTTAATAAACTTATAAAATTTGTTGTCTATAAGTTTAAGGCTTTGCTGTATCCTGAAGGTATATTGCTTTAATCTTGCAACAAATATAGTGGGGGGTAATTAATACCTTAAAGATAGTGATCTTCATGCCTCAAAGACTATTTGTTATACCCACTGACATTATAATGGACTACTACTTTTGGTGTTTTGGAAGAGGTGGCGTTGCTGCTGGCCAAGAGGAAAAAAAGGTTGTGTTGATTCAACCTTCGTTGATGGATGGTGCAGGGTTGTTACGGGTGGAATCCGAGATAGTGGCTCTTGGATCAGATCATAAGGAGATTAAAAGGGTGGGATTGGAGTTTTTTTTTTATGGAAAAGATGTCTGGATTTTTATGGGAAATCTTGAATTGAGATGGAAAAGGCTAGGTTGTGGTTATGGTTTTTTTTAGACTCTCTATTCTTGGTTTCCTGTCCTAAGAGGCTCCATGTTTTTTGGAACCAAAGGCTGGTTTGTTGAATCCATACTAGTGACTAAGTTGCGTGAACAATAGAATATGAATTATAATTCATGTTCCACTATTCACATGTAGCATGAAAGTAGGAGAGAGGAAGAAGAAGAGAGGGGGAGGCTACTTGGCGTGGAAAGAGTGGCTGGTTGGTCTTGCTGTCGACTGGTGGTGGAGATGCTTGTCGCATGTCAAAAAATCCACGCGGCATCGGCTGACGATTCTTTTCGTTATTATGTGTTTGCTTGATTGGTTCGTTGGAGTTGCCACCTAGTATTTAATTGAAGGCTACTAGGAAACCCGGGTGCTGGTCTTGTCAGAGATTCACGGGTAAGGGACTGGTTGTGATTAGGGAAGGTATTAGCACCCCTAACGCACCCTACCTGAGGCAAGCTGCTTCGTGGACTTGATGTGTTAAAGAAGTTTTAAAAATTATGTTCTTTCATCGAATTTTAGAAATACAACTTACGTGTAAGTTCATAATTCTTTATCCGTGAGCAAATCAAAATATTAAATTCTTCTTTATTCTTGCAATTTTATCATATAAAAAAAAAACATTCATAAACAAAATACAAATCACACATTTCCTTTTCACTATACTTTTCTTTTCTTTTCTTTCTTTTCTTTTTTTTTTTTTGTTACATCAACACTACAAATTATAAAAAGTCAACTAAACAAAAAATACATTAAACAATTTTTACAATTACAAAAATTAGCCCCAAAACAATCTGAAATTACAGGGATAGCCCTCTACAAGCCGGAACAGTGTCAAGGAAGTTTTCTGGGCGCGGGAACAGTGGCGGCGCGTTGTTCCACGCGCCACCGCCACTGGCGGCACGTGGGTTCACGCGCCGCCGCGAAAAAAACCAGACAGCAGGGGAGATCCGAAACGTCTTCTTCCCTTCTTCCTCGCCGGCGGTGACCTGCACTAACAGCAAAATCCCAACAACCAGTTGATTTTAATTTTTCTTTCCTTTGTTTTTCGGATCTGCTTTAGTTTTCCTTCTTAGATCAGTCCCGTTTCTCTGCCTTCTCCCTTCTCTGTTTGGTTCTCTTCTGCCGATGAAAGACCTGACGGCTACTGTTGTCCGTGGCTGTTGAAGCTGCGGTGGAGATGGGGGTGGCTGTCCGATCAGTGGGGAGAGAAGAAATGGCGTCTGCGGCTGAAGAGGGAGGCCGTGGGTCTGTGGGTGCCGTTGTTGGAGAAGGGCTGCTGCTGACCGGTTGAAGGAGATGACGAAGAGTGTTGCCCCGGCGCTGCCGTGTGTGGGCTACTGCTCACTGCCGATGACGGCGCTGCTGGCTCCCTGGTGAGGACGGCGCTGCTGCTGTTGTCGTCTGTTCGGCTGGCTTCGTTGTGGAGAAGAGAGCAGCTGTTGAGCAGCAAGGCTGAGAGAGGAGGGGGACGATGGAGAGGTGAGGGAGCGGCCGGTGGAGAGGGGGGGACCAGCTGAGAGGGGAAGATGACAGGAATCGGGGGGTGCTGCTGGATAATGAGAGAGAGATAATGAAATGGGGAAAATGGGGGAGATGGAGGTCGGTTCAAGGGAATGAGTGAAGGACAAATCGGGGGGAAAAGGCTGAGGGAGGTGGCGGTTTGGTTTCCCAAGGAAGGGGGAGGCTGGCCGGTTCTGATTTGTAGTGGGTGAGGGGTGTTAGAGGCTGGTCTGTGGCTGTTGGCAAGCCGGCTGGGGAAGAGGAAGAAGGAAAACAAATCCAGGGGGGAGGCTGGCGGCTGCCTCTTTCAGTGAGGGAGAAGAAAAAATTGCTTTTTAGGGTTTTCTTTTTTGTGTCGGCTCCCCCTCAAAATGTTCAAAATTCTCCCCCCTATTTTCTTTGAGTTTTGGACCTATATTTATAGGTAAAATGTTGTTCGGGCCTCAAAATTGGTCCCTCAACTTTCTTTCTTTTGTAAATTTTGATTTTTTTGTTTTTTTGTATTTTTTGAAAACGAACAATATCAACGTCGACTTAAATGAGGAAAAATCAATGAATGACGCGTGAAAAATCGAACGCGTTCAAAAAACCTTTGAAAATTTAAATTCTTTTGAGACGACGCTGAAAATGCTAAAAACGATGCAAATATATTAAAAATATATTTTTTTGGATTTTCATTGTTTTTCGCTATTTTTGGATTTTTCCGAAAATTTTATCAAAAAGATGGGTCAAAATTGGGTAACAACAGATGCCCCCTCTTTACAATGCTTACGAAGCAAAACTCCTCAATGTTTTGCATAGTAAGCTTTGTAAAGAAAAAAAAAGGATCTCATTATCTTGGATGATTTCAAGGGCGACCTGCCCACACACGCTCACAGTGGTCTATTTTCAAGGGCGACCAACCCACACATACTCAAAGTGGTCTATTTTCACGGGCGATCTGCCCACACACTCACACTGGTCTATTTTCACGGGCGACCTGCCCACACATACTCACTTTGGTCTATTTTCAAGGGCGACCAACCCTTTTGATTGGGTTTACTTGAGATCCCATCTGGCGATCTAACAAGAACCAAAATCGTGTGTAGCTCGGTCAACCTGAAATCCCATCTAGCGATTCCCTCTAACCAAAGCTAAATTCTGCGTGGTTAGGCTAAACTGAGATCCCTTCGCCGATCCCCTTTAACCAGAACCAAAAAACCTGTGTGGTTAGGATAGACTGAGATTCCTTTCGTCAATCCCCTCTATCCAGAACCGAAACTCCTGTATGGTTAGGATAGACTGAGATTCCTTTCGCCAATCCCCTCTAACCAGAACCAAAATCTGTGTGTGGTTAGGCTAAACTGAGATCCCTTCGCCGATCCCCTTTAACCAGAACCAAAAAACCTGTGTGGTTAGGATAGACTAAGATTCCTTTCGCCAATCCCCTCTAACCAGAACCAAAAATCCTATGTGGTTAGGATAGACTGAGATTCCTTTCGCCAATCCCCTCTAACCAGAACCAAAATCCTTTGTGGTCAGGATAGACTGAGATTCCTTTCGCCAATCCCTTCTAACCAGAACCAAGATTCCTGCGTGTGGTTAGGATAGACTGCTCTAACCAGAACCAAAATTCCTGCGTATGGTTAGGATAGACTGAAATTCCTTTCGCCAATCCCCTCTAACCAGAACCAAAAATCCTCTGTGTGGTTAGGATAGACTGAGATTCCTTTCGCCAATCCCCTCTAACCAGAACCCAAAACTCCTGTGTGGTTAGGATAGACTGAGATTCCTTTCGCCAATCCCCTCTAACCAGAACCAAAACTCCTGTGTGTGGTTAACCTGAGATTCCTTCTAGTAATCTCCCTTAACCAAAAATATGTTCCTTCTTCAAGATGATAGGGCTAGAATTGAAGACTCTTCTTCGTTGATCTTCTTATTTCTTTGAGATTTCCCTAATGTTACGGTTTATCTCATCTTCCTCTCGTTCCAGGGTCAAAACCATGATTCTTTGTTATTCATCAACTCAATGATTCCTTTTGTTTTTGGTCCCCAATCTTGCTGGACTAAGTTGAGGATTTTTCCTGCAACAAATAAAAAATATATGCAATGTTTTGACGTTAGATGACATGCATGCATCCTTACCTGACTTGAAATATAGGCCCCCCCTCTTCGATGCTCCATCGTCATAGGGTGCCTTTGTTTGCATTACAAAGCCTTGTTTGTTCTTCTGATGCATTGGCTCATTCATGTGATAGCTATCACTCAGATGTAAGTGCAGTGCCCCTCCTAGGTTGTCCACGACGATTACTGCTCTCGTTGTTTATCAAGTTGGACTCTGCCCCCAAGTGTGGTGTTGCTTGATTCATAATGAAGGATTTTCTCTTTTGGATTCTTCTAAGAATTATCCTCTGATTGATTGTGTGCCTCATGCCAACACCCATCGAGATTGTCAACTAGTCATGAACTTGCCTCTAGTTGAAACAATACTTTTCAAGTATATGTTATCATCAACCTTCTTGAAAACTGCCAAGTCCTCCAGACATGCCTCTCAGAACTTGCCGTAAAAGGCTCTTTGTTGCATTCCTGATGCTCTTCTCAATGGATTCCTCTTGGCTTGTCAAATCAGCTTATAAAAAGAAATGATTTGGCATCATCAATGATGTTCATCACCCATATTCATGCGGTGAAGTGCATCTTTGGGTTTCAAAACAAATGGCCCCATAGTCAGCCTTAGTGGGTGCATCCTTCCAACATTCATTCAAATGCGACTATGTGATAACATCGTTCAAAAGTCATAGCCATGTTGGGGATGATAAACCAAGATGAAGATATGAAAATATCCTTCAAGTGCAGCGTTGCCCATTAATTGCTGCTGAAGTTCACTAAATCATGGATTGTCTTTGAACAACATTGCCCCCAATATGATCTGAACATGCTCATTCTTCTGTCTATAACCAAATGGCTTTTGTGATCGACAGGAATGACTTTGATGGACTTCGCCAACTCATCGTTCGATTCTTTCTTTGCCCCCAGCTGATCTGAATACTGTTTGTTTTCCTTCTCAAGATCCACTGTATTGCCCCCCAGGTGGCAGGTGGTCAACTTTCAAGGAATGTTAAGAAATGTTGATGTCATTCTTGTCAAGGATTTTGCAAATTCGCCCGATGTTCTTATTTGACAATCTTTCTTGTTCTGGAATCAAATCTCATATTTCAACGGTCATGTCTATTCAAGTCTAATTGTTGAAATGAAATCAGAGAGATGTCAGTTTTTGAAAGTATTTTTTTTTTGAAAATCAAGTTTCTTCGGTCAAAGATCCAACACACCCTATTCAATGCAGTCCTTTGATTGTCTTGTATTTCAAAAACAAAAATGACCAGTTGGAAGATTAAAATGACTTTTTTCATGGTTCTTTGTGTCAGTTTTAATCTTTGATCTTGGGTATATCTTTTGATGGTCTGCGATGAGGTGACCTTCTGTGAATTTCAAGAAACAAAAGGCTCAAGTCAAAACTTGAGGATTCATCAAGAAAGATTGTTTTCTTTTTTTAGCACCAATTTTATCAGCATGCATAATAACCAGTAGCTTAATCCATGAAGTCACGACCCTTATGGAACAACTCTTCAAGTTTTGAGATCGCCATTTATCGGTTCAGGTTGCTTACTTGATTAAAAAGGGCTTTTAAAAGCACGTAATGCAGGCTATGGTTCATGAATATGAAAGAAAGGAATTTCAAAAGCTCAAAAGGTGTTTGAGGGTTTCAAAGACCTAAGATCAACATCAACTATTCATCAACTCTCTTTCTCTTGTTGTCATTGTAGAGAAAGTGACATATAACCTTGTTAATTTCAGAGATCAGAATTCTCTTAACATAGGTCATATTGCTAATCCAAATTTTCTTTGATGAATAACCAATCTAATCTTTTTGAAGACATCAGAAGCTTTATCCTAGACAAACCAAAAGATATGAAACTTGATTTTTTTTTTAACTTTTGGCATTTGTTGTGTCTTTCTTCAATTGAAACCTCTTTTGCCCATCTTAGAATTGATAGGCATTCTCCTTCCATTCCACTTTTTTTTTTTTGCTTTTACATAGCCTTCCTCAAAGTTTTCTTGGATGGCCCTCAATCTATGGCTTTTCTTCTTTTAGCCCTTTCTCAATCATTGGACTTTTGTTCTAAGCCTTTCTTTTATCCATTAGTCCAATCAGTGTCTTCAAAATATCTCTCATTTGCCCCCAGTGTAGGGTGTGATCCTAGTCAGGGTTTTTTTTTGAAAGAAAATACTTTACCAGGCTCAAAATGGGACTGCAAGGGATAATATTTCAAGAAATGTGAAAGGATAACAAAGATGGCATTTTCTCGTTTCAAGCAAGGTCGGTAAGAACCGATAAATTTTGACCTCATCCAGTGTAATGATTTGGACTTGTAAGAATCATGATTCACGAGTCCATAACTACTGAATCCACTACATGTCATTATGCATCCTGCTAAAACTTAGCTATATGATGTGTGGTTCAATTTCAGAAGGTATCAGTTCAAAATTGTTTGGTCACCTCATGTCATTTTCAAGCATCGAGTTATTTCTGCAATCAAAATACTTTTAATCTTTAGGATTGATTAATCTTAATCGTATGTTGGAGCTTGATCAAAATATTTTGTCAAAATAACCTTTAAAGAAAAAATCTCATGCTTTCAGAACAACAAAGAGACAAAGAAAAGACATGTTTCGTTAAAGGATGAGTTGTGACCCCAAAACAAAATGCAGAATTCCATAACAATATGATTGACAGTTCATCACCATTCTTGAATCAGCTTTTCTGGCAATATCTGTGTTTTGCCGAGCACTTTCGATCACATGTCATTCTGAAGATGTTCGGGGGACAATATAGCAAATGACACCCTCCTTCACACACTCCACTCGTCTCTTGCTCACCAACTCCCGGACTCGTTTCTTGAAATTCTTGCAACTGTTCAATTGAAACGGCTGAGGACCCCACCATGACATCACATCTCCTGTTTGGATTATATCACCTAGGAAAATAGTGATTGCATGGGATTTGATGGAGTCTGGGCACTAAGTCTGGAATCTGGCAGATGCTGGTAAATAAACTCACATGGCAAAGGAAATGTCTATCTTTAGCAAAGACATTGGAGTAGTTGATGCTTGAGCGAGATCTGACTGGACCTCATAACTAAGGTTTCCCACCTTCAAAGTCATATTCTGATTCATCTCTCGTCATTTTTGGAATCCATGACAGAACATTCAATCTTTCCCTTCTTCCTAGCTTGTTTAGTTCTTTCAACAATCCTTACAACAGCATGTCAATCCTTCAATGTTGTGGTTGTTGTTTTAGGATTGTTGGAAACCTTCCAACAGCTAGGTAATCTTGGCAGCACACAGAAACATGCAGCACTGCCACTGCCGACGTGTGAAATCACGCATTGTCTTTATTAGAGGAGAAATTAATGAATAAAAAATTCCTTTATTTCCTCTTTGATTCCTCACTACGGTGCAGCAAACAGGCACCTGTAAAGGAAGCTCTGCTCTGTTGAAGTTTTAATTTTCTTCTTGTTTTTTCAATCCAAGTCTGTCTCTTCTCCCTACTTTTGCATTTTTAAGCTAACACTGATGGGAGAAAACTGCAGATGATCTGAAACTACTGCATCCCTTCTTGTATTCCCCACTTGCAGGGCCACAAACGGATTTTTATAGAGAGAGCTCTGCCACGTCAAAGTTCGACGACTGCTCATGTTTTCAGACTAGGTCTGACTCTTCTGCCTACTCCAGTGTTTCGGTGCTGAAACTGATGAGACAAAGTTTTATAGCGTATGAAAGTACTGCATCCCCTCTTGCATTCCCCACTAGCAGATCCACAAACAAATCTCTACAGAGAGAGCTCTGCCACGTAGAGGTTTATTGTATAATCATGGTTTTTTTTTAAGACCAGCATTATGTGCCACTGAACTGGAATTGAGCTCAAAGTGGGGGTAACTTCAAAGAAGACTAATGCACCATGCACAGAAAGCTAGCAGCTATTGGGTGCCATTGGCAGATGTGGAGGCGATGAACACTTAATAATGCAACTGAACAAGAACCAAAGTTGTCATTAGTTGATGACTGAAGGCATTGTTGCTGTTGTTCATGACTGAAAAGGAGAGATGCAGCTTCACTTGGACGTGGACAAGCAGTGTTCCCACAGAAGACTGTGCAGACATTCTCTTTCCATTTGATGCTCAACACTTGTTCAGGGAGATCTGAGTCTAGCTACTTCACATTTTATGCTCTCAACTTCATTTTGATAATGAGCCTCTATCTGACAACTTTCTTCGCTTCTATCATCTTTCTTCATTTGCGTGTAGCACAGCTTGTGTGGAGGGACCTACCTTTCAACCCGGTACATGCATGATCAATGTATGATTATGTAATCTATATGATGAACTTGTCCTTCTAGGGGTGACATATGATCGCAACTCTTGCATGATGAAACAAGAATCTTGATTTTTGCACAAACTCTACAACGAAAATTTTCTGAGCGACGGTCATTGTGTCACCCACAAGTCTTGAATTCAAGATGCTTCAAGAAGGGCTTGCTCAGATGCAAAACAATGTATACGGAGCACACATCCTAAAGGCAGGTTCTAATCTTTTAAGTGAGACCAAAGGTAGGTTTGCTACTTGGTCTCTAAAAAGGGTCTCTCGTTGTCCCAGTGATCACCCTCTTGAAGGCAATATAGGGGCCCAGCAGACAATGAGATGGCACGTGTACCAACTGTTACCAGTCTAAGCACTCAACGAAGAGTTGGGGTTTACACAAACTTAAACCTTGACTAAAAGTCGTAAGGTAAGCTGCTAGTCCCCCACCTAACCTGAAGCTTGTACGTGCTTTAAAAAATTACAATATGTGATGCATGAGACAATTCTACAAAATGCATGGATAAAACAAAAATAAAATAAGACAAAAATGCAAAAACATAAACACATCAAATACACAAAGCTTAGTCCAATAATGTCGAAAACAATACCTTCCCCAGCGGAGTCGCCATTCTGTCGCACGTCGACAAATCCGCGCGGCATCGGCTGGCGATTCTTTTCGTTATTATGCGTTTGCTTGATTGGTTCGTTGGAGTCGCCACCTAGTATTTAATTGAAGGCTACTAGGAAACCCGGGTGCTGGTCTTGTCAGAGATTCACGGGTAAGGGACTGGTTGTGGTTAGGAAAGGTATTAGCACCCCTAACGCACCCTACCTGAGGCAAGCTGCTTCGTTGACTTGATGTGTTAAAGAAGTTTTAAAAATTATGTTCTTTCATCGAATTTTAGAAATACAACTTACGTGTAAGTTCATAATTCTTTATCCGTGAGCAAATCAAAATATTAAATTCTTCTTTTTTCTTGCAATTTTATCATATAAAAAAAAAACATTCATAAACAAAATACAAATCACACATTTCCTTTTCACTATACTTTTCTTTTCTTTTCTTTCTTTTCCTTTCTTTTTTTTGTTACATCAACACTACAAATTATAAAAAGTCAACAAAACAAAAAATACATTAAATAATTTTTACAATTACAAAAATTAGCCCCAAAACAATCTGAAATTACAGGGATAGCCCTCTACAAGCCGGAACAGTGTCAAGGAAGTTTTCTAGGCGCGGGAACAGTGGCGGCGCGTTGTTCCACGCGCCACCGCCACTGGCGGCACGTGGGTTCACGCGCCGCCGCGAAAAAAACCAGACAGCAGGGGAGATCCGAAACGTCTTCTTCCCTTCTTCCTCGCCGGCGGTGACCTGCACTAACAGCAAAATCCCAACAACCAGTTGATTTTAATTTTTCTTTCCTTTGTTTTTCGGATCTGCTTTAGTTTTCCTTCTTAGATCAGTCCCGTTTCTCTGCCTTCTCCCTTCTCTGTTTGGTTCTCTTCTGCCGATGAAAGACCTGACGGCTACTGTTGTCCGTGGCTGTTGAAGCTGCGGTGGAGATGGGGGTGGCTGTCCGATCAGTGGGGAGAGAAGAAATGGCGTCTGCGGCTGAAGAGGGAGGCCGTGGGTCTGTGGGTGCCGTTGTTGGAGAAGGGCTGCTGCTGACCGGTTGAAGGAGATGACGAAGAGTGTTGCCCCGGCGCTGCCGTGTGTGGGCTACTGCTCACTGCCGATGACGGCGCTGCTGGCTCCCTGGTGAGGACGGCGCTGCTGCTGTTGTCGTCTGTTCGGCTGGCTTCGTTGTGGAGAAGAGAGCAGCTGTTGAGCAGCAAGGCTGAGAGAGGAGGGGGACGATGGAGAGGTGAGGGAGCGGCCGGTGGAGAGGGGGGGACCAGCTGAGAGGGGAAGATGACAGGAATCGGGGGGTGCTGCTGGATAATGAGAGAGAGATAATGAAATGGGGAAAATGGGGGAGATGGAGGTCGGTTCAAGGGAATGAGTGAAGGACAAATCGGGGGGAAAAGGCTGAGGGAGGTGGCGGTTTGGTTTCCCAAGGAAGGGGGAGGCTGGCCGGTTCTGATTTGTAGTGGGTGAGGGGTGTTAGAGGCTGGTCTGTGGCTGTTGGCAAGCCGGCTGGGGAAGAGGAAGAAGGAAAACAAATCCAGGGGGGAGGCTGGCGGCTGCCTCTTTCAGTGAGGGAGAAGAAAAAATTGCTTTTTAGGGTTTTCTTTTTTGTGTCGGCTCCCCCTCAAAATGTTCAAAATTCTCCCCCCTATTTTCTTTGAGTTTTGGACCTATATTTATAGGTAAAATGTTGTTCGGGCCTCAAAATTGGTCCCTCAACTTTCTTTCTTTTGTAAATTTTGATTTTTTTGTTTTTTTGTATTTTTTGAAAACGAACAATATCAACGTCGACTTAAATGAGGAAAAATCAATGAATGACGCGTGAAAAATCGAACGCGTTCAAAAAACCTTTGAAAATTTAAATTCTTTTGAGACGACGCTGAAAATGCTAAAAACGATGCAAATATATTAAAAATATATTTTTTTGGATTTTCATTGTTTTTCGCTATTTTTGGATTTTTCCGAAAATTTTATCAAAAAGATGGGTCAAAATTGGGTAACAACAGATGCCCCCTCTTTACAATGCTTACGAAGCAAAACTCCTCAATGTTTTGCATAGTAAGCTTTGTAAAGAAAAAAAAAGGATCTCATTATCTTGGATGATTTCAAGGGCGACCTGCCCACACACGCTCACAGTGGTCTATTTTCAAGGGCGACCAACCCACACATACTCAAAGTGGTCTATTTTCACGGGCGATCTGCCCACACACTCACACTGGTCTATTTTCACGGGCGACCTGCCCACACATACTCACTTTGGTCTATTTTCAAGGGCGACCAACCCTTTTGATTGGGTTTACTTGAGATCCCATCTGGCGATCTAACAAGAACCAAAATCGTGTGTAGCTCGGTCAACCTGAAATCCCATCTAGCGATTCCCTCTAACCAAAGCTAAATTCTGCGTGGTTAGGCTAAACTGAGATCCCTTCGCCGATCCCCTTTAACCAGAACCAAAAAACCTGTGTGGTTAGGATAGACTGAGATTCCTTTCGTCAATCCCCTCTATCCAGAACCGAAACTCCTGTATGGTTAGGATAGACTGAGATTCCTTTCGCCAATCCCCTCTAACCAGAACCAAAATCTGTGTGTGGTTAGGCTAAACTGAGATCCCTTCGCCGATCCCCTTTAACCAGAACCAAAAAACCTGTGTGGTTAGGATAGACTAAGATTCCTTTCGCCAATCCCCTCTAACCAGAACCAAAAATCCTATGTGGTTAGGATAGACTGAGATTCCTTTCGCCAATCCCCTCTAACCAGAACCAAAATCCTTTGTGGTCAGGATAGACTGAGATTCCTTTCGCCAATCCCTTCTAACCAGAACCAAGATTCCTGCGTGTGGTTAGGATAGACTGCTCTAACCAGAACCAAAATTCCTGCGTATGGTTAGGATAGACTGAAATTCCTTTCGCCAATCCCCTCTAACCAGAACCAAAAATCCTCTGTGTGGTTAGGATAGACTGAGATTCCTTTCGCCAATCCCCTCTAACCAGAACCCAAAACTCCTGTGTGGTTAGGATAGACTGAGATTCCTTTCGCCAATCCCCTCTAACCAGAACCAAAACTCCTGTGTGTGGTTAACCTGAGATTCCTTCTAGTAATCTCCCTTAACCAAAAATATGTTCCTTCTTCAAGATGATAGGGCTAGAATTGAAGACTCTTCTTCGTTGATCTTCTTATTTCTTTGAGATTTCCCTAATGTTACGGTTTATCTCATCTTCCTCTCGTTCCAGGGTCAAAACCATGATTCTTTGTTATTCATCAACTCAATGATTCCTTTTGTTTTTGGTCCCCAATCTTGCTGGACTAAGTTGAGGATTTTTCCTGCAACAAATAAAAAATATATGCAATGTTTTGACGTTAGATGACATGCATGCATCCTTACCTGACTTGAAATATAGGCCCCCCCTCTTCGATGCTCCATCGTCATAGGGTGCCTTTGTTTGCATTACAAAGCCTTGTTTGTTCTTCTGATGCATTGGCTCATTCATGTGATAGCTATCACTCAGATGTAAGTGCAGTGCCCCTCCTAGGTTGTCCACGACGATTACTGCTCTCGTTGTTTATCAAGTTGGACTCTGCCCCCAAGTGTGGTGTTGCTTGATTCATAATGAAGGATTTTCTCTTTTGGATTCTTCTAAGAATTATCCTCTGATTGATTGTGTGCCTCATGCCAACACCCATCGAGATTGTCAACTAGTCATGAACTTGCCTCTAGTTGAAACAATACTTTTCAAGTATATGTTATCATCAACCTTCTTGAAAACTGCCAAGTCCTCCAGACATGCCTCTCAGAACTTGCCGTAAAAGGCTCTTTGTTGCATTCCTGATGCTCTTCTCAATGGATTCCTCTTGGCTTGTCAAATCAGCTTATAAAAAGAAATGATTTGGCATCATCAATGATGTTCATCACCCATATTCATGCGGTGAAGTGCATCTTTGGGTTTCAAAACAAATGGCCCCATAGTCAGCCTTAGTGGGTGCATCCTTCCAACATTCATTCAAATGCGACTATGTGATAACATCGTTCAAAAGTCATAGCCATGTTGGGGATGATAAACCAAGATGAAGATATGAAAATATCCTTCAAGTGCAGCGTTGCCCATTAATTGCTGCTGAAGTTCACTAAATCATGGATTGTCTTTGAACAACATTGCCCCCAATATGATCTGAACATGCTCATTCTTCTGTCTATAACCAAATGGCTTTTGTGATCGACAGGAATGACTTTGATGGACTTCGCCAACTCATCGTTCGATTCTTTCTTTGCCCCCAGCTGATCTGAATACTGTTTGTTTTCCTTCTCAAGATCCACTGTATTGCCCCCCAGGTGGCAGGTGGTCAACTTTCAAGGAATGTTAAGAAATGTTGATGTCATTCTTGTCAAGGATTTTGCAAATTCGCCCGATGTTCTTATTTGACAATCTTTCTTGTTCTGGAATCAAATCTCATATTTCAACGGTCATGTCTATTCAAGTCTAATTGTTGAAATGAAATCAGAGAGATGTCAGTTTTTGAAAGTATTTTTTTTTTGAAAATCAAGTTTCTTCGGTCAAAGATCCAACACACCCTATTCAATGCAGTCCTTTGATTGTCTTGTATTTCAAAAACAAAAATGACCAGTTGGAAGATTAAAATGACTTTTTTCATGGTTCTTTGTGTCAGTTTTAATCTTTGATCTTGGGTATATCTTTTGATGGTCTGCGATGAGGTGACCTTCTGTGAATTTCAAGAAACAAAAGGCTCAAGTCAAAACTTGAGGATTCATCAAGAAAGATTGTTTTCT
>Ga0307516_10004578_pt1 | contig 16984 bp, 12 predicted proteins | sample 19_EM_MG_FD_203310 | JGI IMG/M metagenome (GOLD analysis project Ga0307516, IMG submission 203310) | Populus trichocarpa ectomycorrhiza microbial communities from riparian zone in the Pacific Northwest, United States - 19_EM | ecosystem: Host-associated > Plants > Roots > Unclassified | place...
TGAGAACGGCGAGGCGGGCGCACGACCGCACTTCGATCGCGCGCTCGAGCTCTACCGGTCCGGCCACTACGCCGAAGCGCTCGAGCAGCTGGAGCAGGCCGCGAAGCTCGATCCGGATGGGCAAGACTTGTTCTTCAACCTGGCCCTCGTGCACGAAAAGCTGGGGCAATTGCCGCAGGCGATCGCGGCGCTGGAGCGCTTTCGCGAGCTCGAGACCGACGAGGACGAGCGCGAGCGGGCGCGTTTGAGCATCGAACGTTTGCGTGGCGCGGTGCAGGCAGCCGAAGTCGCGCCGCAGCCGAGCGCGAGCTGCCCGGAGGCGTCTCCCGCCCCCCCGCCGATCGCAAAATCTCCGAGCGCGGTGCTGATCGGCGCCGGCTCGCTGGCGGTGGTGTCGGTGGTCGTGGGCGCGGTGTTCGGTGCCAAAGCTCTCTCTGACGACGTCAGCGGCGCTCGGACTTCGGCGTCGCTATCGGTGACGGCCCTGCACGAGCGCGCTCAACGCGCCGAGCGCGAAGCCCTGGTGGCCGATGTGGCGTTTGCTCTCGCCGCAGCCTCGACGGCCACCTTTGCGGGGGTGTGGTTTCTGTCACCCCGAGACCCCGCCAAACGGGCCGCAGGTCTTACCCTAAGGGGTTATTTTTGAGGGACTGGTTCGGGGCGCTGCTGCTCACCGGGTGCTGGATTTGCGGCGCTTGCAGTCTGATCGTCGGCGGCGAGGCTTCGCCGCTCGCGTGTTCGCAGGAGGGGCAAGCCGGGCCGCCCGCTTGCGACCCGGGTTACGCTTGCGTGGCGGGCGCCTGTCAGCCCGCGCTGATCCCGAGCCAAGAAGTCGCTGGCGGCGCCAGCGGAGACGCCAATCGCGGCGGAGACGCCGGAGCCGGCGGCGCTGCCGCCACGTCAGACGTAGGGGGTGCGGCCCCGAGGTAGGATGCCTCTTGCGGTCCAGACAATCCGCCTCCAATGATTGTTGCGAGACTGGGCCGCTTGACCGCGAGCCCGCCGTGTCAGCTTCGCCCCACCTACTGATGCCGGCCACCGCACCCGAGTCGACGCAACCGCCGCTGAGCATGCGCTCCGTGCGAGTGTGTCCGAAATGCCGCACGTTGGCCCCCGCTGGGGCGGGCTGGGAGGCGACCTGTCCCGAGCATGGCCTGGCGTTCGTCGAGTCGCGCGCGCTCGCCGAAAGCGGTCACGACCCACTGCTCGGTACGACCCTCGCCGGGCGCTTCACGATCTTGTCGCGCATCGGGGCAGGCTCCATGGGCTCGGTGTACCGCGCGCGGCAAGCGGCGGTGGGGCGCGATGTCGCTCTCAAGATCGTGCGCCGCGACCGCGCCTACGATCCCGAAACGAAGGCTCGCTTCGAGCGCGAGGCGCGCGCCGTTTCACTGCTCAAGAGTCCGAACACGGTCACGGCCTTCGATTTCGGCGAGGCCGAGGACGGCTCCTGGTTCTTGGCGCTCGAAATGCTCGAAGGTGAGACGCTCGGCGAGCGGCTCCGGCGCGAGCGCCGCCTGCACTGGGCGGACGCGCTGCGCTTCGTCGCCGAAGCACTGAACAGCCTGGCCGAAGCCCACGCGCAAGGCATCATTCACCGCGATCTGAAGCCAGATAATCTCTTTTTGGCGCGTGTGCACGGTCCGAGCGGGGGACACGAGCAGTGTAAGATTCTCGATTTTGGCATCGCCAAATGGGTGCGCGAAGACGAAGGCGCGCCCGTCGATCAGCTCGAGACGCTGGCTGGCACGGTGTTCGGAACGCCGCGTTACATGTCACCAGAGCAGGCGCAGGGTGCGCCGCTCGACGCGCGTTCTGACCTGTACTCGCTCGGCGTCTTGCTGTTTCAAATGCTGGCGGGACGCGCGCCATTCGTCGACGACGACGCGGTCGTCGTGATGGCCAAACACATCAAGAACGCGCCGCCCGAGCTCGAAGAAGCGGCACCGGGCGTCGAGATACCGCTGCCGGTCGAAGCTGTCGTCCGCCGCGCGCTCGAGAAATTGCCCGAGAACCGCCCGGCGACCGCCGAGCAAATGTTGAGCGAGATCGAGCAGGCCGTTGCGGCGTCGCGTGCCATCGAGAGTGGCGTGCGACTTCACGTCTCGTCCGACGATTTGCCCGAAAGTCTGCGTTTGGCCGAGCGACGGACTTGGGTGCTCGGCGCCTTGCTTGCTGCTGCCGTGATTGCGCTCGTGGGGCTTGGGTTGGCGGTGAGGGGTCGCTCCGCGAAGAGTGCGCCTTCGACGGCGGCAGCGGCGCCCCCGACTGCGGAGCGCGCTCGCGGTGCCGACGATACGGCGGCCTCGCAGCCGGGCACACCTACAGTGGCGCCAAGTGCGACGTCCGACACCGCACTGGAAAATTCCGCCGCACTCGCGCCGGCAGACGCGAGCGTTACAGCGCCCAGCGAAGCGTCGCAAGAGCCGTCGCCGACTGCTGCTGGCCCAACGCGTTCACGAAGCACACCGCCTGCCGCGCCTACCAAGAAATCCGCGACGAAACCCGCGTCGACTTCGCCACTCGAGCGCCGTGGCAACGAGCGTTACGGTCGCTTCGACTGAGCTACGCAGCGCGTTGTTAGTTAAGCAGTCGACTGTCCGGCCACGTGTCAAATGGGAAGCTGTGGCTCGATTGATCAAGACTTCTCGGATGTAAACCGCGCGTTGCAGCGGCTTCCGGCAGCGTGTTAGCGTCGCTGGAATATGGACCCTCGGGAAACGGAGGCTCTGGTCCAACGTCTGGTCCAGAATCCGCACGACCAGGACGCGATCACGCAGGCTCATCAAGCTGGGCAGAGCGACCCGAAGGCGTACGCGCTCTTGCTCGAAAAGGTGGGTACGGCCACCAGCGATCCGGCGTTTGCCTGCCATTGGCTGACAGAGTCAGCGAATGTCTGGACGACGACGTTGGGCGACGCGCACCGCGCGGCTCGAGCGCTGATGATCGCCATCGATCGCGACCCGACGCAACCCACCCCCGCCGAACGCTTGGCGGAGCTCTACCGCGAAAAAGGCGACACCAAAGCCTTGGTGGCGCTGCTGGAGCGGCGAGCCAAGGCGCTGTCCGTCGTCGCTCAACAAGACGTCTCGCTACGCCCGCAGGTCGCAGGAATTCACGAGGAGCTAGGCCAGCTGTGGTCCGCGCCGCCGCTGTCACAGCCCAAGAAGGCGATCGAGAGCTACAAGCGCGCCGTCGAGTTCGACGAGACCAGCCAATTTTCGATTTACTCGCTGCGCGAGCTGCTGAAGACCGAGCGCCGCTTCGAGGAAGCCGTTCCGCTTTTCGAGCTCGAGCAGCGCCTGGTGAGCGACCCCGAGCGGCAGATCGCGCTCTATCAGGACGAAGGCGACGTACGCAAACAAGCCGGCGATTTTGCCGGCGCGGCCACGGCGCTGCGCACTGCGCGTAAGCTCGACGGCAGCGCGGACGCGTCGCTGAAGCAGCAGCTAGCGACGGTGATTTTGGAGCGCGTGCAGGCGCAGCAGGGCGCGCCGGCAGCCGAGCTCGCCGAGGGCGCGCAACTGTTCGTCGAGCTGAGCGAACAGTTTCCGGGCGAGCATGGCTTCAGCTATGCGCTGTGTGCGCTCGAAATCGATCCCAAGAACGATCGCGCGATGCAGCTCGCGCTCTACTACGGCGAGCAAACCGGCCGCACACTAGAAGCCGCCGCCAGGGCGGCTACCTACCTGAAATCGAATCCAGGCGGCGCCATGGCGGGCGAAGCTCGCAAGCTGGTTTCGACGGCGGCCGACGAGGGCGGCGACGAAGCGCTGATCGACGCCTTGGCGCCTGCACCCGGCGCCGGCGTGAGCGACCAGGTGCAAGGCTTGGTCGACCAGGCGCAGGCCTTGGTGCGTAAAGCGAAGAAGAACGAAGCGGCGGCCAAGTACCGCGAGGTGCTCGGCTTCGAGCGCTCGAACGAAGACGCCATCACGTTCCTCGAGCCGTATTTGCGCCAAACCCGCAAGTTTCAAGAGCTGCGTGACGTGCTGCTCGCGGCGGCGCGCGATACGAACGCCGACGAAGAACGCCGCAAGGGTTACTTCCGCGAGGTCGCCGGACTCTGCGAGACCCAACTGCGCGACGCCGAGACGGCAACCACGGCGCTGAAGGAGCTGCTGGCGGTCGACGCCAGCGACGACGGCGCGCGCTCGCAGCTGAAGCGGCTGCTCGAGAAGGCCCAGCAATGGGACGATCTAGCCGTCGTGATGGCGCAAGAAGCCGAGCAAGTCGTCGACGTCGAAGCGCGGATTTCCTTGGAAAAGAGCCTGGCCAAGCTGCACGAGCAGAAGCGCAAAGATCCGGTCGCCACCGGCGAGGCCTGGGCGCGCATCGCCAATCTGGCCTCGGGCGACGAAGAAGCCATCAACACCGCCGTCTCTTATTTCGAAAAGGGCGAGCGACCCGAGCTCGCCGTGGCAGTGCTCACCGAAAATCTGCCCGCCATCTCCGACGACGGAACGCGCGCAGAGCTTTTGACCAAGCTGGGCGCCCTGCGGCAGCAAACGGGCGACGCGCTCGGTTCGGGCGAAGCGTTCGCCGAAGCCGCGACGCTGACCAAAAATCCAGAGCTTTGGGCGTCGGCCGAGAAAGCCTTCGTGACGGCGGAGGCCTGGGATCAGGCCGCGACTGCGGTGGACGAACGCGCGCAGCTGGCGGCAGACGCCGGCCCGAAGGCGGCGCTCTACGCCACCGAGGCGGACTATCTGGGCCGCACGGGCGACGACGCCAGCGCGGTGCTGCGCCTCGAGCAAGCCACCGAGCTCGATCCGAACCACGAAAAATACGCGGCTTCTCTTGAAGAAAAATACCGAACCGCGGAGCGCATCGCAGACTTGGCAGCGTACCTGCTGCGCCGCGCAGAGAAGCTCGATGACAAGACGACACGCGCTGGCCTGCGCCGTCGCGTGGCCAAGATTCAACGCGAAGAGCTGACCGATCCGGACGGCGCGCGCGCGACCTTGACCGAGCTCTTGCAAGATGGCGACGACCTCGAGGCGCTGGCCTACTTGGCAGACGACGCGCAGGGACGCAGCGAGTTCAAAGAAGCGGTCGACTACCTGGCGCGACTCGTCAAAGCCAGCAGCGAGCCCGCCGACAAGATCAGCAACTTGATGCGCCAGGCCGACATGACGGCCGAAGGTCTCGACGACGCCAAGACGGCGATCGATCTCTACGAGCGAGTCTTGGCGGAGCTCGACCCCAAGCACGACGCGGCGCTGGTGAAGATCGCAGCGCTCCACGAAAAGCTGAGCGATCCGAAGGGCCGCGCGGCGGCGCTCGAGCGCCGCCTCACGGTGCTCGAAGACCCGGCGCAAAAGCTAGAAGTCGCCGAAAGCCTGGCGCAGTTGTACGAGGGGCCGCTCGACGACGCCAAAGCTGCCGTGCGCGTGCTCGACATCGAGCGCGAGCTCGATCCCGAGAACTTCGACGCCGTGCAGCGGCTGTGCGAGCTGTGTGAAAAGCTCGAAGATTGGCCGCGCGTGGCGACCTTCCTCGGCATTTTGGCCGAGGTCGAAGGCGACGACGAAGAAGTCAGCAAGATGATCCGTCGCATGGCGGAAATTCTCCACGAAAAGGTCGGCAAGAGCGACGAGGCGCTGGCCGCGCTGATGGAGATCGCCGATCGAGGCGACGAAGCGTGCCGCCGAGAATACGTGACGCTGGGCGACAAGCTGGGCTGGAAGGGCGTCGTCGCGACCAAATTGGTCGAGTGGTACATGGAGGCGCCGGTGGGCGCGGCGCGCAACGGCGCGCTCAAGGGTGCCTTCGAGCGCTTCGTGTCCGTGGGACGCGAAGCGGACGCAGCGGCAGTGGCCAAAGAGCTGGCGCGCACGCGCGGCGCCGACGCCGACATCGCCAAGCAGCTCGAGGAAATTGCCGTCAAATTGAAGGATTTGGACGCGCTGGGCATCGCGCACGACCTGATGGTGGGTGAGCTCTCGGGCCCCGCGCGCGCCGAAGAAATGGTGCGTCAGGCCGAAATCTTGCTGAGTGCCGACGTACCGGTCGACGAAGCCTTGCAGCACGGCGAGCAAGCGCTCACCAGCGTGGCGCCGGCCGAGGTCGAGCCACTGTTGCAACGGCTGTCGAAGTTGGCGCCCGACCCAGCGCTGTCGATTGGTATTTACGAGCGGCAGGTCTCGCGCTGCAAAGCGCCGGCAGACAAGCTCGCGGCGCTCGGGCGTGCGGCATCCGTTGCTGCCGAGCACGGCGTCTACGAGAAAGCGCGCGCTTTCTTCGATCTGGCACTGGGCGTCGGCGCCCAAGACGAGACGCTTACGCTGCTCGAAGACGTCGCGATCAAGAGCGACCGCGCCAAGAGCGTCGACACGCTGCGCCGCACGTTGGCTGACGCCATGGCGGCAGGGGGCCAAGGCTCGCGCGACGGCGGGCGGACGCGGGGCATCCTGCTGGGCCGCGCGGCGTCGCTCGTCTATCGCGAGCTCAAGGACGTCGACCGCGCCTTCACTTGGCTGGGCGACGCCATCGTCACTCACGTCGACGACGAGCGTCTGGAGGCGCTCGAGGCGTTGGCCAGCGACGTGGGCGACTCGCGTCGCGCAGAAACGGTGCTCACGCGCGCGCTGGAAGAGGTGTTCGACGGTCCGCTGGTGCGCAAGCTGCTGGCACGCCGCGCCTCGCTGCGCCGCGACAAGCTCGCCGACAAGACCGGCGCCGCTGGTGACCTGAAGCGTCTGCACGACCTCTCGCCGTCGGATACCAGCGTGATGGAGCAGCTCTCAGAGCTGTACACCGAGCTTGCCGACTACCGCGGCATGGTCCAGCTCTTCGAAGATCAAATCTTGCGCGGAAAAGATCCCGGCTCGCGCGCGGAGCTCGCACGCAAGGTCGCGCGTCTTTGGGAAGAGAAGCTCGATGACCCGCGTGAGGCAGCCGACGCTTGGCGCCGCGTGCTGCGCATGAAGTCTGGCGATCCGGAAGCGACCGAAGGGCTCGAGCGCGCCAAGCAGGCGATGCTCAAGCGACCGAAAGACGACTCCGAGCCGAAGGCGTCTCCGCCGCCGAAACCTCCCGAGCCGAAGGCCGAAGCCAAGCCTGCCGAGCCCAAGCCAAGCGAGCCAAAATCGGAGGCAGCAAAAGCGGTCGACGACGTGGAGCAGCCAGCCGAGCCGAAACCTGCCGAAGCGAAGGCGGAGTCTTCCTCGTCCGAGCCCGAGAAAATTTCGACAGAAGTGACGCCCGCTGCGGCGACCCCTGCTGTCGAGACCGTCGCTACTGCGCCCGTCGAGCCCTCCGCTCCCGACGCGGCGCCGCCCTCGTCCGCTCGACCTGCCAAGTTGGCTCCGCCGCCCAAGCCGAAGAAGGGCGCCGCCGCAGCGGCACCTCCCGAGGCGGTGGCAGCGGCGCCCGCGGACGCGGCACCCGCTCCCGGCGAGCCCGCCACCGCCGTAGATGCGCCGACTGATGCGCCGACGGTCCCGGGCGAAGCCAGCCCCGTCGACCCTCCGGCACCGCAGCTTGCAGAAGCGTCCGCCCCCGCAGCGGACGGATCGCTCGATATTCCGGTCGAGCTGGGTTCTTCTCCGGTCGACGCGCCGCCGGCTTCTCGCGGCTCGCAGCCGCCACCTTTGCCGGGTTCGGCACCTGCCAGCGCCCGCCCGCCCATTCCTTCGCGCGTCCCGCCGCCGCCGCCCAGCTCCGCCGCGCGCAATGCGCCGCCGCCGCCTTCGATGCGAGCGCCTTTGCCGCCTCCGACCGGCGGCAAAGGTCCGCCACCACCGCCGCCGAAGGGCGGGGCCAAGGCGGCACCGCCGCCGCCGCCCGGGGCGCGCGGCAAAGGCGGCCCCGCCAAAGCTCAGGCTCAAGCGCTGCCGGAGCCCGGATACATGCCCGGCACTTCCGACGTGACCGAGATCCGGCCACCCGCGGAGCTCGGTCACGAGCCTGAAGACGAGCAGAGTGGCGAATTCTCCGTCGACGACGAAGAGCTGATCGACGATCAACCGAACTGAGTCGCCGCGCCGCCTGCGGCACGCTTCACGTCAGCGCGCCGAGCCGCAGCAGACCCCGTTCCGCATCGAGCTCTGCTTCGACCCCGAGCAGCAATGGTTCGTTGGGCAGGTCGTGACCAAACGGCAGTCCGCTCACGACCGGCACGCCCAGCGCTGCAAGCTCACGCGAAAGCACCCGTTCGACCGGCACGCCGTGAGGCCCCGGCGGGCAGTCCGTGAAGCCACCGACGGCCACGCCAGCGACCGCGCGCAGGTGTCCGCCCAAACGCAAAGCGCTCAGCATGCGGTCGACGCGATACGACGCCTCTGTCACGTCTTCGAGCGCCAAGATCGCACCGGCGGGCAAATGTAGCCGCCCCGTGACCGCGCAGGTGAACAGCACCGTCAGGTTTCCGCCGACCAACGGCCCCCGCACGTGTCCCGGAAGCAGCGCCCGACCTCGCAAGGTGCGCGGAGAAAGTGGCGACTCCAGCGCGGCAATCCAGCGCTGGCGAGCGTGAGCGTCGCCGCGACCTAGGCCGGCCACATGGTGGGCGTGCAGTGACGCCACCCCGACGCGCTGCGCTTCGATGTGCAGGGCCGTCACGTCGGAGAAACCGATCAGCCACTTCGGCGAGCGATGGAGCGCGCCGAAATCAACGTCGCCGGCTACGCGCGTGCTGCCGTAGCCGCCTCGCGCCGCGACGATGGCACTGACGTGGGGCGCCTCGAGCGCGCGGCTAAGCTCGTCGAGGCGTCGCTGGTCGGAACCGGCCAAGAAGCCGTCTCGCTCGAACATGCGCCAATCGAATTCGACGTGATACCGCTCGCCCAGAAACGCGATGCCGCACAGCGCCAGCGTCCGGTCGAAGGGGCTCGCCGGGGCGATGACGCGCACGGTGCTGCCAGGCCGGAGCGGAGGGGGAATCACGAGCGGAGCCAAGCGCTCTCACGCTAACATGGCGCCGCTTTCTCATGCAGCGGAACGCCCTCGCTCGCCTCGCCGACGTCGCCCAAGGCACGCTGCCGTTCTTGTCACGGGTGGCGCACGCTGCGACGCGCGCCCGCGACGAGCTGCGGCAGCGGCTACTCGGCGACGATTTCGAAGAGCGCGTGCACAGTCTGCGGCATCGCTACGTCACGCTCGGCGGCGACCCGTTCGGCTTCGACCCCGAGACCGCCCGCCAAGCGGCGAAGATCGTTGCCGTCTTTCATCGGCTCTACTTTCGCACCGAGGTCTTCGGCATCGAGCACGTGCCGCCCGGGCGCGCGCTGCTCATCGCCAATCATTCCGGCCAAATTCCCATCGACGCCGCCATCATCGGCTCGGCCATGTTCTTCGACGGCCGGCCGCCGCGCGTGACGCGCGCCATGGTCGAAAAGTGGACGGCGACGTTACCGTTCGTGTCGGCATTCTTCAGTCGCGTGGGGCAGGTGGTGGGCCTGCAAGAAAACGCCGTCCGCCTCTTGGAGATGGGCGAGCTCGTCTTGGCGTTCCCGGAGGGCATGAAGGCCATCAGCAAGCCCTTCGCTCAGCGCTACCAGCTCGAGCCGTTCGGCCACGGCTTCATGCGCTTGGCTTTGCGCACGCAGACACCGATCGTGCCGGTGGCGGTGGTGGGCGCCGAGGAACAATACCTCAGCTTCGGCAACATCGAGTGGGCGGCGCGAGCGCTCGGTTTGCCGGCTTTTCCGCTGGTTCCGCAGGTGCTTCTGCCCGGCGGGGCCATGCCGCTGCCGACCAAATACCGCCTCCATTTCGGCGAGCCGATGCGATTTTACGGCGACGCCGATGACGACGACAGCGTCATCGCCGACAAGGTCTGGCTGGTGCAGCAGACGATCAACGACCTCTTGCGCCGCGGTCTGCGTGATCGGCGCGGGGTGTTTCTTTGACGACGAACGCGCTCGTCAGCGTCGCCGACTCGGGGCCGGTCGTCGTGACCGGGATTTGCGGGCGTTTGGGGCGCGATCTGTCGCGCGTCTTGCATCGCAAGCGCAAGGTCATCGGCGTCGATCGCCGCGCCTTCGTCGATCCGCCCGGCGATGTCGAGCACCACCAGCTCGATATCCGCAGCAGCCGCGCGCGCGAGATTTTTCGACACGGCGTGACTGCGGTCGTGCACCTGGGCGTGATGCACGATCCGCACGAAAGCTCGGTCGAGCACCACGACTTCAACGTGGTCGGCTTGCAAAAGGTGCTCGAGTACGTCGACCTCTACAAAATCCCCAAGCTCGTCTTGCTCTCGAGCGCCAATGTCTACGGGCCGCGCCCCGACAACCCGCAGCTGATTCGCGAAGACGCGCCGCTGCTCGGCGCCGGGCCGTTCAGCGACATTCGCGACCTGGTTGAGCTGGACATGCTCGTAAACGCCTTTTTTTGGCGCAATCCCGGCACCGATACGGTGATTTTGCGACCAGCTCACATTCTGGGCACGGTCAGAAACGCACCCAGCAACTACCTCAGGCTCGACGTCGTGCCGACGCTGCTCGGCTTCGACCCCATGATGCAAGTCGTTCACCAGCGCGACGTTTTGCAAGCCATCGAGCTTGCGCTGATGCCGGGCGCGCGCGGCATTTTCAATATCGGTGGGCCCGAGCCGCTGGCGCTATCGAAAGCGATTGCAGTGTTGGGTCGGCGCGCCATGGCGGTGCCGCACTCGCTGGCCAAAGCGGCGGTCAAGAATCTGTTCCGCTTTCGCCTGACGGGGTTTCCGGCGCCCGAGCTCGACTTCATTCGGTACGTCTGCATGGTCGACGACTCCAAGGCGCGCGCCGAGCTGGGCTACGCACCGCTTCACGGGCTCGAGGCCACGCTGCGCGCGGTCGACGAGGAGCGTTGGCTGTCGTGAAACGCGCTCGTCTCGCGCTCCTGCTGGGCAGCCTCGCTCTTTGCGGATGCCCGAGCGCATCGACCGAGCCGCCTCCTCCGCCCCGCAAGCCCGAAATTCCGGCGGCGCCCCCGCACGCGCTAGGGGCCCTGGCGGCCGGCACCGACGCGGCGCCGCGCCCCTACGCGACGCTGCCCGGCGTCGAACCCGAGCCGCCGCCGCCCGTCCCGCCGGCGCCTTCGGCGGCGCCCGACGCCGGCGCTCCGGGCGCCGCGCCTGCGCCCCAGGCCGCACCCGACGCGGGAATGGCTCTATGAAAACGCGCCTTTGTTTGGCCGTGCTGTTCACGCTCGTCGGCTGCGGCACGCCCGGGCGCCCCGTCGGCCTCCCGCCACCGGAGTACGAGCAACCGCGCGTCGAGCCTTGGCCTGCGCCTTCTGCCGAGGCGACACACGGCAGCGCTGCGGGTGGTCCCGCCGGAGCGGCGCCTCCGACCGATGGCGCAACTGGGGTAGGTCCTGCGCCTGAAGGTCCGGCGGGCCCGCCCGGAAACAGCGGTGGAACTAGTGCTACGCTCAGTCCAGGCACCCCGTGACGTCCGTTCGTGATCAAGCCGTCAAGGCTCGCGCTGTCAAAAAGGCGCTGGCCCTGGCCCCCCGCAAACAGAAAGACCAAGCCTTGGGCGAGGTCGCCGCGCGTCTGCGCGCAGCGATTGCCGCGATCGGCGACGCCAACGCGCGCGATCTCGAAGCGGGTGCTGCCGCCGGCCTCGCGCCGGCCATGCTCGACCGCCTGCGTATGGACGCCAAGGTCGTCGAGGCCACGGCTCGCGCGGTCGAGCACGTCGCGTCGCTGCCCGATCCCGTGGGCAGCCGCGGACCGATGCAACGCCTGCCGAACGGCTTGCAAACGGCACGCGAGCGCCTGCCGCTCGGCGTCATCGGCATCATCTACGAGTCACGCCCGAACGTGACCATCGACGCCGCCGTGCTGTGCCTCAAGGCTGGCAATGCCGTGCTGCTGCGCGGCGGCAAAGAAGCGGCGCACACCAACGCCGTCTTGGGACGCATCCTGCAAGAAGCGCTCGAAGCCGCGCGCCTGCCCGGCGACTCCGTGCAGATCGTGCCGCCCGGCGATCGCGAGAGTGTGCGCGAAATGATCGGCCTGACCGGCCTGCTCGATTTGGTGATTCCGCGTGGAGGCGAGGGTCTAGTGCGCTTCGTGTGCGAGAACGCGCGCGTGCCGGTGGTGCAGCACTACAAGGGTGTTTGTCATCTGTTTTTGGATGCCGACGCGGAGCTCGAGCGCTCGGCGGCCATCGCGGTCAACTCCAAGGCCGTGCGCCCCGGCACCTGCAATTCGCTCGAGTGTTTGCTGGTGCATGAAGGGGCGGCCAAGCGGCTGCTCCCCGGCGTGGCCAAGCGGCTCTTGGAGGCGGGTGTCGAGCTGCGGGGTGACCCCGCAACCTGCGCTCTGGTGCCGGAAGCCAAGCCTGCTCACGACGACGACTATGGGCAAGAATTCTTGGCCAAAATTCTGGCTGTCAAAGTCGTGAAAGACATCGCCGCTGCCATCGAGCACATCGAGCGCTACGGCTCGAACCACACCGAAGCGATTGTCACCAATTCGTACGACAACGCGCAACGTTTCGTGCGCGAGCTCGACGCAAGCTGTGTGGTCGTGAACGCCTCCACCCGCTTCAACGACGGTGGCGAGCTGGGGCTCGGCGCCGAAATCGGCATCTCGACCTCCAAGATGCACGCCTATGGCCCGATGGGCCTCGAAAGTCTCACCGCAGAAAAGTGGATCGTGTTCGGCGAAGGCCAAGTGCGAGGCTAAGCTCGCGCAGCCCTACGATTGACCGCTCTATCCAAAACATGAAGAAAAAGCTCAAGGCCCTCAAAAAACCAGTCCGCGCCGCCGGCAAGCCCACGCCGCTGCGCACGCCAGTAAGGCCCGAACGCGACACGAGCGACGCCCAGCGCATGGCGCTGGCAGCAGCCGCGGCCGCGCTCGACAAAAAGGCGATGGGGGTCGAGATCATCGATGTCGCGGGTAAGGTCGACTACGCCGACTACCTCGTGCTCATGACCGGTCACGCCGATCGCCACGTCGCGGCCATCGCCGACGCGGTCGATGAGGCGCTCGGCAAGCAAGGCTGGCACGCGATTTCAATCGAAGGGCTGCCGCGCGGCCAATGGGTGCTGATCGATTTCGTCGACATCGTGGTGCACGTGTTCCTGGCCGAGACGCGCTCGCTCTACGACCTGGACGGCTTGTGGATGGACGCGAAACGCGTGCGCGTTCCGGGCACCTGACGGCGTCGTCGCTCGCTGGCCACATGAGATGCAACAGGAAGACGCGAAGACGCGAGGGCGAGCGGGAGATTTTCTTGTTCGAGCAGGCTGGGTGCAGCGGCTGCGCGCTCGCCGCAATCGGCAAGGCCAACAGTCCCGCCCACCCCAAAAAATCTCAGACCTTCGCGCCTTCGCGTCTTCCTGTTGATGCTCTCTCGCTCTCCTCAAGCGCGCGATGAAGCTCGTGATCGTTGCGGCGGGGAAGTTGAAGGAAAAAGAAGTGCGCGCGATTGCGGACGACTACCTGACGCGTATTCGCCGCTGGGTGAAGTGCGACGAAATCGAGGTCAAATCCGCGCGAGACTTGGCGGACGCGGTGCCTGAGGGCGCGCTCTTGGTCGCGCTCGAGGTCGAAGGGGATGCGCTGACCAGCACCGAGCTTTCGCGGCGAGTGGAACGCTGGGGCAGCACCGGGAAGGGCGTCGTGGCGTTCATCATTGGCGGCGCCGACGGCATTCCCAAGGCGCTGTCTCAAAGCGCGAAAGCGCGCATCAGCTTGTCGAAGCTCACCTTGCCGCACCGTCTGGCGCGCGTACTCTTGCTCGAGCAGCTGTATCGCTCGCTGAGCATTTTGCGCGGCGAGCCGTACGCGCGCGAGTAGCTACTCGCCGTCTTTCTTGTCGCCGGCGGGCTTGTCGGCCTGCTTTTCGGCTTCGTCGGCTTTGGCCTGCGAGCGTTCACGCCCCTTGGTGATGAACCAGGCCACGCCGATCGAGACGCCGTACAGGCCGATCAAGGGCACGGCCATGAAGATTTGGCTCATCGGATCGGGCGGCGTCAAGATTGCCGAGATGATGAAGGCCACGACGATGAAATAGCGGAAGAACTTGATCAGGTGTCGGTGCGTGACCAGGCCCGCGATCGACAGAAACAGCACCAAAATCGGCAGCTCGGCGGTGGCGCCGAACGCCACGAACATGCGCAAGACGAAGTCGATGTACTCACCGATCATCACCGTCGCTTGCAGGTGCACGTTCTCCTGGCCGGGCACGACCGCAGCTGGCGTACCGAAGCTGAGCAGGAAGCCAAAGGCTCGCGGGAACGCCACCGCCCAACCGAAATAGCCGCCGAGCGCGAACAGGCCACACGACGACACCACGAACGGAATCGCAAAGCGCTTCTCGCGCGAATACAGGCCCGGCGCGATGAACGCCCACAGCTGATACAGGATGATCGGTAGCGCGACGATGAAGCCGGCGAGCGCCGCCAAGTGCACGTACGCGATGAAGAGCGCGGCGGGGCTCTGGAAGTTCAGGCTAGGCTCGCCGGGGAGTCCGTTCTGGTGCCAGGCAAGCAGAAATGGCTTGGTCAGCCATTGTAGGATCCGCTCTTTGTAGATCCAGCATACGACGGCGCCGACCAAGAACGCGACCGCCATGCGCACGATGCGACTGCGCAGCTCTTCGAGGTGCTCCCACAGGGTCATCGAGCCGTCCTCGCCTTTGGGCGGGTCCGACTTGCCTTGGCCATTGTTGCCGTCGCTCACAGCTCTGACCTCAGCCGTTGCCATTGGCGTTACCGGGGCTGGGGCTGGGGGGCACTGTCGGGGCGGGCTCGGGCTTGTTTAACGTGCTGCTCGGCTCGGGGCGTGGCGGTGGCAGTGACGCGCGGCGTGGCGGGGGTGGAGGCGTACCGGAAGGCCGCGGCGGTGCCGGTCGCGAGGAGGGCGCTGGCGGCGGCACCGAGCGCACCGGGGCAACGACGGGCTTGGCGACCACGACCGGCTCGGGCTCCGGCTCGATTTCCGGCAACGAGTCGGGTTTGGCCGGCGTCGGCGTGGCTGCGATCGGCGCGGGCGCGGCAGCAGCAACCGCCGCGGCAACGGGCTCGGCAGCGACCGGTGCAACGGCTGGCTCGACAACGGCGGCCGCGACCGGCGCAGGCTCGGCCGCGACCGGCGCAGGCTCGGCCGCGACCGGCGCGGCAGCGGGCTCGGCGAGAACGGTGGGCTCGGCGGCAACGGCTGCGGGCGGCTCAGGCTTAGGCTCGGGGGCCCCGGGCGCCAGCGCGACTTCGTTCGAGCTCGCAGGTTCGAGCAAGTCGTCGGGCAGGGCGCCGTACGCATCTGCACCTTCGGGCGGGTACTCGCGTGTCGGATCGGGCTCGAGCGCGGCGTACGGATCCTCGTAGCGAGGCGCCGACTGGACGGGCGCAGGAGCGGGCGCGGGCGCAGGGGCCGCTGCAGGTCCGTGATAGCCACGCATCAGACTGCGCAGCTCGGACAATTGAATGCCCTCGGCGCGCAGCATCTCGTCGATGCCCGTTTGCTGTCGCACCTCGAGGGTCATCTGGCGCAGCTTGCGCGCCCACTGACCCATGGTCTTCAGCATGCCGGGTAGCTTTTGGGGCCCGACAGCCACCAGGGCGACCACGCAGACTACGAGTATTTCGCTGAACGAGAACCCAAACACGCGCTAGTTCCTGTGGCGCGTCTTAGCATACTTGGGCAGCTCGGCCCGGGCCTGGTACCGTCTCGCCCGTGCTGGCCCTGCTCGCGCTCTCCGTCGTCGCACCGACGGTCTTCTGTTATTTTCTCATCATTCGCGGCAGTGATCGCTACGAGCCGGAGCCTTTCTGGCTGCTTTCGGTGGCTTTTTTCTGGGGCGCGGTGGTCAGTACCCTGACCGCTCTCGTGTTTAATGAAGTGGGCGAGGGGGCCATCCGGGCCAGCCTGGGGGCCGGCCAAGCCGCCCTGGTCGACGCTTCGACGGCTTCGTTCGTGGCCCCACTGGTCGAGGAGAGCAGTAAGGGCTTCGGCGTCCTGGTGCTGTGGGCCATCTCGGCGTTGTGGGTGAGCGAGATCGACGGCGCGCTCGATGGCGCCATCTACGGTGGGGTGATCGGGCTCGGCTTCACCATGACCGAGGACGTCTTGTACATCTCGAGCGCGGGCGCCCATGGCGGCGAAGCCTTCTTCCAAACTTTCGTGCTTCGCACCGTGCTTGCGGGTCTGAGTCACGCGTCGTTCACGGCGATGACCGGCTTGGGTGTGGGCATCGCTGCCGAGAGCACGAGCGGGCTCACCAAGTTGTTCGCGCCGATTGGCGGCTGGTGCGCCGCAGCGGGTCTGCACTTCGTTCACAACTATTTGGTCACGTTCCTCTACGACGGCGGCAGCGGCTTGCTCCTGAAGCTGCTGCTGTTCTGGACGTTCGACGCCCTGTTCTTCCTACTCATCTTGACGCTAGCGATTCGCGATCGCGCGATCGTGCTGCGGGGCTTGGTCGACGAAGCCGGACGCTCGCTGCATCCCAAAGAGCTCGAGCGCACCGCGAGCTACTGGATGCTGGTGCCGCTCTGGAATTTCTTCTCGCTACTCGGTAGCAGCCAGGGCTACGGACCGGCGCGCCGCAAGCAACTGGCGCTGATCGAGCTATCTTTTCTCAAACATCGCAGGCGTCGCGGCGAGCGCGGCGCTGACCTAGACGCGCGCGAAAACGACCTGCGTACCCGCATCTACCAGGCCAATCAGGCCGGCGTCTTCATCGGAGCGCGCACGTGAATCGGCGTTGGCTGATACTTGGCGCCGCGGGATGCGCGCTGTCTTTGCTGCCTTATTTGGCGTGTAGCAGCCGCGAAGGTTCCGCCGATGCCAGCCGTTCCACTGCCGACCTGAGCGCTGTGGTGCTCGGCACCTGGCAGGGCTCGGCCGAGATCGACGGCGAAACGGTACCGTTCTCGCTCGTCTTGCAGCCGGCTGCCCGTCAGGCATCGGCGGCGCGTAGCCTGTCGTTGATCGGCGCTCTCACTTCCGAGAATCCCGACCTGAACGGCGCCATCGACGGAGTCGTCAGCGTCGAAGTCGACGGCGACCGCATCGACGCCGCCCTCCGTCTCG
>Ga0307516_10004579_pt1 | contig 16981 bp, 9 predicted proteins | sample 19_EM_MG_FD_203310 | JGI IMG/M metagenome (GOLD analysis project Ga0307516, IMG submission 203310) | Populus trichocarpa ectomycorrhiza microbial communities from riparian zone in the Pacific Northwest, United States - 19_EM | ecosystem: Host-associated > Plants > Roots > Unclassified | place...
TATATAAAAAATAAAAATAAAAATAAAATAAAATTTTGAATATTGCATTTATCCCAAAGAATTGATGTCTTCATGCCATGTTAAGAATCTGGCCTTTTCGCTTCCGAATAGGGACTGCGGTTGAGTCAAAATCACACAAAAATTTCACGGAATCTCCTGATCAAGCATCCCTTCAACCTTCAAAACCTTCTACTCTCTATGAATTGATACTTTTCTGGATTTCTTCCAGTGTTTTTCCTTTGGTTTCTGGCACAAACTTGGCCACGTAAAGAACTGTTAGCACTGAGAATCCCGAGTACACCAAGAATGTACCTGAAAAGTGAAAACCATGGAGTCAGTTCCATGATAAGTAACTTGTATTTTGTGCCTGACTTGAGAAGTTCCGGCTTACCTGAGGAACTCCAGTCCATGAGAAAGTTGAAGGTAAAAGAAACTGCCCAGGCCCCCGACCAGTTCACTAGCACCACCAAGCTCCCAGCAATCCCCTTTATGTTAATTGGAAAAATCTGCCACAGGAAAAAGTTCTAGATTAAAAAAAAAAAACTTGTATTGCCATAGCTATTCCATTCGATGCAGAAAGTTAGACTAAAAAGTTTATCAGTTTTCTTGGCAGGTAAAAACAGCTACCTCAGACATGATCACCCAGGGAACTGCTCCCATTCCAATTGAGAATGCTGATACATAAATCTGATTTCATAGGGAAAATGAGCAGAAATTGTTAGATTTTGATTTGCGGTAAATAAAATGAGCAGTGATGTAGTAGGAAATTTACCAGCACTCCTGCGATGGCTAATATTGGTACCCACTCAAGCAACAAGCCCTGCCCCTGAATCACGAAGATCATGGAAACAGAATCAGACCTTGAACGCAGAGAGGATTCGCAGGAAGAACAAAATATGCATTTAAGTGATTTACCTTGAGAAAGAAAGAAGTTCCTGCTAAGAAAGAGCCTAGAAATGTTCCAGTGGAAGAGATCTTCATGAACAAAGAGCATATTTGTTAGTCAGTAAGAGATTTGTCTCACTAAATTAATATTTTTGCAAGGTAAGAAGTTCTTAAGCAGATTTATTTACCATCATAAGTGGTCGTCTCCCAGATTTGTCCATTAAAATTGCTCCCAGCATGGTTATTGGGATCTGCAGATCAATTTTTAGATGGATTAGGTTCTCAAACAAAAACTTGATCTCCTTTTTTATATTTATTTTTTTGAGAAGTTTCCAAATTAAATACCTGAATGCAAGCATATGCTATGGTTCCGATTTTTGCTGAAGAAAGTCCTGCAATTTACATAAACAATTCAGAACAACGGCGAAGACTGAGAACTAAAGCAACCAAGTAAGACAGCCAATGCAACTTATTTACCAGCTGAAGCAAAGGTTTCGCTTGCATAAAATCCAATGCCATTAATTCCTCCAAATTGTTGGAAAACCATTAACGCCACTCCAATCTGAACATCATGACCAAGTGCAAAGCTTGTAAGACGTCAGAAACACAAAATCTCTGTTGTGGATAACAACGTAAACGTAAGGATTGAATTACGAAACATTTAAGACAGTTAACTTACAATAACAGAACGGATGTATTTGCTTTCGAACAAATTGAGAAGTTTAGCTTTAGGAAGGGCTTGAAGATTTTCAAGGTAAACCTGTCAAGAAACAGGAACAGTCAGTCATAAGACAAATCTCTTCTACGGAACTTGCTTCAAGTAATATGACATTGTTGAAGGCAAGTACTTGGATTTCAGCAGCTTCACGAGTAACATCAGCATCTTTTCCACGTAGTTTCTGCAGTGCAACTCGGAATTCTTTCTGGAGGCCAACTTTTGCCTGGATACATAGGTTTTAGTTAAACCTCCCTCCCAAATTGACAAAGTAAGAGCAGCCAAAGCTTGAATGAAACATAAGCTTACCAGCCATCTGGGAGACTCGGGAACGAAACATAGACCAACAAGCAGGAAAATGCAGGGAACAAGACCTTGCAAAACATTTTAAAAAATGACATTCAGCCCTTTGCAAAACCACCGGAACAGAATCTACACTTTTCTTTGGTATTTCAGTTCAACCCAGAATTCAACATCAAAGAAACAGTATCATCTTTTGCAGGGCTTCAACTTACCAGTTAGAGCTAGTCCTCTCCATGTTATAACCGATCCAATTAAGAATGCAGTGGACGAGCCAGTAACGATCATGAGCTAAAAAGCAATAGATATGACGAAGGGGTCAAAAAGTCAGTGATGACTACACTTGCATCATTTTTGAAGTTGATATAATACTACTTTATGATGTCTAATTACCTGATTTAATGTGGTGAGCCCTCCACGGAGATTCTTTGGTGCTATTTCTGCTATAAATATTGGAACCTGATTTTTCATGAGACATGTATTATCGTCAGAAACCAGGATAAAAAATTTGTACAATTAGATTGAAAGGTTTTGTAAGAGGATTGCAACTATAAAGTAATTACCACGTAAGAGAAAACTCCAATGCCATATCCTGTTAGAATCCTTCCCACATCAAGTGAAAAAGGTCCCTGTACCAGGAAAATTACCAGCAAAATAAAGGATCGTCAGCATATTAACTCCATGGATGTTGAATATTGTAGGGTTGGAAATGAATTGCCAAGCACTTACTCTAGAGAAGAAGACTGCTAGCCATCCTGTGATGCAGAAGCAAGCTGACATTCTCATTGCCTGGTTAGAAATGAACCATTAATTAAATAAATTGGGAGGCTAATTAATCACCTTTTACCAGAACTCTAAAATTCTAGATGAGTACCCCTTTCCGACCAATAAAGTCTGCAATCCGGCCACTTGTGATAGCACCAAGCATTGCACCAATGGTTAATATAGAGCCGAACATAGAGTACTGCAAGATTTGATCAGAAAATTAGACTCAATTTAGATAGATTATAATGTGATAGTTTCTTATTTGAAAAAGAAAAGGATAAAAAACGAGACCAACCTCAGCTATTGAGAGATTAAGATCTTCCCTGATTGCAGATTGCGTGGGAGCTGAATAACCCACCTGCCAAAATAATTAACTTAAGCTAAACAAACCCTTTTTTTTTCGAGAGTTTTGTGGGTTCCTAACCAAAATCAAAGGCCAAAAAAAAAAAGGAAAGGGAAAAAATCCATTTAGTAAACCAAGAACATCTCTTAAACCAGGAACTCCATTTTCCATCCTTGATTGATATCACAAACAAAGAGAGAGAGAGAGAGAGAGAGAGAGAGAGTTGAGAGTACTTACACAAGAGCCAAATTCAAAAGAACCACAAACAGCAACAAATGTGCATAGCAAAACCATCCCAATGGATCCAGTACTCTCTTGATCTTGATCAGTTTCATTATTATCATTAATCACAACAATTTTCTCCTCGAAGATCAATGGCTTTTCCAAGTCTTCAAGGCCAATGATTTCACCTTGCTCAACATCTCCCTGTAGCTTAATAGTCATTTCTCTCTCCCAGCTCGATCTCCAACAGCTAGGTAGCTCAAGGGAAAGATAATAACCCTACAACTTGCAAGTCAGGACACAATGACTTGCAACTCAGGACTCTTAAAGAGACCTTTAGGGTTGCAAGTAAGGACTTAAAAGATGGGAGAGTGTGAGGAAATAAGATTTCTTACGGGGTATATATGCATGTAAGATATCGCAGCACCAGCTAGCTAACATCAGCATGGGATGATACCAGGATATTTACAATATTTGCCAGAAGCGCATGATTGATTAAGAAAAAGGAAACTGGCTAGCTAGCGAGGTCAAATTAAAGCATGTGGGATTAAGCTGTCACTGACGTGGTGATCATGAACAGCCCATCTCCATGGATTTATTAATTCGTCTGTTACAAATATCCATTGGAGCTTCTAAACCAAGTTGCATTGCATGTTAAAATCTTCTGTCCGGAATATTGCCATGATTTTTTTTATAATTCCGTGGATGAATTGACGGCTCTGAATTGAATGAAATAAAATAACCAGCCTCCTACCGTCCTACGTGTGTAAGCCGTGGATCCATATAATTCCCACCTCCGTGTAAGCTAAGGCACCACTTTTTTTAAGAAAAATGTGACTTCGCATTACTTCCATGTGTTAACCAATTAGCAATATGAACACTTTGAAACCAAATAATTAAAAATAAATATTAACTTAATTTACTGTTCGTAATTCTTTGCGTTTTAGTTGTGTTTATAATGAGAGAGTGTTTATGGTTTAAGTTCTTCGAATTCCATTTCTTATTATGATCGATTTCACGTGAGATTTGAACAAGATGGCGAGAGAAAACATCTCTCTCTTGGTAGATGCTAATTAAAACGTGAGACAGAAAGGATGAACTTAATTAATTATATAAGTAAAAATCTCTTAATTATAAAACTCTCATGCATGCACCCACCCAGGAAAATTGAGAGTTCAAATCTCACCTACAATGATCATCATAGCTGTTCTTTAAAAGGATAGCGTGTCGTGTTATAAATATTATAACTAATTACCAATAATTAAAATCTCAATATATATCTACCAAGAAAAAAACTTATATATTGTATGATATAATCAGAATTAATTAATTTCTTTTGGACTTGAAATCTGCACAGACCCACACTATCTTATGCTTAATTTTTATCAAATAAATAGAGGTGGTGAGATTCGAATTCATGATCAGTTGACCATTAAGGATCTGATACCATGTCAAATAACCATCTCAACCCAATAGCTTAAGCTATTAGATGAAATCTCAAAATATAATTTATATTATTTTTTAACAAAAAAAAGTTTATGTAAATATATTCTTAAGAAGAAAATAATTTATGTAAAACTTAATATTGCCCGACTGCTAATACCATGGGATAATCCTAATGAAAGATTCAAAGCTAATGAAAGCTGTGTGTGTGTTTTTTGTTTTCTTATAAAAAAACCTTTGTCCTTTGAAAGACAGCAACGAAAATTATCATGGGGCAAACGACAGAGATGAGAGATCAGAGACCAGACCATACTTGAAAGATCCACACGACACAACTATCATACTCGATCACGTTTGTTTTCATATTATTATTATTATTATTATTCACAAAGAAAAGGTACAGTGAGAACAAGTTTTTTTTTAATCATTCTAGAATCACTTCCTATAAATCCATGCATTTAAAAAAAATAGTTTTTTTTAAATAATAACTGTAAGGTTTGAATTTAATATATATATATATATATATATATATATATATATATATATATAATCTTATTGATTATTAACTAGTGTTTTTTTTATATCAATATTTGATGCATAGAGAAAATAATTCAAATGATAATTATAAAGTTCTTGGAGAACTCAAAAAAATAAATAAATAAATAAAAAGAGGCCGTGAGGAGCTGATCATTGGAAACATTTAGAGTGCAAATTAATGTCCTCTGGGGTAGAGGATTGATGAGCAAAGAGACAAAGGTGACCTCAAAGAAAAGATGAAGGAGCTGTGAGTGACTCAGCATGAAAATAAAATCTCAGATAATGCCAAGCATTTTTTATTATTCAATGGGTTTGAAAAGATCGCTGTTTGATTTAGACTTGTCTCATGCCAGTCTGACTCAGCACCAGCTGATCATGATTAAATCAATGATTATCGTCTCCTCTTCTTGGATTGGATGTACTAATTATGTGCATTTCTTGTCCAAAAAACCAATCTTTCAAAAACAAGATTGAGAAAGTATCACATAGTTTTTACATCCCGTCCTGTCTAAATCCCGAATTCCGAGTTTTAATTGAGTCATTATTGGATTTTTACCGGGTTATAGGGTTAATTTTTTAAAAAATAAAAAAATATTATTTTAATTAAAAAAATAAAAATCAACAAGTTATATTAGGTTTTTAACCGAGTTAACTGGATCGCCGGAACTCACGTTTCTCTTCTATCTCTTCTGCAAAGAAATTTTAAGTTTAATGAGAAGTTGTTGATTGCAGTTGGTTTCAGCATAAATAATAGGATATTGCCTTTAGCTTATCCTCTGGGAGATGAAAAAATCAATTATAACTTGAAATGGTTCTTAAACTAGGTGTTGGTGGGATTAAGAATTCAATGACAAAGATATCATCGGAGCTGACTGGATAGCATTGGTATTATTCATGTTATTTTACTAGCAATATCAAAACTTAGTTTGAAGATCGTACTTTGAAAAAAAATTAGAAAAAGATGTGTCAAAAAAACATCAAAGCAAAAATTTAATGCATGGTGTGATGCATTGATTAATAAGAACACATAAACCAATGGAAAGATGGGTCATTTCATGCGATATGGATGCTACCTTTAGGAAAATATAAAAAGAATAATATATATATATATTATATATGGGTCATTTCATGCGATATGGATGCCACCTTTAGGAAAATATAAAAAGAATAATATATATATATATATATATATATATATATATATATATATATATATATATATATATCAAATGATTTTAATAATATCTTGAAAAGTGGTCGTACATTACTTGTTATTACTATAGTTCAACTAACTAATTATGGGTCAAATTCTTACTTTACCCATTGAAAAGAATGGACACAAGATATCATTTTTCATGGTCAATTATGGCCTTTGTATATACTTTGTGAACTCAAACAATTATGCAAAATTAAAAGACCTTACAATAATGCTCTTTAACGATAAAACAAGATATTTCTAGGTTAACACCCTCTCTAAACCTGATGTTTGAAGAGATATTTGGTGAACAATTAACATACAAGAAAGAATATGCACATACCGTAAATGATAGATGTTTCATCAACCATATTCACACCTTCTTACATGTTGTATGAAGTTTCGAATGTCTAATCTGTTGACTTCATAGATTTGAAACCCGACCCGGTCAAGTGATCGGGTCACGGGTCAGATGGGTTGACCCTGATCAACCCAAAAAAAAAACACCTATAAAAAAACATCAGAAAGAGTTTGTTAAGTAAATATTCAGTCCCATGATGTGCCAATTCAATCAATTCAAATTCAATAATAAGGAATGAAGTGGCAAAAATCGGTTGAAAATCTTCATTAAATCATCTGTAGAAAATAAACAGCAATGTCACTAGATATATTAAATACAGCTTAATGATGGCAGCACAAGATACACCATTAAATGAGTGGTTAAATCAGCACCATAACTACAATGTTATCTTTAGTAGCACAACAAGCTTACCTTATTTTCATCACCAGCATGGACATCTTTCTGCTCAATGGAACCAGAGATTTCTTGGCACAATGAACCAACAATGTCGCTGTAGTCATCTAAAGATACACCCAAAGATTTCACAGCCTGTATCAAGTAAGGTTTAACCTTCGTAGCACAGGTTTCAAGTACTTTCTCTCCCAACTTTTGGGCAACAGGTAGAGCTTCCTGCAAAACAGTAAAAGCGGTTAGTTCATTCACAGAAACGGATGGAAATAAACAGAGTGCTTGTGCCATGAACTGATAGAAATAGTTCACCTCATCACCTTTTTTCACACTATCTAAAAGGGGTGGCAGTAATTCCACAGAGATATCTTCACTTTCTTCTAAGACAAGGGACATGATGGTCTCCATTGATGAAAGGACATTTTCCGGATGATAATCCCTGAAAAAAAGAATAAACCATCAATAGAAACAAATTAAAGACAAAACAATCACCATTCAACAGACAATCATTTCCCGATTCATATAACATTACATAGCACACCAGCAATGTTCATTTGGAACTACACGCATAAAATAAAGGTATCAGCTCAATTAAGAAGCAAGAGCAGATAATATTATCAATACACGGGTTTGAGCCCATTACACATTCCATAGTGTAGCCATGGACCATGTTGGACTGGAAATTCATCACAAAATATAACATTAAGCATTACATATGTTGCCATTTTGCAGATTTAAATAAATCAAACAATTTACTCAAAAAACCCCCACATTACCTACATTACTACAGCAAGACCAAAAGTAATCCTTATATCAATGCCAAATGAATTCCAATGTGACCTCTAAAAATGCTACGTCACCCAAAGCCTCAAGGGCCAGCCAGCCACGATCATGCATATGAGACACAGAAGACAATCAAGCAAAAAGGGAGAAGCATATTTGAGCATAATATTTCTTGCAAAAAACATATAATCTTCAGGGTAATTTTCAGGGCACATAACTAAAGGAAGCAACTGAAATTACAAGATGAAAGGGAGCAACTGAAATTCAAAAAGACAAAAGGAAGCCACCAAAATCAACAAGACACTGCACTTTCTCCACGGCCACCATCGACACCTGACACTTCATTCCTTATTACTGAGCAGAGGACGTCTCTTTTTGGCATCTCTGTTCTTCTTTCTTCTTATTCTTTAATTCCTTCTTCAGTGCACTACAAGAGCAGCAACATACCCAAAAGCCACAATCAATCCATCACTGAAAAAAAATAGAAAACAGAATTTTCAGTAAGAACAAATGAGAGAGAGACTAACTTTTTGCTTATGGTTTTTTCGCCGGGAGCAGAAGCGTCGGTCTCCTCCATTGTTAAATCAAAAAGAGACAAGGCACGCAGTTCAGCTGTTCGATAGACTGAGGGGGGAGGGGGGCGAGTGACTTGTGGTGTTTTGCTATTATTGTGCTTAATTCCATATTCGAAAACAAATTGTTTCAACGGCCAAGAATAAAGAAAACAGAGAGTGAAAGAAGGAGATTCAAACCTTTTTCACAGAGAAACAACAGCGATCAATAGTCAAGATGTCATCTGCTCCTCTGCTACTCAGCTGGGTTTCAAATAGTTGAGTTAATTAGGTTTGAAAATTGTAACTGATATTGCTTTGTTCTTCTTCACTCTTCAGTCTTCTGCGTTTTGGCCTTTTAAAAGGCCAAAACGACGTCGTTTAATGACTGTCAAATTAAAAAAAAAATTGACCGGGTGGACCAGGTCCCGGGTCGGGTTTCTCCGGGCCAATTCCCAAGCGGGTTTTTGCCTCCACCCTGACCGGTCCCAGGCCCGGGTCGGCCGGGTCCCAGGTCGACCCATCGGGCCGGTCCGGGTTTTAAAACTCCGGTTGACTTGTTATATAGTGTTGAGATGTGCTAAAACATATTTGTTCATCTATTTCATCCTTTACCAAACGAACCACAATGAAATGAATATACTAATCCTAGGGTAGAACCAGGCCCCTCAAGATGAAGAATTGGTTGGGTTGAAAAGGATCCATTCGGTTGCATAACAAGATGGATGTAAGAGATGGACATATCTAATATAGATATAGCATATGTGGTCAAAGAGGGCATGATATAAAAACTTGCCAAGCTGGACAATATATATTAACATTGTTTTAAGTTTAGATATTAATGTTATTTGTTATTGTTGTTTATGAATATTATTTCTTATTGTTAAATTCTATTATTTGAATGTTAACAATCAAATGGGACTAATTATTTTAGGTTCACAAGGAGTCCACCGACATGGTGGATCCCATAGTTAACGTGCTGATAACAACAGTTATGTTGCAAGTCTTATTGTTAGGTTCATTATATAGTTGCATGATGGTTATAGACCGAAGGAAGTGTGGGCGAGATGTGTAAGTTTACTTTTTATTATACTTAATGTGTTAATATTCAATCGTATTTACAATATCACAATCATGCTAATATTTATCATTTTTGTTTATTTTGTAGATCGAAGACAAGATATATTGTCGGCAACATAAGTTGATGGATCTAAATGCTCATGTGATGATTTATATTATATAGGCAGATTTCTATCATATCAGTTATTTGCAACACATCAAGCCAGAGTCCGTCTTTATCAGTGCAATGCTCGAGAGATGAAGGTGTCAGACCAACACATTTCAATAACATGTAGATGAGATGACAACTACATTCAAGGACATTATTTTTCTTCTGAACCTACTCATAGATGGATGGTCTGTGACTAGCGGGTGATCAATAGATAGGAAGGAGAAATGCTTGCACCAATTGGGATATGTCCCCCTATTATATTAAAGGGGCATGTCATCAAGTTGAAATGGCTTAAGAAAACTTTTTCTGACCCATTGCTTGATAAAGTGAGTAAGAAGGTGTTGCGTGGTATGCTAAAGCATACATCATACATATGTTTGGTAACATCCTCTTCATAGGTCTGACAATGATGTATCTACCTGTAACGCCCCACACGTTCATATGTGATTATAGTTACTTTCCTACGATTTGGTATGTAAAAATACGGGTAATTTTTTTTTCCAATTCTCATATACAAGTCTACCGAAATTTCCACCGAAATTTCAGTAAAGTCTCCTCTATACCGGAAGATCCAAAGTTATCGATATATACCTTGTTTACACTTCTAATATCTTACATCTCATAACTCAATCACGACCCAATCATCATGGGTCTCAATCCCACAAACATCATCATCTACATCACAACCACAACATATATAACATATATTGAACAACAAATATCATTATAGGGGAATAATGAGATAAACACACATACATGAAGCATGATTATATAGATTTCAAAATTAAGTTCATCTACTCAAGTTTAAACATCAATTATACAAATTAAGTTATATAAATGTTGTAATATTACAAAATACAAGGGTATACTCCCTAGAACCTAGACTACAAAAAGTGAACATAAGCTAGAATCTACTCTTGTCGTGCATGCAATGGTCCTGGAATAAAATACATATTATTGAAACATGAAAATCATAATAATATAGCAACACAAATATCCAACAATTTAAAAAGACAATCATGCATTTATATTTTATTCACTTATCCCTCCTGGTTTTCATTGGAAACTATTTCTCCTTCAATTACTAAAAATCGTTTGCTCTTCCATTATCAACCTCCATTCAAGATTTCATAAGATTAACAATGATCATTTCCGCTTAACACGTTACCGATACCAATTTCACTGGTATCATCATTACCCCGTAGGAGTCAATGCAAGGTGATCCCCTTACCCGGGATCCTAACATGCACTAAATGTATACTAGCCAATATGTGGTGATCCCTGTACTCGGGATCCTAACATACGCCAAATGTATGTTAGCCAATACATGGTGATCCCCTTACCCGGGATCCTAACATACACTAAATGTATGCTAGTCAAAACACATATTACACTTCTCATATTTCTTTGTTAGTGGTACTCCCATCACTTGGCAATGCACACAAGGGTAGTTCCTCTTGAACACACACATACATTCAGAATACTATCCGAAATAATATCATTACACCAACTTCCATCATTTCACATAATATCCAACGTTACAAATTTACATCTCACATTATTAACATATTAAATTCTTGAATTTAACTAAAAAGCTTAGGTGAGGATCACCTACCTGCAATAAAAGCTCTACTTGTGCTCCCCTGCTGCTGTTGTTGCACCACGCTTGTGGTCCCTCATGCAAATCACAGGTTTATCTCATAAATTTTCCTCACTCAAGGATATGTTTTATAATAATCATATCAACAGCCAATAATTCTTTCTTTCAGTCATTTCTTAATATTTGAATTATTACTGTATAAACCTTGAACTGTTACTGTCCGACCTCTCCTTAGATTTTGAACTATATCTAAAGTTATAGAACTCCGTTTTAAGCAAGATTGGTCTCATTGGAAAGCTAAGACACGAGGCTATAAGTTTTCTAAAGGAATGAGAACCCAGTTCTGCCTTTAAGATAGTCAAAATTTCTCATCATCAAATATTTGGACTGTTACTGTCTTGATATTGAACTGTTATTGTCCGACCTCTTCTCAGATTTTTAACTATATCTAGAGTTATAAAACTTCATTTCAAGAAATATTTGTCTCATTGGAAAGCTAAGACACGAGGCTACAATTTCTCTGAAGGAAGGAGAACCAAGTTCTGCCTCTAAGACAGTCAAAATTGTTCATCAACAAATATTGGATTGTTACTGTCCAACTATTACTGTCTTGATATTGAACTGTTACTATCCGACCTCTACTCAGATTTTTAACTATATCTAGAGTTATAGAACTCCATTTCAAGCAAGATTGGTTTCGTTAGAAAGCTAAGACACGAGGCTACAAGTTCTCTGAAGGAAGGAGAACCCAGTTATGCCTCTAAGATAGTCAAAATTGCTTATTAACAAACCATACCTACTGCCCTACAGGTCTATCATGACCCAATCTCGGTTGGTGACCCATAGCTGGAGTTCTACAGCTCCAAATTGAGCAATACCAATTTCCTTAGTTATCTAACATCCAAAACTACAATTACTATGAAGAAACTTGATCCTAATTCCCTCATCCTCCTACTCGAATTCTCTCCAAAAATCAGGAGACAAATATGTCAAAATTCATCAACCTTTCCATTTACACACAACATCCACAATTTAACATTTTCTCTTTTATCTCAACCCCTAGCCATATCATATATCATTTAAGAGTGTCAAAAAAAATATCTTTTTAAGAGCCAATTTATCTTATTTATTTCAATCTTCCCTCTTAACGTCAAAATAAAACATTATTATCGATTTTACAAACTTCCGAACAATATTCTTCTAAACACAATCATTGATAATAGTTTCAATCAACCATAAATAACAAATGAATAATATTCCAAACAATCGCTACAGTCAAGTTATAATGCATTATTATGAGTATAACATATCCAAATATCAACTTCATCAAATGGTGAAATTTCCAGAAATATGGGTTTAATCGAACTGACTTCAAACTTGCAAACCTACTGTGAGAGAAGCCCAACTTCTATACCGAGTGTTTGTTTCTGATCTCCACCATTCAAAATCTAGACAGCATCAGGAAGAACAACATATCCAAATTATAGCTTGATCCAACGGTGGCCGGAGGATAAAACAGTCAGGAAAGAAGATTGTCCAGAAGTGTATTTTCCTAGAACGTTTTCTCCCGCGATATCTCTCAAACGGGGACTGATATAGAAAATCCCTCTAGTGACAATGTACACGATATAGAGGAGAACAACATATCCAATTATCGTTCTGATTCAATGGTGGAAGGTGCAGTTATAGCTATCGGATGTTTTGTCATCAATATGTCTTCTCTTCAACCTCTCTCTTACTCTTGCAAGTCACTCCAAGAGAGAAAATAGAATGATATTTATAGTTCTATCATCTTGTTAATTGCACATTTATTCCCACCCTTTTTTATAATTTGTACTTAAACTCTCAACCTTCTGTTATTTGAATATTGACCTCTCTTGGTCTTACGTATTCATTTTGTCCTCACAAATATTTTTCTTTTCAACAATTTAGTACTATATTCACTCTTCATTTCATTAATTTCACTATTTTTATCTTGATTTAGGTTTCTTTAATTTAATTTAACTCATTTTACTATTGGTTAAATTTCTCATATTTTAATAACCCAGAAAAATTATAACGGGGGTTTACACTACCATTATTGGAAGTGTTTGATGATATTCAAGCATATAGATGTGGTCAATAGTTCTTGTTAATCTACTTCACCAGCTATGTCATAGATGCAAAATGGGGCCAAACAAGTTAGGGTTGTTTGTTGCTTTTAAATGTAGAATAATATAAATATTTGTGTTTTGACTTATCACATTTTATTTATTGTTATAACAATACATATTAGCAATTTTTTATTTGTTTGTATGTTTTTTTATATAGATATGGTTCTGAAAGCATATGCATGTTGGGTTTTCTCATGTTGGGTTTTCTCGAGTTAGAGACAAGAAGATGATAGATCAAACTTTTGGGATACTACCTTAGTTTGGTAAGGCTGAGGGTGGGAGAATAAACAAATAATGTTCAGATATTTGATATTACTAACAATTTTCACTTATCGGTACGTATTAATCATGTACAACACCTCAAGTTAATCTAGATAAATCTATTTTTTTATTTAAAGAAAACTTAAACAAAATTATTTTTATTAAAAAATATTTTTTTTATTAATTGACAAATCACTAAATTGACTCATTAAATTGGACCTGATCATATATAAATTCTATTTATATTTTTTAGCATCCAAAATGATGGTGTAAAATTCAATTTTTTTATGAGAAATTGTCTTCAGAATTTGTAGTAATCGAGTAGTTGTTAATTCCACCATAACTGTGTGGAATGAGTTGGAAACGTGTTTCATGTAGTTTTGATATATGGCTATTTGTTTTTTTGCAATGATTTACACAGATGTGAACAACATGACAAATGACAGAATTGATTTTTCAATCTTTTTAAACAAAAGTAATGGAGTCGTGACCAATGCATCTGTAATTTGTTCCGGTGCCGCTGAGTTTTTTGTTGCAATGTGGACACCTCGGATACCACCACCCCTTGGACAAATCAAAGTCAGCTATTGATGCTCTGCGTGTGAATCTTGTGTCCTGGGAAAAGGGAAAGGGAAAAGGATCTTAGTCGAAGAACGGAGGCAGTGAATTTGAATAGAAGGAAGCATGGTTATGATCATTTAAAGCAGTAAAAAGATGTTAAGAACTTTTTGAATGAAAATGTCGAAGGTAAACCTTATGTTTATAGGGATTCATGCAAAGAATTTCTTTGATTGTCTTCCTATTTTCATTGATTTGTTCTTCAAGTGATAATACAGCATTTGAAGATGAAGGCAGCTGATGGATCTTATCAGGAAGCTGGATAAAAATGGGAATATAGCATAATAAATACAGTAAGTTTTTCTTTAAAAAGAAGAGGCTCCTCTGTTAAAAGAAGGAAAGGAAGATGTAGTAATGCATGTATGCTAGCTATTCAGGATTGTAGTACCAAAGAGTAGCAGTTGTACTGTTTAGATTTGGCTGGCCTGTCAAGAAAAAGAAGGGAAAAGATACTTAAGAAAGTTACCGTCGAAGCAAGTCCAAACAGGCCATTCATGTTGGATAGACAACCTCGGAAACCTTTCTCAAGTTTCCGAAGCTCAAGTACCTTTGACATGGTTTAGGAGCATCCTAATAAAATATAGCTCTCCAGCAACAGGGTAAATATATGTTATGCGAAAAAGGGAAAACCCTAACCCTTTTGATCTGGGCACCCACTCTTTCTGACCACCATCCCAAATATACTTATTGGAAAATTCAGAGTAATATAGCTTACATGCTTTTGTATCAATTTAGTTCTGTACAAACAACCACTGTGTAGGCATTGTTTTTTCAATACCTAGCCTTCTCAAAACTGAGGGGAGAGGCCGACTACCTGGAAAAACAATGTTTTGATGTTGTGGCTAATGCACCCGAAGCCATTGAACACAGGGAGACTTTGAACGAGTTGGAAATTGGAGATTTCGACTTTGAATGAATTGGAAATTGGAGCAGACGCCAAATTGCTTTGTAAGGACAGATGAAGCGACAGTTTAGATATGCTTTTATCTCATTTGTTGTTACATTCTCCAACAGATATCCTACACCTATCAGAACCTTTGCTGACATGATTGAAAAGATCCTTAACAAGCAAATTTCAATGTTTATGTGAGCGTTGTATCGTAACAACAATTCATGAATATTGCTCAGTTGAATCCCATCTTTAAGAATAAAGCTTTCACGTTGCTCTCGTCGCCTATAATAAACAAAGTCGCTATCATCAGAGACAGTTTGACTCTTAATTGTTTTTGGGAAACACTTTGTACATTTGCCATGTTCCATACACTGAGCTTTTGGATTTGCCAGACTGCAGGGACCATGCATCTTAAATCGCCGGGCAATATCATAACAGATTGGGTCCTTGTTTTTGTCAGGTATTTCAGGGGAAACAATCGAATCGACATCTTCCGCTATATGGCACTTGAAATCAGCAGCAAGCCATACCAACAGGTGGCTGTGTGGAAGACCTCTTTTCTGAAATTCAACAACGCACATCTGGCAAGATAGAGAACGCACCCAAATTCATGATTTCTTAAATCACCGAATAAAGGATGGTGTTACAAAGGAAAGCAAAAGACTTTAAAAATATTAGAGAATACCTGAAATTGTCCGACCAAATGACTTCCCTGATTTTATAAACAATAGCATATCAGTAAGTTTAGTTCCAAAAATGCATGTAATGATGTCTGACCTGTCTTCCTACTAGTAAGACCTTTTTTTCGAAGTTCCCTTCGAATCTCTAGCCAGTTAGCATAGCAAGTAAATGTAATGAAAAGATCAAGATTCTCATAAGTCCTGCATATAGGCATCTTGATAATTATTAATCATATAATGTGGACTACCATTCAAAGAAGAGGGAACAATAACTTTTCTAGTTGCGTTCCCATCAACACCCCCCTTTAAAACAGCTTCATGAATGCCTTTATAGACTTCAGTTCTAAGATCATTTTGGTTAGCTCTGATGCAATCACGTTGCATCAACCAGAAATTGTTGGTGTAGCCACCTTTGATGATGATATTCTTGAACCCAACTATTTCATTAATGAGGGAAGCATAATAAGCTCTCATTGGGACTCTTAAGCGTTTCCTCAATGATTGTTGGTCATTGTTGGCAAACATAATATCGCACTGATATCCATATTTGCCATAGGGAAACAACAAAGGATATTGTAGAGACATAAACTTCGGATATAACTTTGAAATCCTTTGCAAAGAACCAGAACAACTTTCAATAATGATGTCATGTTTGGAACAAAAATCCCCAATATCTCCAACAACCAAGCCACTAACATCATTTGATGAAGGAGTATCATATTGCCACAAATCACCATCTCTTTTCCCAAGCAAGCAAATTGTATAGCTAGGACATTCAGAATTTGCAGTTCTTTGTTTTGCATTCCTAAACAACTTTACCAGCTCGTTTGTTCCATCAAGCATCTTCATAAGACCACAAACAATGTCTTCATCCAAAGACAACAGTGCATTATCTCTCATGAAAGGTAACCAACCACTGGTAGTGTCTCACTGTGCTATGCAAAGCAACTATTTGGCAGCCTTAACCCAGCATCTGACAGAAAAACAAGATTGAAGGCACCAAAAGCAGCCTTGCCTAAACAAATTTGGTGACCACTTAAAGGGCGCGAGAAGAAAAGA
>Ga0307516_10004580_pt1 | contig 16979 bp, 18 predicted proteins | sample 19_EM_MG_FD_203310 | JGI IMG/M metagenome (GOLD analysis project Ga0307516, IMG submission 203310) | Populus trichocarpa ectomycorrhiza microbial communities from riparian zone in the Pacific Northwest, United States - 19_EM | ecosystem: Host-associated > Plants > Roots > Unclassified | place...
GTGCATACCAGTGGTCAGCTAATCCAGAAGTATTGGGCCGGTTCTGCTCCCTCCACCTCGTTATGGGCCTGTGCCTCTCTGTCACTCGTACAGGTGATGAGGAACTCGCTTCGACGTTCGAAGCGCTCCAGGCCGAGGGCCTCACAGTGTTGAACCCGGACCAAGTTCTTCCGACGAGCCAGATCTTGGCGTCGATCGCAACTCCTAAGTAGTAGACCTCTGCGATCCCTGGAAGCTGTGGGTGTTCTCTCCGGCCGTTCGGTGCGGCGCTCCTGATTTTTTTGTCTCCAGTGGTTGGTCCAAACCCGTGGCACAGGTGGGCGAAGGGGTATTTCCTTCAACCTTCCCCGCTTGGCCTCCTAACTGTTGCAATTGCTCACGATGTTCTCAACCGTCCTGCACATGCAGCTCAACGGTACCGTCGACGCGAGAAGCGACTCATACAACACGTGAACGAGTATATTAAAGAACAACGACGGGCTCAGCCGATACGTGTGAATACTATATACGATATGCTACATAAAGAAGGTAGGTGATATCTGCGAGAGTGTGGTAAACAGGAGTGAGGGAAGGAGAGAGCATTAGCCAGCTAGATCGCGGGATCGCAGATGTAGAACGTAAATGATACACTTCAATGAGGGAGGGAGAGACGACTTGATACAATTGATGTGTGTAAAGTAAGAAAACCCCCGGGGTCAGACAGTGGGATGACGCCAAAGTCGGTGATGTCGATTAGTGTTGCAAGTGGGATACCATAGCGAAAGAGTCCCTGGAATCGCCCGTGTTCGTGAATGATCGTGGAAAGGTCGTGACGGAGCGTTGAGAAGGAAAGGAATCTGTTTTAGAGCGCCACAGGCGTGAACGGATTCCTGTTCGTGGGGCTCCTCCACACCTCAGCAGTGTTCGAGAAGGGATTCGTCCCAGTCGGACTCGGGACGGGTTTTCGCTGTGATCGCTGCCGTTGGGGCATCACGGCGTTCGAATCATCGAAAGGCGTAGCAAACGGGTCCACCAGTGGACCCTTGTTGACATCATTCGCAGAAGATTCTACGGGGAGAGCCGAATTCTTTGGCAAATCGGGATGTAAAGGTCGACCTGGACCAGGGGAGAAGTTGTAGCTCGTGTCAACGTTCACATCCAAGGTATGGTACTGGGCGAACGGAGGAGGGGATGGTTTCCTCACGGGAGGTTGTGCTTGGACCCTAGTGGAAGGAATACCAGGAGGAGGGGAAATGTTCCTCGGCATCTCGGGAGGTACTGGTCTCTCGTACCCGTGATGAAGGGGAGGCGCGAGGTGACTTGAGGGACCGTTGACAACCACGGGTTTCCTCTCAGCCCTGACCTCCTGGAGACTATCCGAAGGCGACGGAGCACCCAGTTCTGGATCCGCGTTCCTCACTCTCAATGGAGCGGCCTGGGATTTGTGACTTCCTTGACTTCCGTCACTTCCACGGGTTGGCAGCCAAGGGAACCGAGGGGCAGCGGGGGAAATCGACCAGGTGGACTTCGGCCCGTTCCTACCACGTTCAGTAGGGGAGGTCTCGATCGTTGGGAGGTTCGCGGGTTTCAAGTTCGCAGCACGGCCGGTGTCGATGGACAGGTTGGGTGGTGAACGGTTTCCAGGCCGAGCAGAATATGTGGGTGGGGAGATGGGGCGGGGGTTGAGATCCTGCCGCTTCCTTCCAAATGGGTTAAGAAGGGCGAGACGAGAGAGCAAGGATGAGAGAGCCTGAGAGGCAGGAGTAGGGCCCGAGTTGCCGGTGGAGACAGGTTCGTCGTCAGCATCGATGACAAACTTCTCCTTGTCCATCGTCCTCCGACCGAACATGCCCATGCCGATGAACCCTCGAGTGGTGGTCTTGAACTGAACAGTAGTTTTGCTGACGGGAGAAATGCCTTTCTCGTTCTCCTTGGAAGAGTCGATGAAACTATCCCAACTCTTCTCGTAGTTCTTCAACGGGTGGGGCTTGAGCAACCCGTTAACACTATTGGGCGAACCGACTCGTCGACGGGGAGAAGTGAGGGTATCAAGGAAACCAGGTCGGGGCGAGGCCAAAGGGGTGAAAGAGGGGAGGTTCATTCCGCCTCGACCACCATTCTCGATTAAGCTTTCGTCAGTCATGGTGATTTGACCGCCACGGGCTGCGAACTGGTCGAAACCTTCCCTCTGTTCTTTCTGCCACTTCCTCTTCTTCCTCTGATCGACCGAAGCCTTGATATAAGAGTGCCAGAAGATGACGAGGAGAGCCATGAGAACCACAAGACTCCACATGGCGATGAAGAAGAGGAACATGACGCGTTCCTTCTTCAACGACTTGACATATCTGGACACGATCCCTCCGATGATCCCACCATCCTCCTCATTGCCACTTCCGCTTCCAATGGCAGCGAGAGCAACAGGGCGAGAAACCTCATCCACATCTGCTGGAGAAAGGACGAGCGAAGATTGGTTTATCCGCGGCATGTCGACATGCAAGTTATCGTGCATGAACGTCAACGCGTTGGACAACGCATCCACTTTGGACCCGATGAGACAGAAAACAAAATCCCGCATAGGCTGCTCGAGGATTGTTCCACCGAAGACGGTCTCGACCAAATCCTGAATCTCCCCATAGAACTCGTTCAGGGTGGTATTGAGGGTGGAGGTGGTGGAGTTGACCCAACCGAAGACTCCCTCATTGATGGTATTCTGGATGAGATCCACCTGGTCGTTGACCTGGGAAGTGTACACCGCAGACTGGTTCAGCATGTTTTGGTTCACTGCCGTGGCGATCGTGTTCGAGAGGTCGTTCGCAGAGGATACTGCCTTATGTTGGTAAGACTGTGCGATGGGACCGAGGGCCAAAAGTTGTAGTTGAACGGAGAGGAGGCCGACGATGCCGATGAGGAGGCACGCAAGAGCGGGTGGGTGGAAGATGTAACTGAAGAACCATTGGGTGTGAATGTGTTGAGAAGGAGAGAGACGAAGCAAAGCGGAGAGCCTGTTGGCTATCCTCATGAGAAGAGGATGAGCGGTGATTCCGTGGAGGGTGAGGAGGTTGTGGTTCGTGAGCTGGATGGTGGGAGTCGAATGGGTGGTGGTATGGTGTTGGACAGTGGGATCCGTGTTCCAAGCCTGGCGAGTGTACTCGAGGTGGTTCTGGAGGCAGCGCCACTTGTACCATTCAAGAGCGCAGTTTGCCAGGATGAGGATGAGAATGACGGCGATGATGATGATGATGCCGATCTTGGTCATCTTGACGAGGTCACGGCCGAGATCGTCAATCACAGAGGTGTCAATCTGATCGCAGAAGGTGATCGTGGATTGCTGAGGAACGGAACGGACGGATGGGTTGAAGGAAATGCCGTTGAAGGTGTCGTTGATCTCCTTCTTGGTTAACTCAAAGGGAGTGTCGAGACTGGAAAACGAATGAGGAAGACGATTTCGGTCGCAAAAAGCGTTTGGGACTTACACAGCGTTGAGTTTTGCCTTGATCTGGGCAGCGGAGGGGATGGAACTGTTGAGCTTGACCAACGCTTGGGTAAAATCATCGGGGATTTGGACGTTCTGGAGCCCATCGAGAGAAGGGACAGTGAACTGGGGAACGGTGATGTCTGCAAAGGGATTAAGTTTGTTGATCGCGTCAATGGCAGTCTTGATAGCGTTGTTGACGGAAGTGATATCGTTCTGGATGGACGTCCTGAGATTACCAAGAGTGGTCTCGATGAAGTTGGTGATCTGTGGCAACAGGGTTAGGGTGGAAATACTGAGAGTCGGTGACAACGAACCTCTTTAATGGCAGAGATGAGAACGGAGAGTGTCCCACGGACGATGAGTTCGAGGAAGCAAAGGAAGGTGGAACGGTAAATGTCGACCAAGAAATTGATGATGCCCTCCATAACGGTCAAGGTAAGGACGAGAGCGGCCCTAGCACCATTGATAGTTCCGTTGACAGAGTCGGTGAACTGCTGGTTGACTGCGAGAGCCATGTACCGGGGAAAGTTGGCGGTGGAGGAAGCAGCTCTCTCCGCGGCTCTGCAGCTGGCAAGAAGGTTCTCCTTTGCGCTATCGACGGAACTCTGGGCAGAATCACCAGACGACTGAAGTCGGAAGACGACGAAGAGGAGCGAAAGGATGGGATAGGCAAGCCAAGCCAAGGAGAGAAGGTGGGGCAGCTCGAGGTATGGCCTGAGGGAGGTCGTCATTGCCGAGTCGTAAACCGGAGGAGGGGAGATTGCGCGTGCAGACATTTGAAAGAAAGGGAAGGGAAATACTGTCGACCGGCGACCTGGGGGGATCAAAGGAAAGTCGTCGTCGGGGGAGAGGGAGGGCGTGGGCCTCGTTGTGCGAGCGCACCTCGTTATAATATCTCGCCTGGTCCATTGTCGCTTCTTCGGAACGACCCACGCCCATTATTGTTTTCCTAATTCGGTCCCGGGCGTCGATCACGTGCACTTTCCCATCCCCCAAGCGGCCCGCCCCCCGCCGCGGGTCATTTATTGTTTTCCACTGCTGGAAGTCCTGCGCGACGTGTAGACAAGATCCGGAGGAGAGAGAGGGAGAACACCTGCGCGAGTCAGACACTCCGCGAGAGGGAGAACACCTGTGCGAGTCAGAGTGTGTGTTCCACACTCCGCGAGAGGGAAAAACAAAACCCGCAGGAAGTGAAGAACGTCCGGTATCAGCTTCTATGATCCTTTTCACTCCGGTCAAGGGCAGCTCTGCACTGCAGCTGCAATCTCGGCCATCCTCCCCTTTGTCCGCGCTCAACTCAGAAGCCCGAACCCCCGTGGGAATAACCGCACAATGGGGAACTGCCACGTGGCACGGGTTCACTCCCTTCTTCTCACGATTGCTCCTCCTCCCTCCAATACCCACATGCTATATCCTCCATTTACATGGAATCCTTATACTCTATCGGTCTAGGCCTCGGCCTACGCTTTCTTATTGACACTGCCACGAAATACCACGGTCTCCGCGTCGACGGCATCCTCATCGGCCTCTGGGAGGGGATCGTTCTCAACCACTTCGTCCGACAGTTTCCCTCCAGCCTCGACCCTTACATTGCTTTCGTGTTCCGCATGCTCATCGACATCGTCCTCACGAGAAACTTCTCCAGAATGACCATAGTCACCCTCTGGACCGGGCTAGGAATGATCCTTTCCGACGTGTTCCCAGAAATAAACCGTGATAAACGGTTTCGGAGGATGACCCGCCCCCTCCGTAGATGGCTCAAGAACCCTAACCTCGATTTTCTCGACCATCTCCCGCCCCTTCCATCCCTCTCCGAGCTCACTGACTACCTTAACCCTCCACGCTCCCGTTCCCGTGGTCGCCCTTCCAGTTCCAGCCGCCCGACCCCTTCAAGGCGTCCCGTATCCCGGACGCAGAGCAACACTACAAGAGCACACAGTCCAGTTGGAGAGTTGTTTGTCCTCACCAGCCGTCGCCGCGTCCCTGGCAATTATACCTCCGAGACCGAGGCCAGCATAACAAACACCAACGCTACCACTTCGGTCATGTCTCCCCCCAACCCGATGACCAACCCATTGCGCGGGATACTCACTCCCTCGCGCCAGAGCTCCATCACAAGCCCTTCACCAAAGCCGACATCGATTCTAACCCCTTCGCGTCCCCCAACCTCCATCCTCAGTCCTCCGCAATCAACCACCTTCTTCCCACCGAACTCTACCTTAACGAGCCCAGCACGTGAAGTACCGTCTGATCTGCCGCGTCCGGGGATTATTAGCCCGCCCCGTTCCGTCCTCAGTACCCCCCGCTCCGTCCTCAGTACCCCCCGCTCCGTCCTCAGTACCCCCCGTTCAATCCTTAGCCCTCCTCGCCAAACCGTCCACAACCCGCCGATAATTCAGCAACCCGCCCCACGGCACCCTCCTCCCACTTCCATCATCTCCCCTCCTCTCTCTGCACCATCCCCCTCAATTGTATCGCCGCTTCCTCCGGCCCAACTGCCCCTCAGTCCACCCCATAACTCTCCACCTGTTGGGCGCGAGTCTGATCTCGAGTATGCTGATATCCCCTACAACCACGTTCCCCACCACACCACACGCCAACCACGCCGATTCCCTCAAGAGGCGCAATCCCCTCCCCTGGTCGCCGACCCACCTCACAACTTCGAATCGATTCCAATGCCGATGCCCGAACCCCACCACGTACCAGCTACCGATCACCAGAGGGATCTCGATCAGAACCGCCCGCGCCCTCTGTCAGATATACCAGAAGCTACACAATCTCAAGAAGCTTCCCAGGTTTCCCGACTTTCGCACATTTCCCACCTGTCTTCACGCATCTCTCAGGTTCTCTCTCATCTCCCGCCTCCTTCCGAACACACCACGGAAGAAGACGAAAATGAATACCAGAGCCTGGACGAGCCGGATATTCTCACAACACCCCCCAACCTGGAGCGTGGGTCTACTATCAATGATGACGACCCCATCGATGAGTTGATGACCCCACCCGGGAATCCTCCTAGGAATATGGCGGGTGTCGGCTCGGGGTTTGGAGAACCCGATAGGAGGAGAGAGTCCGATCCACCGCCGCAGTACCAATACCTCCCCTTCAGTACTCTCGATGATCAAAACCCAGCCGTTGGAAGGGACCCGGGCGGTGGTCACCCAGGACAGGAGGCCAGGGAGGCTGCATCCAGGCCAGAGAAACCATCGCACAACAAAGGAGAGAATGTGGATGAGTCGACCCCTTCCACGAAACATAAGCGATCAGAATCTTCAGCCAGGCCCTCGATGATTCCGGTTCGGGGCAACTCCGTCTGGGGAGGCTCAGATCTCGGTGTTTCCGGGCAGACTGTACGACCCCCTCCGACCCAATCTGTTCGTGGGGGAGGGTCCGTGTGGGGAGGGTCTGTGAAGGACGATGACCCAGGGACGATCAGAGCTCGAGATCAGCCTGCGCCCAAATCGAACCGGGGTTCGATCTGGGGGTCCATTTGGGGTGGTAGCGCGAAGGACGAAGGCAGCGTTCGGGATGATGTGAGCGTCCGTGAGGATATCCCCGTCGAACCCGTCCGAAGGGATCCCCGTGAACTGAGAGAGTCGAGGGATAGGTCCGTCAAAGCGGATAGCGTGAAGCCTCCAAGGTCCGTGAGGGAACCTTCCGCGGTTAGGTCCACGGTTTCAAAGGTTCCGTCCGTCAGAGACGACAAGTCCGCTCTGGACCCTGCCACTGGCGAAAGGAAGCTGGATTCTCCTCAACCACTGTCTCGCCAACCGACCGGGAACGGATCCATCCGCGGGGGAAGTGGGTTGGGAAGCGTCAAAGGTGAATTCAAACCTTCAGAAGAGCCGCAACGGAGCATCCGCGGCAACCGGTCGGAACTTGACGTTGGTGGGGATAATGCGAGTGCCACCGGAAAATCGACCAGGAGCGGGTTAGAAGGTGCAAAACCCTCCAAGGAACGCGTTGTTCCCTTGGAAGACCCGGGTGCGCAGGAGAAGTTGAACAAGGAAGCTGAGGATGGAGCCCCACCCACGCCTGCCAAGAGCACTGTGAGCATAAGTGCTAGTGCTAGCCTGCGGAATGAGAAACTCGGCGCCCAAGAGTTGCTCCCACTCCCTACACCAGAAGGTAAATTGTTTCGTAAAGAAGCTGACGTCGTGTCGACCCAAGTGCTGATGAAATGATGGTATGTAGAGCCCGTGACCCCAACCGACCCGATCACGAAAAATGTTGAGGGAATGAAAAACGAAGAAGCTCTGAAGGTGGTGAGGGAAGCTTACGACCAAGCAGTCAAGACTCGTGCTCCAGAGCTAAAGATCCTTGTGGGGCCCGGAACTGCCGGAACGAAGTTAAAGAGGAGGATCACGAAGAGCCTCGAAGACGAGTAAGCCCAACCAAATTCCCCTCTCCTCCAGCGGGTTCTAACTTTATCTCCCCTAATTCAAAGACACAACATATCCCCCTCAAAGGTCAACTTGCGAGAGGTCATCTTCAAACTTCCAAACATCCCTCCTGCCATCTCCAACTAGACCCCCTCCGTCAACGATTTACCCCCACGAAATGACGAACGTTGTCGACATCAGGTGCCCGGTGCTGGATGTATCGTGTGCTTACGCTGTATATCTTTAGAGTCTGCCATTCTACAACCGCCTTCATCCAGTCTGCTTTCCCTCCTGTTTCCCCTTCCTTTGCTATTCCTGTCTTTTCTGATTCAATATCTCGATGATATATCCTGGGCTCCTCCTATCTTTACTCTTTTGCCCATCATCTCGCAGCGACACCCACCTATTCCTTCATTTGGTAGCTGGTAGTTTATTCAGACCCCCCTTGGTTTCAATGGCTCTCCAAATCCTGCCCCGTTCTCCCTTGTATTGTTTTTGTAACGCAGTTTGAAATAAGAAAGTGCCCTTCATTCTCGCAGTCTACCGTCGTGCCTAGTGACCGTTGTGATCCACGAGGGTAGGCAACTTCGGTGGGGGGTTACCGGTTAGCGATTATGGGGGGTTTGGCCCATTGCAAACCGTGGATCCGCCGATCAGCTAGGGCGAAAGCGCAAGAGTGATAGGATTAGGGGGGACGAGGGACCTAGCAAGGGTGGTTTGTTGGCAACTCGGAGGTTCTTGGCAGGTTCTTGGCCACTGCACAATCGCAACATAGGCCAACCTAGACGGTTGGTCCATCATCCATTCCGGGGTTAGAACAACCGCATGCTGGGCGGCAGGGAACCCCGACCGAGGAAGGTTTCCAGCAGCCACTGATATTGCGCTCGGCGCCCAGTCCGCTCGCCTCACACTTCCAGAAGAGCCAGATCACATACCAAGCCATTACGTCGTCGTGAGGTTGTTCCAGGAGAAGGCGGCTGATTTGAACGGGGAACACCTTCCGCACACACAAGAGGTCGAGCCCCGAGGAACGAGGGCTTGGGGTTCCCAACCGTGGCACGTGGTTGTAACCATGCAATCCGATCCACTTCGCCACCGTTCTTCTCCTCCCGTGGACTACATACGGAGCCCTCACCCGAGAAGTTGGAAGCGAAGAGGTAGAGAGGAGACTCCGCGATCCCTCAATTATGGAGAGAATCGCCGGTCGGAAGTGGCAAACCAACGTAAGAAAGCGGAGGTTCCTCCTGCTCTGTTGGGACACCCCGCATACGTACGTCCCCACGACCATCAGGGCCTCACGGACCACCGTACCCGGGCCGAAGCTACTGGCTACGGATCGCAAAGCTGGCGGTTTTGGAGGGAGTCACGGATCGGCCAATACCTCCCTCACTTGGCAGGCACAGAAGCCGCGGAGAGGGAACCCCTGACACCGTGATGTCGAGGGCTATGGGCAACCGAAATTTGAAACGAACCGAACGAGAGAGCGAGAAGGCATCGGAGAGGCGAATAGCGCCCTGACACCATATAAGGCTGTTCCTGGTCGGAGAACTCTGAAACACTTACTGCAATTATGCAACCATCGTATTGAGCAGCCACAGGGGAAACTGATGGGGGGTCGATCGAAAGACCCTTCCCCATGGCCCCGACGATGCCTCCCATCAATGTGGCAACACGTGGTCTCTCATGTCGTCGCAAAATGACAGTTAGGCAAAGACTCTAACTCAATTCTGCGCTTGAAATTTGGAGTCTACGAAATCGTCTCAGCGATGCAACGGAAGACGCACCCAATCAGGTGGGCGCGCGACAATGTAGCCTCCTAATGGGTCACCGTCAGAGGCTCCGAGATTTACCCCCGTCAAGACACTGGTCGGAGTCCGTGGACAACCGTGGTGAATTCACGTCAAATCCGGGCGACTTGTTGATCACCGGTGAGGGAAAAACACCGGACCTATCCCGGCGCATGATTCGTCCCCACTCTCGCTGACCTTTCAAGAGTATAGGGCTAAACGTTAAACCTTGAGCGAGAAAATCGCGCATCTCGAAGTTGCGTGCGACCTGTTGCGGCTTCGGTTATTGCAGACGCCCTTTCAATCGAACACGTACCTCAAGGAGATGGAATCACCTGAGCATCACTGGCCAACGTAATTTTCTGGGACCGTTGACGCATGAATGGCGGAATTTGCAAAGAGGCGTTTGAGTGGCAGCGTCAACGATCGGGTTCCAGCCCAGGCGTTCAGCGGGTGGGAGTGTCGTGAGGTGAGAAAGGTGATGGACGTCGGACAGCAGTCACATGGGCGAGCAATGGATGGGGATGATCGGCATTATTGCGCGCCTCAAATCCCAGATTTCAACGTGCATACCCAACCTCTTGCATGTATTGACCCATGTGGTCCAGAAGGCCACACCGCTGACATTGTGTTGTGAGATCTGCGGGGTGAGTTTACTTGTAGCACTTGGAGTGCAGAACGGTTCGCCTAAAGTCGGAGTCGTGGTCGTACGCCGGATAGTCACCCAGTGTCGTTACGGTTGGGGGCAGCTGCTCGCTGAGGAATCCGTAGGGATTCTGACAAGTTCTACCGTGGTTGGCAATGAAGGCCAGGGCCCGCAAATGAAAAAACACCACATTTTCTGTACGGTGGTAATGCACCGCTGCCAATCTACCATGTACCCCCCATCTTGGGGAATATCCATTCCTATGGTGTTCCAAGCTCATCGGCGGGCAAACACACGCTGTGCTTTGTTGCAGGACGGGGCTGTAGCAACTATCCACGCTCTGCGCACACATTTATCGTCAGTCTTTAGCTGTAAAGGTCTTCGAGCTTTCTTGTTCTCCTGACCGTGCTTTTGTCCGTGACTAAGCCTGTTCATTAGGTTCGTGGCTACCTGCCATCTGAGTCGTACGTGTAGTAAGTAGTATTGTAGGGTATGAGGCGTGAAATTTCGAGCCCCAACTCAGGCTCAGTGCGACCCAGCCCAGGCACTTGGCGGTCCCGCCACCTGCCGGCCTCTTCTCCACTCGTCGCCTGCCTGGCAAGTGCCCCATGGTATGCACCATTTGGCAGGTTGGCACCGAACTACCCCCGATACTTACGAACGATGTGGTAGAAAGCAGGTTGACGTGATGGGAGGTCCACCACAGAGAAAGGTTGGAAAAAAGGCGGTACTCGACAACACTCTCACACGTTACTGGCGATGGAGCCCCCAGGTCTGTGAGGATGTTTTTTGGTGGGGGACTGCATTTCGTGGAACTCGCCCGTCTCCGACCTCCAAAGAGAGTGAGGTTCATAAAGAGGATATTAGCGGGAGAAACGAACTGCGAAAAATTGATCTGCGTGGTCAACTGTACGCCTGTTTCCTGGGGAACTGTACGTGACGAACGCGACGAATCCCACGTCGAGGGGCCGGTGGAAGTTGTGGTCCCTCTGCGCCAGTGAATGGGTTTAGACAGGGCGCACGATGGATAGGGGGGACATACCTCGGGGACTGTGCCTCGCGAACCGCTCTCACGACCCTACAAGATACGATGGGGCTGAAGACAACAGCGGCGAGACCGCCATAGATACCCAGGAAAGCTATAGGGTACAGCTCAGATAACCATACCCAAACAACCCACGCCGCCGACACGTACAATTCAGGTCGTAGAAAACCAGCGCCTGAGGAACCGTGAGATGGGGCTTTCGATGATGAAATGAACCGGTACCCACAACAGTGACGGTATGCACAGCGAGGATCAACCCAAAGTACCCAATACCTTGGTGCCGAAGTAAAGTTGCCAGGTCACCTCGCCTAAACTTCCTGACCCCAAGGACCGTGAAAATGGCAACAATGAAGTCGAATCCGGCGGCTGGCGAATTCCGTGCGTTCAGTGTTGAGCAAACCGTGCACACGAGCTCCCACGTACTGTAAAATGAGAAGGCTCCCAACAGAACCACATACTCTGCTCGGGAGTCGGTGGGGACGCACGCGCCCAGGAGACGATTCCATATGACGTTTCCGACGCGCAGGCCTTGAGGGAAGGGTTGAGAAGGGGAGGGGGTTAAAGATCCCAAGCACCCACGTACCAACGAACACCAGGACCCACTGCCCGACGAATAACAGAGATAACGTTGCTATCACCCATCGTTTGTATTTCCAAACGATGATGCTGGAGAGGAATGAGGGAAGTGCGACTCTAGAAAAATGGAAAATCCCACGTACGCTCGGACCATCAGATTGCCTGAGGCGGCAGTAATTCCGATGTTTCCCAAGACCTGTGGGGTGTTCTATAAGCCGCTCCACACCTCAAGGCACATACACTCGTACCACCATTGACGTCTGTAACGCTGGAGAAGTTGTGAGGAACGAAGATCAATGATGGGATTGGGCGGTTATCCCACCTTGGCAGTTGAGCTCCTTGTACGGGTACACGAAAACCATACTGGAATGGAATAACGATGTTAATCAGCATGGCAAAACGGCGCAACGAACATCTCTCTCACTTTGCGATCAACGAAGCCAGCCCCGAATATCGCGCCAGGAAATAGGGAACCTTGACGCGTTTGGGTGAGACTGCAGCAGGGTAGAGAAGTCGAACGGTGGGACGTACCAATGGCCATGTAAGGGGATACTTCCTGGTCAAAACCCTCCCCTCAAACCACAAGGAGATACAATACTCCCAACTGGGTTGTCCGCCCGTGTTAATCACGACCGGATTCAAAGCGAACACCCAACACATACCAATAGACCCCAAAGAAACAGAGGAGGACTTCTTTTGAAGTCCGAGCAATCGCGAAGGGATCAGTGACGGAGGGGGAGGCCATAACCCCGACGGAGCCGTCGTCGACACACAAGGAGGAAGATGGAAAAGGAACACACTTGTGTACGATGTGTTATATATGCACCGCACCAACCGTGGGCCTGGACGGTACGTACACTGTTCCCGACGTCCCATCAGTGGCTTTTGCTGAGCGCTGAGCGCGCGGATCACGAAACCTCCGCCGTCAATTGCAGCGACGTCGCTCCAGGCTTGGCTCATGACGGGAGACAGCTTCCATCCCCATCCTTATCACCCAGGGGGGTGAGGCCCTTCGCATCATGAGCCGGTTTCATTGATTCGGTTCAACAAAGGCAAAGTTCCACCTAGCCGCCCCCTCGGTGCGGTGGGAGCCGCCATTCTATCGTGGAGGAGGGCCACCCTCGATCACAGTCCAGGTCTGGTACGGCCCCTGATAGGCCAGATTATCCCGGCATCGGGTTGGGTACCGTCAGGAATGACCGTTGACGCAGACCGGGATTCGGGGGTTGCGCCCACGGGTGCAATTGTGTGGGAGGGGTTACCACTCAGAAACCTCCGTTACATACTATGCAGAGCGTTCACACTTAGTTCACACTGTACATTTTCATGTCATCATCTTGGAAAGCGTTGCAAGACGAAATTTTGAAATGTCAACGTCAACGGTACCGGAAAGAGGTTCCAACAGCTGACGGGATCAACAACAAGCGAAGACAGACAGGCTGTCGGAAAACGCCTTCGATCCGGCCACCTAGACCGACAACACGGGTGATTGTCTTCCTCGGTCGTCGCCTGCTCTGTGAGTCCTACACATCCTAGCTAGCTTCGTCGCCCAAACACATCCTTCAACTTCCGTCGACACCACGATTCCTCCCCCCCACCCGCCTCCACGACGTCGTCAGCAATCTCGGGTGCAACACCTTGCTTAGATCGCTTCTTGTATTGTCCCGGTGTCTCCAAAGACGTCCCTTTCTTCCACATTCCAACCTTTGCTCTCCTTTTCCCGTGCAAGAGGCACGTTGAGCGATGGGAACGGAAACCGGAATGGAACGTAGCGACGTACTGTGCTTCACTCATCAGCGCCAGATATCCCTCCCTCTTGTTAGGGTGTGGGAACTCTCCGGCATCCGATTCATAAACGAAGGACCAACCCTGTCGGATGCTCTCTTCCGATAGGTTAGTCCCGCGGTTTCCAGTCAACCACCATGGGAGGAATCTCCGCGGTAAGAATGGAATGACGATCTGATTTTCTTCCAATTTCGGGTGCAATTCACGATGCGATAAAAAACCTACCACTCGTCCGTACATTGCCTCGCGTTTCAGAAGCTGGCAGTAAATGGTTTTCCCCAAGATTTGGCTTCGTAGCCAATCCCTGGAGTCGATTGAAAACGGTTGCCCTTCTCCCCCTCCCCTACCCACCTATAGCTGAAGTGAGGACCCGGGAGTTCTGGTCGGTGTACAACCATACCTCCGGAGCGTCGATCGCCGCCATACGCATGCGAATAGTTTCGCCGGCGCCCACTTTGAACGAGTGAGTTTCCGCCAGCGCGTGGGGGGGACACGAATCGACTCACTGGGTTTCAGTTTGGGCTGCCGCCTAAATTTGAGTGGCCATGCCCAACCGGGACCGGGTGTGTGAAAAAGTAGGAAACCATCCCCGTCGGGCACTCTGTGTGTTCAGCACGTCGGATGCCCAATTCCCCTGGATTCGGTAGCGATCCCACTTACGCTGTGACGACACCCTTCATGTACCGCTTTTCCCCAATCCAAGAGTCCGGCACATTATAATGTCGCGTAATTCTCTTGAAATATCGAGAGTACACGGAGTCCCATCGGCGGTGTGCCGTCCAACCTGCAAAAAAGACGATAGTACCACCTAGGCCCAGGAGCGGGTAAATTCCGAAGGAAAGCTGGTTGAGCTCCCCCCAGGCACTCCTGAGGTGCCTAACATCTTCCTCTCCCCGTTGAGATCTGAGTCCCTCGATAGGCAGCGGCTGCTCGATCTTGGTAGACGGGCTGCGATCCTTCGAGGACGACCACGGAAGCCACATGGTCAGGCGTGATTCCTAGTGATGAGGAATGGGGAGGACAGCGCACGCCCTACCAGGCTTGAGGACAGAATAAGAAAGGTCTCGGCGAAAGCAAGCCGCCTAACATGAGCGCCACTGTGATCATGGGTGGCTGGCAATGGCCGCATTGGCCACGTGCCAGTGATGGTCATGGGCGGTTGGCTTACGGACAACCTACGGACAGCGGCGGAACGGAAAAGTTTATTGCCCTTGCGGACTGAAGCTGAAAGCGCGGTACAGACGGGTTCTATGGTACGGATTTCTTGAAACCCTGGAAATATTTGGCGCGAAAGTCCTTGTGGGCAGGGACGTGTCTTCCGGTCTCTTCACTATTCCCGTCACCAATCCCCACCTCTGGCGTTTTTCTGAGCGTTGGAGGGGGATAAGATTCATCAGTGCACTTCCTTATCGTTATAAGCTAGAGGCCAAGTCAGTTACGGACGGGCCGTCGATGTGATGGCCTTACCCTTCGCCCCCAATTCCCGAAATCTTGCAGAGAGTTCGCAATGACTTCCATACCACCGCACATCATTGTGTCAATATCTATCTCTTCGTACTCCTCTGTGACCGTAGGCAGGAAGAAAACCAGCCTTCCCTGAGGCTTGAGCATCGCACGAGAGAATAGTACGAGATCCGAGACGAGTTCGGAAAGCTCGTATGGTTTTGTCGGCGGGACATACGGTTGGTCACTCCTGTTGCAGGGGTTGGGGGTCAGAGATAACAAGAAATAGGGAGGGGCGGAGAGGCAGAACCCTCGGGCAGCCATGAAGGTTTGGACCCGTTCTGTCACAGTTTCTCGGGGCTTCTTTCTCCCAAGCCGTTTCGCGCCAGCACGAATACCATCTATGAGGGATGGTGAGGAGAAGCGAGAAAGAAGCCATAAGACTTTATCACACACAAGGCGGGTCCGTTATAATGGCATCGAACAGGTCGCCGCTTCGCCAAGGGTGTTGGGTGACATCCATGGTGAGCAAGTCAACGATCCTCGAAGCTACGCCATATTGATTGGCGGATCGGATAATTCCAGGGCTGGCATCTTCGTGCCCAGGAGTGGCTTCAGTACGTTAGTCTGACCAACACACGCAGAACACACCTTTTCCACGCATCTGCCGACCGTCAATGTCTGACCCAACGAACAGGGAGCCGAAGTGAGCACAGGTCTATTCAACGCGGTGATTGAGTGGGACCGGTTGGGCAGAGACCGAGCTACAAAGGAAGACCGACATATGCCATGCTTCCCGTTCCGACGAAGGGGTCGTACATTAACCTTCCAGGGGCAGCCTAAATTCACCACATTCAGGACGGTACGAAGAACAGGTGGATCCACATCCGCACCAGTGCCTGGTTTGCCATAAGGAGAGATATCTCCGCGTCCATCGAGGTGTTTCCATAATACTCCCTCGTTTTAACGTCAAAGGTTCGAAGTAGCGGACGGGCTGATCCATCCGTTAGCTGGAGTGCGGAGCGATGCGTTCAGTGAGACCATCGGTTCTCAGAGCCGGAGAGGTGAAACGCACCAACCTGCCAAAATAAACTGCTATAAAGTTTCCGTCGTCGAAAGACCGGACCCTATTCCCCTCAAGGGGTACATCTATAGCCAAAAGTGAGCTCTTCGATTCCCACAGTGGCCAGGGGCTGGGATCGATTTACATTCCTCGTGGCAGACGAAAGTGACCTCTGGATGTTTCATATCAATCCTCCCTTGGAGATCCATCCAACGGAAACTGTTGATCACATCCCGTTGCCGGTCCTGGGGAATTGCATTCGCGTAGCCGGTCACGGAGAACTTGAAAGTTGTGTCCGGGATATAACGAGACCATTTATCTTGGTTCTGTCGTACTTGATCGTGTACATCTTCGTACGTCGTGCCGGAGGCGTACAATTCATACAAAGACCTGGACAAAAACAGCGTCTGTACACTAGTGGAGAGTGGGGGGGGGGGTTCGGAGCCTTACTTGACCAAGATGCATCTTCTTGCCAGGGTGAGGGCGTGTTCCTCTGATTCTAGGGACAGAATCATGAACGGTCGGGACGCTTCGATTTTCGGGGGGAGTCCGATTGTGAATTTGTAGAGTTCTGAGACGGAGAGGAGTTCTGGGATCCTAAACTCATTGTGTACTTGGGCAAAGAGGAAAAGATAATCCGATGGCATCGAAGAGATGAGGTACCACTGAGTCACGTGCCGTCACATCACCCCCCTTGCCAGTGCCACCGCTTGGCGAGTCTCCTCACATCCAGATGAGCGAGTACTGGGTTTCGAACAAGAAGTACTACTGCACGTACTGCAAGATCTACATCGCAGA
>Ga0307516_10004581_pt1 | contig 16978 bp, 12 predicted proteins | sample 19_EM_MG_FD_203310 | JGI IMG/M metagenome (GOLD analysis project Ga0307516, IMG submission 203310) | Populus trichocarpa ectomycorrhiza microbial communities from riparian zone in the Pacific Northwest, United States - 19_EM | ecosystem: Host-associated > Plants > Roots > Unclassified | place...
TTTTCTCCCCCCCACCCTCTCACTCTCTTTCCCTCCCGTTCTTACCTTCCTCACCCCAAAAAACAACCCGTTGTTCGACCCTTCCGGTCGACCCCTCGTTCGACCCTCCCGGTCGACCCCTGGTTCAACCCTCCCGGTCGACCCTTCGTTCGACCCTTCCGATCGACCCCTCGTTCGACCCTTCCGGTCGACCCCTCTTTCGACCCTCCCCTGTACCCTTTCACTCTTCCTCCTCACGAGCGACGGCTGCTCGTGCCATATGAGCGAGCAGAGGCGGCAGCAGCAGCAGCCTCGCCGCCCACGGCCATCTCGCTCAGAACGGGAACTGAGACGTATTTCTACCCAGGTGAATCAGCTTGCTAACCGGTTGCCGCAAGTGAATCAGGACTTCCTTAATCTCGCCCGGACGCAGCTGGAAGCCTTCAACTCGCTACAGCGAGAAAGCCGCAACAGCTACATATCTCCACAGGAGCCACTTCCTTCCCGCTCCCGCTCCCCCTCGCCGCCGAGGGCTGCAGCCAGTTACAGGCAGAGGCCCAGTCTACTTTCGTCAGGCATTCGTACCCCGCCTACCCCCAGGCGACCATCTTCATCCCCGGAACCTCCAAGGGAGGACTCAGAGACACTGCCGGACTCTTCGAGGCAGCATTCTCCTACCCCATCGGTAATTGGCTGGGATAGTTACATCGCTGAGAATCGACAGACCAGACAAGCCACAGATCGCTACGTTCCCGAGTACACGGAGCGTACCCAGCTGCCGGCAAGGCATCCTCACGCACTGGAGAGGCCTCGTCAGCGAGGAGGCTTCAGCAGCCGCGGTAGCCAGCCATACCACCGCGGTCAACCGCGTCGAGGAGGTTACCAGCACCGAGACGAAGAAACCACTCCCTCCCGGGAGGACACTACAAGTGGTGCCAGAGGTCGACGTAGAGGCCGTGGAGGGCAATGCGCTCGTTCGCTACACGAGCGCATCCGCTTCTAGGAACCCAGGCGCTTCGATTCCGCAGGAAATACAGAGAAGTTTCACCCTCCTAGCCCGCTATTACACATCACCCAATACACCTCCTCCCACTCCCATTACCGCTTCTCTCTTAGCCTTCCTCGACAACCTCATAAGCAATAGTACCAATAGCCATAATTTCTCTTTTGCCGCCGATAGCCTATCCGATATTGAGGATCGGCTACAAATCGATACCACCCGTTGGGCACGTTCCGAAGGGATTCCCTTGCCGATACAAGGACCGTCCATACACCCTGTTCAGCAGGCGCAAGGACTGTCTATACAACCTGTTCACCAGGCACAGAGACTGTCAGTACAAAGACTGTCTGTACACCCTGTTCAGCAGGCGCAAGAACTGTCTATACAACCAGTTCAACAGGCACAGAGACTGTTAATACAAGGACCGTCTGTACACCCTGTTCAGCAGGCACAAGGACTGTCTATATACCCTGTTCAGCAGGCGCAGAGACTGTCGATTCAAGGACCGTCCATGCAATCTATTCAGCAGGGTCAGGAGCGGTCCGTACAGCCTCATCATCGCCGCCTGCAGATAGAGTACGAACTCCCTGATGGCATAAGTGCCGTACCCGACTCGCCAGGTACTGTTCTCATTCCTATCCAGGTAGAGAACTCAAGCAAGAAGCGTAAGGTTCGGCTGCAGTTAGTGCAACCTCCGGTCGTCCCGCTTGCCGATCACGGCACCTACTCAGGACCAGAGGTCACTAGCACCGAGGTCAATATACCGGTCGTCTCGCTCGCCGAGCGCAGCACCTACTCAGGCCCAGAAGTCACTAGCACCGAGGTCAGTATACCGGTCGTCTCGCTCGCCAAGCGCAGCACCTACTCAGGCCCAGAAGACGCTAGCACCACGATCTGTTTAAACCTACCGGACGCTTCAGAAGCTATGTCTAGTAGCAGCAGAATGTTAAAACGCAGGGAGTATAGCCCTGCTGGCTCACTAAGCGAATACGAGGATGAACCACGTGCCGATCCGCCATCACGACGCCTTGCCATTGAAGAGAGCAAGTCTGAGAAGCGTCGTGGCAAGCAACGAGAACGTTCCCCGCAAACCCACCTCGCACGTCATGGGTACAGACAGCCATCAGTCATTCCCGAGTCAGAAGACGACGATGCCATGGAGGGGATACGTCACGCTATTGAGGAACCTCCTAGCAGCCCGATGGCTAAACCCGAAGAGCGCCGGCAGTCATCTAAGATGCCACCATCTAAGATCCCGCCAGCTACTTCAGTTACGGGTTTAGAAGTGGCGCAGCCCGGGTTGGCTCCTCAATATCTTCCAATAGAGCAGTACATGCCAACGATACCGGCACAGTACTGTCCGCAGCAAACGACGCTGCAGCCGCAGTCAATGGCGCAACAGCAACAAGTGCAGCAGCAGCCGGTGCTGCAGCAACAGCTGGTACAGCAGCAGCCTTCGCAGCAGTACTCGCCGCTTCAGCAGTTGCCGTCACCGTTGCAGGCACCGCAGCAGTACCCGCAGCAGCAGTATTCGATGCCGCAGTACCCACAGCAGCAACCCCAGCAATATACACCACCGCAGCAGTATTTGCCAATCCCGCAACAACAACAACAGTCTACTACAGCCTTAGATAATATCGCCGCTCAGATGGCAAACCTCGCAATGGCATTGAGCCGCAACCAAGGAACGATGCAGGCGGAGGTTGCCGACTTACGCAACGCGCCAGCTCGTGTACAGGTTCCCATGGAACCTGTGGCCCCGGCTTTAAAGCCATCGGACATTGCCACCTTCGAGCCAAGAAACCAGTCAGATTCAGACGCAGCGTCAAGATTCATTGACTCCATCCGCAATGCAATTTCCCATTACGGAGAAGCACGTACCCATGTTGTCCTTCGGCGTTGCTGCAAAGGGCCGGCGGCAGAAGATTGGGTTGCAGGAATGTCAGATGACAACCATCACCTTCTTCGCACAAACTGTCGCCACTGGATTGACTTGCTCGAGCGAGATTTTATGCCATACCTCGCATCTCGGCTGTCGACGGCACGTGCAGAAACCTTCCGCTGGAACCAGGGTCGTACTCCCGCCGAGTATGTTGCCAAGAAGCTGCGTTTACTTCGTATGGCCAATGTAACCAACGAGGACGAAATTGTTGAAGAACTTCACCGAGGGCTCGTTGATGCTCCAAATCTGCACCTGCATCTAGATAAATATGTTACCGAAGGTGGAAACTCGGTTTCGGAATACAGGCGTGCAGTCGCACGTTTGCAAGACTCCGCAAGGCGCGAAGGTACTATACCATCGCCTCAGCCACGTTCCAGTACACGCCGCCCCTTTTTCCGCGAAACTGGCAACAGGCCTCATACTCAGTTCTCTGACATGAGACAGGAAGCTCCGGCACCCGCAAGTATGACGGCCGGCGTAGTAGGTGCACGAAACCCCGTTGGTTCCGCCTCAAGCCTTTCCAGTCCTTCTACTTCAAGGGCAGGTAAGCAGGTACGGGAACGTTTACGCAAATGCAAGAACTACCCAGCATGTGGAGATGGCGAACACTGGGACTGGCAATGCATTCATAGAGGAAATACAAGCAATCAAGTAAAGCGTGCCTATTATGCAGAGCCTCGTGAGAGTGAACCAGAGAGTGATGATGGTGACGATGTGACGGAGGACATCCTAGTTGATGAGCTTGAGCCACAGGCATCTCTGGAACAGGAGTACGAGCACGCCCAGAATGCGTACCTTGCCACACGGTATTTGGAAGAGAAAGGACTAGGCTTTATGGGTACTCACAAGACCATTCGTACGAAAGCACCCAGGCCTTCCGTGACATGCAGAAACTGTGCTGCCGTTTTTACATCAAATAACAAACTCTACAAACACCTTCGAGACCCTTGCAAGGTCTCGAACGACCTTATGAGTGGAAGCTCACAGACTGATAAGAATGCACTTCCTGTCATATGGAATCTAAAGCAGTTGTTGCTAAAGATCCAACTGAAGGGCTCACGGATTTTCATTATGCGCAGGCTTTCTCGTACGTTACGCCCGGCAGCAGCCCTCACATGTGCTGCATCGACTCAGGATTTGGCAATTCTGCAATCGATGATGCACTGCAGCAGAGGCTGTATCCAGATGCTTCCCGTCTGCCACTACCTCAGCCGCGAGTAGTAGAAGGCCGGGGTGGGGCAGAATGCACCGCTACCCATGTCGTACTTATAAGGATATACCTGAAGGGAATTGATGGACGATACGCCCAAATCGTTAGGCCATTCCACATTTTCAAGAATCTCTCAGTTCCATTGCTGATTGGCAATGACATTATGAAGCTGGAGAAGTTTGATCTGCTCTATTCATCTTACCGTCTGCGAATTGGAACTTGTGATGGCATTTACATCCAGATTACCATACACACAGGGCCACGTTACAACAGAATTCCCGTACGATGTACGACCGCTACAATTATACCTGCCAGTACATCGGCAATAGTCGGCGTCAAGTTTGCACGAACGCTTGAAAAGAACCAGGACTATCAGTTCACACCACTCCAGACCCGTTCAGCCATTGCTGGAGCAGGAGTGCCTCACGCAGTTATACGGCATGATCAGAGTGGCTTGTTGTATACCAACTTCGATAGCATACCTCTTACCATATTCAAGGGGACAATTCTGGGTCATGTTCGTTCGCTGGAAACAGCATCTAGTCTCTCTTGGGACGATGCGTCGGAAGATATGAAAGCACTTTTTGGCGCCACGCGAAGCAGTTCATTGGCAATGACAGCCGTGGAGGTTTTTAATCCCCATCAGACGGATATCTTGCCCGACAAAGATAAGGATCATGAGCTGTTGCAGCGAAATATCTTTCAAGATAATCCCAGACCACGGCCTGTTCCAGCCCAGTTAAGGTACCATCCGTCCGGTAGCGAGGACCCTTGCGCAAACGAGTTGTTTGAGTGCCCTCAATGGCTGGAGCAGGACTACGTACCTCAATATGAGCATGTATTGCCACCCTATATCAAAGTTCCTGATGTATCTACATCAACGTGGAAACAAGTGGTAGTTAATACAGAAGACGACATATCTGCAGCTCAGGTAGCGGCGTTGAAAAGTCTCATCCACCGGCATCGGAGTATCTTCAATGATGTCATGGGATGCGTTCGAGAACCTGAAGAGGACTGGTTACGGATCGAGGTACCAGCTGAACTTGAGGTAAATCTTAAACCAACAGGTCTCTATCGTCTCAACGCAGGCGGACGCGCGGCACTCGACGAGCAATTCAACCTCAATCGGGAGTATGGGCGTATGGCAGCATTGGACAAACCTAGTCCCTGGGATTTGAAGGTGTTTGTGGTATATCGCGGGACGAAAGCTCGACCAGTGGTTGACATGCGCAAGCTGAATGCAGCTATGATAGGGGATGCCTATCACCTCCCACGCCAGGAGGACGTCATCCAAGCAATGCAAGGCATGCGGTGGCTGGGATCCGCAGATATCACATCAGCCTTCTATCAACGTCTTATTTATCCTCCGCACCGCTATCGAATAGCGATTTCCTCACATCGCGGCCGTGAAGTTTTTAATGTCTCCATCATGGGTGGAAAGACATCGGTACAGCATCAGCAGTGTCTGATGGATACGAGATTGATTCAGCGTCTGTCATGGCGAGGAGCCTCTTGCTATGTCGATGACATTGTCATGTACGCACCAACATTCGCGAAATTCCTTGGTATCGTCGATGAGGTTTTCAGCATCCTCGGAAACCTTGGTATCACCCTCAAAGCAAAGAAATGCTTTTTAGGATTCCATTCTTTGGAAATTCTAGGCTACCTTGTCGACCGCTTAGGCCTCACTACAGCCGAAGCAAAGGGTGAGGCAGTCCAGAATATTCCATATCCTGCGACACTGTCACAATTGGAATACTTTATCGGTCTTACGAATTGGAATCGCCATCTCATTCCATACTATGCGCAGCGGATCGCTCCGTTACAAGCGTGCAAGACAAAATTGCTGAAAGGTGCTCCACCAAGCTTGCGAGGCCGGAGGGATTACGCAGCACGTACCGCTGTGCCTATCGATGCCAGCGTGACGGAAGCCTACGAAGACGTGAAAATGGCGCTCGCCTCCCGGCCTCGCTTGCATCATGTAGTGGATGACCTCCCCATTTACGCCTTTCTGGATTCATCCAAGGAGTATGGAACAGGACTGGCCGTATACCAGCTTACTGGAGATCCTAAGGTGTACTCAAAGACTCGTTTGGTACCCTTACATTTCATGTCGAAGCCATTGACGCAGGCAGAAACCAGGTATTGGCCAACTCACCTGGAGATGTCAGGACTTGTTTGGGCAGCGAAAAAGATGCGTCCGTACATGGAACGAGCATTCGTCACTTTTGTTACCGATCACCACAGTAATGTGGCGCTATGCAAATTGCAGAGCCTCGATACCGCATCGGCCGACAGATCTAGTCTACGCCTTCATTCATGGGCAATCTACTTGGACCAGTATCGAGATCATATGCGAGTGGTATACAGCAAAGGTGCTGACCTTGAGTGTCCTGACGCATTATCAAGACTACGATATGAAATTTCCTCGAAAGCCAAGCATCTACGCGCCTGGGCTGCTAAGCTAGGTGTTGAGCCAGAAATGTATGAGTTTGAGGTCCAGGAGTGTTTCGCGGTCACTCGATTGGGAAAAGCATGTGCGATCAAATCCCTGAATTCAGCCGGAAGCAAGGAAGCACTAGAACTCCTGGCTAGCAAGAACCCGTCATCTCAGGGAGTAACGGAGGTTGGCGAACCCACCCCCGTTGAAGGTATGACAGTCAAGTTGGCTCCAGCATACAGAAGCAAGCTGCAAGCAGCTACGCAGAGCACACAGAGGATGAAAGCGATATATAATACGCTTAAGAGCGAAGGAACATACGATCCTCAAATGAACGCGTTCACATTTCTGGCAACATGCCAATACGCTCTCCATGATGATCTACTATACCTTGTCGACCCGAAGGATAAGCGTTTGCGGTTGGTCCTTAGCAATCAGGAGCTACGAAAGCAGCAGCTAGCAACGGCGCATGACGAAACGCATTGTGGATTTTACCGAACCTTTAAGCGACTTGGGGCATTTTACTGGCCGTCAATGGCGAAAGACATTATGGCTTATATCGCACATTGCCCCGCCTGTTTGGTCAACAAACCAACACGTCATAAGCCATACGGAAAGTTGTCACTGATAGCTTCACCTTCGGAGCCATTTGATACGATCTCAATAGATCTTTTTACAGATCTGCCGCCGTGTAAACGAGAGAGTTCATCAGAAATGTTCGACACAATTATGACTGTGACTGATAAATTCAGTAAAGCGGTACGCTTCATTCCAGGTAGAAAAGATTGGTCAGCAGTTTCTTAGTCCAAATACTTCTATGAAGATGTTGTCCTGAACGGTTGGGGTTTCCCAAAGACAATAATATCAGACCAAGATAAACGATTTCTCTCAGGGCTATGGCAAGTGTTACTCTCTTCCGCAGGCGTCTGGAGCCTTACCACAACAGGCTACCATCCAAGCGCAGATGAGCAGTCGGAGAGGACGAATCAGACGCTTGAGGTCATCCTACGGTATCTAGTCAACTCAAGCCAGTCGGACTGGTTGAGCAAGCTACTCCCCCTGCAAGCAGCCTGCAATAATATGGAATCAGCTACGACAAAGAAGGCTCCGAACGAGCTGATATACGGAAAGAAATTACGAACCGCTCTCGAAGTAGCCACCATTCCGCTGCCAGTGCCAGCGTCAGCTGCTCCACCCCACGAATTTAGAAAGGTGATGCAGGAAGAAGCAATCGCCGCAATTGCGATCGCACAGAAGGCAATGACCAAGCATTACGATACGAAGCGTACGATGCCAAATTTCTCCACCGGATATGCCTTTTTACGCCTTGGTGCAGGTTACTCTATTCCCTCAGTGCGGAAGAAGAAAATAGCACAACAGCGTATTGGACCATTCAGGATCCTCGAAGTGATGGGCAAAGGGAAAGCCTACAAGCTCCAGCTACCTCCGCATTATGGAATTCACCCAGTGATTTCAGTGGTATACTTGGAATCTAGTCCAGCCCCAGGTTCTGATCCATACGAGCGTCCCGTCCCAACCAACGACGCAGCACCAGCTGCAGGACCGGAGGACGAGCCTGAATGGGAAGTAGAGGCAATAGTTGGGAAGCGTACATCAAAGAAAGGCCGAAAGAGGCGGACTGAGTATCTAGTGCGTTGGAAAGGATACGGACCTGAATGGGACACCTGGTATGCCGAAGCGGATTTGCCCGATGCGCAACAATCCATAGCCGACTATGAAGCTTCGGATCAAGCAGTCTGAAGAATGAAGAAATTGATTTCGTTTCCTTTTCCTGTTTTACATTTTAATTTGTTCATCTTTTTGTTTTCTTTCCTTTTCTTTTTTCTTTTTCTCTTTTTACTTACCTCTTTGTAATGAGGTTTGCGATTTTGCATGTTTTTTCAGGTTTTCTTTGAGGACACCAAGGGCAGCGTCCAAAGTTGAGGGCGATTGTGACCCTAAGCCGGTAGGGATGCATGGGATAGGTGTCATGCAGGTGCATGTTTGCCCGCGACGGCACGTTGCCGGACGGCAGCATGCCGAAACAGCACCTCACCGGAACGGCACCTCCGAGGCCGGAGGGCAGTAGGCCGGGGCCGGAGGGCAGTCGGCCGGCTGCATACCGCCGGAAGAAGGAATGTGACGGTGCAGGAAGGGCTTGGCAATGGATATATAAGAAGCAAGCTCCCCCCGCTCGTAGATAGAATGGATGACTTTCTTCTCTTCTTTCTTTTTGTCCGTGATATCGTGACACATGTTGAGCATGTCGGAAAAGATATGGTTCATCATGTCTTGGAAGGTGGAGGGGGCGTTGGTAAGCCCGAATGGCATAACTTGGAATTGGAAAAGCCCGTATCGGGTTCTGAACACTGTTTTCCATTCGTCCCCTTCGCGGATTCGGATCAGGTGAAATCCATTTTTGAGGTCCATCTTCATGAGCCATTGCGCCCCTCGGACCCGATCTTGCAGCTCCTGCATGCGAGGTAGTGGGTACCGATTGGGGAGCGTGATCTGATTTAGGGCTCGGTAGTCCACACATAGGCGTAGTCCTCATCCGTGTGGTTTCGGCACGTAGAGGATTGGTGAGCCAGCTGGGGATGTGGAGCGCTTGATTTTCTCCGTTTTTTCCATTTCTGTTAGCCATTCTCTCAAGGCCCGGAGTTCTTCTTTTGAGAGGGGGTAGATGGGCCCGCATGGCGCCGTGCTTCCTTCCTGGAGATCGATCTTGCAGTTGTAGGGTCGGTGTACTGGGAGGGTATCTGCCACCTCTTTTCCCATGATTCCGAGGTATTGACGGAATTCCATTGGAACGGCTTTTAACGGGTCTTCCCCCACTGCTGCCGATACGTACCCGATAACTTGAGTGCTGGGATTGGTTGCGATTGATTCGTCCCAGGTTAGGAAGAAGGGCCCTTTTCATACCGGGTGCATTTCCTTATGCATTCTGCGCTGTTGAACCGTACTTCTTCGTTTGTCCAAGCCTCCTGCGGCGCGTGTTGCTCTATCCAACTAAATGGAAGGAAGATGTCAATAGCTGCTTCCATTGGAGTCACTTTGAAGGTTTCCTTTGAGAAGTGCTTCCGGTGTTGCAAACGCATTATCCCCGTGTAGCTCTGTCCGGCTCCTTCGACAACATCCCCGGTGAAAATCTCGATGGTTCAGGGTTTTTTGTGCGTTTTGGTCTGAATTCCTAGTCACTCAATTGTTCGTTGGTTGATCAGGGCGACTGAGCACCCTGTGTCTAGCAGTGCCTTTACCAGGTGTTGGCTTTCATTCCAGTAGAGCATCATGGAGATTATCAGTCGATTGTTCCTCTTTCTTTCCTTCCTTGGCGCCGAGTCTTCTGGGTCCGGCTCCTTCTTTTCGCTTTTCGAGGTGCCGTATACAAGGTGTCTTACTCCGGCTCGCGGTGGGGCGGAGTTTCTCAAAAATCCGAGTCCTCGGAATCAGCCCAAAGCGGTAGATCCGTGGCCATTTCCTCGACAGCTACCATCTTCTGCTGTTTTGCTGCCGCGGGTTCCTCCGGCTCGTCTTCTCTTTTCCGTTTCGTTGTTTCTACGGCCGCGACCTTCCATGGTGCCGGTGGCAAGGCTGTTCCCTGTACCGTCTGGAAGGAGAAGCAGTCGTAGGTCCTGTGGCCTGGTCGGCCGCATCGCCAGCAGTCTTCCTGGCTCATTCGGTATTCCTCTGCCTCTTTACTTGGCACCCCTTTGAGGGCCGCATCTTGTGACGGCCAGGAGTCCTTTTTTGGCGGCCTAGTGTTGCTTGACCTGGGTTGTGGAGCTCCTTCCTTGGGACTTGGTCGGGTGTCGCTCTTCTTCCCATGTTCCTTAGGGCAGTCGTTTCTCGTGCCGTCCTTGTTGGGTGTTGCCCCACTTCGCATCGCTTCCTTGGCTGCCCTAAGCCCCTTTTTCTCTTCCACCTGTAGGCTGGCTTGGTGGGTGGCCTGCAGGAAGCCCTCATCGTCCGCGAAGTCCTCGAGGTAGTGGGCAAATCGCATGTCTAGTACCGCGTCGGGCATGGCCAGGTCCACTTTTTCCCTTAGTGTTTCCGCGGTTGCACCTGCCAAATTATTGAGTGCTCGAAACTCCATTAGGTAGACGTGGATGGACCCTTGGTATTTGAGCTGTCCTAACTTGAGTTGGGCATCCGCCGCCTCCCGTTGGTTCCGATACTCCGTTCGGATAGCTGCGGAGTAGTTGATCCAGGTGTCGTTCTCTCCCAGTTCTCGGTACCAGTGGAGGTGCCATACCAGGGCGTTGTCGGTTAGAAGGGTTCCGACCCAGGCGATTTTCTGGTGGTCGACCGTTTCCGGGTAGAATCCCAGATACATTGTGACTGATTCCCACCATTGGTTGAAGGTGGACGAGCTTTTTCCGTCGAATTTCTTGGGATTTTCCATTTTGAGCCTTGAGGTGTGTATCCGGTCTTCTCTCGCCAGCTGTCCTACGGCCTGTGCTGCCGCGATTCTGGCTCCTACTAACTGGGCTCTTTCTCCCAGCGTAAGTATGGTTGCCAGCTGGCCCTAGGTAGGTTCCCTGGTCTCTGGTGGGGGCCTTCCTGTTGGAAGGTTCCGTTCGTACAGGTCATTGTTGTCCTTGCTAGGAGGGGGTGAAGGCGATGCTTCCCTTCGTGGAGGTCTCGGTGGGGGTCCACCCTTTCCTGCCCCTCCTGTGCCTTGGGGTCTTTGCGGCGTGTCCGTAGCCGGGACTGGCAGGGGTCTTTGTCGTCGTTGTTGGGTTCCTCCAAGCAAGGGGCTCCCCAGCACCAGTCGCGTTGGCAGTGCCCCTGGGCTTGGAGTGGGCCGGGTCCGTCCGGCCGGTGTCGCGGGCAGGGGGACTGTAGTTGCTACCCGCAATAATTCGTCCTGTTCTCGGGCCAGCCATTGCTCCAGGCTGGCCATTCGATCTCAGTCCTCTTTTCGTTGTTGCTTGAGCATTTCTACCTTCCGTTGGTGGTCAGCAGCCCATTTCTCCACGTTACCCTGGAACTCCATCAGGTGGATGTTTCTGGCCAGGTTTGCTTCTGACAGGAAAGCCACCGCGTCGTGCATTCGGGCTACTTGTGTCACCTCGTGTACCCGATGTAGATTACTCCTCTTGGAGTGCTCGATAATGGCTTCCCAGACTTGTCTAGTGAATGCCTGATATGCGTTAGCGGATACCATAAGCTCGTTCCTTACCCAGTCTCCTGAGATCTGTTCTTTGGCTTCCATCTGCTCGTAGACATATTGGGCTCCTTTTGCCAGTCGGTTGTAGGCTGCTTCAATCAGCCTGATGCGCCGGTCCGTATGATCCAACCTATTGCTGCGGACGTCCATTAGCTGGCGTAGGTCTTGCTCGGCCTGCTGCTGGTGGTTGGCCATTGCCCGCATCCACCCGACCTGGTTGGCGATCTCCATCAGGAAAAAAAATGTGCGTCCGGACGCACAGGCTGCGTCCTGACGCACCAGGCACTCGGGACGCTCTGGACGCACCCTGGCAGCGCACATACTGCTCCCAACGCAAAACGCACAGGCAATGTGAATTCGGACGCAGCTCGCAACAGCACCATGCTCGCGGACACAGCTTGCCAGGGCATCTGCTTACCGGACGGAGCGTGGCAGGGCATTTTCGTTCTGGACGTATGGTGTCAGGGCATTTTCCTTCTGGACGCACGGTGTCAGGGCATTTTCCTTCAGGACGCAGCCGTGTCAGGGCATTTTCCTTCTGGACGCAGCCATGTCAGGGCATTTTCCTTCTGGACGCAGCCGTGTCAGGGCAAATGGCATCCGGACGACACGTGTCATGGCACCGTGGTTACACTGGCTGTCAAGGCATGGAACATTGCAGCAAATACTCGTGTCGCAATCACAAATACGCCGTGGGTTTCAGGCATAGTGACTCAGTCCAGTTCTATTCTCTATATCTAATGTACATCTATATATGCTACTACCACACTTCGCGTTTCCAGCACAAGCACCCAGTGTCACATCCATCGCCGCTGTTTTTGACGAGCGTAGCATTGCGGAGTGCCGGAAACAAAGGAAAGTTGGCAAATACGACACGACGTGATGAGCCCGACGTGATGAACACGACGCGATGAACACGACGCGATGAGCACAATGCGATGACCACAACGGCTATGAGGAGGATGGCAATGAGGACGCCGGCGGCGTGGACGATAGCGAGTAGGACACGGCGAGTATGAGAGCGAGTAAGACATGATGTGTATGGGAGCGAGTTGGACGCGACGACTATGAGAGCGAGTAGGACGCGGCAAGGATGATAGCAAGTAGGACACGGCGAGTATGAGAGTGAGTAAGACGTGACGAGTATGGGAGCCAGTAGGACGCGAGGAGTATGAGAGCGAGTAGGACGCAGCGAGGACGATAGTGAGTAAGACACGGCGAGGACGATAGCGAGTACGATGCGGCAAGTATGATGGCAAGCTTTATGGCATGGTTAGCACAGCTCTCAGAGTGATAGAGACACCGGGAAGTTGTAGAATACACAGTGACGAGTCGATGTCAATGAGGATGCTGGCGGTGAGTACGATAGCTAGTAGGAGGCGGCGAAGATGATAGCTAGTAGGAGGCGGCGACCACGATGGCGAGCTTTGTGGCATGGTTAGCACAGCTCTCCGAGTGACAGGAACAGCGGCGGGGAGTGGTACAATACGAGGTGAGGAGTACGATGTCAATGAAATTGATGGCAGCGAGAACGATAGATAGCGAGTAGGACGCGGCGTGTATGATGTCACTGCAAAGCGCCAAGCCATTACCAACACTTGCGCTTGCACAAGGTTCGGCGGCCTCATCGCTCCTAGACCCCTTTATTCTTCTTTCACCTCATCCTAGATAGTCGTCGTCGTCCTTCGCATTGCCATCATACTCGCCGCCATCAAATTACTAATGATATCTTATTCGTCGACATTTTCCTCCACGACATTTTTCTCATCATCATCTTACTCGTCGTGCCATTCATGCTACGTTACTCGCCGCCATCCTCACTGCCATCAAACACATCGACATCCTCCTCAACGACACCATACTCGTCACATTGTATTGTACCAGCTCTCACCGCTGTTCCTGTCACCCGGAGAGCTGTGCGAACCATACCACAAAGCTCGCTGTCGTGCTCGCTGCCTCCTACTAGCTATCATCCTTGCCGCCGGCACCCTCATTGACATCGACTCGTCACTGTGTATTCTACAACTTCCCGGTGTCTCTGTCACTCTGAGAGCTGTGCTAACCATGCCATAAAGCTTGCCATCATACTTGCTGCATCGTACTCACTATCGTCCTCACCACGTCTTACTCGCTATCATGCTCGCTGCGTCGTACTCACTCTCATACTCGTCACATCCTACTTGCTCCCATACTCGTCACGTCTTACTCGCTCTCATACTCGCCGTGCCCTACTCGCTATCGTCCTCGCCACGTACTACTCGCTCTCATACTCGTCGCGTCCTACTCGCTCCCATACTCATCACGTCTTACTCACTCTTATACTCGCCGTGTCCTACTCGCTATCGTCCACGCCACCGGCGTCCTCATTGCCATCCTCCTCATAGTCGTCGTGCTCATCGCGTTGTGCTCATCGCGTTGTGTTCATCGCATCATGCGCATCGCATCGTGCTTATCGCGTCGTGTCGTATTTGCCAACTTTCCTTTGTTTGCGACACTCAGCAATGCTACACGCGTCAAAAACAGCGGCGATGGATGTGACGATGGGTACTTGTGCTGGAAACGTGAAGTGTGGTAGTAGCATTTATAGATGTACATTCGATATAGAGAATAGAACTGGACTGAGTCACTATGCCTGGAACCCGCTGTGTGTTTGTGAATGCGACGCGAGTATTTGCTGCGATGTTCCGTGCCTTGACAGCCAGTGTAACCACGGTGCCATGACACGCATCATCTGGATGCCATTTACCCTGACACGGCTGTGTTCAGAAGGAAAATGCGCTGACACGGCTGCGTCCAGAAGGAAAATGCTCTGACACGGCTGCGTCCAGAAGGAAAATACCCCGACACGGCTGTGTCCAGAAGGAAAATGCCCGGACACCGTGCGTCCAGAACGAAAATGCCCTGCCACACTCCGTCCGGTAAGCAAATGCCATGGTGTACTGCGTTCAGACGCACGGTGCCGTGGCGATATGCGTCCGAGTTAAGCAGGTTGCATCTCAAACGTCCAGAGGGTCTAGTGCGTCCGGACGCTAAGGACGCAATTTTTTTTTTTACTGATGCTCTAAGGTTTCCTCCTGAGGTTCTTCGTCATTGGTGATCTGGAGCAGCCCTTGGGGCGCTTCCAACCGGAGCATGTTATAGTCGGATGAGGTAGACATTTCTCAATATAGGTCAAGGAAGTGTCCTGTGTAGAGGGTTTTGTCGTCTTCAAATGTGTAGTCACAGATTTCTCGGAATTCGTATCCGTCAAGGTCAGTGCTTAGATTGTTAAGCGCGCAGTTGAACCAGTACTGAGTGTACCAGTTTTCGGGGGTGCAGTCGATTACTACGGAGGGTATTGGTCCGTTGATTTCTTCGTCGCACTTCTCGTAGTTCGAAGTCTCACTGTCGATCGAGACGAAGCTGTAGTCCAAGGAGTATTCGGAAGTTGGTTCGAATACGCTTGAAAGTTGGAGGAGGTTTTCGTGATTTTGTTCGTAGGAGGGCATGTGCTGGTCTCCTTTCGTGAAAGTAGGGTGATTTTGGATCGAAGATTATAGTGTGACACTGGGGTTAAATCGTAACCGGAGTGCAGGTAGAATCAAAGGTAATCAGGCTACTTTTGATAATTCACAACGGAATAATCTTAGATCTTGTCTGTGGGTTCGGTGGTTGTGTAGGTGAGGATGTTCGTTGCTGATTTTCCTTCCGTCGGGGCAGAAGACCTCAGTCTTATACCTGAGTGACGCTGGTGTGAGAGAGGGTGACTCAGATTTGGATTCCCCCAAGGTGCATGGACCTCGTGGGCGACTCATTGGTCCTGGCCGGGTGTAGATAAGGGAGATGAGCTCTTCATGAAGCTGAGCGGGGAACTTTCTTGCTCCAGACTCCTACGTGACCTCCCCCACAGGGCCCAGACCTCTTCGTACATGGTTCCTCCATAAGGACTGAGATCTCTCGTACAAGACCCCTCCGTAAGGAGCCCATCCAGCGTCTGACAAGTTTCTTCTTCGCTCGTTTGCACTTCGACCCCTCATCTCGGAGTTATTCTTTTTACGACTGATCTTCTCAGCAGTAAGCTAACTCCGGCTCCTTACTCCCGCCTAGACTCTCCGAGTGCGTTCCGTCATCCTTGCGTACTCCGCTTTAGCCTAGCTACGTCCTCGAGATATTTCGGGTGTAACAGTATGCCGGAAGTGTGACTACGAGTGGCGCGTGAGTACACCGGAAGTGTGACTACGAGTTTGCCCCGAAGAACCCGACCCTACGTTACTTGTCGAGCAGCACAGAGTAGTCAAGGCAGGATCTTAACACTAGATTGCGTCGTCAAATCGACACCTGACGTGGGAAGACAACACCCATAGTGGAGTCCCATAACGAATACTCCGAGGACCCCCGCAACCTCCGAGAATTCAGGGAAGCCCCCGACGACGAGTGGGCCCCGAGCCCTGTGACACCGGAACCACAATCATGACCACAGACATCCGAGTCACCAGAACAACCTAGAAGAATGGCGGAAGGATCAAGTATGGGGAGAAGCGGACCCCACTTGCTAACTGCAGAGATGCTGCAAATACTCTTAGCAGCACGCGACAGACCACCGCAGAACAGTTACCCAAAGCTCTGGGACTCCGAACCGTTCGAAGGAGAAAAAGTAAAATTCAAAACATTCCTGGCTCCATCAGCAAAAAATTTAATTCTTACTGGAGCTACCGGAGCTAGCGAAGCTTACCGGAGCACCGGGAGTGAAATATAACTTTGTCCTTTGGTAGGTTAGGGAAGCTACGGACGCTAATACCACCTTACCGACGCGCCCACCACCTTAGGGGAGCTAGGGATGCTAGAAATGCTAGGAAAGCTAGGGAAGCTACGGACGCAACCACCAACCTTACCGATGCAACCACCAATCTTACCGACGCGCCCGCCACCTTAGGGGAGCTAGGGAGGCTAGAAACGCTAGAAAAGCTAGGAAAGCCACGGACGCAACCACCCCTCTTACGGGAGCTAGGGAAGCTTACAGGAGCAACGAGTGTGCTCTGGGAGCAGTTTCGTACCCGCAATTACTACAGTTACAATGCTACTACAGGCAGTTTGTTAAAGATTGCCCGATCACTGTCCTTTGGAGCTTTCGCCAGCTGAAAGGGAGAGAGAGAAAAGAGGGAGAGAGAATGAGATGATTTGATCGTTGACGTGTGATAACAGCAGCTCAGACAGACGCGTCCAGTCTTATTCGCACAATATCTAAGTGTCGAAGTGTA